>Ga0209598_10002603_pt1 | contig 14035 bp, 9 predicted proteins | sample M_140807_EF_Meta_FD_187317 | JGI IMG/M metagenome (GOLD analysis project Ga0209598, IMG submission 187317) | Freshwater microbial communities from Lake Montjoie, Canada to study carbon cycling - M_140807_EF_MetaG (SPAdes) (version 2) | ecosystem: Environmental > Aquatic > Freshwater > Lake... | reverse complement strand
ATACTAATATGTATCTCAGCATTTGGATACAGCAGGCTTATACCAACCAAAGGCAGGGATTATTCCTATTTTTGAGCCATTATTATGCCGGAAGGAGCCAAAAAGAGAGCATTAATTATTGGGGCTGGCCCCGCCGGACTTACAGCAGCTCTTGAATTCCAGAGAAAAACTGGAATTCAACCTATTGTAATTGAGCAACTGGACATCCCAGGTGGACTGGCGAGAACTGTAAATTATAAAGGCAACCGAATAGATATCGGAGGCCACCGGTTTTTTTCCAAGTCAGATCGGGTTATGCAATGGTGGCTCGAAATACTACCGATAGATCCAACGGTTCGGGATGAAGTCACTTTAACCTATCATAATACAACTTCAACTTATTCCTTTGCCGAAAAGTCGCCAGCACATCCGGATAAAATCATGCTTGTCCGTAACAGGAAATCCAGAATTTATTTCCTACGGAAGTTTTTTAATTATCCAATAACACTGAATAAAGAAACGATACAACACCTGGGTGTTTTCAGAATATTTAAAATTGGCGTTTCTTATTTAAGCACAAAGATTTTCCCGCTTAAAACTATCAATAACCTTGAGGAATTTTTTATCAGTCGCTTTGGGAAGGAATTATACCTTACCTTTTTCAAATCCTATACTGAAAAGGTCTGGGGTATAGCCTGTAAAAACATCAGTGCAGAATGGGGAGCCCAAAGAATTAAGGGTCTTTCAATTACTCAAACCATTAAACATTTTTTAACTTCAGGTAGAAAGAAATCCGGAAATGATGTAAGCCAGAAATCTACAGAGACATCTTTAATTGAAAAGTTTCTGTATCCGAAATTTGGGCCAGGACAAATGTGGGAAACCGTTGCAGAGATGATTGAAAAAAGCAATGGCGTTATAAAATACAATCATACCTGTGAAAACATTGTTACAGAAAATGAGTTAATAAAAGGAGCTTTTATAAGAAATAAGTTAACAGGTGAAGAAGAATTTATCTCCTGCGACTTTTTCTTTTCAACAATGCCAGTAAAGGAATTGATTTCCAAATTAAAGGCGAACATTCCTGAAGAGGTTAAAACCGTGAGTGAAGGACTGGTGTATCGTGACTTTATTACTGTAGGACTTCTGGTACAAGAGTTGGAAATAAGGGACGAAAAAGACGGAAAAAAAATACCGGTTAAGGACAATTGGTTTTATATACAGGAACCGGAGGTTATGGTAGGACGGTTGCAGGTTTTCAATAACTGGAGTCCATTTATGGTTGCCAAACCGGAACAAACTACCTGGATAGGTTTGGAGTATTTTTGTAATACAGAAGATGAAATATGGCATATGTCAGATGAAGACTTATTCAAATTCGCTGCAGCAGAATTGGAGCAGATTGGTATTATTAAAAAAGATAAAGTTTTAGATTACACTATTATCCGGCAGGAGAAAACATACCCTGCTTATTTCGGGACGTATAATCAGTTTGATGTAGTCAGGTCTTTCACTGAAAACTTCAGCAATCTCTACCTGATTGGCAGAAATGGGATGCATAAATACAACAACCAGGATCACAGCATGCTTACGGCAATAGAGGCGGTTGAAACAATTATTGCTGGCACAACGGATAAATCAACGCTTTGGGCAATCAACACGGAAGAAGACTATCACGAAGAGAAGAAAGCCTGAGTATCAGGTTATTTTATTCAGATCCGGTGGCCTTACTTTTATTGGCGACGGGATTATTATGTTACGGAAGTCTTTCTCTAATAAACCATTTTCTCTTTAGAACGGCTGCGCTAGACCTTGGAGTTACCCTGCAATCTCTTTTTTTATTTGTACACGGAGATTTAAATCATTGTACCCTTTTTGATCCTCCGACAAATCCATTAACAGGCCATTTTACACTTGTAGACCTTTTAATTCTCCCATTATATTACATTTTTGGAAGTTATTCTCCACTTATATTTCAATTACTACTTGTTCCCGTAGGCTTTGCGGGAATATATATACTTACCATAAGGGAAACACATAATAAGTTATATGCCCAACTAATACTTGCATTGTTCTTTTTATTCTTTGGATTTTTCTCGGCCTACGCCTTTGATTATCACAGCAATGTTACCGGAGTACTGATTCTTCCATGGTTTATACTTTATGCACGGGAAAACAAATGGAGAGTAGCCTGGATTTTACTTTTTTTCATTTTATTATGCAGAGAATCCATGGGACTCTGGTTGGGATTTCTATGTTTGGCAATGTATGTGGAGGACAAACAAAGGCAGCAAAAATGGCTGGCATCTGCTATTTTTTGTCTTTTCTGGTTTTTACTACTGACTCTGGTTGTAATGCCTTATATGGAAAGCGGGAACACGCACTATAAGCAAGTATCTAAATACAGTCTATTGGGGAATACTTTACCGGAAGTTATAAAAAACAGTATTAAACGGCCTGCTTATATTCTTTCTTTATTATTTGAGAATCCGCTTGATTCGAATTTATTTTTTGGTGTTAAAACAGAATTTCACCTGATGTTGATGTTATCTGGCGGAGTCCTTTTGTTTGTGAGACCTGCATATTTAATTGGAGCCTTTCCCTTATATTTTGCAAAACTTTGTTCTGATTCGTATATACTTTGGGGAGTTAATTATCATTACTCGGTAGAATTTGCTTTAATGATAGCTTTAGCAGCAATCAGTTGGTGTAAAAGCGCCCAATTTCCTATTAACAAAAAATTTGGTCTTCCTTTGATGGTATGCATTTCTGCTTTAAGTCTTATTTATTCCTGGAATCACAGAATCTCACCTTGGTACAATAAAGAAACCTCAAGTCTGATTCATAAAGTTCATTATACACAACAATTTAATACTTCCACAGTCAGAGCAGGGCTTTTAATTATACCAGCCGATGCGGCTGTATGTGCCACCTCTGAGTTAATACCAAGGTTGGCATTCCGCGAGAAAATATATGCCTGGCCCGTTATACAGGATGCGGAATATTTAGCACTTATGAAATGGAATTTTACCTATCCAGACATTGCAACTGTCTATCACCACAAATTGGATAGTTTATGTAACGATAAAAATAATTGGAAAAAAATATATGAAAAAGACATATTGTTAATTTTAAGGCGTCTCCCCAAAAATAACAATTTCAATAGGGTTGGGCGTAAAACACAAAACGAAAATCAGTAAGGCAATCCATCCAAGCCATTTTCTTCCTGCATTTAATTTCATCTCAGAAAGAGCATGTGGATGATCTAGTTTTATAACCCTTACAGCAATAAAAGCATAAAACAACCAAAGCAAGTTTGGACTTGAAGCAGATGAAAAAAATTGTAATCCCTGTTGAATACAAACTATTCCTGCAGAAAGACCCAATGCTTTAAATGCATTCTGATCCTTCAAGATTTTGGTTGAGGTATAAAACAGAAATAAGAGGTAAATGGCCAATGTGACCCAAACTTCTGTTTGGTCAAAATGTATCAGACCAACTCCTCCGATAATTAACAATAATACAACTGTTATTCTGGAAATAATTCCAGCGACGTAGGGCCCAAACAGTCCATAAACAACATGCCCACCATCTAATTGTCCAATGGGAAGAAGATTTAAAGCCGTAAAAAATAAAGTTATGTATCCAACAAATATATATGGATAATGCATTATTTCCAGAGAAGGAGGAAGCAATTGCGGATCTGAAAACAAATATTTGAGTCCTTCGAACAAAATGGAAGAGCCTAATTTCATGGAAATCATTCCTGGCATCATAAGCTGGCTATCCAAAGGCATACCAGAAAATTTTGTTTTATACTCTGGGTGAATGCTATGGAGGTACTCTAATTCAGGCAAATTTGAAAATCCATAAATTAATAGCCCGAGTGCGATAACAAACCCTGCCAAAGGACCAGCAATTCCAATATCAAAATACTCTTTAGTCGTTCTGGGCATTTGTCTAAGACGAATAATAGCACCCATACTTCCAATATTAAAAACACTAATTGGCATATAAATTGGAATGTAGTAAGGCAATGAGGTTTTTACTTGGTGATATCTAGCCATAAAATAATGACCAAACTCATGTACAGTTAAAAAAGCCAGAAAAGATGCTGAATAGGGAGCTCCTTTAAAAAAAACACTCCAACTCCATTCCATAAGTAATGAAGAGCCAGTAATAAGTTCTGCACCAGCCAGCATGGTGGTAAAACAGGTCAGTACAAACAACAAAACATGTAACCAATACTTGTTTTTAGGAAAAAAATCGCCTGTTGGAGTACGCACTGTGGATTTGGGGATTCCCTGAAAAGCCAGAGGGTGCAAAATTAACTAATTTTGAATGCTAAAATGAACGAACCCCTTACAGGTACCGAACCCAAAACCATTCCACAGCTTTGGGAAAATGCCCTGAAAAACAAAGGCGCAGATGAGATAATGATGTATACCATTTCTCAAACCAAGCCTACAGTAACCTGGAAAGAAACAACTGCCTTGGTTCAGTGTTTTGCAGGATTTCTATTGTCAAAAGATATTCGAAAAGGCGACCAGATTGGGTGCATATTATCTCCTGGTCCTGAATCTGTTTTTTTTGAATTAGGTGCGCAGCAATGTGGGATAGTCACCATTCATTTGGATCCAAATTCCTTTAGTGAAGATATTGAGTACATTTTAAAGGAATCAGAAATAAAACTAATTTTTATTGATAATGAAACTATTTACCGTTCATTGACCAAAATTATTCATAGATTTCATTTTCTAGAACATATATTAACCACATTTAATTCGGGTGAAGATTTGTTGACAGAAATTACCTATACCTATGAATCAACGATAGAACATGGTAAAACCTATTGGCGAGAACATCATAGTGAAATGCGTCAGTTGAAAGAATCTGTTCATCCTGATGATATAGCCAGCATCGTTTATACCCGGGGCACCACCGGAAAATCCAAAGGTGCCATGCTTTCTCATACAAATCTCTTAAGTACCACGAAGGCAATGGCGCTTAAACTTGACCCTTTACCCCTTAAAGGCAAGTTTTTATCTTTTCTTCCCTATTCAAATGTTTTCAGCAGGACATTTGGTTTACTCTTACCAATTAGTCTAAGTCAGCCTGTTCAGTTTGTTAAGTTTGAGTTAAAACCCTCAGATAATATAGCATATACCGGTCCTGTTGCAGTTTTGGCAGAACCCCATATTGTGGAGGATTTACGAAACTCCCTAACTAATGCATTAAATTCAGGAAACTGGTTTAGAAGGAACAAGTTTAAAAAAGCACTTTCTATTGGAGAGAAAATTCACGATATTAAACAGAATGGAGAATCCATCCCTTTACTTCTAAGATGGAGAATATCATTTAATTCAAAATTTTTCAAAAAAATTCAACGCCATTTAGGTGGGAATTTACAGGTAATTATTACTTGCAATGATTACCTTCCGAAGGAATGTTATCATTTTTTTCATTATCTGGGCATTAATGTATTAGAAACCTACGGCCTTTCTGAAATGTCTTCCGTTGTGGCAATGAATACTCCACATAAAAATATTGCAGGTTCGGCCGGCTCTCCAGTACCTTGGGTATCGGTGGCAATTAAGGAGACGGGAACAGGTAAGCTTGTGGAGGTTGTGAATGAATTTTCAGGCACAGGGCAATCTTTACATGCCCTAGAAGGAGAAATCTGGCTGAAAGGAAAAGGCAAGTGTAAACGGTATTGGAATCACAAGCCCGATTATGACGCTTCGTTAACTAAAGAGGGGTGGCTTAAAACCGGCGATTTTGGAAGATTTGATAACGGAATGTTATTTATCACCCAAACAAGAGCCGGAAAACGAAGTGGTCCGGATAGTGATTTGAAGGTGATAGAATCTTCATTTGAAAAAAACAGGTATATAACCCGAGCCTGTTATATTCCTGAATTTAAAGGAGAAAAAGGATTGCTAGTAGTAAGTGCTGACCGGAGGGAACTAAGTAACAGGCTTGACCTTCTGGACAATGATTGGGAAGCAGAAGGTCGGCAGGTTCAAAACCCGGTTATAGAACATTTTTTAATACAAGAACTTCGGAGAACGGCATTTACCTCATTAAATACCCCGGAAATATCTGCATTAGTAATCCTGAACGGAGAATTTAATCCCGAAGCAGGAGAAATTAACAAAGACGGAAATTTGAATCGAAAACAGGTTCTGCGTAATCTGGGAATTGATAATGATTAACCAGACTACAAGACTTTATACTTTATTACATAAATTAAATAATACCTAATTGGGCATAGTACAGAAACAGGCCGTCAGAGTAAATCTGATAAATTATCTTGGTTTCCCAATCGGGTACATTAATATCATTCTGTTATATCAGAATTATTTTGAAACTGCAGAATTTGGGTTAATTTCAATTTTTGAAAAACTTTCCATATTTTATATGGTTACAGCTATGTTTGGCCTACATAGTGTAATATTTAAATATTTTCCTTTTTTTAAAACTGAGGATAAAAAGCATAATGGTTTTGCAGGATACATTTTCCTGTGGACAGTTGCTGGTGGCCTGATTTCTCTTGGGGCCTTATTTTTACTTAAGCCTATAATTATAGATGTATACCAGGAAAACTCTCCCCTTGTCGTAGAATATTTCAATTATCTAGCTCCGCTATGTGTTTTTATGCTGGCCTATAATGTTCTGGAAATGATGACCCGGGCAGTATTTCGGTCGGTAATGCCAAACCTGATTCGTGAAGTATTCAAACGACTGATTATTACCGTCTTTCTGATATTTAAAGCACTTGGATGGATTGATTTTCACACCTTTTTTCTTTGTTACCTGGGCACCCATTTATTCATTGCTTTTTTACTTTTAGCATACTTGGTTTACCATAAAGATTACAAACTCAATTTCAATTTTTCTGCAATTAATCGTTCTTACGGAGCAGGAATACTCAAGTTTGCCGGATTTTCCTACCTTGCCGGCACGACCTTTATTTTAATTCAAAGTATTGACACCTTTATGCTGGGGGCAATGGTTGGCTTATCAGATGTTGGTGTTTATACTATGGCTTTTTCTTTTGGTGCCTTAGTTACAACACCTGCAAGGGCTCTTGGCAATATTTCAATTCCCTTGGTTGCGGAAGCCTGGAAAGAAAAGGATTTGGCGAAGATTTCGGATCTTTATAAACGGACTGCTCTGATTCAAATGGCAGTAGGATTGCTTCTTTTCATCGGGATATGGGTGAATAAAGAAAACCTGTTTCATATTCTTAAACCAGAATACAAAGAGGGCTTTTCTGTAATTATACTAATCTGCCTAGCACAATGGATTGATACTGCAACAGGCATGAATGCAACTATTCTTGCAACCTCTGAAAAATATCGGTTTGATTTGTATTTCAATTTGGTGCTCGTTGCAATCAGTATCGTTTTAAATTATTTGCTTATTCCAGTTTTTGATATTGAAGGTGCCGCGCTTGCTACTCTTATTTCCATTTCATTTTTCAATTTCCTTAAATGGATATTTCTAAAAAAGGTTTTCGGCTTTCAACCTTTCGATAAAGGAAACCTAATGTTACTGATAATTGGTATTCCTGTTTGGGCTATTGGTTATTTTCTTCCTTGGATGGGTAGTATTTGGGTGGATATTCCTGTACGTAGTGTATCAACTGCTCTATTGTTTTGCATTCCATTGTATTATTTAAAAACAATCCCTGATGTGAATGCCTGGGTAGATAAAATTTTAGGCAAATTCAATCTTAGAATGCCCTGAACCTTTCCTGTTTTCTTAATAATATTTACTTTTAACCATGTTCCATAAAGAAGGAAAGTATATTATCCCTGGCACTTTGTTGCTATCTGTAGGTTTGTTGTATTTCATTAACTGGCTTTTCAACAATGAAATACTTTTTTACACCCTTTTAGTTGCTGCACTTATTTTTAATGGGTTGATTTTGAATTTTTTCAGAACACCCAAAGTAAATATACCAGTAGGTGAATCCAATATTCTCAGCCCTTGTAACGGAAAAGTTGTTGTAATTGAAGAGGTATTAGAATCTAAATATTTTAAGGAAAAAAGGATCCAAATAAGTGTTTTTATGTCCCCGTTGGATGTACATGTTAACAGAAGCCCTATAAGAGGCAAAATCATAAAATCTGAATATTATCCTGGAAAATTTCTCGTAGCCTGGCATCCAAAATCATCCGAGGAAAATGAACAGACGTTTTTTGTGGTCGAAAATCCAAAATTCAGTGTTGCATTTAAACAAATAGCTGGTGCACTGGCCAGAAGAATTTGCTGGTATGTTAATGAAGGGGATTCAATGCAAGAAGGTCAGGAATTCGGTTTTATTCGATTTGGATCCAGAATGGATATTCTTGTCCCAGTAAATACTGAGATTAAAGTACAGCTTGGACAAAAAGTTACCGGAGGCGAAACAATATTGGGCATAGTGCCATAATAGTATTTTAATATTTTATTGTTTTATAGGATTGATAATTCGAATAAAGTCATAAATTTATGAAAGAAAAAATTTATGAACGCTATTCGAAATTTGAGTCTGGTTTTCCTTTTTGCTCTGGCTTTTTCAATTGATGGATTAGCACAAAATACCGTTACTCATACAGGCTTTTTTATTGAAAATAAAGGTCAGATTATAGATCAAAATGGTTTTCAGGTATCTGAAGTAAAATTTCATCTTCAAAGCCAAAATCTGAATGTTCAATTAAAGAATAATGGGTTCAGTTATGATGCTTTCAGACAGACAAATTCCAGTTCTCTGGAAGGTGAAACTCCTCAATACCAATTCCATAGAATAGACATTTCTTTTCCAGGTTCTTCTGTAGATGCAATTCTTGTACCTGGGATTGAGCTTCGGGGATATTTAAATTTTTATACACAAGGTACTGATGCTCAAGGCATCTTGAATGTAAGGAAATACAATTCAGTTACCTGTAAAAATCTTTATCCAGGCATAGACATTGAATATTTGGTTCCGGAAAATGGTACATCTCCTTTGGAATATAATTTTATTATTCACCCGGGAGCAAATCCGGATTTAATCCAAATGAGGTATTCAGGCAGTTTGAAAACAGAAATTTCAGGCAAAAATCTTATGCATACCCTTGCTTTCGGTAGCCTTGCAGAACATATTCCTTCCAGCTATTTAACTGATGGTACTCAGATCGAAATTGAGTATACCCAAACTGATGAGCATACCATTGCCTTTAAAATTCCCGCATATTCAAAAAATCAGGCATTGGTTATTGACCCAGTTCCGGAATTAATCTGGGGCACATATATTGGAGGTAATTCAAATGACCAGGGTTATAGTGTTGCCGCAGATATTTGGAAAAATCTGTATGTAACTGGAGAAACCAGCTCAGGTAGTGCAATCGCAACTTCAGGGGCATTTCAAACCACACTTAATGGTAGCATTGACGCCTATCTTGCAAAATTTGATTTTTCAGGTGCCGTGCAGTGGATCACCTATTTTGGCGGAAGTGGAAATGATAAAGGTCAGGGACTAACCACCTCATCGGATGGAAACATTTATATGATTGGAGAAACGAATTCGAGTTCAGGGATTTCAACCAATGGAGCCTTTCAGACAAGTTATGGTGGTGGAATTATGGACGCATTATTGGTCAAATTTGGTCCTTCAGGAAACAGAATTTGGGCTACTTATTATGGAGGTTCCAGAACCGATTTTGGCTATGGCGTTTGTATAGGAAAAACGGGAAATCTATATATTGCCGGGAATAGCACATCAACTTCTGGAATTGCAACTTCTGGCACTCATCAAACTTCTAGAAGTATTGGATTTGACTTATTTTTAGTCAGGTTTGATACTACTGGCTCAAGGGAATGGGGTACCTATTTAGGGGGCGATGGGGTAGATTTATTACATGATCTGACCCTTGATGTTTTTGGAAATCCGGTTATAACTGGAGAAACTTCCTCCAGTATAAATATAGCCTCGTCTGGAGCCTTTCAGACCAGTAATTCAGGTGACTATGATGGTGTCGTGGCGAAATTTACCCCTTCCGGAAGCAGAAGCTGGAGTACCTATTATGGAGGAAGTAATTATGATGTATGTTATGGTGCAACAGTGGACTCTTTTGGCAATATTTATTTTACAGGCGAAACACAATCTTCCTCTGGCATTTCATCCTCAGGTGCCTATCAGGAAAATCATGGAGGTATGATGGATGCCTTTCTGGTAAAATTTGATAGCTCAGGTTCCAGAACCTGGGGCACTTATTATGGCGGTATGGATGAAGATTATGGGTATGGAATCGCAATTGATGAATGGCAAAACATACATTTTACTGGTTGGTCTATGTCTGATGCAGATGTTGCCACTCCTGGAGCCTGGCAAGATTCTTTGCTTGGCCATGATATTACTGTTGCCAAATTTTCAAACAATGGCTCCCTGCTTTGGGGAACTTACTATGGTGGGAACAACCAGGAGCATGGCTATGATTTGGTATACATTTCACCAGCTGATGTTTTTATTACCGGAAGAGTAACTTCAACCAACAATATAAGTACTTCAGGAGCTTACCAGACAAGCCATGGCGGGGGTGGTAATGATTCCTATTTATCCAGATTTACAGATTGTACCAATATTGGCTCTGCAGGAAATATTACTGGTAATCAAACAATTTGTGCAGGAAGTACGCAGATTTATTCCATTTCTCCAGTTTCTGGAGTAACAGAATACGAATGGTCCTTTCCGCAGGGATGGACAGGTTCAGGAACCTCAAATTCCATTACGGTTGTGAGTAGCGCAAATTCCGGAACAATTACTGTAACTCCAAAATACAATTCCTGCTTGGGTAGTTCAGCCACCTTGAATGTAACCGTAACTGGATTTCAAGTAAATGCTGGAGCTGACCAAAGGGTTTGCTCAACTACTCCGGCATCTTTGAATGCAACCGTTTCTCCCTCAGGATTTACCAGTTTATGGAGTATTATTTCAGGAACGGGTAATTTTTCAAATGCATCCAGTCTAAGTACAACCATTTCAGGAATTGGGAATGGAATTACAATTGTGAAATTGACTGTAACTGATTCACTGGGCGCATGTGCTCCTGTGTCTGATACACTTACCTTAAATAGGCTCAGTTCTCCTTCTGCTCTCCAAACCTTGTCTGTTAATGGGACATCGGTGACAGTAGGTTGGTCCAGTAATCTGGATGCGGACAGCTTTTTAATCAGATATCAAAGAAACTGTACCGGAAGTTTTACCTATTTATATGTTCCGGGCAATTTAAGGCAATACACGCTTACCGGACTATTAGGATGCACCAATTACTGTTTCAGAATGAAGGCATTCTGTGGCTCTACCTCAACTGCCTACAACACGACAAGTGTAAGTTTCACAACAGGACAAGGACCTGCCTGCGTTGCTGCAAACGGAATAACGGCCACAAATGTTAGCGGATGCACTTTTCTAATATCCTGGAGCAATTGTACTTCAGCAGACAGTTTTAGAATTCGGTATCGTCTGGGTTCAGGACCATGGCAATTTTCTGGATTTACAACTGGTTTTTCCAACCAATTAAACCTAAGTCCCGGAACTTATACCTACCGAATACAAACCTATTGCAACGGAAACCTTGCAGCTACTACTGCCAACCAAACACTTGCTATACCTTCCTGCAGAATAGGCATTTTCTCAGAAATTGAAGAATTAAAGATTGCACCAAATCCTGTTTCAGGTAATCGTATTATTGTTTCAGGTATTCGGGAAGAAACATCCTACAACTTTACGATTACAGATATAACAGGTAGAATTATATGCTCTGGTATAGTGGATAATTCTGGTGAAATAGTCCTCCCAGAAAATAGTGTTCCCGGGATGTATATTTTAAAATTAAAATTATCAGACGGATATAAAGTATGCGACTTCTTCATACTTTAAAGTTAAAAAACAGCATTAATTCGAATATAAATAACGGCATAATTAAATTTGTTGTTTCGATCTTATTTATTTTAATATTTATTGGTCTATATGGTTTATTAACCTCTAATACCATATATCAAGGTTCTATTGGCAACTTTCTTCCGGTTTGGAATAACGATACACCAGAAAAAGTTGATGGATATTTAAATAAAGGACCCTATATTATACCAGAAGCACGACAACTATTAAACTGGGATGGGGAACATTATTATACAATTGGCAAACAGGGGTATATTAATGAAAAAACATTTGCCTTTTTTCCTTTGTTTCCATTGCTTTTTAAACTGACTGGATTCAGTTTAGGTATTATGATAATAAATTTTATGTTATTCTCTGTATATTTAATAATCTTATTTAATGTTTTTAAAGTAACAATAAATCATGGATTAATTTATTTAATGCTCCTTGCTCTTCCAACTAATTTTGTCTTTTTTTTACCGTATGCTGAGTCATTATTTTTCATTTTAATTTCTGTTTTTATATATGCCTATTTAAAAAACAAACCCTATCTTGGTTTTTTTGCATTGTTATTAGCAGGATGCACAAAACCCATAATTACTATATTTATTCTCTCAGTTATTTGTTCAAGTCTCATTATTAAAATTATATATAAAAAACCACTAAATGTTTTTAAAACTTTCAGATTTTTTATTTTACCAGCAATTATTGGCACCTTACTATCAGCACTTATTCAATACTATTATTCCGGAAGTTTCTTTAAATTTATTTCTGTTCAACATGATATCTGGGATCATTATTTTAGAATACCAGATAAAATAACCGATTGGTCAGAAGATGGACATTCTCTTAATGTTTTTACCATTTTTTTAGTTGTATTACCTACAATTTGGTTCTTTTTATATACCATAATAATGTCTTTACAAAATCCTAGTAAAATGAAAATCCCATGTATTACGCATAATGAGGAGGAGGATGTCAACATGAAATATACCAATATATTCTATATTTCTTTATTCTATATCTTTGGATCTTTTTGTTTTGTCCTATTTTATCAGGGTGGAAGCCTAAATGGCATGTTCAGATACATTATGTGCACCCCATTTTTCTTTACTGCGATTTTATTGTTTCCTAAATTCTATTTATTAACCTTAAAAAGAATAAAATTTATTACTATTTATTCTGTCACAGCTTCTGTACTTTTTCCAGTATGGCTCTATTATTTTAGAAACAAATTACCTGGCTCAACCGAATATATTTTCTATTTATTAATAATTATTGTCTTATTCTACCTAAGACATACAATTAAACCAAGGTTAAATTTGTTTTTTATACCCTTAATAGTTTTGTCTAGCCTTATTATGTTGACCTATTATATCAATGCCTTTCTTACTAATTCATGGATTATCACCTGATTTTATTCAATATCAATCAAAGCCTTTTGTAGAAAATCCTTTAATGGCGGTGGATTTTGTCCGGGAGCATCTGCAATAAAATAATACCTGAAATAACTATTTGTTCCTGGGATAAATTCATAAGTGCCGCTTCCTGCAAGCAACCAGCAAGTCGGTTCGGTGCCTGATTTCCCTGCAATAGCAACACAGGCCGGAATTTCTTTTTGGTTTCCTTTAGAATCAATTTCCTTGCAAATAGCTTGGAAATCTAAATCCTTATCCGGATCAAAATTGACTTTCACATATCCGGAAGTTGGAACCTGAACTACCAGACTTCTACCTTGACGGTTTACCGGAATACCTTCTACCTTGTCATAAACAATTACAACCGGCCCTCTGTACCCTTTTGGCAATTGCAATATTTCCGTGTAAGGTCTTGACAGGTAAAAATAAATTCCTGCAACTGTTCCTGGTGCAATAATGACCAATAATTTTATCCATTCTGGTTGCTCATTTAGCTTCCATTTTATATCGGCATAAATTATTAGTATACCACATAGCAGAATAATCCCGCTGCCAATCCAGGATTGATTAAAATAAAGTAGAGCACATCCAAATAGTACAAGGATAATGCCTATCCAGAACATTCTATGTTTTAATACCTGCATTTTAGCATTTAAAATGTGAGGTCAACTGAAAGTTCTTTTCCGGCTCTCTTAATCGTTACTGGGATGGTCTGTCCTTTGGAGAATTT
>Ga0209598_10002596_pt1 | contig 14053 bp, 15 predicted proteins | sample M_140807_EF_Meta_FD_187317 | JGI IMG/M metagenome (GOLD analysis project Ga0209598, IMG submission 187317) | Freshwater microbial communities from Lake Montjoie, Canada to study carbon cycling - M_140807_EF_MetaG (SPAdes) (version 2) | ecosystem: Environmental > Aquatic > Freshwater > Lake... | reverse complement strand
TAGTCAATGTCCTCTGCCTCTTGCGGCGGCTGGGCGACCACCCCTTGTCAGGGTCATGCACGGCCCGCACATTTCGCACCATTATATGCACCCCCATTTTCAGAAGCAGCTGTGAGAAATGGGGGCCCACTTCTGGACCCGCTTTTGGTACCCCTTTTTGGGCCCCACATACAGAAAGTGCTTAAGGGGGGCCCATGGCAGAGGGCCGGATTCCGGCCCCTTTTTATGGACCCCCGGGCGGCACGTGGAGCATGGTTTTTGTTTGCAGGGGCATGACTCTGCGCAGGTGCCAGATGGACTTGTGGCTACGTACAAATGGGGCAATTCAGGGACTGTACGGCGGAGGAGTAATGCCACTGTGCTTGCCACTCTTATGCAACCTGCATTGATGCCCTTGGAATATGTTTCCGACCTAAGGTGTACTGCTTCATGATCTGGTCGCATTGGCTCTTCCACCATGCTCTGCCGTTGGGGGCCTGTGTCGTGCTCAACCTGGATGAGACGGCCGTGCCATATCAGATGACCGGGTTCCACGGCAACGTCATCAGAGCCGCAGGCAACAGCCGGGCAGCTGCTTTGTTGTATGAGCGTGTGCCTCGTCGTGATACGCGAGGGCACCTGACGCTGGTGTCTGTTATATCAGCCGATCCCGCATTGCAAGCACACTTGCCTCAGTTTCTGCTCCCCAAGGACGCTGCCTTGAGCACAGCACAGAAGCACATGCTGGCGAATCTTGCACCACCCGTAGTTTATGTGCCGGCGACCAGTGGATGGGTCACCTCTGTCATCATGAAGGATCTGTTAACCAGGCTTCGGCGTGCTGTGAGAGTGCACCGCCCAGACCACCACATCGTGGTCGCATTAGACGCTGCCAATCAGCACATTTCAAACGACGTGCTATCACACGCGGCACGGTTGCAGATACACCTACTTCTCATTCCTGCCCGGCTGACACATCTTCTACAGCCATTGGACACGCACGTTTTTGGCCCTTTCAAACGCAGCTTACAAGAGGGTCACTGCATCATGCGCGGACAGCAGCCGGACGGAATTCTGCCTCCGCGTGCATGGATCACCATTCTGGACAACACGGTTCGGCAGCACTTCGTCAACCGCCCTTGGGCCTCCGCCATGGTCTGCAACGGTTTGACAGGCGACACCAGTGCGCTGCGGCCCAAATTGTTGGACATTCTGCGTGGGCTCTTCCCACTGCCTTTGAGGCCACCTTCTCCCACGGAGATGGATCAATTAGCAGGCCGCCACCGAGTCAGCCTGTGCGCCAAACTCATTCGAAATGCTGCCTCCATTGGCTCCGCCAGAGTGGCGGCTGCGGCAGCGGCCGCTGCCGGCGAAGCCATCTGGTGATCACCGTTACCCCCACGAGGCTGCATGGCCCAGGGAGATGTGAAAACAGTTGCGCAGGATGTTTGTGTATGGGGGCGGGTTGTTAGCACACATGTTTTCAGTAGGTCTTTGGTTTCACACAGCAGTGCATGTGTAGGTACGAGTGCCAGCAACATATCACGCCAATTGCATGCCTTGTTTTTCAATACACGGAGCAGATATGGCCACAGGTCGCTGCCGCACGATGCGCACATGTACGTTGTTCATGCAGTGGCCCAAAAGCACGGTCAGCAGTACCGCGTGCAGCGTGCGACAGTAGCCGTTCGAAGCCATGTCCCAGTTGCAGACTCCGCCGCCACGTCGTGCCACCATGGCGATGCTCGGCAGCAGCTGCGACAAGGCTCGGCCAGGCGTTGCCGCCAGCCTCGAGCCAGCACACTCGCCTGATGCAGGGGGCTCTGCAGACGGCGTTGTGCTTGCAACCGCGGAGCCACGCGCGATGCCTGTGGAGGGGAAGCGCCGCCGCCTCACAGGGAAGACCACGCCAACGACAGCGGCGCTCGACTACCTCCACCTGCTTGGGGACGCATGGCGGGACCGGGAGTGCAAGTGGCGAGGCCGGTCCGCCTTCGCCGCCAGCGCTGCCTCGGCAGTGGCGGCAGAGCTGTCCTCGGATGGCTACGCCGGTCGCAAGCGGGCTCTTTGGACGCACGCCTTCAAGGTGGCTTGCAACACCTTTGGCGAGCTGCCACCCAATGAGCAGGCACGGTGGGTCTACACCAAGAAGTCGGGCTTGCAGGCCACGCCGAAGCCGAGCGACGTCGCCAGCATCGTGGCCAAATGCTCGCAGACCTCTCCGCAGGCGTTGCCCGGAGGGGAGCAGCCAACGCAGCACTCGCAGGTGGGCTTCCTCGTCACCTTCAACGGCAGCTGGGGTTTGCAAGATGCCGGCGTGCAGGACACCATGTTGGAGCTGCACGAGGTTGCTGCCGTGACTGCGAAGCTGCAGCTGTTGGAGGGCCCAAAGAAGGTGTTCGACGACTTTTGGACACAGATGGAGGCGGCCGGAGAGCGCATCGGGCTGAAGCACGTGAGCGCCTCCATGGAACTTAGCACGAAGGCCCGCGCAGCGGGACGCCTCCACTTGCACGCCTTCTTCTCCTTCCTCGGGCAGCGGACACGCACTGGCGTTGTGCTGACGTCCATTCGGTTCGATGGGCAGCCCCCGAGCCACATCTCCCTCACCGGGGGCGGCGACGGCGTAGGCCTTGCCCGCCGTGGCCGTGCAGGGCTGCTCCACCAGGGGCACTTCTACCTGCAGATGCGGAAGGTGGGGTCGCTGCACCGCCGCACCAACTACGCCAAGGGCGTGGACTTCCCGGTGCGACTGAACTGGATCTTGCTGCAGTGGCAGCAGCGCAAGATCTCTCACAAGGACGCCCGGCTCGAGGTCATCGACAGCCGGGACAAAGTCCAGAGAGGTCTGCAAGCCATCGAGCAGCAGGAGCGAGCCGAAGCTGCCCTGGCGGCCGAAGCCAAGATGGCTCAGGTCGGCACACCAGCACTTCTTCCCTTCAAGCAGGCTTTGCCCTTGGAGGTGGAGTGGCTTCGCCAGTACAGTGCTCTCGATGGCGATGCACCAGAGGGCCGTCGCTGGCGCTTCAAGTGCCTGGTCTACGACGGCCCCAGCCGCACCGGGAAGACCATGCGGGCCATGAATTGGTTCGGCAGGGCCCAAACGCTGCGGCTCAACTGCCAGAAGGTGGTTGCGCCCAGCATGCAGCGGTGGGTGTCTGGGCAGCACTCGGCAATCTTGTTCGACGAGGGCAACTGGGACCTCGTCCACAGCAACAAGATGCTCTTCCAGGCGGGTCCCGAGCCGGTGGAGCTCGGGCAATCCCCTTGCGGCGCCTACGTGTACACCGTCAACGTGTTCGCCGTGCCCATGGTCGTCTGCTCCAACGCCTTCTGGGCTGGCTGCCCGGCCGTGGGCGACGAGCGCGAGTGGCTGGAAGAGAACATCTTCTACGTCCGATGGGACACCCCCGTCTTCGAGGCGGAGGCGGGCCAGGCGTTGCCGGCCGCGTAGGCGCCCCATGTGCTTGGGGACTAGGCGTTGCCGTTCTTGCCCAGACACCTTCCCAAGTGGCCAGGCGTTGCCGCCGTGCAAGGCCCTGCGAACCGTCTTCTTTCCACATGCACGCGAATGTAATTCTGCATGTGCGTACACAGGCAGCACACTGCAGCAATCCCACTCAGTTGTGCTTTTACGTGGTTCCATAACACACGCCCGTGCAGTGTGATATCATTCATGGTGGCTTTCATGATGCCGGTGAATGGGATGATTGCTCAGCGTGGCGCCAGTGTATGGGGGTGCGTAGCATAGGTGCACTGGAGCATCACCCAGGGAGTTCCGCAGTAGGGGAGAGCTGCGCCAGCGTCTAGAAAAAAACGGGGATGCACGTCGCAGCGATGTCTTTGCCGGCCTGTTGTGAGGAAGCTCATGTGTACGGCAGAATGTGACCAGGGCAACGTGTTGCTGTTGCACGCATTGACTGAAGCACAGCTCGGGGGCTCTATGCCAAGAGGTCTGTGCACCTGTTGCCCACAGAGATGTTTGTCACATGATCAAGCACACTGCCCAATGGAGCTTCTCACTTGCCCAGACGTTGTCGGCACATGCAGAGAATGTGGCGATCGTGTGGTCGGTGGCTGTAGCAGCGTTCGTTCTCAGGCAGCGCAGACACATGTATAGTTTACTCTGCAGCATTGAAGCACAGACCATGGAAGTGGGAGGGGACGGAGACTCGGGCGGGTTCCCTTTGACACAGGGAGGCCTCTGCGTGCGCAGGGGTGGGGTGGATCCAGACGTGGCCGCGGCAGTGCGGCCACCCGTGACGGGCAGTGTTGCTGCACTGGCGGCTCAACACTTGCAGCGTGCCAGCCAATCCGCAGGACAGGCGTGGCCTCCTGCAGCCGCGTCCAGCTCAGTTACCTTGCCGCAGCGGGACATGTCGCACTCCATGCACGGGCCGGGCGGGGTCAGGGCCGCAGTTTGGCAGACGCACGCACAAACGCTTCAGCCGATGGCCACACACACCTGTCATGCACAAGCACGCACGCACATGCTACGGCACACAGCAACGCTCCGCATGCCATTGCCGAGGCTTCGCCACCCAAATGGCCTGTGCAGCAGGGCCCACCACCGCCCAGCAAGCCGGCGCCCGGGCCGCCCCCGCAGACGTCGCCGGCCCCGTGGCCGGGGCCGGCGGCTGCCCCGCCGCCTCCCGTGCGCGTGGACACCCAGAAGCGCGCACGGCACGACGAGGAGGGCGCAGGGCAGCCGTCAGCTGGCGGCACTGGCAGCGGCGGCGGGTCCTCAGGCGTTGCCGGGACCGCAGGGGGCCAGGCGTTGCCGCCCGGCGCGGCGGCGCCTCCCAGGGTCGCCTTCAAGCCACCGCCGCCCGGGGTGGAGGAGTTCCTGGGCCGGCTGCCGGGCCCTCCGCCGGCAGGCCCTCGGCCGCCGCCACCAGCACCTCACCCCCGTGCTGCTGGCACCATGCACGGGGGCAGCTCGCCTCCCAGGGCTCCTGCGGCAGCGGCGGCCGGAGGCCGCGATCCATCACCGCCGGGGCCTGCATATGCCTCCGCGGCTGCTGGGGGTGGCCTCGCCCCCCTCATGCAGCAGGAGGCCCCGCCCGCGCAGGCGTTGCCCGCGGGCGGGCCGCCCGCGCAGGCGTTGCCCGCGGGCGGTACGGCAGGCCTCTACGAGGAGGACGACGAGTTGATGGAGGCGGTGGTGGCCGACATCGACCGTCGCCAGGCCACCGTCTGGCCCTCTCTTTGCCGGCTGAGAGCGGCACAAAATTTTTGTTGCTCAGTTTTTCTTGCCGTGTTTTCGTCGCAGAACCTGCTGCCCAAACGCACACGTTGTTGCTCTTAGGCCGCCTCGGCCGGCGGCGGCATGCCGTCGACGATGTTGTACGGCACGCTGCCGCCGGGGTTCAGCACGGGCAGCCAGATCCCCTCTGCACAGCCGGACCCAACGCAGGGCGGGGGGTTGCAGGCCAGCGGCGGTGGTGCGCCGCCAACATACCCGCCATGGGCCGGCAGCCGCACCCGCCGCAACACGCCGCAGGCGTTGCCCGGCGTGTTGCCTGCCCCACCGGCCAGCTCCATCCAGGCGACGCTGCAGGTCGGCCTGTTCAGGCTTGAGCTGACTCGCTTGGACTCTACGTTTGCGCCGCCGTACTGGGTGGCGCAGGCGTGGAACTCTCCTTGGGGGGTCTGGTCCGTGCTGGCCGAGCTGTCCGACCGCGCGCGTGGCGAGGTGATGGCGTTCCCTCCGCAAGTCGGCCACGCCCTCCTCCAAGCCATGGTGCTAATCCCCATTTTCTGGGAGCACCCGGAGGAGGCCCTCTACGCCGTCCTGCCATTCATCATCCGCCTCCTTCACGGTCGCCGCCTGTGTTTTTCCGCTAGCTGCGCGTGCACGCACAGGCGGGCAGCGCTCAGGCGTTGCCAGCGCACCACAGACGCACCAGCACCAGTTCTGAAATCTGTGCACACTGCGCTCACACAACCTACCCGCTGCCACCCAGTGCCCACGCCTCGCCACACATGCCGCGCACGCACCGAGGCGGGCCCTACCCGCACCGCGGGCCCTACCCGCAGTAGTGCGTTGGCGGCCTCAGACGCACAGGCGTTGCCTGCGTCATGCCGCCACCGGCGCTACGCTCAAGCGTTGCCATGGCAACAACCGCCTCTTCAGGGGGCAGCCGCGGCCGCCCGCGTGCGTCCCAAAAAGAGACGGAAACCAGCAGCAGGGCAGGCAGCGCAGACCATTCATGCCGTCTGCTCATTGATGACGTATTTGCGTGCAAGCAGCTTGGCCTCTCACTTTTTGCGGTCTCGTCAACGGTGCGTGTTCACAGCACACCCATGGTCGGCAGCCACACACCGCAGCCACAGGTGCCATTGGGTGCCGGCTTCCCAGCGGCCGCCCCCGGGCGATGGGTGGCGCAGCGGGCCATGCGGCATGGCTGCGAGCCCGGCTTCATCAACGAATCTCAGACGCAGGTTCACGCACAGCGATGAGCAGAATTTTGTTTTTACAGCCATTGATGACGACCAGTTTTTGCGACACGGCTGTGCCAGGTTGTATTTCAGGAGGCCCAAGTGCCAGGCAAGGCCACAGGCAGACAGGGCGTGCAGTGTGCGGACACATAACCAGCAGCATGTTGTAGCATGCGCACACGTGATGCTGCACGGCACACGCACGCCGGCCTTAGGTTGTGTTTCCTGCTATCGTTTCTCAGGCGGGCATGAGGGGCAGGTCGGCGAGGAGGGCCTGCGCCCAGGCGTTGCCAGCGCTGCCGCGTGGCTGGGGTCGCTGCCTACCGGAGCCTGGCATGAACAAACGGCACATGCAGCCAAGTGTGCGACTTGCACACTCGGTGCCCGCTTGCCGCAGTGAGGTTTCCGACCCGGCACAGACAGGCAGGCCAGGCAAGGTTTCAGAGGCGTCCAGCAGGGACCTTGCAAGTTCCAGCCGCTGCACGCAACACGGCAAGTAAAACGTGTCCCCTGGGCAGGCTGCCGCTGTCCGGGCCGGGACGCGGCCGAAGTGAGCCCACACAGCGGGCTGGCAGCGACCAGGGCACCAGACATGGGCCCTTCCCATGGTTGAAAAGGGGGCCGGTTCATGCAGCTTTGCGGTCACATGTTTTTCTGTGTTCGACAGGTACTGGCACTGCCATGGCATCTGGCTGGTTTTACATCACGTGACATGCCCTGCCACCAGCCCGCTTGCGTGCATGGGCGCACACTTGTGCCACAGCCGCCAGCTTCGCTACCTGCAGGAATGTACCGCGCGGGAGATGTCGTATTTGTTCTGTGCGCACGGAGACACTGATGTGCAGAATCGCCGCTCTGGGACAGCATCACGAGCTGCCACGCAGCAGCCGGTGGCAGATGTTTGCTACGCCAGCAGGCCATTGCACGTGCGGCCAGGCGTTGCCGCCCGCGTAGCCTCTACTTCAATGACCCACCCACAAATGTAGCACGCATGTCCTTGCAGCACGGCTTCTGGAAGGCAAGAGCGTTCAGGAGATGATCAGTTCGCCACATGTTGCTTCGTTACAGCAGCCGCGTTCACTTGCTGACGCGTCGCTGGACATGCATGCACGGGCCCGGGTGACGTTTGTTTTTGCAGTGTCATGGAGCCGTATAGGACGCAAGCACACTCGTTATCAGCCCTTGCATGCAGCCGCTCAGTCGCACGATGCCTCTTGACAGCCAAAGGCCCGTAGCGACTGCAAAAACTCGGCAACACATGGCACGCATTCTCCTGCGATGCGGGGGCCGTAGCATGTCTTGTCACACATAAGATTTGGCCACCGCAGAGCCAAAATCGCCAACACAGCCGCGTTTCTGTTTGCAGGCCCCCATGTCCTCCCTCGGTTTGCGGCCCTTTTCATGGCCCCCAAAGGAGAACGGAAAGCCGTCAACAAAATGTCAGCAACCACAGTGCTAGGCAATATTTTGTTGACCAGTTTCTGGGTCGAAAAACGACCCCATGGCCAGGCCCTCGCCTGGAACACCGACACAACCCGTGCAGAACACCATGGCAGCTCGTCCGTCAGGTCGCGTCGCTTCCACCAGCACCACATCGCTGAATTCCGCTGTGGGGCCCCCGTCCTCCAACAGGCGTTGCAGCACCGTGCTTTCCAAACTTCATGCCAGGCGCAACCGCAAACGGCACCGTGCCGTTGGCATCGCCACAAACAGAGACACACCCAGCAGACGCACATGCCACATGCTAGCCCATGACCAGCAGATGGCGATGGGCACTTCGCGCAGCAGGCGGTGCCGTGCGGGTGCTAAGGAGCAGTGTCCCGAGTCGTTGTCTACTTCTGTAGTTTCTTTGACACATAATGTCATCAGATAGCCAGTGTGCGTTGCTCAGTTGCTCCCGTTGCTTTGGCGCATGCGTGTGAAGGCTCGCATGCAATGCTTGACCAGACGGCCGCACTGTAGCGGTCGCCACACAGCCGAGCATCCCTGGACCAGCCACACATGGTTCGCATGTTGCTGATCGCACTTTGATGCATCGTGTCGCCATGGAGCCGCTGCAGGCATTGGCCTGCCATTGGACCTCCGGTGCTTTGCAGACATTACTGTTGGCAGTGTCCGGGGGGATCATGTCGACACACGCTGCCACACACCACAATGGTACAGTAGCCGCACCCGGGCACCGCAAACAAAAACCATACACAAGGACTACACATGTGCATCCCGTTGGCCAGCACGCGGCACCGCCACCAATGCATGTGCGTGCTTTCACGGCTGCAGCAACCTAAGCTCCGACCAGCTTTGGAACTCTATTACGACCCGCTACCCGACTCGCACGTCGCACTGCTCATCATGGCCTCTCGCCAGCCGACCACCCCGCCGCTGCCCCCCCGCGGCAAGGGCGGCAAGGGCACAGCCGGCACTTACGGCAAAGGGGCCGGCAAAGCCCCACGCGGGCATGACCCGCACGACGTCGGCTACCCCATGGGCCGCGGCAAGGGCGGTGCGCAGGCGTTGCCCGCACAGAAGGGCGGCATGGGCACCGGCAAAGGCTACCGCGGCTACGCCGAAGCTTCGGCAGCCGCAGCCGGTGGCAAAGGGCGGACCTACAGCCCGGGGCCCTACAAGGGCAAGAAGGGCGCAGGCAAAGGGAAGGGCAAGGGCACCGCCCCAGGAGAAGGAGAAGGCCAGCAGGAGAAGTTTTGGGCACTATCAGGCGAGATCGTCCGTTGCACATGGCCCGGAAGCGCAACGGACTGCTTTTTCGACCAGCCGTCCGAGGAGTCCTGGGTCGCCTTGAAGCAGGCGGCCCTCGAGGAGAACGTGCACATCACCCTGCGCCCCCGCCGCAAGCCGGGGGCGCAGGAAGTTGGCCCGGGAGGGCGGCCGCCACCCAGGCGCACCGCCATGCTGCAGATCGTCGGCCCCACTGGGTACGTCGAGAAGTGGATCAACCGCCTGTTCGACATCTCCGCGCGGAAGCTCGTGGGTCCCAATGGGGACCGCAGCATCTTCCCGAGCCGCCGCCAGATGAAGCCCCACGAGATCGATGCAGACCGAGCCGTCCAGGCGTTGCCGACGGCCTTGCCTCGCCTCAGCCTCGAGGAATCGGGCTCGGACTACCAGGACTCGGACGGGGGGAGCGACGTGGTGAGCGTCCGCAGCGAGTCGTCCGATGAAGTCGTTCTCTTCAAGGGCCTCACCCGGGACTGGCGCAGCCCACGCTCGCCACAGAGCCCCTCGCCGGCCAGCCCGGCGGCGGCCAAGGAGGAGGAAGAGGAGGAGGCTGCCCCTGGGCAGGCGTTGCCCACAGTGGAACAGATGGAGGTCGCCCCTGCGCAGGCTTTGCCCACAGGGGACCTACGTGGCCTAGCACCCTGGCCAGTTCCTCTTTCCTACTCGGGCGTGGGCATGTCGCCCGACAACCTGCGCCAGCAAACGCCGTGGACGCCGCCCCCCGACGACCTCACGAGCCTGGACATCATGGAGCTCTGCCAGGTCCGGTTGTTCGATGAGGCGCTGCGGGCCCTCCAGGTCCAAGCGCCAAGTTCACACATACACCCATGGATCGTTAATGCGTCTGGAGGCAGGCGTTGCCCCGTTGCTTGAGCCAGGGCATGTGCTGAGACGATCCGTTGGCTAACACTCTGCAGGCAACGTAGCGTACAAAGAATCTAGGCAAGTCCGCACACGTCACCCCGGTGTCTGTACCTTGGTCGAGCAGCCAACATTCTTTATCTTGTTGTCACGCGGAAGGCCTACCAGCAGCCTGCGGACGAGTACCCGCGCAAGGCCTTCATGACGCAAATGGTGGAGGAGGAGTGCATTGCCATCGGCAACAGCCAACGGCTGCCGGCACGGTGGCACGCTCACCGCGACCAGTTCATGGCCCTGTGCGTGACGTGCATGGGCCGGGACGAGCAGTGCAAGCGCGCCCTCCTCATCAACTGCGCCGTCCTCTGGCGGTTCTCCACACGCGTCGTGATCGTCCTTGTGACTTTCGGGGATGACAGGGCCCTGCACGCATGGCTGCGGGAGCACCTCGCGTTCCCTCTCCGCCGGGGCCTGCTGGTGGTCTTCTCAGGCGGCGACGTGGGGACAGGCGTTGCCTCCCCAGTGCGCGAAGGGCCGGGCCGGCTGCAGTACTGGCACGCGTCCGTCGCCAAAAACACCGCGCACAAGGCGGCCATCTCCTTGGCGCACCTGTTCCTTTCCTGGGAACAGCAACAACGCCTGGTGCTCGTCAACCTGGACTGCGACAACGTGGTGACCCCCACGTACATCGGTCGCATCACCAGCATTTTCAAGCAGGCGTTGCCCTTGACGCTGGCCCGCGCCCACGTGAGCGGCAACGTGGCGGTGACGGGCCGGCTCGCCTACCTGGCGGCGGACTTCTGGGGCATTGGGGGCTACGACGCCGACTTGCTCCCCAGCGGCTACCAGGACGAGGACTTGCGTATCAGGTTCAAGTACCTCCGCAGCCCCGAGCGCGCACGGCTCCTGTTGGAGGAGCAGGAGGAGCGGGCGCGATGGCTCCAGCACACCTTCGGGCAGGCGTTGCCCCCGTTGGGCGAGGAGCATACCCTGGAGGCATGGATGTCGGTGGGGACCGCGTTCGCCAACGCGCCGGACCCCAAGGTGGATCGCAACCAAGCGAAGACCGCCAACGTGGACCCGAGCATCCTCCGCAGGTACCCGCGCTGGGGGCAGATGGACAACGCGAACCGGCGCATGAAGGCGGCGCGGCTGGAGGCTGGCGATTTCTACGCCAACATCAACGACCGCGGCGACGCCTGGGTCGTCCCCATCTTGCCGGAGCAGCTGCGCACTCTGCCTGAAGAGGGACAGGCGTTGCCTCCCTCAAGGCCTTCACAGGCACCGTCACCAGCTGCGCGACCCAGACCCTCCGTTGCGCAGGCGTTGCCCGCAACGAAAGCCGGCCCGCAGCCAGCACAGGCAGCCTCCTCCTCCGCGGCGCCGCGCTTCTTGGAGACCGCGCCGAAGAAAAGGCCGCAGCAACCAGAGCACTCACCACCTCGCACGGTTCGGCTGCGGTCAGCTCCCCGACAGCCTCGTCCATGGACCGTCAACATCAAATTCTTCACCTGCGGCCTCCAGAAGCTCGCGGACCTGGTGAACCCAAGCTCCGCGTCGGGGCCTGGCCTTACCCAAAACATTCACACAGCAGATGCGCACCTGGAACATGGCAGCACGAAAGACACGAGCAGGTCACATTTCTCCGCCGCACACCCACACCAGCTCTCCTTGACCCTGCCATCCTCCCCCACACGCGCGCAATGCTTTCCCCATGCACGACCATGTGGCTACCCAGGCAGCGGCTGCGCGACTTGAGCGCGCACCCTAACGACAGGGTGGACCCGGAGTTCCTGTGGGGCTGTGTGCAGGCGGGCATGCAGGCGAGGGCAAGGTCGCAAGGGGACGAGGAGCCGTTCCTTGGGGACGCCCTGGTGATCGACTGCCGCATCTTCCGCGACCCGGAGAGGATGCGGTGGCGCCACGGCGACCGGGGGGCTTGGGCCCAGGCGTTGCCGGCCCAGCATCCGCTGCCATACCCCCGGTCGCAGCCCGGCCGCGGGCAGGCTTTGCCCCCGCTGGACGAGCAAGGCCTGCAGCGCCACCTGGGCGTGCACCCCGTGCAGCTGGAGCGGCTGGTCAGCGACCCGGCATTCCCGGACTTCCTCCGAAAGGAGCAGCGACGGATTGACCAGATGGAGCGGGACTGCTTCGACGAGAAGCAGACGCACGACGTCAACGTCGTGTGCTTCTGCAAGAGCGGCAAGCACCGCTCCGTCGCTGTGGCGTACCTGCTCAGCGAGCTGTACAGCCGCGCGCGGGCAGGCGTTGCCCCCGCCAGAGGGGTGGTGCGCACGTTTCACCTCACGGACCACGAGTACTACGTGCAGTGCGGCATCTGCAGGCAGTGCACCAGGGACCACCCGCGCCGCCGCGACGCATTGCAGTACGCTCGCAGCATCTTCGAAGGCCGCAGGTAGGCAGTCATGGTGTCAGGCTTTGCCACACCAGACGGGCATGGTGCCAGGCGTTGCCACACCATCATTTGCAGCTTTTTATGTACATAGGTTTGGGCATGAACAGTGGAACGGCCTGCACGTGTGTGCCTGCCGGCACCCCGTGTGACCCTGCATCACATTACAGATACTTCATGTTTCCCCCCGAAAGCACATACACGTCTGGCCGCTACAGGGCTAAAATGCGAGACACGAGTTGTGCAGAACATGGGGCAGTCCACAGACATGTTCTCCACGTATTGCTTTGCTGTGTGTCCAGTGATGCCACGGTACGCCATCCGGGCTGCGAGTGCATGTGGTCTGACGCACACGGCAGGAGGCACACGAGCCCTGAGGCCATGCCTTTGACTGTTTCGCACAGGCTATGACACCAGGCCTGCAGGCGTTGCCCGGACAATATTTTGCATGATGCCATTTGCCCCAGTGACCAATGGCAGTTATGAGCAGTGCACATGCCCACAGCCCTTGGCTGCCATGCCACCGATATTCGCATGAGTTAATGATCGGTTGCTTTTTGCACCTCAGCGCACATTGTGTCGGCCCGCCGCCGCGGGCCGGAGCTGGATCATCCCGCACCCCCATTCCTTCTGCCAGCCAGGGTTAGGCACAGCTGCCCTAGTAGGATGCCGCCAGCAGCGAAGCCGGCGCCGAAGCCGCTGCCCAAGGCCAAATCGGTCAGCGCCCCACACGCGGAGCGCCTCAACGCGATCCGCGCGGCGCGTCAAGCTGCACAGGGTCAGCTGAAAGCGTTGCGCAAAGACTTGAAGCAGGAGACGCCTCATGCACATGAATTTTGCATGCCAAGCCACACATCTCACGCCTTTGTTGCGCTACGTTTCGTACATGGGCGCCAGCAACCTTGCTTTGTGCACGCATGCTGACATGAGGAGCGCCGCCGCCACGCCCGCCTCATGAAGAAAGCGAGCCGGTTGGCCCTGAGCGACTTGCTGGAAATCGCACACATGCGCGGCGTCGAGGCCAGCGTCGGCGGCAGCGGCAGCCCCACGGCCTCGGCATCGGCTGCCGCTTCTTCGGCGTCATCGGGACCGACGCCAGGCTTGGCCGCGGCGGTCGGGCCGCCGCCCCTGCCGCCAGCTCTGCCGGAGGCCGCTCCGCAGGCGTTGCCCGGAGCGGCGGACGCGCAGCAGGCACCGCCCGAGGAGCCGCCATCCCCCCTCTCGGACGCAGGCGCCCCGGGGGGTGCCGGCACCGTCCTCGCGCAAGCCAAGAATCGCTTGCAACCACACTGGGCGGCACCTTGGCTGTCTTGCGGCGCCCTGTACCTCTATTGCGCCGCAACGCTGCAGGCCATGATGCTTGCATGCATAGCCTACGCCACCAGCCGGCGCAGGCTCCTGAGCCTATCCGGGCACGTGCTGCGCATCATCTTCCCGAAGCCAGGCCGTCGTGGCCAGCCCACTGCCCTTGGGCAGTGGCCCGCCTCACGCCTCACCCACGCAACGCTGTTGTTTGTCATGTCGCACGTTTTGGAAATGCCGTCAATTTTCTCATTCATCGTTGGATGCGCCTATGGGCGCGAATGATGTGCATTTATGTTGGATACCGTGGCGCAGGCACGTTATATT
>Ga0209598_10002594_pt1 | contig 14061 bp, 12 predicted proteins | sample M_140807_EF_Meta_FD_187317 | JGI IMG/M metagenome (GOLD analysis project Ga0209598, IMG submission 187317) | Freshwater microbial communities from Lake Montjoie, Canada to study carbon cycling - M_140807_EF_MetaG (SPAdes) (version 2) | ecosystem: Environmental > Aquatic > Freshwater > Lake... | reverse complement strand
CCTTTGGTCTCCCTCCGCTCGCGTCGAGGCGTTGCCACCAGTCGGGACCCTCTGCGTTGATGGCTGCATTGTGTTCGATTAAACGCTGACGCATTACCGCGAAACGGGCCGGTTCGGTTTCCTTGAGGTCCGTCGTTTCCTTTGGATCCTTTTTTAGATCATACAGCTCAAACTGGGTGAGGTCGCTGTTTGCGAGAATTTTCCACGAATCGGTGCGCATCGCCATTTTGGCGTTCGGCGCCATTTCAAGGCGCCAGAAAAGGGGCTGGGGTCGCTCAATAGGTGTCTCGATATTCAGCAGCATGGGAAGAATGTTAACGCCGTCCAAGACATGGTTCGTTGGGACTTTAGCCCCCGCGACGGAGAGCATTGTGGGGAAGAGATCACTGCCGATCACGGGTTTATCCAGGGTCTGTCCCGGAGTAATCTTTCCTGGCCAGCGCACCATCCCAGGAACGCGGATTCCGCCCTCGTGCATGTCACGTTTTCTCCCCCTCAAACCGCCATTTGATCCGCGGCCTGGAGACTTAATGCCGTCGCCCTCGGGGCCGTTGTCGGAGGTGAAGAAAACAAAAGTGTCATCCGAAAGTTTCATTTCGGCGAGGGTCTTCATGAGGGTCCCGAAGGCGTGATCCATTTGCGTTACGTTGGCGTGATGCTCGCGCTCGACATCGTCGGTGAGTTCCGGGTAGAGCCCCTTGAATTTAGGATCGGATTTGATCGGGTAGTGCGGTTCGTGGGTCCAGACCGCAAGAAAAAATGGCTTCGCGGGGTCGCGTTTTTCCTTGAGCCAGGTGAGTGCCTCCTCGACCACCAGCGGTGCTGAGTAACCCTGCAGCGGACCGACTGGGATGCCGTTGCGCACGAAGTTGGAGGGGTTTTCGTGGCTCGGTCCGGCGTTATTTTGCGTCGCCATCCACCAGTCATACCCATGGTCGCTGGGTTGGGGTTGCGCCGGATTGTTGAACAAGCCGTTCAGATGCCATTTGCCGGTGTGGCAGGTCGTGTACCCTTCTTTTTTCAAAATCGCAGGCAGCGTTGTCTCCGTGGTGCGCAGGTGCACTTCTGCGCCTTCTGCAATCCAAGTATAGACCCCATTGCGATGGGGGGTGCGGCCTGTCAAAATTGCCGATCTCGAGGGACTGCACACGGCGCTCGCCGCGTAACATTGCGTTAGGCGGATACCCTCCTTCGCAAAGGCGTCTAAATTTGGAGTCTGAATGGTTGGGTGACCGAAGCACCCGAGGTCTCCGTAGCCAAGATCATCGGCGAGGAAGAGAATGACATTGGGAGATGCTGCAGACGCAGCCGGTTCTACCGCAAGCAATGCGAGCAGGATGAATGCACGGTGAAACATGGTTATGGTTGGGGGGAAAGAACCTATGCGAGGTTTATGGCGACGGAGCTAAAACCAATGCGGTTGTTAAATGCGATGCGGTTGGGAACGACTGAGAAGAGGCTGGGCCGGGCCGAGCAAAAAATCAAGGGGCGGGCAATGTGATCCTGTTGCGGGACCTCGAAGCGCTCTCTACATTTGGGAAAGGGTTTTTATGAATACAAGCAATGTCGTTCCTTGTTCCACCTGTGGAACTCCTGCGGATTTTTTCGCAAAACCCATGGGACCCTTTTGCTCTGTGCGGTGCCAGATGGTGGACCTCGATCGCTGGTTTTCCGAGGACTACCGCATCAGTGAGCCTCTCTGCCCGGACCATTTTTCGGGATATGAACACGAGCCGGGCGGGGTTGCAGAAAATGCGGAAGGAGAGACGCTGGACCGGTAATTACTGAGTCTCGTAGGCCTGCTGCAAATTCGAGGAGCGCCCGCTCATGGGAGAAGCTTTGCTTTCCCTTGGCTCCTCCACGGGTACAGTCACCTCCCCGTCTGAGGATCAGCGCGTAACAAGTCTTCAGTGAGAGACGCAGGGGACTGAGAGACACTCCAGCACCCGCTCTCCCCTTAGCGCACCCCTCGACGATCCAGCGCGCGCGGGTTGCGGAGGCGGGGGGAAAGCAATTTCTACCAATTTGCCTCACTCTTGAGCTGAGGAGCTCGGTGGAGCCTCGTTGCCTCCAGCGGATGGTTCTGCCTTTCCTTTCCTGAATATATGTCGAAATGGTGTATACAGGGCAGCAGACACGAGTGCTGCAATGGCTCCAGTGGGAACTGCATATACAGGGATGAAAAGGAAGGAGATTGCTGTCGTCGAAGATACATGCGCGCCCGTGTAAAGCGGGAGCAGAGCCATCCATGATCCCCAAACAACCATAGCGAGGACTCCAACAAGTCCACCTACAAATACAGAGGGGACGTAGTCCTTGAACCTTGTCTTGGAAAGGACGATGAGGATCATCCCAAGACCAACGTATGGTACGAGCCTGAATACCGTGAAAAACAGGTATCCGAAAACGCTGAAGTACTTGAATGCATCCTGAAATCCTCCGGCTACGCTATAGCTGCCGACTCTCACAGCTAGCACCCATTGAACAATTTGCTCATTGATGATTAGGGCAGGCAGCAACAACGCAATCAGATAAATGTAGGAGAGTGTTTTCATATGCGCTTCATTTTGTTGGAGCAGAACATCTCTTCGGTCGCTGACGTAGTGGGGCGCCCCGGAGGACAGACACTTTTTCCCTCTCCATGTTTTGTGCCGTGAAAAGCAATTCTCCCTTAAGCGCGCCCCGCGACGAGACCGCGCGCGCGAGCTGCGGAAACGGGGCGAAAAAGAAAATCTTATCATTAACATCGTCCCGCTCCGAGGATTACCTCAAAGGAGGGCGCCTGACTGAAGCGCGTGCGGCTTCGATCAACCGCGCTAAGATCGCATCACCCATCGTGGCATCTTTCGTTCGCTCGGGATGCCACTGCACGCCGACATAGAAGGGCTTTCTCGAATCTCGAATCGCTTCAAGCACGCCATCATCACTCCAGCCAATCGCCTCAAAAGGTCCGCTCTCTGTTAAAGCCTGATGATGCCAACTCGCGACTGGGCCACAACCAATCTCAGTTTCGACCAAATGCGGATTGTCGAATCGATGTCGGTCGGCGTCCGGCTTGATGTCGTGTAGATGCTGAATAAGCGAACAGCCCGCGTGTACGCCCATCAATTGCATGCCAAGGCATATCCCAAGCACTGGCTTTTCTGGCTGTGAATTAAGTGCCTCTAACAGCGCAAATTCAGCCGCCTGACGATCGCCCTCCATAATTTGCGCCTGCGGATGCAGCGCGATCCCAAAGGGACGCGTGTCGATGTCATCACCGCCGGTAATGATAACGCCATCGACACACTCAAGCATCGCAGCGCGCGTTGCCGCGACAGCAGGCAGCATGAGCGGCGTTCCACCGGCCCGCAACACCGCGTCTATGTATGTCCCCTTCACTTGGTGGCGAAGTCGCCCCTTGTCGTCACGCACAAGATTTGCGGTCAAGCCAATGATTGGGTTTGCCATAGCTGCCTCAGTTTTTTTCGTCCTTGGTCAACGGCTTGAAAATCGTCGAGAGTGAATCTGGACGATCCGTGGCACGCGTGAGCTCAAGATACTTTGGTCCTTCGGAGTAATTGAGAGGGATGGCGCGAAAGACTTCCCCGTCGAGGACAAGCAGCTCGACTTTGCCGCGAGTGACGCTGTCAGCGACCCCGTCCTTGAGGCGCTGGCCACTGAATTTCCGTTCATTGACACCGGCGATTGTCATCCCGCCCGCAAGCCCCGCGCGGTCCGCAGGCGAGCCGGGAATGATGGTGGAGATTTTACCGTCGTCCCCCACGCTCAGGCCGAGGCTGGCCGTGACGGAGACTTGCTTACGATCCTTGTCGCGCTCGGTGAGGTACTCGCTTGGCTTGGCATTGTACTGCAGGCGGTAGCCGAGAGTCCGATTGAGGAAGTCGAGCGCAAGCGTGTCGCGCGGCTTGCTAACCCGGTCCGCAAAAAACTGGTCCCAGTCTTGCTCCGCGAGTTCGCGGAGCAGGCCGGTGATCTCATTCAACTCATAGCCCATTACGATCGGCATCTTTTCGTGGTCGACGGCGAAAAACTTTTTACAGAAGTCATCAAGGCTCTTTTTTCCGTCAGTTTTTTCGCGGATTAAGGCATCGGCTTCGAGCCAAACCACGAGACCTTCGTCGTAGTAGTCCTGTCCACGTCGGAGTTGCGACCAGGGAACGCTGTGGCCGCGAGCCAGCCAGCTCGCGATGGCGGTGTCTTCAAGCGCACGCCAGCGGCGGCCATCCTGATGCATTAGCCATTCAAGCTTCCCTGCCAAAGCGGGCAAATGTTCCTCGAATGTGAGCAGGCCGCTGCGCACCGCAAGCACCTCGCCCAGATACTGAGTCAGCCCTTCATAGACCCACAGCAACTTGGTGCGCTCCGGCTTATGAAAACTGCTCGTGATCATGCTCGCGGGCCGACGGAACTTCCCGCACCAGGCATGCACGAACTCATGCGGGAGCAGATACGCGGCCCAGCCCTTGCGCTTTTTGTCCTCAATGAGGTCCCGCTCACCCACCACGTTAAAACTGCTCGCCAGATGCTCAAGACCATTGCGCGGGACTGTGTCGCTGCACACGAGCAGGAAGTGATACGATTCGAAACGCGCCCCGCCGAAGAGGGCGAGCGTCTCCGTGTAGAGCTTACGGTATTGTGCGATGAGCTTGTCGTCGATGGCGATGGCGCTCGACGCTTCGCTCGTGATGTGCAGAAAACCCGGGGGCGTGTTTTTACCGGTAAGTTCGATACTGCGGAAATGCTCGCCGCAAATTAGCGGACTATCAACGACTCGGCGCAGGGTCATCGACTCGAAGGCGAGGCTCGTGCCCTCCGCTTTTATCGCAGCCGCAAGGGCAGTGCCAAAGCGCCAACCAGCGGGCAGTTGCAGGCGCACCGAGGCGGTCATCGTGTCGATGGACGCGTCTTCGGGATAAAGCAGGACGGTATTCCAATTGATCACGCCTACCTTGGAATTGCCGAAGCTATCCACTCCACTTGAGCTGGTCGTGGGCTGGTTGCAAATGTAGTCCAGCTTGGCGATCACCCGATCCGCACCGGTTGGCACTGTGATGAGGAAGCGATTCATTTCAACCTCATCGCGCTTCCACTCAAGTATATCGCCTGCAGCACTTTCGAAGCGCAGCCCAGCGAGGTTTTGCACCGGCCCTGCGGGGGCATGCACACCGGGAATCCACTTCGGATACCAAACCACCAACTCGCCGGGCTTCGCGGGAATTTCCAACCGAGCATGGAGCAGGGAGCGGGAGATTTCCCGAGCGTCAACGTCCAGAGAGATGCCGACTGGCGCCCCAGCGGATGCTGAAAGTGTGAAGACGTAGAGCGAGAGAACGGCGAAAAGCGCTTTCATGGGAGATGCCGTATTTCTAATAAGGTTACGGCGTTTTCGACTGACTCCGGATTTGTTAATTGATTTTTCCTGAGGGGAAAACGCTTTCGAATCTGGAATAGAGTGGGCTCGAAGCGGGAATTGCAAGATCGCGTTTGAGAAGTTGAAAAAACTCGCTCATGCGTTCTGCTTTCGCTTTGAGAAATTTGTCGGTCCCTAGCCTTTCTAAAAACAACTGATCTCCCTTCCCTGCATCGGCGAGGCGCGCAGTCATAAGCCGGCCATAGAGAGTGGCTCGATCGTCGGTGGCGATGTTCATACCATAGGGTTCGGCGAAGCCCTGCCACTTGGTGTTGTCCTTGTAATAAGTAGTTTGAGTGGGGGCGGCGGGAGCCGTCGGCACACTGGAAGCGACTGTATTAATGCGACTTATCTTGTAGACAAAGCCTTTTTCATTAAGGCTTTCCCAAGCCTCAGCGTAAATCGGCCCTCCCTCCTTGGAGAACTGTTTGTCCATCAGGTGAAGCACCTCGTGATGAATAGTTCTGCGCAAGAAATCCATCGATGTTGTCTTAGCCGTATCAAAGCCGTGCAGGCCATAAGCGAATGAGACCTGTGGCAACCAACTCATCCCCTGACCGGCAACACCTGCGCCTCGAAAATTGAAGTCGTCCAGAAGGTAGAGATTTTTGACGTTCAGTTGCTTGGTAATCTCGACGGGATACATCTGCAACTCTTCTCGGATCATGTGAATGAACTCTTTAAATTGCGGAAGCTTCTTGTCGGTGAAGTAGGAGTATTCCAGTCTCACTTTACTGGGCATAGGAGGGGCGGGGGAGCCGGGCTCCCAGAGCACCTTGAACCCCCATTGTATTTCCAGCGTGCGGAGATCGCTTTGAATCGTGGCGTCGCCTTTAATCTGGTCAATGCTATGAGTGTCAGTGAGGTCGTTGAGGCACACGGTGCGTTGATGCTCGGGAATCGTCCCCAGTGCGCTCCAGTAGGCTTGATTGAACTGCGGGTCGAGTGTTCGCAAAAAGTTTTGCACCAATTCGATGCGCTGCTTCAAACGAGCATCCGTTTTAGCGAGAGCGTTCAATTCTGCAAAATCAAATGGATCCCACATTGCCTTGTAAAGCCCCTCTCTTGAGTTGCTTGCCTTTGTGAGCCTTTTCGCGGCCTCGGTTTCCAGAGCGGAATCATCAGACTCAAGTGTCTTCCAGTGCGCCAGTGCCATAGGCGATTCCGGTGCTTTAACATCCGCCAGGAGGTAAGAAAAAAGCGTGTAGTGGAGGTAGCCCCGGCCGAGGACTTCGGTCGTAGGCGTCAACGTGGTTGGAACTGTCACGAAGATCGAACCACTGTTTTTGTCCGCAATGAAGGTTGGCGAGTAGGGCGTCGGAGTTCCTTTATTTGCCTTGGAGATGTATGCGTTAGCCAAAACAAAATTCTTTGATCCATACTTTTTCAGGAATCCTGCTGGGTATCTTTTCAATTCAGCGTCAATCCACGCTAGCATTGAAAGGGCGTTTGCCACGTGTTCCGCCTTCATGCGGGTTATATCATAGACCTTGGCCACTTGAGGATCATTGCCCAGCCCCAGTTTGAGGCCGATGCCGAAGCTGGCTTGGAGCCTTTGAGAAGCCGCAATGAGCTCCGGATTTCGTTCCACGGGAACCTCCGCATTGGTTCGTAAGTCTTTTTCTGCTGCGCTGGGAGGCGGCGCCTTCTGCCCAAAGACGGAAGAGGAAAGTGCCAGCGCAATAGCGAGAACTAGGGGGAGCCTTGAGCAGTTCATACCGGCAAGAGGCTAGCGGCTAGGCCAGATCATGCGAGGCGTTCCTGCGGCAACTTTGCGCAGCCCAGCGGTGAAAATGTGCAGGCGCCGCCTTCTGGAGTCTTCGTTAAAAAAAGCCGGCTGTCTTGGCTATTGCTCCTATTCCCCAAAGCGACAGAATCAAGCCGCTATGAACGACTACGATGTGGTTATCCTAACCGACATGCGCTACGAAGCTCCAGATGAGAGCCTATGGTATAATGCTCAACTGCTAGGCGAAGAGCGACTTCTGCTCGCTGGACTTGAGGCTCGCGGACTGCGTACCGCGCGAGTGGCGTGGTCCAATCCGGATTTTGACTGGAGTCGCACCCCCGCCGCCGTCTTTCGCTCGACATGGGATTACTTCGAGCGGTTCCCCGAGTTTTGCGCGTGGATGCAGCGCATCGAAGGCAGCACGCAGCTGTTTAATGCCCCATCTTTGGTGCGCTGGAATGTGGACAAGCACTACCTGCTCGACCTCGCTGAGCGCGGTGTGAATGCGCCAAAGACACATTTCATCGAGCGAGGAGAAACAACAACACTGCGCGAGGTGGTCGCGGCCAACCCATGGAGCGAGGTGATTTTAAAACCGGCGGTGTCAGGCGCGGCGCGGCACACCTACCGCCTCAACGAAGCCAACATTGAGGCGCACGAGGCAGTATTGCGCGATCTGCTACGCGACGAGGCGATGATGATACAGCCCTTCCTGAGCAGCGTACTCACGCGGGGTGAAATTTCGCTGGTGGTCATCGACGGGCGCTGCACCCATGCCGTTCGGAAGATTGCGAAGCCGGGCGATTTCCGAGTGCAGGACGACCACGGCGGCACCGTGCAAACGCACACACCGACGTCAGACGAAATCGCCTTCGCCGAACACGCCGTCACCGCCTGTTCGCAAGCGCCGATCTATGCCCGAGTGGACGTTGTGCGAGATGATTCAGGCGCGCTGTCCCTAATGGAACTGGAACTCGTGGAGCCGGAATTATTTTTCCGGTTTCACCCGCCTGCAGCTGATTCGCTGGCAGCAGGCATCGCAAAAACCCTATGACCATTCAGGTCGCGTCGGGCAGTCTCCATGCCATGATGAAAGCTGTGCCGAGCATCCTTTTTATCACCGACCCCTACATCGAGCATCTGCTTGAAGGTGTCGTTGATTTCGCCCGGGAACACCGCTGGGCACTGAATGCGATGATGCGACGCTCGGGCCGCTTTCCTGAAGGAGTCCGCCCCGATGGCATAATCGCCACCATCGAGCACGACGACACCGCGCGTCGCCTCGCTCGCTTTCGCTGCCCTGTGGTGCAGATTCTCCGCATTCGGAAATCGACAGGTTATCCACTAGTCATCCCAGACTATGATGCCCTCGGCGTGACTGGGGCACGGCATCTACTCACACTTGGGCGTCCGCATTTCGCCTTCTACCGCCGCTTCGACGCAGCCGATAGCGACGCCGTGCGCGACGGCTTTCTCCGCACCATGCGCGCGGCCGGTTGCGACGTATCCATGCTGGATTTCCCGCACAGTATGCCGCGCATGGATTCCTCAGAAAAGATGTGGGAGTTGCGCCTAGCCAAAGAGCTGAGAGCGTTGCCCAAGCCCTGCGCCATTATGGCAGAGGATGACCGCTGCGGCGCGCAACTTATCCGCCTAGCCCTCGACGTGGGACTGCGCGTCCCGCAGGACATCGCCGTTGCGGGATGCGACAACCATCAGCCCGACGTAAACCTTTCGCCCGTGCCACTCACCTCGGTGGACAGTAATCTGCGAGGCATTGGCTATGCTGCTGCCGATTTGCTCCAACAGCTTTTATCCGGCGCGCCGCCGCCAACGGCGCCGACCGTCATCACTCCTCATGGCGTCATTGAGAGAGAAAGTACGGCTGCATTCGTCTGTGCAGATACCCGCATCGCCGCCACGGTGCGCCGCATCCGGCGCGATTTTGCCGAGCCCATCACCGTCAGCACGCTGGCCCGCGAAGCTGCCATGTCTGTGCGCGCATTGCAGGCTGGATTCAAGGCGGCAACGGGCCACTCCTTACGCGACGAACTCATCCGCTGCCGTCTCGACCGAGCAGAGCAACTGCTCGAAAACACCGACCTAAAAATCCAAGCCGTCGCCATCGAATGCGGTCTGGGTGACGCCAAAAGCCTCACTCGTTTTTTTCACCAGCGCCACCACCAAACCCCAAACACCTTCCGTACCTCGGTGTGCGGCAAGCGCATTCAGACAAGCCGCTGAGCAGTACATCGCCGAACTCTAGCCGCCTAAGACTTTCTTAGATTCCGGACTCCTCGCAGCAACCGCGCCAAATCAGATAGCCTGTATCCCAAAAGATCATTGCCCCCTCTAAAGAAAGGCCGGGGATGGGTTTTCAGAGATGGCGCTCATCAAAACAACGCGATACACCGCAGAGGACAATGCAGCTCCCAAAATGGACAAAGAATTCCGCTAAGGGGGAGGTCCATCATCTGAAGGATAGACTTAAAATCCTAAATGGTGTGTAAACCCTCGAGTTTATGGCCGAATACAAACTGGTCGGGAATGTGGATCCCTTCTTGCACATCAAATTGGAAAAGGGCGACACGGTTCATTGCGAACGAAACGCGATGGTCACAATGGATGCTTCCTTGGAATTAAAGGGCGAGATGCAAGGCGGTTTCCTCAAGGCGCTTGCGCGGCGGGTCACCACAGGGGAATCGTTTTTCCAACAAACGATCACGGCGGTTACCAGTCCGGGAGAAACTCTGCTTTCCCCTAATTTGCCCGGTGACGTTATGCTCTTAGACGTGGGGCCCCAGCAGTACAGACTCAATGACGGGGCCTTCTTTGCCGCCGATGCCTCCGTTGGTATTGAGATCCGCCGGCAGGGTATCGGGCAGGCGCTTTTTGGCGGAACCGGGGGCTTTTTAGTGATGGAAACTAGCGGTTCTGGTAAACTTGCCGTCTCTGGGTTTGGCTCGCTTTCTCTGCTGGAAGTCAAAGACGGCAGAGAAATCATCATCGACAACTCCCATGCGCTGGCTTGGGACACTGGGCTGCATTACGAATTGAGCACCACCACGGCGAAAAGTGGCTTCTTATCCGGCTTGGTGAACAGCGCGAAAAGTGGTGAAGGCCTTGTTTTGAAGTTTCGCGGAGCCGGCAACGTCGTAGTGTGCTCGAGGAACCGACCCGGTTTTCTTGCATGGGTGGCTGCGGGGCTAAAGGCAGCCTCATAGCGTGTTTTCAACACAAAACAGGAGGACGCTTGCGCAGCATCAGGAAAAACTAAGTGGAGCCCCCTCCATCCCCCTTGCCGAAATTGTCCAGTGAAGCCGACTAGACGTCCTCACTGATAGCAAAACTCTATTTCGATTTCAGAAGAGCCTGAGGATCAGAAGACGACCTACACTAGTACCCCAAACAACTAAAGTTTTGGAGGCTGTTTAGATGGGGGAACTGCAGTTTTATCAAAGAAATCTTCAGCGCCGAAGGGGCGTTTCAACTCAGCCCTGGGCAACGCCCTGGGAGGGATATCCAATTGTCGAAAGCCCTGTAAGGGTGCCGCCCGTCCGCCCTGCCGAAATCGCCGTCGAATCCATCGTCCATCCGTAATCTCAAGGGGAGACGTGAACGAAATACGCGGACCGTCAGTCTCTAAAGTTTTTGAAAGCCAGTCCCACGCCGAAGTCTCTCAAGCGCAGGAACTGAATCACATTTTGAAGCTCGTCCCGTTTCTTACCGGTCACTCGGATTTGACGCTCCTGAAGCGTGCTTTGCACTTTAGATTCATGCGCCTTGATCGCCTTGACGATCTCCTTGGCCTTCTCACCATCTAACCCCTGCTTAATTTCCAAATCTTGGGTGGCATACCCGAGTGGCGAAATCTCGAGCTTCTTCCGATCAATATTTCGCAGGTCGACGTTCCTCTTGGCAAGTTTTCCAAAAGTGATCTCGTCCAAACTCCTCACTCGAGAAGCATCCTCGGCGGACAACACAATTTTATTGGCCTTCGCATCCCAAGTGATCTCTGCGCTGGAGCCTTTGAAATCAAACCTAGTCTGTGGACGCAGGGGACAGACACTTTTCGCTCTTTTTACTGGCTCGTCTGCGCCACGGAGACGACCTTGGAGGCCAACCTCTGACACGGGATGAAGCCCATGGCCGTTCAGCCAGTTTATGGCTGAAAGAAAATGAACACTGACCTCTATTTCCCTACGGTTTTAATTTAATAGAATTACTGGTAAATTTTATGAGAGATTTGGAATACGTTAATAAAAAGCTAAAACATGAACCTATAAACATCAATCTGGCATGAATAAATATGGAATTTATAACCATTAATACAATCTCAGATGTTTGGCGTAACCTTTTGGTTTTAGGCAATTATCCTCAATACTTGGTTCACGATTGGGTTTGGACTGCAGCCCCATCGTTTGCACTGTTTTTTGAATGGCATTATCGTTACGAGCCCGGTTATGTGGTGGCATTAATAAATTACTTTATTGCCTATAATTTAATCAGATCACATAATAAATATTAATATTTTTTAATTAAAATCAGGGAGCTTGTGGACGCAGGGGACAGACACTTTTCGCTCCGCTGTAGGTCGTAGCGCATCACTGCACATACGCGTTCACCCTGCTTTGGGGTGGTTGCCAGAGGTGAATTGCCGGGGCGGAGGTTCAGGATTCGCTCGGAGTTGCAAGGCGACTCGCCCTTGTCACAGAGGTTTTTTCAGATTAGTCTGAGAGCGTGGTTAGGAGCATCGCCATCGAAGACATCTACAACGACCCGCACAAACTGGATCCTTTCCTAGGAACCGGCGAATCCGTGGTTATGCTCAAAGAAGGGCGGGAGGTCGCCCAGTTGATGCCAATTCTTCCGAATAACAGGATCGGGACGCTGGAGACCGCCAGCTCTGGAAAACCGGATTTTCGGGCACGTTTTCTGGAGATGTGGGGCGCTGACGCGTTTCAAAGCCAGTTAGTTGTTTCGGAGGACATCACGCAACTGCGCAGCGCTCGGGTGTTGTGAGGGCGTTTGCGGATACGAGATTCCTATTTGCATTCTACTTCCCGCGGGGAGGCTCTGAGCAGGCGGTCTGGTTCAAGATGTAGTTGCATTCACATGGCGAGGCTTCGGGGGTAAGCCAGCAGAACGCTCAGGCGGTTTTAGCAGCGTTTGATTTGGATCTGGAGCAAGGCGTTTGGCGGGTTGAGGACGCGGGCTTCGCTCCTTTTCTTGCCTGTGCTGAATCATTGGTATTTGCCCACACACTGAGGAGTAGGGTCAGGTCGATGGACCTCTTGCATGTAGCTGCTGCGTTGGAAACAGGTGCAGAGGAGTTACTGAGTTTTGACCAAAATCAACGACAAATAGCTCTGGCAGAAAACTTTGTTTTTTTCCCTTGAACTCGGACTCACAACGCGGTGGCCCGCTTCTGAGCTGGTCAGTTTGATGGATTTTGTGTCGATCCGCTGACAGTACAAATTAGCGCGGTAGGGGAGCTTTCATTCACTCAGAGACAAACCGCCGCGTCGCAAATGACTTCCTCGCTTGTTAAGGCTAGTCCGAGAAATCCACATCATCGATCCATACTCGGCCTGCGCCATTGGCAGCGCGCATAAACACGATATCGACTGTGGCCGCGTTGGCAGGAGCTTCGGCATCCAGTTGCTGGAGCTCGAAGCCGTCATTGCTGCCGCTCGCAGCCGTGCTCTTTTGCTCGATAAACTTGCCGCTAAGATCGAAGAACCGCAGATGAGCGCTGATGTTGCTGGCTTGAGTGTGATGCCACATCCATTGCAACCGATAACGGATCCCGGGCGTTGCCGTCCCAGCCACGCTGCGCCACTGGCCTATCTGCTGTTTACCTGCAGCGTTCTCGGCGATGTGTAACGAATGGCGCCCGCTGACGTATTTCTCGTTGGACCATCGCACCCCGCTCTCGCTGTGATACCAAGCGGCAGGCCAGATGCCTCCGGGGTGCGCTTCCTCCATATTGCCGTTGGATAACAAATTGCCGAACAAAGGACGTCCATCAGGACGTAACGGACGGGTTTGATTCCAGCGCGGCGGGCTCATTTCACGCTCCCAAGTCTCCAAATCGCGGTTGAGTTCCGCCAGCAAGTCCGGTCGGTCTGCTGCAAGGTCTTTCGATTCCGTAAAATCTGCAGCCAAGTCGAAAAGTTGATCCTTCCCATTGCGCTCTTTAACCAGCTTCATCCGGCCTTTTCGCACTGCTTTGTATATATGGTACCTCCAGAAAAGGGTTTCGTGTATCGCTCCAGCCTTCGCGCCACTCAGGAACGGCGTCATATCCACCCCGTCTGTTTTCTCGGGAGGCGGAGCGCCGGCGGCGGCTAGTAGGGTGGGCACGATGTCCAGCGATGATGCCGGTTCCTCAAAAGTAATTCCGCCCGGTATTTTTGCGGGCCACTCGACGATATATGGAATGCGGATACCGCCTTCCCAACACTCGCCCTTGTAGCCTCGGAGCGGCGTATTGAGGGAATAGTTTGCGCAGGTCGGATCGACGGAGGTCTGATGGCCTCCGGGGCTCCCGCCGTTGTCGGACAAAAATATCAGCAGCGTGTTTTCCGCGAGGCCTCGCTCCCGGAGATGTTCGCGCAGTTTACCGATGTCTTCATCCATTGCGGCCATCATCGACGCGACGGCCCGTCGGACAGGATTTTCGATATGCCGCAGCCGTTCCTCCCAGCGCGGACAGGGCGTGATCGGCGTGTGAACCGCGTTGTAGGCGAGGTAAAGGAAGAAGGGCTGTTGCGGCTTTTCATCGACAAACCGCAGCGCCTCCCGGGTAAAGGCATCTGTGAGGTATTCCTTCTCTGCGACAACCTCGTGTCCGCGGAGTATCGGCGACTTGCCGGCTTCCTTGAAATGGACGGGTTTGAAGGGCGGGGTGGATTTG
>Ga0209598_10002589_pt1 | contig 14082 bp, 6 predicted proteins | sample M_140807_EF_Meta_FD_187317 | JGI IMG/M metagenome (GOLD analysis project Ga0209598, IMG submission 187317) | Freshwater microbial communities from Lake Montjoie, Canada to study carbon cycling - M_140807_EF_MetaG (SPAdes) (version 2) | ecosystem: Environmental > Aquatic > Freshwater > Lake... | reverse complement strand
CTTGGATGATGTCGACGGCGAGGCTTCCTAGCACCAGCGGAGATTCGTTCTCAAGCTCTAGTCGGTATCGAAACGATGGACCAAAGCGACCGTGCAGATCGCGCACGGCGACCCGATACACTCCGGGTGTTTTCATTTGACCCGCCAGCACTGGGTCTTTGATCTCCCCGGATTCGCCTTGTTTGCCGAGCGATTTGTTCTCGGAGTTTAGAATCTCGATGACTGCATCGACAGGCGAACCGAGCGACTCGGCCATCGCAGCGATCTTCCAAAACCCAGGTTCCTTGGTTTCGATTTGCACGAAATCCTCGTCTTTAGCCGATTCGAATGCACCAAATAACGCATAGCGCTGGACGTTCTCGACCAGTGGCACGACCGTCGGCATGTCGCGCTGGCTCGGCTGGCTGATCGCGGTTGCCTCCGACTCAAAACCGCTTGCGAGATCATCGATATCGCCGACCAAGCATTGGATGCGATAAAGGTATTTGTCACCGCCTGCATAGCCGATCGTGCTGTCGGGGGATTCAGGGAACGCGTAGATGCGAACGGAGAATAGCCCATCGCGGGGAGCCACGAAAACCAAACGGGGGTCGAGTCCGAGCGAATCAAGGTTTTGGGCCAAGATGTTCCCTCGTTCGTCGACGATCTCCAAACATGCATCCATCGGGGACTTGAGAGTCCGATTGGCTTCGACGCTTGCAACGAACCTTTGGCCTTTGGAGAGTTTGCATTGGAAGTGGTCGACATCCCCGGACTTTTGCAATACTCCATGGATCTCGATCGGTAAGGTCTCGATGACTTGGGGTTTGCCAAACGAGTCATTCGGTTCTGCTTCGAGCACGCCAGCATATTCGCTGACGAAAAATCGCAGCAGTGGCGAAACGCTTTCGGGGGAATGCAAACGGACCCAATGAAGTCCCGGTTTGGCATCTGCAGGGATCGCGGCTGAGATTTTCCCTGGAGTCTCAGTTGCCGACCATTGGATTTGCGAAGGTTCGCTCCAGAACGAGATAGGCCACTTCTCGAACTTGCCAGGCAGTTCCAGTGTTACGGTGGTGCCTCGTTGGCCACCGATGGGAACAAGCCGAGCGGCGTCCAGGTTCTGCGCGCGTGCGGGGGAGGTCAGAAGGCAAGCCAGGGCAAGCATCAAGCTCAGTGCGCATCGGATCCTTGGACCAACACCGATCCTTGCGGGGGGTTGGCAATTAGGCATGGGCTACATGAGTTCTTTGATAGGAGTAGGATCGCTGACCAAGTGGGTGGGTCGGCCTGAGGGTGTGTAATAAACCTTGTCAGGATCGATCCCCATTTTCAGGTAGACCGTGGAGACAAAGTTTTCGGGAGCTAGGATCCGCTCGCAGGCCGAGTGGCCTTGGCGATCAGTTGCTCCGATGACTTGGCCACCCGGGGTAGAGCCACCGGCAAAGAGGATCGACATGGCGTTGGCCCAGTGATCGCGGCCCGCTTTGGCTTGGCCGGGCAGCGTGCTGATCTTGGGAGTGCGACCGAATTCGCCCAGCGCGATGACCATGGTTGTTTCTAGCAATCCGCGTTGATCCAGATCGTTGATCAAAGCGGCGACGGTTTGATCCCAGGAGGGGAGTCGAGTTTTCAGTGCACCGAAGAGGTCCGAGTGATGATCCCAACCGCCGTCGTAGAGGGTTACAAATGGTACGCCGGCCTCGACGAGCCGTCTGGCTAGCAGGGCGCGTTGTCCGAAGCTATTGCGACCGTAGGCGTCGCGCGTTGCGTCGGATTCCGAGTGGATATCGAAGGCTTTTTGAGCATCGGGAGTCGTGATCAATTCGATCCCTTGTTGAACGAACTCATCGACGGCCACGACCGGGTCGGCTGTCGCTGGATCGCTGAAGCGAGGGAGCCGATCGACTAGGTGGCGCAGATCGCGTCGGGATGCAAAGCGATCGTCGCTTATGCCGCTTGGGAGCTCGACATCGCGAACGCGGAAGTGTTTGTTGCTCGGATCGCCTCCCACGACGAAGGGAGCGTATTTGGCCCCCAGGAAGTTCGGGCCACCCGATCGAGACATGCTAGGCATCGAGAAGTAGGGCGGCAGACCGTGGGGAGCGGGGCGTTCCTTGGCGGCGACCGAACCGAGGCTCGGATGGAAGCTCACAAACGCACCGCAACCGACTGGGATTCGAGGTGGAGCACCGGTCATCATGTAGTGGTTGCCCGCACCGTGGTTCCCTTGGTTGTGGCAAACCGATCGAACGATCGCATATTTATGGGCGATGCTAGCGAGTTGTGGTAGGTGTTCGCAGATTTGGATCCCCTGGACGTTGGTATTGATCGGCTGGAACTCACCGCGGATTTCGACTGGGGCTTCGGGTTTGGGGTCGAAGGTTTCGAAGTGGGTTGGACCTCCATCCATCCAAATCAAGATGCAGCTGGCGGGCTTTTTGTTCGACGGCATGCTCGCCGCAGAGGCTTGGCGCAGTTGCAACAAGTTCGTGAAACTGCCGCCGGCTAGACCAGCGACTCCCAATTGGAGCAAGTTACGTCGGAGCATGGTTCAATCCTTGTGGGTAAATTCAGGCGAGTTGAGCATCGACCAGAGGATATCTTCGACCAGTTTTCGTCGATCATTGTTGGGTTTTCCGAATTCGCTGACTAGATCGGAAAGTTCGTTCGGATCGGGAAAACGGGAAAAGCTTGCCAGATACAGGTCTTCGACGATTTGGCTGGGGGTCATTTCGGAGCTTGCCAAGCGTTTGGCGAGACCGTTTTCGTCGGTGATTTTCGAGGCGATTGCCGGGGCGTTCATCAGGTGCAGGGCTTGGACGACCGTCGACTCGGGGATCCGCTCGCAGGGTGGGTCTTGGTTGGGATCAGGTCGACCGAAGGCATCGAGCAGTTCCGATTCGGTTCGCACCGTCCAGAGTTGCATCGCGCGGGTGCCGTTGGGTGTGCCCGCATAAGCTTGCGTGGTTTCGGTGATATCGCAAATTGCATCGGCAAGGACTTCGGCTCGCAGGCGTTGTCGGTAGTGTCGAGAGAAGTTGCGATGGTCTCCGCGATTTGTCTCGTTGGGTTCCGACGAGAGCGAGTAGACGTGCGATTGAAGGATTGTGCGAAGAAGTTCCTTTTGGTTGAAACCGATTGTGCGAAAATGCGCGGCGAGTTGATCTAGGAGTTTTGGATTGCTTGGGGGATTGGTGGCTCGAAGATCATCGACAGGATCGACGATACCGATCCCGAAGAGTTCGGCCCAAACTCGATTGACGGCGACTTGGGCAAACGTCGGGTTGGATTCGCTGATCATCCATTCGACGAGTTTTTCGCGAGGGTCTTGACCTTCGGCGATCGGGACTTCGGAACCCCGCAAGGTTTTCGGGGTCAAGGCTTTGCCGGTCAGTGGGTGACGGACTTCGCCGCTGGATTTGACCAACACGGTCTCTTCACCACCGGAGATTGGTGGGGACAGGCCGGTACCTTTGAAGCCGACGCGGGAGAAGAAAGCGGCGAAGGAGTAGAAGTCGTGTTGTCCGTAGACTTCGAAGGGGTGTTGGTGGCACTTGGCACAGTCCATACGGATACCCAAGAAGAGTTGGCTGACCATGGTGACGATTTCTTCCGGTTCGCGGCGGTCGCGGAAGATCGTCACAGCGCCATTCTTCCAGTTGCTTCCGCGCGCAGTGAGGATGCCTCGGACGAATTGATCGTAAGGGATGTTTTGGCGGAAGGCATCGCGGATCCAGGTATCGAGGCTCAGGACAGCTTTGATGCCGACGCGGTAAGGGTTTGGCCTGAGCAGGTCGGCCCATTTGTTGGCCCAGTTGTCCGCATACTCGGGGCGTTCCAGGAGAGCATCGATCAGTGCATAGCGTTTGTTGGGGTTGGGGTCTTGGAGGAAGCTTCGAGTTTCCTCTCTGCTGGGTTGTCTTCCGATCACATCGATGTAGGCACGTCGCAGGAATTGAGAGTCCGAAGCGGGCTTGCTCGGCACGATGTTCAGTTGCGAGAGGCGCTCGTAGACAAGATCATCGATAAAGTTCTTGCGAGGGAGTTGAGCGTAGATTTTTGGATCGACCGGATCCGGCCTAGGGATAGCCGAGGACCAAGTTGCGATGTTGCCCATGTAGCGGGCCATGATGGTCGCTTCGCCGGGCAGCGAGCCGGCTCGGATCTTGCCATCGGGTTTGACGGCCAGGACCGCAGGTTCGTTGGATTGATAAGCGCTAGTCAGAGTGACATCTCGGGCCGATCCATCGCTGTAGGTAGCAGTGACCTTTAGGTTTAGTTCTTCGCCTGGCGCCAGGGGTTTGGGTGCTGGGGAGATCGAGACCTGGGTCAGGGTCGGGTCGGAATCGGAGGTGCGAGGGAATCCCGATTGGATCCATTGCAGGAGCGTTTGGTAGTCCGGCGAATCGATTTCCAGTTTCTTTCCGCCGCCGTGCGGGAGATGAGCGGTCGCCTTTTGGAGCAGGAGGCTATCGGCCGGAGCGGCGGGCGTGACACGACGTCCGCGAGCATCGGTGACGATCGAGCGGAAGTCCATGTCCGAGTCGAAGCCCAGTAGGGAGAGTGCAAAACCATTTTGTCCACGGGACTTGCCGTGGCAGGGGCCTGAGTTGCAGCCTCGGGCGGTGAGGATCGGTTGGATATCGAGTTCGAACTTGGTGGGCTGAGCCGTCGCCGCTGCGTTGGCATGAGCTGCACTGGCATTAGCCGCAACAGCATTAGCTGTGCTTGTGTTGTTTTCCTCGGTCAGAGCGATTTGCGGGGAGTATAAGAGTGCAAACAAAAAGGCAAAAAACGCGGGGACAGTCCCCGCGTTTTTGGGTCGCGTTTTCGCCTTAGGCCCTGCAAAATTCAAACTTACCATGGTCGCCCTGGGGTACCTGGTCAAACGGCTACATGATGAAACGCTCGGGTGCGTTTCTTTTCTGGGTGGGTGGTTGCTGGCGGGTAGCTGGGTGGATCTAATCCACAGGGATCTGGTAGTGGCTTGAACCAACCCCCAAATCGACCTACCAGAATAATCGACTCTCAGCCCGCAGGGAAACAAACAACTACCGCTTCAGGGGGGTTTTTAGGAAAAACTCTATGAATCGTTCCCATTCGATCGTCGCTGCCGTCCTGTGCAACATCGCCTTGCTGCAAATGCTGATCCCTCAAGCGATCCGACAGGCTTGTGCTGATTACCCCGATTGGCCGCGCTCGGGTTCGATCTTCCTGCTGACTACCCCCGAGGGAGCCAACCTTCCGGAATCTGCTACCGAAGAGGGCTTGCCCGCCCTGATCCATCTCCACAAGGACTTCTTCGACTTTGCCTCGGCCAAACCTGACGGCCAGGACATCCGCTTCTCTGCAAGCGGCACGAACCTGTCGTATCAAATCGAGCATTGGGACGCTCGGGGCGGTTCGGCGAGCATTTGGGTCCGGATTCCAAAGATCCAAGGCAACGCTAGGCAGGAGATCAAACTCCATTGGGGCAAATCCGACGCTCTGAGCGAATCGAACGGATCGGCTGTCTTCAACGCCTCAAACCGATACCTGAGTGTCCTTCACATGAATGACCAGCCGACCGACGCAGTCGGCACGGTCCAAACCAAAGATGCTCAAACCAGTTCAATCGATGGGCGTATCGGACAGGCTCGGCATCTGGCAGGTGGCCAAGGTATCCAATGCGGCGAGCAAAACGAAGGCTTCCCGGTCGGATCGGACTCGCACTCCACCGAAGCGTGGATCCGCCCGGAGAAATCCAACGGACGGGTTCTGGGTTGGGGCAATGAGCATGCCCAAGGCAAAGTCATCATGCACTTCAAAAGCCCTCCGCATGTCGAGATGGAGTGTTACTTTTCCGGCGCAAATGTCTCAAGCCTCGGTCTTATCCCTTTGAATCAATGGACGCATATCCTCCATACTTATGAAAAAGGCAATTCGCGAATTTACGTCAACGGCGAACTTAGCAATACCTCCGAAACCCCCGATGCTCCGCTGGCTATCAAGTCCCCTTCGCGATTCTATATCGGCGGTTGGTACAACAATTACGACTATGTCGGAGATATCGATGAAGTTCGTATCTCTAATGCTGTGCGCTCGGCGAACTGGGCAAAGCTCCAGTTTGAAAATCAAAAACAGATGCAAACCCTCGTAGGTCTTGTCGTTCAACCGGGAAACAGTTTTGGCGTCTCGGCCGACAAAGTTCTCGTTGACGAAGGTTCCCAAACTGTGTTAACGGCCGAGGCTCTTGGGGCTCAAAAGGTCTACTGGATCCTCAAAAAGGGCCAGGACGAAACGGTGGTCGCGGTCGATCGATTTTCCTATACCTTTCAAGCCGGCCGGGTCTCTGGTGACACTCAAGTGAATTTGCAATGCAAGGCTATCTATCCAGACGGAGTTCGGACTCGCGACATCGACATCACGGTCAAGGAAAAGATCCCTGAACCGATCTTCACGCTCTCTGCTCCCAAGACCTGGGATGGTCGCGAAGCGATCGAAGTGATCCCGAGCATCACGAACCTCGATGCGATGAAAAATGCGGGCGCAGCCGATTTCCTAGCCCAATGGAGTGTCGGACCTTTTGCGGTTATCCAAGAAGCCACCGCGCAAAAATTGATGCTTAAACGGTCCCAGCAAAGCGGAACTCTTGATGTCACGGCAACCATCAGCAATGGAGGCCTGAGTGTTTCTCAAACGATCCAAATCGACGTCAAAGAACCCGACACGGACGCTTGGGTGGCCCGAGTTCCGGCCAAGGATGAAAAGCCCCAGGAAGGGCAGTTCTATGCCCGCGACGAGAGCGACCATGGTACGCTTTACTACAACGGTACTCTTGATGCGAGTGTTCAGAAAAAGACATCCACTGTGTACCTGAAGCTCTATGCCGACGAGCAACCGATCCAGACGGTCACGAGCAAGCTCGATTCGGACAACTCGTATTCCCTAGCGGTGAAGCTCAAGGCAGGGTTGATCAAGTATCGAGTCGAGTTCGGGGTCGATAACGATCGAGTCGTCGAGAGGGTCGGCGATATTGTCTGCGGGGACGCTTACATCATCGATGGCCAGTCCAATGCGCTGGCCACGGATACTGGTGAGAAATCCCCTCCGGAAACCAACACCTGGATCCGCAGTTACGCGGTCCCATCCGGGAACCCCAAGGACAACGAAGGGAATCTGTGGGTACTCCCGGTCTGGAAAGCTCAAAACGGCCCGCGAGCAGAACTCGGTTGGTGGGGAATGGAACTTGCCAAACGTCTTGTCGATAGCCAAAAGGTTCCCATCTTCATGATCAACGCAGCGGTGGGTGGGACACGGATCGATCAGCACCAACGCAACCCGAAGAATCCGAAAGATCTTTCGAGTATCTACGGTCGCATGCTATGGCGGGTCGAGCAGGCCAAGCTCACGCATGGCATCCGAGCGGTCTTGTGGCATCAAGGGGAGAACGATCAGGGGGCCGATGGTCCGACGGGGGGATTCGGCTGGGAGACTTATCATCCGTTCTTCATCGAGATGGCAGCTGGATGGAAGCAAGACTTCCCCAACGTCAAGCGTTACTATGTGTTCCAGATTTGGCCTAATTCATGCAGCATGGGGGGCCGCAACGGTTCGGGAGATATGCTTCGAGAAAAGCAGCGAACGTTGCCGGATCTGTTTTCCAACATGAGCATCCTTTCGACGCTGGGTGTTGAGCCCGAGGGTGGTTGCCACTTCCCCTTGGAGGGCTGGGGGAAATTTGCCCAAATGGTTCAGCCACTGATCGAGCGAGATTTTTACGGCAAGGCCGCTGCGGGTCCGATCACGGCTCCGAATCTGCGTCGAGCCTCGTTCAACGCGGCGCGCGATCGCATCGAATTGGAGTTCGATCAGTCGATCGTTTGGGAGGACAAGCTTGCAAGAGAATTTTATCTCGACGGTGCCAAGGGCAAGGTTGTTGGTGGAAGCGTTTCAGGGTCGGTGCTTACGCTCAGGCTCTCTGAGCCATCGACAGCTACGAGGATCACTTATCTCAAAGAGATCGATTGGAAGCAGGATCGTTTGCTCAAAGGCACCAACGCTCTTGCGGCGCTGACGTTCTGCAATGTGCCGATCCTGGCTGACTAAACGATCGTGCCTCGCCTCGGATTTCGTCGTACTCGTACTCAGTGAAACGGTACTCGTACTCGTACTCGAAGGCTGTTAGAACTGCGGCGGTGCCAATCGATGATCGGGCCGGTCGTTTTACTTGCAGACCGGAGCGCTAGCTTGCTATGCTGGACGACCACGAGTACGAGTACCGTTCGTCCGCTTGTGCGGACTCACTGAGTACGAGTACGAGAAGAATCGCGAACCAAGCATTGGCCCGAAGTGCTCGATTGGGTGTTTTTCGTTAGCGTTGCGTTATCTCCTCGCACTCGGTCAATGCGGATCGATCAGCTAGCTGTTGCGGGAATCAAAAAGTCGGCTAGTTTGCGAAATCGTTTCGATAGACTCCGCTTGCTATCGTCCAAAAGTGAATAGACCACGGGGGTTACCACGAGGCTCAGCAGCAGTGAGAGGGCTTGGCCTCCGATGATGACCTTGGCCATGCTCGCTCGCGCACTGGCTCCGGGACCTTGGCCCATCGCGATTGGGATCATGGCGGCCATGAGCATTACGGTAGTCATGAGGATGGGTCTGAGTCGAGTGAAATTGGCTTCGAGGATCGCAGATTCCCTTTCGGCACCGTGGCGTCGAATCTCATTGGTTTTATCGATTTGAAGGATACCATTTTTCTTTACGATCCCGATGAGCATAAATAGGCCAAACATGGCGTAGAGGTCCAGCGGGGTTCTCAGGAGCAAGAGCGAGAGCAGTCCGAAGGGGATGGTCACAGGTAGGGCCGCCAGGATGCTGATCGGATCGATCCAGCTTTCGAATTGTGCCGCGAGGATTAGGTACATGAAGGTGATACTAAGGACGAGTGCGACGGCAAAGTAGTAAGCGGTTTCGTTGAGCATATCTGCTTGTCCCCCAAAGACGATGCCGTATTCTGGGGGCATGTTAAGCTCGGCGACGCAATTCTTTGCGTAGACGACCGCGTCGTTGAGTGAGACCTCGTCTGGGTGGGCCATGAGGGTCACGGTCCGTTGTCTGTTGAGCCGATCGATCTGGCTGGGTCCTTGTTGTTCCTGCAATCGAGCGAGGCTACCTAGTTCGATTGGGCCGGCGTTTGGGGAGGGCAGCGTCAGAGCTAGAAGGCTCTTGGAATTGGTCCGAAATTGCTTATCAGCGCGCAACCACACGTCGTACTGCTGAGTATTCTCTTTGTAGTTCGAGACGATTTGCCCGCCGACCAGGACATTGAGGGTATTGGCAATGGTTTGGACTGGGATACCAAGATCCATCGCGCGTTCCCGGTCGATGGAGACTTGCAATTCCGGCTTGCGCATCGACAAAGTGGAATCGACATCGACCATTCCGGGCAGGTTTTGGAGGTTCATCCGCAGGGTGTCTGCGTACTGCGCCAATTGAGAGATGTCTGGTCCTTGGAGGCTGATTTGAAAGATTCGATTGTCGCCGTTTGGTCCGCCCCCCAGGGCAGAAACGTCGGAGACACTGGTGCGCAAGTCGGGGTATTCGGCAAGGATTTCTCGAGTGCGGCGCATCAAGTCGAATTGGCTGAAACTGCGTTCATTAAGTTCGACGATGCGAAGGTAGATAGATCCTCGGGTCACATCTCCCTGGCCTTTGGCCGTGCCGGATTGGCCGATGGACACAAAGCGATGAACCACACCTGGCAATTGAGCCAACCGTTGTTCGATCTGCCCGATGACTTGGTCGGTTCGCTCAAGGGTATAACCTTCGGGCGCGATGAAGCTGATCTGAAGTTCGCTTTGATCATCTCGGGGTATCATGTTGACGCCGAGGTTCATCATGATGGGGATGGTCGTAAGGACGACTAGCAGACTCAGCAGGACCGTCAGCCAGCGATGCTTCAGCGACCATCGCAATACCAGGCCGTAAATCGATTCGATCCCTCGATAGATCCAACCCGACTTGGATCCTGAATGACTTGAGTCGATCTTTTCGAGCTTCAGGAACCGCGAGCAGAGCATCGGGGTGAGGGTCAGGGAAACAAAGAGGCTCATGAGGATTGCAACCGCGACGGTCAATCCGAAGCTGCTGAAGAAGCGGCCGACCATCCCCCCCATGAAGGCGACGGGAACAAAGATCACAACCAACGACAGGCTGGTGGCAAGGACGGCAGTAGCGATCTCCTTGGTGCCGACTCGTGAGGCTTGCATGGCATCGAGTCCATTCTCTTCCATGTGCCTAAAGATGTTCTCGTGAACTACAACCGCATCGTCGATCACGATGCCGATCGAGAGAATCAGGCCGAGCATGGTGATGTTGTTGAGAGAAAAGCCCATCAGTTGCATCAGCAGAAAGGTTGGGACGATGGACGTTGGTATCGCCAGGGTCGCGATGATGGTGGTTCTCCAGTCGCGAATAAAGAGCATGATGGTCGCCCCCACGAGAATCGCGGCCAGCAGCAAGTGGAACTTGACCTCTTCCATCGAAACGCGAATGAATCGCGATTGATCCTGGGTCAGCTCGACGACGATATCGCTGGGTAGTGTTTTTTTAATTCTCTCGAGGCGTTCCTGGATGGCATCGGAGATCGCGACGGTATTGGTTCCGGATTGTTTTTGAACGAACAGACTCACTGCGTTTTGGCCATCTAAGCGGCTCAAGCCGCGCGGTTCCTCAACCGAGTCCTCCGCGATGCCAATGTCCTTGATTCGGATTGGATACCCTTTTCGATTGGTGACAATCAGCTCGTTGAAGTCCTCTGGTCGAGTGATACGTCCCAGGGTTCTGAGGACCATTTCGCGGGGGCCTTGATCGACGATTCCACCGGGTATTTCCAAGTTTTGTGCGACTAGCGCCCTGCGAATCTCCTCGATGGAAACTCCTAGGACTCTCAATCGATCCGTATCGACTCGGACATTGATCGCACGATTTCGTCCCCCGGTAAGAAAAACGTTTCCAACTCCAGGTACGGTTTGAAGCAGCTCCTGGATGTCGTGTTTTGCGATTTCGGTAACCTCTTGTAAGTCGCGGTTGCCCGACACACCTAGCGTGATGATCGGAGCAGCATCCAGGTCGAATTTGTTGACAAGAGGGGTCTCCATTCCCTCGGGCAGAATCCGACTGATCGATGAGATCTTGTCCCGGGCCTCCTGCGCACCGACATCCCCATTTTTTTCCAAGATGAAACGGACCACCACGGTGCAACTTCCTTCGCGGGTGGTCGAACGCAATTCATCGATCCCCGAGATCGTGTTGAGCGCCTCCTCGATCGGTTTGGTCACCGAACTCTCCATCTCCTCGGCGCTGGCTCCGGGAAACGCGGCGGAAATCGAGATCACAGGAAAGTCGACTTTGGGAAACAGATCGACGCTGAGTTCGAAGTACGAAACGATCCCCAAAACCACCGGCACGAATACCAGGACCCAGGTGAACACGGGCCGACGAATGCACAATTCCGAAATGCTCATCGTGGATCCGTTTGGTTCGAGGATGCTTGAGCTTGTTCTCGCTCGACGATAGGGGTGCCCTCCGAGAGCATCCTCTGTCCGGAGGTTACAACGCGCCAAGACGGAGCGAGTGCAGGCGACATAATTTCAACCCAATCTTTGGACTGTTCACCCACGACGACATGGAGTTCTTTGGCCCGATTTCCATCAACGATGAAAATCTTGTTAATCCCAGCCAACGAATAAAGTCCCGAGATTGGAATCGTGGCCGAGCCCTCTGAAACTCCGACCTTGATGCGAGCCTTGGCAAAGCTACCTGGTTTGCATTGACCGTCCTGGTTGGGCACCTGGACTTCGACCAGGAATGTCCTGGTGGTTCGGTCGATCGACGGGGCAACCTTGGAGACGATTCCCTCCCGGCCTTCGGGCAACGAAGCCGAACTGATCGTAACCCTTTGGCCGACTTGGACCTCAGACGAGTGGCTTTCCGGGACTAGCAGTCGCAGCTTAAGCGTCTTACCGAGCACCAATCGGAAAACCTCTGTTCCGGGTCTTAGCAACGTGCCTTCAGAGACCAACCGTTCGGCAACGGTATAGGTAGGCGTTTGGGAGTCGCCGGTGAGCGTCGGCTTTGGCGCCACAATTTGGCAATCTTGGAGCTTTTGCTCGGCGATCGCGACCTCGGAGGCTCGAAGCCTTGCAACGGCTGCGGCCGCGTCGGCCATGAGCAACTGATTCTTCCATTCCGATTCGGCGATTCTCGCATCAGACTTGGCTTGTTCGAGATCGTCTTGGCTGATCGATCGTGTCAACTCCAGAGGCAGCATTCGATCAAGACGCGATTTCGCGAGATCGTATCTAAGCTTGGACGAGACGACCAGCGGCAGTTCGTTACGATTGTAGGATTCGCCGGGAACCGAGGAGAAACCCCATTTGGAAAGTTCGGCTTGCAAGGCCCGCTCGGCTTGCGCTAGGGTGAGTCTTGCGTCGGTCGTATCGAGTTCCAGAAGAATATCTCCAGGCTCGACGACACTTGATAGATCTTGATGGATTTTGACCACTCGGCCCTCGAGTTTGGAGCTGATGTCCACCTCCTCGAATCCGTGGAGAGTTCCGACCGCATCGACGGTTCTTTCGATGGGCCGCATCACGACCGGTTCGGATGTGACCACGACCGATTGGCTATCGTGGTTTGTGTGCGTTTGTCCATCGAGAGAAAGCCGCTTGGTCGTAGACTCGTGTCGACTTCCAAGCAGATAGGAGCCGGCGAAAAAGCTCAAGATGCACAGCGAGGGCCAAAACCAGAGTTGCCAAGATCCGGCGGGTCGGCCGGGGACCTGGCCGAGGGCGGTTTGGTTACCGCCAGAGGGTCCCTGAGTCGGCATTTTGGAATTGGTCATGGATGGAGATAGGAGTCGAGTCTAGGCGAATCATCAAGCTTAGATCATAAGTGCAGGCCAAGCAAAGTCCAACTCAGGGTTTCCAGCGAGCCGACTTCGAGTGAATTTCCACCGATTGGGTGTCAGGTTTTTGGACAATTCACGAGGGGTTTTTGCGGGTTTCTCGACGAGAAAACCTTGTGATCACCCCCCTTGTGTGTTAGTTTCTTTGGGTGCTCGAAAACTTTTCGTCCGGAATCCGCTTCTTATTACCTAGGTTAACTGCGAGAGAATTGGAATGGGTGAGATATACGATTTTGTCGGACACGCAGATTACTATGTGCTTGGTGCTGCGGCCTTTTGGGGCCTGATGTGCATCATCATGGTTTGGAATCGGATCTTGTCCAAGCGGTTTAAGAACGAGCAGCAGCAGGACGCATTCATGACCCAAATCGAGCAGAAGCTTGAGGTAGGGGATTTCGAGGGAGCCAAGCAGTTGTGTCAGGGGGACAAGCGTGCGGTTCCGATGATGGTCCTTTTGGCACTGGAGAATCGGGATATTGAACCCGAGAAGCTCGAGTCTTGGGTCATGGACCGTTTTCAGTTCGACGTCATGGCGCACTTAAACTCCAAACTCTCCTGGATTTCGACGATTATCAAAGCGGCACCGATGCTTGGACTAATCGGTACGGTGGCCGGGATGATGGGTGCGTTCTCGACGTTGGAGAACGCGACCGCTGAGGAACCGACCAAGCAGCTTTTGGCCGACATTCGTATGGCGCTCGAACACACCCTGATCGGACTGCTCATCACGGTGACTTTGTTGGTCAACATGGCATCGATCAACAACAAGATCCGAGAACTCGAAGAGCTGGTGGTTTTCGGGATGAATCGCTTCTTCGATAGTTTCAAGGCCGCAGTTCCCAAACGCAAACTCCACGTCCGATCGTGATTCGCACCAAAAAAGCTCCTAAGAAAAAAAACTTCGACGAGGAATTCGACATCACTCCGATGATCGATGTGGTGCTTTTGCTGCTGATCTTTTTCATGGTCTCAGCAAAGATGGCACCGGGCGCTAACGCGCGGCTCCCCAAAGCCAAGTACGGTGAGTTGACCTCGATGCATGATGCGATCGTCTTGGTGGTAAAAAACGGCAGCAACGATTCGGTGGACGTATCAACTCCAACGGGCAAAAAGTTCTCGTCAGATAGTGAACAGCAATCTGGCGAGATCGC
>Ga0209598_10002588_pt1 | contig 14082 bp, 11 predicted proteins | sample M_140807_EF_Meta_FD_187317 | JGI IMG/M metagenome (GOLD analysis project Ga0209598, IMG submission 187317) | Freshwater microbial communities from Lake Montjoie, Canada to study carbon cycling - M_140807_EF_MetaG (SPAdes) (version 2) | ecosystem: Environmental > Aquatic > Freshwater > Lake... | reverse complement strand
GGCGGTGGCATCAGCATCGGCCTGCGTGGCATTCATCATCTCGTTTTGCACCTGCTCCATGTTGAGCGTTTCTTCTTTGTCTAGACCGCTTGAGACGATGCCTGGGAAGGCGATGATGAGACCCACCATGATGATTTGAATAATCACAAAGGGCACAGCGCCCCAGTAGATTTGACCGGTGGTGACGGGTTCAATGGTTTTTTGGGTGGGTTTGTCATAGTAAGCTTTGATGGGCGCCACACTGCGCAAATAGAACAGCGCGAATCCAAACGGCGGATGCATGAATGAGGTTTGCATATTTACACCTAGCAGGACACCAAACCAAATCAAGTCGATGCCCAGCTTTTCGGCGACGGGCCCCAGCAAGGGCACGACGATGAAAGCCAGTTCGAAAAAGTCGAGGAAGAAAGCCAGTACAAAGATCAAGATATTGACAACGATCAAGAAGCCGAGTTGACCACCAGGCAAATCACCCAACAAGTGCTCCACCCATTTGTGTCCATCCACGCCTTGAAAAACCAAACTAAAGCAGGTGGACCCGATCAAGATGAACACCACAAAGCTGGCCAGCTTTGTGGTGGAGGTCATGGCCTGACGCAGCAGCGTCCAGCTGAGGCGACCGCGAGAAACCGCCATGATGATGGCGCCCAATGCACCCATTGCGCCGCCTTCGGTGGGCGTGGCAATGCCCAAGAAGATCGTGCCCAAGACCAAGAAGATCAACAGCAGCGGTGGGATCAGCACGAAAGTGACACGCTCTGCCATGCGTGAGAGCAGGCCCAAACGCAGGTTCTTATTCAACACAGCCAACACAAAGGCCAGCAAAACACCTGCGCACAATGACACCACGATGGTTTCATCGGTGGGTGGATTCACCCCTGCAAGGCCTTTGAAGTAAGAGACAACAGCGCCGTAGTTTTGTCCAAGGGTAATGGCGGAACCGGCACTGACGATGGTGAGAAACAGCAAGGACAACAAGCCTGATTGGCCGTTGTCTTCGCGTATGGTTCTGGCTTCCAAAGGAAGTGCTGGTACCCACGTGGGCTTGAAGATAGCGATCAGAACGACGTAGCCCACATACATAGTTGTAAGCATGAAGCCAGGGATGAAAGCGCCTTTGTACATCTCGCCCACGCTGCGTCCTAATTGGTCAGCCAAGATGATCAGCACCAAGGAGGGGGGGATGATTTGCGCCAAGGTACCCGAGGCGGCAATCACGCCAGACGCCAAACGACGGTCATAGCCATAGCGCAGCATGATGGGCAGGGAAATGAGACCCATGGAAATCACCGAGGCTGCCACCACGCCGGTGGTGGCAGCAAGCAAAGCGCCCACAAAAATCACGGCAAATGCCAAGCCACCACGAATGGGGCCAAACAACTGACCAATGGTGTCGAGCAAGTCTTCGGCCATGCCGCTTCGCTCCAAGATCAGGCCCATCAAGGTAAAGAAGGGAATGGCCAGCAAGGTGTCGTTTTGCATGATGCCAAAGATGCGCAGGGGCAAAGCTTGTAGCAAGGCTTCGGGAAGTACGCCGAGTTCTACCCCGACGAAGCCAAAGAACAAACCACAAGCGCCCAAACTGAAGGCCACGGGAAAGCCCAGTAACAAGAAAAAGACCAGCCCTAAAAACATGATGGGCGCTAAGTTGTTGATAAAGAATTCCATGGTGCTTCTCTTTGTCTCAGGCTTGTTGTTGGGCTTTGGCATCAGCCAACTTGCGTATTTCTTCTGCCAGCAGTTCTTCAGCGCTTTTCTCGTCTTTTTTCAAAGTGGGGTCTTCAATCAGACCTTGCAAAAACGCTACACGCTTGATGAGCTCGGACATACCTTGTAACCACAGCAGTCCAAAACCCAAGGGCAACATGGCGTAGACCGGCCAGCGGATCAAGCCGCCTGCATTGGAGGACATTTCATTGCTGATAAAGCCCTTCACGAAGAAAGGTACGCCAAACCACAAAATGACTGTACACATGGGCAAGAGGAAAACAGCAAAGCCAAAGATATCGATTTGCGTTTGGGTGCGGCGTGAAAAGCGCGAATAAATCACGTCGATCTTGACGTGCTCGTTGTTGAGCAAGGTGTAGGAGGCAGCGAGTAAAAAAGAAGCTGCGAAAAAATACCACTGGATCTCCAAAAACGCGTTGGAACTGGTATTGAAAATTTTCCGAACCAAAGCATTGATGGCGCTGACAAGCGTCGCAATCAATATCAACCAAATCACGTATTTGCTTAACCAAGTGTTCAGACGGTCTACGCCGTTTGAAAAACCCATCAGTGCGCCCATGGCTGTCTCCCGAAAATCAATGAAAGATTGTAAAGGCGTGCAGTTCAGTGCTTGGGACTCGTTCGTGACAGCTTGCGGTAAAGCGTAGCCCGGCTGATACCAAGGGCTTTGGCGGCTTGCGCCACATTGCCACGTGATAAATCGATGGCTTTGCGAATCATGGCCGTTTGCAATTGGTGCAAAGGACCAGTGGAGCTGATTTGCGGGGCTTGCTCGCAGGTTTGTTCAACAAAAGCCCGTGCTTGGAGGTGCAGACCACTCCATAAAGGCACATCCAAATAATGGTCTTTTGAGGCGGCGTCAAACAGCAGTGTCCAAGGCAAAGCAAAGACGTCGCTGGCATGCAAGGGTTTGCCTGGGTGTGGGTAGAGGTTGAGCATTTCACGCGCCGCGATATTGGCACCGAGTACCTCGCCTTCGCTGCTGAGCAAGACCAAGCCATCGTTATCGTCACCCATCAAACGACCTGGCCAATTCAAACGCAACAACAAATCATGTTCTTGGCGAATCAACAGGGCATTGCCGATGGTGCGAGCCGACAGTGCTGCCAAGTGCATCAGTTCGGGACGTTCTGGGCTGTTGATGCCCGTGAGGTCAAGCATCCCGATGCAGTCGCCTTGCGGTCCCCAAATGGGTGCACCAGCGCAACTGTAAACAGAGGTGTCGCGAAAAAAATGCTCGCCACGGTGTAGCCATACAGGCCGCAACTCGGTTAAGGCGGCGCTGATGGCGGTGGTGCCAACCGACTCTTCCGACAAGTCCACGCCGACACGCGCAATCGCTTCCACCCGTTTGTCATGGCGGTTGATGCTGCCACCCACATCCAAGACCACGCCCTTGGCGTCAGTCAGCAATGCAAAAAAAGAAGTGCCGGCGATTGCGCGGCACAAGCGCTCTATCTCGGGCTGCGCAGCTTGAACAAAATCGCGTTGAAGATCGAGTGTGCGGGTGATGTGCGCAGCAGACACCGCATCAAAAGCCACGCTGTAATCAGGGTGTAATCCATTGCTGAGGCAGCGACGCCAACTGTGTGAAATCCATTCTGGCAAAGAAGGACTTGCAATTTCCCCGTTGAACAGCACTGCTTGCCTTGCTTGATCAAGCAAGGTGAGTCTGTCAAGGGTGCTAACTTCAGTGTTCATGAGGTGTGAACTGTGGGTTACGGGGCTGACAAAGGGCTTACCGAGGCAGCAGCAAACCCACCGTCTTGATGCCGGCAAGTGTCAAGAGCAAAGAGCCTAGCAAGTGCAAGCCTGCGGTCATCAAGGCCAATACAAAACGCGACTGCATCAGCATGGCAACCACTTCAGCGCTGAAAGAGGAAAAGGTGGTGAGGGCACCCAAAAAGCCCGTGATGAGCAACAGCCGCCACGCGGGGTCGAGGTCGGGCAAAGCTTGAAACACTGCCACGCACACACCAATGAGGTAACCGCCGATCAAGTTGGCGTAAAGCGTTCCCCAAGGGAGTGTGCCCCCAACATTGAACAAAAGCCCAAGTTGCCAGCGAGCCAAAGCGCCTGCGCAGGCTCCGATACAGATGGCGATGACAGCACTCATAAGGTGTTTTATTTATACAGATGCCGCATTATCAATCTATGTTGAGGTGAGCCAAACTCCTGCAGGCAAAGCGTGGTTTAATTTTCCACATGCAAGTTAATCAACCTGATCAACGCTGGCAATTTTGGATTGACCGTGGCGGCACCTTCACAGACATCGTGGCGCGAGATCCTCAGGGCAAGTTGCACACCCACAAACTGCTGAGCCAAAACCCACAGATGTATGACGATGCAGCGGTGCAAGGTATCCGCGAGTTGCTGGGATTGCAGGCTCACGAAGCAGTGCCAGCTGAGCGAATAGCTTGCGTACGCATGGGTACCACAGTGGCGACCAACGCTTTACTTGAGCGAAAAGGCGAACCCACACTGTTGGTCACCACCCGAGGTTTTCGTGATGTGCTTCGCATTGCCTATCAAAACCGCCCTCGCTTGTTTGACAGACATATCGTCTTGCCAGAAATGCTTTACAGCGAAGTGATAGAGGCTGATGAGCGCATGGGAGCACATGGTGAGGTGGTTCAAGTGCTAGACCAGACAGCGCTGCGATTAGGCTTGTCAGCAGCCTATGAAAAAGGTTTGCGGTCGGTGGCGATGGTGTTTTTGCATGGCTACCGTTACAACGAGCATGAACAACAAGCCGCAGCTTTAGCCAAGAACATTGGGTTCTCCCAAATCAGTACCTCTCACCAAACCAGCCCACTCATGAAGATGGTCAGCCGGGGTGACACCACCGTGGTCGATGCTTATTTGTCGCCCATATTGCGTCGCTATGTGGACCAGTTGTCGCAGCAACTGCCTGGGGTTCCGCTGCTGTTCATGCAATCTTCTGGCGGCTTGGTAGACGCCCATGCCTTCCAAGGCAAAGACGCGATTCTGTCTGGACCCGCTGGCGGCATCGTCGGCATGGCTAAAACTGCAGACATTGCTTTTGCGCAAGGCGACAGTTTGCAAGGCAAGTCCCACGTCATTGGTTTTGACATGGGTGGCACGTCTACCGATGTCAGCCATTACGCAGGCGAGCTGGAAAGAGAGTTCGATACCCAGGTGGCAGGCGTTCGTTTGCGTGCCCCGATGTTGCACATCCACACCGTGGCTGCTGGTGGCGGGTCGCTGTTGCAATTTGACGGCTCGCGTTTTCGGGTGGGGCCGCAAAGCGCGGGTGCAGACCCTGGTCCTGCTTGCTACCGGCGTGGCGGACCCTTGACGGTAACGGATGCAAATTTACAGTTGGGAAAATTGCAGGCCGCTTATTTTCCCGCCGTGTTTGGTCTGCGCGGTGACCAACCCTTAGATACGCAAGTGGTTGAGCAGGGGTTCGCGCATTTAGCGCAGTTATCCAACAAAACGCCGGAGGAAGTTGCCGAAGGTTTTGTCCACATCGCTGTTCAGCAAATGGCACATGCCGTACAAAAAATTTCGGTGGCCAGGGGCTATGACGTTACTGGCTATACCTTGCAATGTTTTGGTGGTGCAGGTGGGCAGCATGCCTGTGCTGTGGCCGATGCGCTGGGGATGTCGAAGATTTTGATTCATCCCATGGCGGGTGTATTGTCGGCCTATGGCATGGGTTTGGCGTCGCAGAGTCTGATCAAAGAGCAAGCCATCGAGCAGACCTTGGATGCATCTGTGTGGTCTAAATTACAAGCCACCTTGACCCATTTGTCCTTGCAGGCCCAAGCAATATTGCGTTCCCAAATCACAGATGGTGGAGACTTGCAAACCTATGAACGTGTGCATCTGCGTTATGCCGGCAGTGATTCGCCTTTGGTGGTCGCTATGGGCAGCGTGGCCGAAGTAAAGGCGGCGTTTGAGGCTGCATATTTGCGCCGCTTTGCGTTCGTCATGCCGAATAAGGCTTTGGTGGTTGAGGCAGTGTCGGTGGAAGTTATTTTGGCAGGCGAGCAAACGCCTGAAACTGTTCACCTTCTGGCACCTTTGCGTGATATGCCACCACACACCCAGACACGCATGTATTTGCATGGCGCTTGGCAAGAAGCAGCCTTGATTCGCCGTGAAGACATGCAAGCCGGCGATAGCATTGATGGTCCTGCGGTGGTGGTCGAGCGACATGCCACCACGGTGATCGAGCCCGGTTGGCAAGCCAAGTTGACGGTTCTGAACCATTTGGTGTTGCTGCGCATCGCCCCACGCAAAGCATTACAAGCCGCTGGCACATCGGTCGATCCTATCCAATTAGAGGTCTTTAACAACTTATTCATGAATATCGCTGAGCAAATGGGCTTGCAGTTGCAAAACACAGCGCACTCGGTGAACATCAAAGAGCGTCTCGATTTTTCATGTGCCATCTTTAATCGACAAGGCGAGTTGATTGCCAATGCCCCACACATGCCTGTGCATCTGGGTTCGATGGGAGAGAGTATCAAAACCGTCATCCGTGACAACGCAGGCCAGATGCAAGCCGGCGATGTGTATGTCTTGAACGACCCCTACCACGGTGGAACACACTTACCCGATGTGACCGTCATCACGCCGGTTTACTTGGGCGATGCGCTTGAACCCGATTTTTATGTGGGGTCTCGCGGACACCATGCAGACATTGGCGGCGTCTCACCAGGCTCTATGCCACCGTTTTCCACCACCATCGACGAAGAGGGTGTGCAAATCCAAAATTTCAAACTGGTGGAAAACGGTGTGCTGCGTGAAGCGCAAATGTTGGCTTTGCTGCAAAGTGGGGCGCACCCGAGTCGCAACCCTGCGCAAAACATGGCGGACTTGAAAGCCCAAATCGCAGCGAATGAAAAAGGGGCGCAAGAGTTGCGCCGAATGGTGGCGCATTACGGATTGCCCACTGTGCAAGCCTATATGCAGCATGTGCAAGACAACGCCGAAGAATCTGTCAGACGGGCCATCACCCGCTTGGCAAAACGTTTTGGTGATGTGACCCGCCACAGCTTTGACTTCCCCCTGGACAACGGCGCTTGCATCAAGGTCAGCGTCAGCATTGATGCCAAAACGCGCAGTGCGGTGGTTGACTTCACCGGCACTTCAGCGCAACAAAGCAATAACTTCAATGCACCGCGCGCCGTGTGCATGGCGGCGGTACTTTATGTATTTCGCACCTTGGTGGAAGACGACATTCCTTTGAATGCAGGATGTTTAAAGCCTATTCGGGTCATCATCCCCGAGGGTTGCATGCTCAACCCCTTGCCGCCTGCCTCGGTGGTGGCCGGTAATGTTGAGACCTCCACTTGCATCACCAATGCCTTGTATGGCGCTTTGGGGGTGATGGCGGGCAGTCAACCCACCATGAACAATTTCACCTTTGGAAATGCCACTTACCAATATTACGAAACGATTTCGGGGGGGAGTGGCGCTGGCCCTGTGTTCAACAGCAGTGGCGAGGTGGTGGATGGTTTCAAGGGAACCGATGTGGTGCAAACCCATATGACGAATTCTCGTTTGACAGATCCGGAAGTGTTGGAGTTTCGCTTTCCCGTGCGCTTACTCTCCTACAGTTTGCGCGAAGGATCGGGGGGGCAAGGAAAGTTTGCAGGAGGCGTTGGTGGTATTCGTCGAATTGAGTTTTTAGAACCCATGACCGCAGGTATTTTGTCCAATGGCCGTATTTATCCTGCGTTTGGATTGGCAGGTGGGATGGCTGGTTTGCCTGGGGTGAACCGTGTTGTCAGGTCCAATGGTGAGGTTCTCATACTTGGTCACATTGACCAAGTGCAAATGCAAGTGGGTGATGTGTTTGAAATTCATACACCAGGCGGCGGTGCATACCTTGGCGCTTGAAGCCGATATGAATGTGTTGAAAGAACACTGGTATTCGGCCAGCGGTGCCTCAGTGCCCAAGCGTTTTGAAGTGGTCAATGACAGCTGCAGCGCTGACACGGCGTATCGCTTGGCTTGCGCGGGGACAGCCCTGTTGTGGCAAGGAGACTTTCAGCAAGCGCGTCAATTGCTGCAGGCTTTGACGCGTCGCGTCAGTCGTGCGCCGAAGGCTAAGGCGACAAGTTTGGGTATGCCGCAAGCCTTTCATGCTTACCGCATGGCACAAGCCCAGCGTTCGCGAATATTGTCGATGTTGATGCTGCAAGTCGAGGCCGACTACCGAATTGATTTGCGCCGTGCGCCGGACATGCGCGACGCATTGCGCAATGCATGGGGCGAGGCAAGGGGCCAATCGCGGGTGTTGTCTTTGCGCGAGTTGCTAGGCATTGTGAGCGCTTACGAGTGGCAACGCAAAGGTATCGCTGTCAAGGTGTTGAGCGAGGAAGGCTTCTTCATTCATCCGCGTTATGGGGTTTTTTCTCCCGTGCGAAGTGAATACCTTGATCTGATTGCCAAGTCACCTTTGCCTTCAACTGAGCTAGCTTTTGATATTGGAACCGGTACGGGTGTGATTGCGGCTTTGTTGCTGATGCGCGGCGTCAAGCAAGTCATCGCCACAGACAGCAGCGACGTTGCCTTGCAGTGTGCGCAAGACAATTTGCAGCGATTAGACTTGTCTTCAAGGGTGCAGCTCCAAATCACTGATGTGTTTCCCCAGGGTCAAGCGAATTTGATTGTCTGCAACCCGCCTTGGTTGCCGGGCAAAGCCACGTCACTGTTGGAGCAAGCCATATATGACCCCGACAGTCGGATGTTGCATACTTTTTTGACGGGTGTCTCTGCGCATTTGTCCCCAGGCGGCGAAGCTTGGTTGGTCTTGTCAGATTTGGCTGAGCATCTCAATTTGCGCTCTCGAGAGCAGTTGCTGCAATGGATAGAAGCAGGGGGCTTGCAGGTACTTGGGCGAGAAGACATTCGACCAAGCCACGCCAAAGTGCAAGACAGTCAAGACCCATTACATGCGGCGCGAACGCAAGAGGTGACGTCGTTGTGGCGATTGGGTGCGCGGGCCGCATAATCTGACCATGCGAAAAAATTTCCCTCTGCACATAGATGGCCGCCACCCTGATCGGGTCCTTGATGCGGTGAAACACGATGTCCGCAAATACCTCAAACGTGAGCGTAAACGAGATTTGCCAGAGGGTGTCGATTTCTGGGACTTTGACTGCAAGTGCGGCTTGCAAGCGGCGGATGCTGAAGTGGTTCATGTGGCCGCTTTGGTTGCTGCGATTGACGCACTGGCCAAAGCACAGGCCACGTCTGTTTACATTGAAATTTTGGCTAAGCACGGCAAACGCGCCCCCAAGCCAGACCTCATCCCCTTGGTAGCTGAACACCCCGAAGACCTTTTACCCGAGTAGGTGCTGCCTATGACTCACTTGTTGCAAGGTTTGAGAATCGTTGTCACCCAAGCTGAGGATTTCATGGGCCCTGCTTTATGCGAAGTGCTTTCTTCCCATGGGGCGACTGTGTTGGCCGACAGCAGAGATCTGCATCATCCTGATGCCCCGCGAGAACTGGTGCAAAGCCATGGGCATATCGATGTCTTGGTCGCCAACTTGGCGATGACCGCTCCCTCGACGCCGGCAGCAGAAGTGCAAGATGCAGAGTGGACCCAGGTGTTCAACACCATGGTTCACCCATTGCCAAGGTTGTTGCGAGAGGTAGTCCCACAAATGAAGGCGCGTGGGCGGGGAAAGTTTTTGGTCATGGGCAGTGCCAGTGCATTACGCGGCATGAAGCGAGCGTCAAGTTACAGCGCTGCACGTGGTGCGCAACTGGCATGGGTGCAAGCTGTGGGTGTGGAGTTGGCCGCTTTGAACATCCAAGTCAATGCGATTGCACAAAATTTTGTTGAGAACCCCACCTACTTTCCACCAGAGGTTCAGGCCAATCCTCGGTTTGTAGAACGCATTCAACGGGAAGTCCCTTTAGGACGATTGGTGAAAGCAGAAGAAGACGCAGAATTTGCGGCATATCTGTGTTCGGACAAAGCGGATTGCTTTGTTGGACAGGTATTTCCCGTTTGTGGTGGTTGGGTTCAGCGCTGATTCAATCTTCCAAAGCCAACAAACTGTTCACCAAAGCCGTGTGAAAGCGCTGCGGGTTTTGCATTTGAGGCGCATGCCCTAAATCGGGGAAGAGAATCAATTTGGCACCTGGTATGGCCTTGGCTGTGCGTCTTGCCAATTCGGGGTACAGACCCATTTGAGCTTTGATCTCGGCTGATACCAAATCCTTGCCAATGGCGGTGTTATCTTTTTCACCCATCATCAGCAAAGTAGGAACTTTGAGTAAGGGAAGCTCGTAAACCACGGGTTGGTTGAAGATCATGTCGTAGAGCAACGCTGAATGCCACGCAACAGTTTGTTTGTCTGGCCCACGAAACATACCGGCAATCATTTGCACCCAAGGTTCGTACTCGGGTTTCCATTCATTCACGTAATAGGTAATGCGCTCATAGTTGCGAATACGCTCATCGGTGACTTGCAGTTCACGTTGGTACCACTGGTCAATGGACAGGCTAGGAACGCCCATGGCCTTCCAATCTTCTAAGCCAATCGGGTTGACCATCACCAATTGTTTGACCGACTGCGGAAACATCAAGGCATAGCGGGTGGCCAACATACCACCGGTAGAGTGACCGATCACAGTGGCTTGCGAAATTCCCAGTGAATTCAACAAGGCATGGGTGTTGTGGGCGAGTTGCTGAAAACTGTACTGGTAAGCCGCAGGTTTGCTGGATTTACAAAACCCAATTTGATCGGGAACGATCACGCGAAAACCATACTTCTGCAATACCTCGTAGGTCGATTGCCAGGTGGCAGCACAAAAGTTTTTGCCATGCAACAACACAGCGACGTGGCCATTGGGCTTTGCAGGTTTGATATCCAAATAAGCCATGTGCATATCAAGTTGCTGCGATTTGAACGCAAACTTTTGCACGGGGGCTGGGTAGTCAAACCCTTCTAGCATTGCACCATAACTTTGTTCTTGGGCCTGAGCACTCAAACCACCTGAGATGGCAAGAACAGCAAGCCATGGAAGAAGCCAGTTCATGGCTGAGCGATAAGTTTATAAACTTTGCCGGTGTTGCCGAAGGGCCCCATGCCTTCATGGGTCAGTACATAAATTTCACCATTTCTGTCTTCGGCCAAACTGATGATGCGGCTTTCAATTTGTACAACTTTTTCCAAAGGCCACTGCTTGTCAACTTGCGTTTGGGGCGTCGCGATAAAGAGTTGCCCCGATGCTTGTTTGAACGAAGCGCTCCAATCGGCCACCACAAGCTTGCCTTGCAGCAAGGGAATGGCTGGGCCTCGGTACATGCGAACACCGGTGACCGCAGTTCCTACCCCCTTGGTGTTGAGTGCAGAGTCTGGGTGATTGACCTGCATATTGGGGTACTCCACCACCGGCATTTGCAAAGGTTCTCCGCCTGCGCCTTGACGAGCGCACTGCGCAGGGGGCTTGCGGGGTTGCAAGCGATCCACGCAATGCGAGGCCTCCATCAGGGGCCAACCAAAATTGCCAGGACGTTTGACGCGGTAAGCCGCTTCCCACAGGGTTTCGGCAATGGCAGTCACATACAAGTCGCCGTTGCCATTCTTGTCGAATGCCATTCGGTAAGGGTTACGAAACCCCCAGGCCCAAATTTCAGACTTACCTTGGGACGCGTTCAAAGGATTGCCATTGGGAATGGCATAACCTGGGTAGCCGCGGTCCACATCAATGCGCAAAATTTTGCCGTACAAGCTGTGTTTGTCTTGCGCCATCATGTCCCAAATCAAACCTTCAGCTGGCACATTGAATGCTTCCCAAATCACCGATTTACCAAAACCGTGGGATGCGCCACTGTCACCCATGCCAATGAACAACATGCCATCGGGTCCAAAAGCTAAACCGCCGCCGTTGTGTTTTCTGCTGGGCCAGTCTAGGGCAATCAATACGCGTTCGGTTGATGGATCAACAGGCTCCACGCTGCCCAGCTTGGCCGTGAACTCTGAAATTTTGCGTGTGTGGTTCCAGTTCTGGGGTGCGCTGTCGCGCAATGGCGCTGAATAGGAAATGAAAATACGCCCATTGCGGGCATATTGCGGATGCAGCGCAAAACCCAAAAGACCACGTTCTTCAAAATCGTTTTGTAGCGAGAACATGCGACTGCGTAAGTCCAGAAATGGCTCGGGCAATACTTTGCCGTCCGGCATCATCACTTTGACCAAGCCATCTTGCTGAACCACCAGCATTCGGCCGCTGCCGTCGGGCAACTCCTCCAAGTGGATAGGCGCTGTCAGGTCTTGGGCTAGCAACTGCAGTTGCAACTTAGGTATTTGCGTTTGTGCATTCGCGCAAAAGAGTCCCGTCAACGTGAAGACTGACGCAAAAACTGCAAATGAAAATAGGCGGTGAAATTTCATGACAACAACATTCCTTTTGCACACTGACCAATGGATCATACTTGCGCTGGCTCGATGGATCTGAATTGAACGGGGGTAGCGGCTTGGTTTTTGACGAACCTCCAGAAGGTATTCATCCAAGCATCATGAAAGACGATCGAGCATGGCGAGGTTATCGCTCAGGGCCTTGGCAATGAAATGCAATCAAAGGGGATTCGTCAGTTGGTTTCCATTTGATTTTTCGCCTGTCTCGGTGTGGATTCGTACCCGAACAGGAACCACAGAAAAACTGGGGCAGTTGTACCGCTGAATATCTTCTGCGTGCAGTGGGTAGGAATTGCAGTTGGAGAAACGTCGCCAAGTTGAATCGTAAATGCCGCATTGAAATTTGTCCTCGCCCAATGGCTCTAGGAAAAAACACTTTTTCTCTAAGCAGCAATTGCCACATTGAACGCAAGAGCCTTGTATTTGCACAGGGATATTTTTATTCTGCAAAAAAACATCTTCTAAAAAATGCCGCACAGGCCCTTGCGATATCGCCTCTAAGTGGATGCGCATTTTCTTCACACTGTTGCTGTACTCAAGAATAAACTTCTTCCTCCAAAACAGCAAGGACATGAGTAATGGAGAAACAGGTATCAACAGAGATATAAAAAACACAATGACTTTTGATGTCAGCTTCGATAAATTTTTCACTTAAGCCCCATACAGTTTGCATAAAAAGTGACTGTGGCTGGCCAGTCTGAAAAGATGCCACGAATACCCACATCCTTGTTCAGAACATGAAGAGCTTCAAGAATGTCACCTTCATGGTGGATGCCATCGGTGACCGATTGGTAATACCAACCGCCTTTCTCCAAAGCCATGACGCCCGAGCGCTCTAGCGACCAAGTGATGATGTCAAGTTCTGCTTTTTTGATATTTTTGGCATAGGCAGATGGCACAAGTTTTCCATCTTCTAAAGCCAATAAAGCAAAGATAGGGGGCGCCACAATCTTGACGCCTTTTCGTTTGTAGTCATTGAGCTTCTCTAGGGTGGGCAAGTCTTTGACAGTTTCTGATGCGTCGAGGAAAACAGCTTGCTTGGCAAAGCTTGGTTCGTTTTGTATCCAATACAAAATATCCTGCTCATTGAAAGATTGGGGGAACACATGGCTGGGTTTGACACCTGCCTGTTTGTATTCATCCACCATCTTTTGAGCGTATTGCTGCTGAGTGAAGCCTTCGAAAGGCATGGTGACCGAGGCTTCTTTCAACTCGGGTGTCATCTTCACACCCAGCCGTTTGAACAGCGCAATGCTTTCCTTGTGGCTCATCAGCGTGCCGCTGGTAGGCCCTGAATACAGGTCTGTTCGCCAAGCAGGTGTGCCAGCCACAAATTCTTGTGCTGTCAGTGCCTTGGGGTTGAAGCCATCCATTTTCCCGCGCAGAGATTTGAATTCTGCCAAAGTGATGTCGCTGGCCCTGCACTCGGCAGACGCGGGTGTGTTGGTGTTGGGGTCAAAGGGGCTAAACGACTTGGTGCATTTGGCTGCCAAGGGGGTGAGCAAAATATTGGTCGTGGCGTGCAAATCATTTTGTGCATGTCGGCACACCAGTTCTTTGTCTTTGGTGAAGGTGACATCACACTCCATCACGCCTGCGCCCATGCGAGCTGCCGCCTCATAGGACTCGACGGTGTGCTCTGGAAACATCAAGGCAGCACCGCGGTGACCAATGGAAAAATCCGATTTCTTGAACGGCCCGTTGGTGCAACTTTGCAGTTTTCGCTTCAAGAGTGAATCGTTCATTTGGGAGACCAAAAAAAATGGTCTAGGCCCTAGTTGAATATTCTGAATGGGGGTATTTTGTTCAGCAATGGCGCCAAATGTGGCAAATAAGAAAGAAGTAAACAGTAATTTATCAAAGTGCTTGAACATGGGTGTGCAAGTGAAGGGGAAGACGTGTCATCTTAAAAATGCCGCATGAAAATTTGATGACACCT
>Ga0209598_10002587_pt1 | contig 14084 bp, 7 predicted proteins | sample M_140807_EF_Meta_FD_187317 | JGI IMG/M metagenome (GOLD analysis project Ga0209598, IMG submission 187317) | Freshwater microbial communities from Lake Montjoie, Canada to study carbon cycling - M_140807_EF_MetaG (SPAdes) (version 2) | ecosystem: Environmental > Aquatic > Freshwater > Lake... | reverse complement strand
CTTTTTCATTGCATCTGCAACAGTTGGATTGCGATGTAAGAAATTATCCAATTCGCGCATTAAAAATTCACCAACAAAATTCTTCATGCTTGGACCATCTTCATATACTGTTTGGGAACCCAATTTTGTTTTTGTTTGACTTTCAAAAACAGGCTCTTGAACTCTAACGGAAATGGCAGCGCATATACTTCCTCTTATGTCAGATGCGTCATAATCTTTTTTGAAAAACTCACGAATTGTTTTTACAAATCCTTCTCTGAAAGCGGCTAAATGCGTTCCTCCTTGTGTAGTAAATTGTCCGTTTACAAAACTATAATACTCTTCGCCATAGCCATTGCCATGGGTAAAAGTAACTTCAATATCTTCTCCTTTGAGATGAACTATTGGATAACGAATTTCATCTTGATTTACTTTACTCGCCAATAAATCATGTAAGCCATTTTTACTCACATATCGCTTACCATTTAAGTTCATTACCAATCCAGCATTCAAATAGCAATAGTTCCAAAATTGCTTATCTAAATACTCTTGAACAAAATGAAAGTTTTTGAAAACAGTATCATCTGGAATAAAAGTTACAAAAGTGCCATTGCTTTCTTTTGTACTAATTTCTTTATGTTCTTTAACTAAAATGCCTTTTTCAAATTCAGCTGTTTTTTCTTTACCATCGCGGTATGCCGTTACTTTAAAATGATTACTTAATGCGTTAACCGCTTTTGTACCCACCCCATTCAATCCCACACTTTTTTGAAACGCTTTGCTGTCGTATTTAGCACCAGTATTTATTTTACTCACCACATCTACCACTTTACCTAATGGAATACCCCTACCAAAATCGCGAACCGTGATTGTATTTCCATTAATGGTAACATCAACATTTTTTCCATATCCCATGGTGTGCTCATCGATACAATTGTCAATTACCTCTTTAATAAGAACGTAAACGCCATCATCTGGGCTGCTGCCATCTCCCAATTTACCGATATACATACCCGGGCGTAATCGGATATGCTCTCTCCAATCCAAACTTTTTATACTGTCTTCATTATACGCAAATAAATCTTTTTCAGTCATGGAAATTGTATATTAATCAATTACAAAAAAACAAGTCATTTTAGCTTGCGAATGTAACTTATTGTAGTTGTTTTGTATTGGGTTGATTTATCCACAAATTTGTAATAATGTGTGTAAAACAAAACTATTTATACGAATTGATTAGTTTTGGAAATATTATTCATGTTTAAATTATTTTTATCCAAATAGAAATCAATAAAGAAACGATTGCAAGTAAGGCATTAACCAATCAGCATGAAAATGATGCATTTAGGCAGTTTTTAAAAAATAGGGATTCAGTAAAGATTGATCAGATTGTATTTGAGCTCAACGCTGAAATTGAACCACAAATAGATTGTACACAATGTGGTGCTTGTTGTAAGGGATTGATGATAAATGTAACACAACAAGAATCTGAAAAAGTTGCCCAGCATTTTGATATGCCAGTCAACACATTTAAAGAAAAATACATTGAGGAAGGCGAAAGTGGCTTAATGATCATTAACACCATACCTTGCCATTTTTTAGATGAAAAGAAGTGTACGATTTATGAAAATCGTTTCAATGAATGTAGAGAATTTCCGCATTTGAATAAGCCGAATTTTAACGATCGATTGTTTGGAACTCTTATACATTATAGCATTTGTCCGATTATATACAACGTTGTAGAACAATTAAAAATTGAAATGCAATTCTTTAAAAATTAACCATTAACAGAAAAATTATGAATTTAAATTTAAGCAATAAAAATGCATTGGTATGTGGTAGTTCACAAGGTTTGGGATTGGCATCGGCTGTAGAAATATCATTATTAGGCGCATCTGTAACATTGATGGCAAGAGATGAAGAAAAATTAAAAATAGCGTTACTTAAATTAGATAATACAAAAGGACAAACGCACGATTATATTGTTGCAGATTTCTCGAATGCGCATAATGTTCAAACTGCAATAAATTCTTATTTAGAAAATGGAAAAACAATTCATATTCTAATTAATAATACTGGTGGACCAGCAGGTGGGAAAGCCATTGATGCAAAGGTGGATTCGTTTATAGAAGCATTCAACAATCATTTGGTATGCAATCATATGCTTACCCAGGCAGTGGTAAAAGGAATGAAAGAAGCAGGTTTTGGAAGAATCATTAATGTTATTTCTACATCAGTAAAACAGCCCATTGCAGGATTGGGTGTTAGTAATACCATCAGAGCAGCTGTTGCCAATTGGAGTAAAACATTATCTGTAGAACTTGGTGGTTTTGGCATTACGGTAAATAATGTATTACCAGGATTTACCCAAACAGTTCGTGCTGATTATGTAATCGAGAAAAAATCCAAGGATTCTGGAAAATCACCAGAACAAGTGATGCATGAGCTTGTTTCTGAAATACCAGCTGGTAGAATTGGACAGCCTGAAGAATTTGGTGCAGCCGTTGCATTTTTATGCTCACCCGCTGCAGCTTATATTAATGGCATTAACCTTCCAGTGGATGGGGGAAGAACGGGATGTTTGTAATTTTATCTTAAACACCCGGATTAAAACCTCGGACATTTCGATTGGTAAGTAGGGTCGTAAATATGATTGGGTGAAAATGCTTTGTAAGACATCGTTATTTCAACTCCACCTCGATTTTGTGAAGCTGGAACCAATTTCCCTACATTGATATCATAAGTCGTTCCAAAGCTAAATTTATAATAATCCAATTTTATTACCGGAATAATGGCATCGTTTAATCTGTAAAACAATCCGCCTGATATACTAACTTTCTCATCGTCTTCTGTTTGAATTAAATCGTGTGTAACCAATACACCTCCTTGTCCCTGTGCTGCTCCTCCTTGTTTAAATAAATCCAAATAAAAAGTTGCTCGATCATAATCACTTGTTGGTGTTATGTAACCTGCATTTAAAACATATTTTGGATTTAATTTAAAATCGTTTTGTGGTTGAAAGGAAACTCGTGGTTTAGTAAAATGAAACAATCCAAATCCTAAATAATAAGAAGAAGCTTCTCCGGATTCTCCACTAATACTAATTCCAGCCGTAGGATCCCAATACGTTAAACGAGTATTGCTAAGGGTTTGATTAGTTGGATTTGCAGCACTGAATGAACCACCCAAATATTGATCATCGAATTGTAGTTTGGTTGGATCAAATTGTTGCATCACCGGACCTGCCATAAAAGCTGCGGATACAAAAGTTCTTTTGTTTTCGCTTAAAGATTTATGATAATTTAAAAATGGGAAAAATTGAGTTCTACTTAATTTTGAATCGCCAGCCATATCATTTGTTATTTGAAATCCAAACGTTACAAAATCACCTGATTGATACGATATCATTTTTTTGAATTCAGTTGCTAATGCTATAGTACTAAAAGGAACCGTTACACTCTGCCATTGGTTTCTAAATCCAGATGTAACCCGAACATCTCCATTATATAGACCTGCTATTGCTGGATTTCTCAAAACTGGCAAATCGTAAAACTGAGAAAAGTTAACGTCTTGTGCATTTGATAATTTCGATAAAATGAGTACAAAAAGAATGATGAATAATGAGGTGTAAATTTTGTTTTTCATAGTCGGTAATTATTTTAAAATCGTTGTATTCCCTTTGTGAAAATATACGGTTCCATTGTCACAAGCTACTTCCGCGATATAAACATAAACATCAGGTGTTGCAGGTACGCCATTTACTTTTCCATTCCAACCAAACTTAGGGTCATTGGGTTGAAAATGTTGCTTTTCAAAAACTACATTTCCCCATCTGTTGAACACCCTAAACGATTTTACACTTATTCCAGTGCCTCTTACTATCAACATATCGTTTATGTTATCTCCATCTGGTGTAAACGCATTAGCTACAAACACTTGTGCATTTTTGCAAAACGTTACTATATAAAGTGAATCAACTGCTGTACAACCATATTTATTTTGAACGGTAAGCGTTAGCATTTGATTTCCTGTTATAGTTAACGAAGGATTTGGACAATTATTGCAACTTAAATTGTTTGAAGGGCTCCAATTGTAAGAAACGATTGGTCCTGAGGAAACATTGCTATTTAATGTTATAACTGATCCGGTTTGCGCACTAATATCTGGCCCAACATTAACTGATGGGTTTTGACCAATCATTAAATAAACAGAAGCTGTATCAGTAAAGCATCCCATGGCATCATAACCAACAACGGTATAAGTCGTGCTAGTACTTGGAGTTGCAATTGGATTTGCAATATTGGGATTATTTAAACCTGTAGCTGGCGACCATTGATAACGTGTTGCTCTATTTGCATTCAATTGAAATGATTTTCCTACGCAAACGGTATCGTTTGGAGATACGATCATGTCAAAAGGTTGATTAACATTTACTTTAATTGAATCAACACTTTTACAACCACTTGCATTAGTACCTTCGATAAAATAAGTAGTAGTAGCAGAAGCTGTAACCGTTGGATTACTACAATTTGAACAACTTAAACCATTAACTGGTGTCCATGAATAGCTATTAGCTCCAGAAACACTTAATGAAGCGTTAGATCCCCTACAAATATTTATATCATTATTTGCTGCTAACCTTGGTATTGGGTTAACAAAAATCTTGAATACTTTTACTAATGCTGTACAATGTGCTGGAGTTACGCCAAGTATTTCAATCAACCCAGATTGCATTTCTGTGGTATGGTTTGTTGCTAAAAATGGCATAATATGTCCAATTCCCCTTGGCACTAATCCAATTGAAGGATTAGAATTAGTCCACGAATATTGAGTTCCAACGTTAGGCCCTTCTAAAAATATGGTATCAGTAATTTTTCCATGACAAACAACAACATCTAAAATATTATTGATTACTGGAGATGGATTTACATTTATTGAGAAAATGCGTTGAGCCGGGGTACATCCATTGCTAACACCAATTACAGTTATTTGTGCATTTATGCTTACAGAACTATTATTTAAAGCGGTGAAAGATGCTATATTCCCTACTCCGTTGGCAGCTAAACCAATGTTTGTATTTGTATTACTCCAAGTATATGAGGCTCCTGAAACGTTACCTATAAATTGAATTTGATTTATAGTTTGACCAGGACAAACTTCAATATTTGCTGGCTGTTGAATTGTTAAACTTGGATTTACTTGTATATTGAAACTATGACTAATTGCAGGACAATTCAAATAAGTAGAAGTAACAATTATGTTTGCATTTGTGATTAAATTACTAGAATTTGTTGCCACAAATGGAAGAATATTTCCTGTTCCAGAACTAGCCAAACCTATGCTAGCATTGCTATTAACCCAATTTATACTTGAGCCATTTGACAATAAATTAAAATCGATTAACGATGTAGTTTGTCCATTGCAATATGTTTGATTTGTTGGTAATGTGAAATTTATATTTGGTGCTAAAGCAATGAAAAATGATTTAGGTAAACCATTGCATCCGTTTAATACAGGCATTACAGTAATAAAAGCTGTATCCGAAAAAGTAGAATGATTTATTGGAGTGAAAGGAGATATATTTCCACTTCCAGTCACTGTTAATCCAATATTTGTGTTATTGTTATTCCAACTAAATGTAGTTCCTGTTATACTGCTATTAAAGTTTATTAATGTTGTTGCTGCTCCAAAACATAAGGTTTGGTTTGTAGGTTGATCTACTGTTGGTGTTGGATTTACCTGAATAGTAAAGTTTTGCGCATTTCCAACACAACCTTGAAAATTTGGTCTTACTGAAATATTTGAAGTTACAGCGGTACCAGTCGTGTTTAACGCTTGAAAAGAAGTAATGTTTCCTGTTCCAGTTGCTGCTAAACCAATTGATGTTTGAGTATTTGTCCAATTAACTGTAGCGTTTGAAGGATTTACAGAAAATTGAATGGCGTTGATTTGAGTTCCATTACAAACAGTATTATTTGATGGAGCTGAAACATTTGGTGTAGGGTTTACTAAAATATTAAATGATTTAGGTGTTCCAACGCATCCATTGAATTGAGGTGTTACCGTGATGTTTGCATTGATTGGAGTTGAACCTGTGTTTGAAGCTGTAAATGCAGCGATACTGCCTACACCCGAACTTGCTAATCCTATTGAAGGCGTATTGTTTTGCCAAGAATACGTGTAGTTTGGGTTCGAAGTATTTGTAAAAACAATAGCACTAGTGGCACTACCATTACATAAAATTTGGTTCGTAGGTTGATCTACTGTTGGTGTTGGATTTACCTGAATAGTAAAGTTTTGCGCATTTCCTACACAACCTTGAAAATTTGGTATTACTGAAATATTTGAAGTTACAGCATTACCAGTTGTGTTTTCCGCTTGAAAAGAATTAATATTTCCTGTTCCAGATGCTGCTAAACCAATTGATGTTTGAGTGTTTGTCCAACTTATCGAAGCGTTAGATGGATTTACAGAAAATTGAATGGCGTTGAGTTGAGTTCCATTACAAACAGTTTGATTTGATGGAGCTGAAACATTTGGTGTAGGGTTTACTAAAATATAAAATGATTTAGGAATTCCTGCACAACCATTGAATTGAGGCGTTACTGTAATGGTTGCATTCACCGGAGTTGTGCTTGTATTAACAGCCGTAAATGCCGAGATGTTACCCATACCTGAATTTACTAATCCAATTGAAGGCGTATTGTTTTGCCAAGAATACGTGTAGTTTGGGTTCGAATTACTTGTAAAAACAATAGCACTAGTGGCACTATTATTACATAAGGTTTGGTTTGTAGGTTGATCAACCTGAGGTGTTGGCTGAACAGATATCAAAAACGATGGTGCTGTAAATGAACATCCTTGAGCAATTACAGACAAAGTAATGTTTGCTTGAACAGTTGTATTTGAATTGTTATTTGCTATAAAAGTTGGAATGTTCCAGTTTCCTGCACTAGAAAGACCAATAGAAGTATTGTCGTTACTCCAAGAGAAGTTTCCTCCAGGATATAATGATGCCAATTCAATTGATCCAGATAAAGTACCATTACAAATAGTAATATCTTGAGGTTGTGTAAACACGGGAATTGGATTGATTAAAATTGACTTTGTTAATGTGTCTGAACAACCATGATTATTTACTACAATCAAGCTAATCCAATGTGTACCAGGCGTATTAAAAACAAAATTTGCCTGATTTGAAGTAGATGAAGATCCTTGATCTGTAAACCATTCTAATTGTATTAAACTATCTAATGAATTATAGTTATGGTTAAAGGTCATCGTATCTCCAGCACATCCTGCATTAGGTCCGGAAATATTTCCATTTGGATAATTCCATAAATCAATTCTTATTAATTTGTTGATAGAATCCACACAACCATTTATGTTTGTTACGATTAATTTAATATTTCTCGTTCCAGAAGTTGTAAAAGTTTGTGTTTCAGTTGCATTATTGCCAATACTGCCATTGCCAAAATTCCAAGAATAAGATGCTATACCTGAAGTCGATGTTGAAATGCTTGTAAAATTCACCGTTGTGTATCCGCAAAATTGCACAGCATTATAAGTGAAATCTGCATCTATTTTATCAATAGAAACACTATCAGATCCAGTTAATATTAAAACACATCCTGAAGAAAAATTTATAGTAACTTTTGGGATGTAATTTCCTTCCAATACATAAGTATGGCTAATGGTTGATTGAGCAGTTGTAACTGTTGAACCATCTCCAAATTCCCAAGTATACGAAGTTGCATTAGTTGCCGAAACATCAAAAGCAATGGTTTTATTTCCACAAAAATTACCCCCTGTATAATTTAAAGTCCCGGTTGGTTGATTGATAATTACATTTTCACTTGTGGTACCAACACATCCATTTGCCAACGTAACAGTCATGCTTACTTGATAGTTTCCTGGCGTTAAATAGGTGTGATTAACTGTATCTCCACTTCCTGTTGTACCATCTCCGAAATTCCAAACTACTTGACTTGCTGGAAGGGATTCATTAAAAAATGTAATGGTGTATGGTGCACAAGGTGCATTGTTGGTTGTACTTTGAAAGGTTGGAGAGAATGCACCTGAAATATTTACTTTAACGGTATCTCTACATCCAAAATTATTAAAAGGAATCATCTCTAACCATAATATTGATCCACTTGGAGGTCCAGGATTTAAAACAGCATTTTCACCATTGGCTAATAAATTACTAAAGCTTTGATTCCACCAGTTATAGGTTTGAAATCCTGGAGGGGCATTTAATTCTGTAATGTTTGGATAATTGCAATTGTAATTAACACTTAAAGCTTCACCACAAGTGCTTTCTACATCTAAGTATGCATAACCCCAATGTCCACGACGAACACAATCTGCCGTTGTAAATTCTATATACATTGTTCTGCCTACATATGCCCTTAAACTGATAAAAACAGATGACCAAGGTTTATAAATTACAGCAGTATCTACTGTTGATCTTGCAAAACCAGGTAAACTTGAAGTAGAAATATATTCAAATGAAGCACAACTTACATAAGCATTTGCTGCAGAGTCAAATAAACGGGCAACAAATCTTGGTTGAGACCAAGCAGTATGATTTGGATCTTCAAAAACTACCGCATAATTATATTTAATAGAAAAATTACTATCATTTTGTGGCACTCTAATTTTATAAGAAATTCTTTCTGCTTGTGCACCAATGCTTGTATTACCTAATCTTACAGCAACATTACTGCCATCAGGTGGGTTTATTGAGAATAAACCAAAAGGGTCTATTGCAGAAGGCATAGAACGTCTTATTATTCTATGTCTATTGTTGATTGGTGCCGATGGTGTAACGGTGATTCTGTTTACTGTACCAATGGTATCCACAGATCCTGTAAAACATGACCAACCTGTAAAGTTTCCATTTTCAAAATCAAGATTATTGGGACATTCTGAAGTTGTTCTTGAGGTAGTGTTGTTTTGGTTTAAAGTATAAAATGGAACAGGTGAAGTGATTTTCTTTTTATAAATAAAATCGTCATCACTTGACAAAATTCCCATTTGCCCATTTTTAGATACGATAGGCATATCATTTTCAAAACCATAACATATGTCAATGTTTAATTGCTTAATTGTTTCACCTTGATGATTTATTTTGTACCAATTTGAGTCTTTCAGTACTATGGTAAATTTGCTATTGAAATCATAAACTAAATCATATTCACATGGTACAATTAATTGCCCAATTTCATTTATAAATCCCCATTTTTCATTTTGTTGAACAGCGGCGAAATGATTTGAAAAGTTCCTTGCACCAGTATAAAACGTACTTGAAATGCTTTGGCCATTAATATTAATAAATGAGAATTGATCATCTTTTAAAACCCTTGCAAATCCATTTTTAAAAGGTTCTACTTCTTGCCAATTTTGAGTATTATCTGCTGTAAAATTAGATTTTTGGATCGTTTTTTGTCCGAATAAAGTACATCCGAACAATAGAAACAGGACGGGCAAAAGTGTTTTCATCGGCAAATTGGATAGTATCACATAGTGTGATGGTTAATAGGATGACTTATTAACGAAAGAATTATCCAATTATTATGTTAATGCTAAAAAAAGTATATTTTCTTGCAATAGCAGGCAATGAGACCTTATAGATTTATAAAAAGGTATTTTGGGGAATTGTTGTAAAATTAGAGTACTTGAAGTAAGTATTAGTTGAATAAAGTCAAAATAGAAATTTGAATTTTATAAAAAAACATAACGTAATATTACTAAGATTTATTGTAGTGCCAATACGATTTTAAAACTTAAAAGTTGAAAATAAAAAATTTAGAATAAAACTTTTTTTGCTTTTTACTTTATTTTAAAACTCAACACTATTGATTATCAATGCGAGACTCGATAATATTTTGAATTCCAGTAGCCACGTTAGATAAAAGTTCGTAACCAGTTTCTTGTTCAATAAAATCAATAGAATTGCGGTATGTTCTCCAATCTGAATTAACCGTTTCCACATTGGGCATTACAACACTGATAACGCGGGTACCAGTTGTTACACGATTTAAATCGTTTGAGCCATTTGATAAAACAACAATTATCTTCCAAAGTTTAGCAGGTACTACTACCCTGCCATTGTTTATTGAAGCTTGTAATCCACCATTTGTGGTACTTCCTCCTTCGCCATAAGCTCCAGAAATGATGTATAATTCGTTTCCACCAAATACAAGATTTCTACAATAATCTTCTAAACCAGCCCAGGTAACTTGATTGTTTTGAGGCGATTGAGGTATAATGTTTGTCATTAAGAATGTAGATGAATTTGCTACAATTGTAGATGTTCTATCTGCAGAAGGACATAGATGGCCTCTATCAAAACCTGATGAGCTGTAAGATAAATTATCAACTTGATACCATCCAGATGGTAAATTTGGGTTTGCCCTAAAATTATCTTGTCTTGGAACAGAACCTAAATCGGTATTTACCGTATGCCAACTTACCCAATTTGGAATCCCTCTTTCGCGATTGTATGAAACAGAATAATATCCTTCACGTAAAAGATAATTGGTAAAATCAGCAGGGTTTGTTGTTGCACTACTTGGATTCCCCAATATTAAAGTACTGTCTGTAGCAAAAGTTGGTGGTGCTACTGGCGCTACAATTATTGGCGCTCCAACAGGATTGGTTGTTTCTACTAAAATATCATCCTTGATGCAAGAAGTAAAAAATACAATTGCTATAAATGGAATTATTTTTGAAAAGCGATTGAATATCAACATGAATTTTGTTTAAGACGTTAAAAATAGGCAAAATAAATCAAACAATTTATTGTATTTATTCGCAAAGAAAATGTAAAAAAAATGACATTCAAATTAAGTCCAATTATTTAATAATTTCCCAAATGAGCTTCTTGTAATCATTTCAGCACCTAAACTCATCATATGATTTGTTTTCATTTGACAATCTATAAGTTCCAGTCCTTGAAGTTGTAGTTTTTGAATCAAATTTATAAAAGCAAATTTGCTGGCATTTGATTGAGTAGAAAACATACTTTCTCCAAAAAACACTTTTCCTATTTTAACTCCATACAATCCCCCAACTAGTTTTCCTTCGTGCCACGCCTCACTACTGATGGCATGACCTAGTTTATGCATGTTTGTATAGGCATTAACAATATCATTATTTATCCATGTGCCCGATTCGTCTTTTCTTGTAGCTGTTTTACATTCAACAATAACTTGTTCAAAAGCTTTATTGGTTGTAAATCTAAACCTTCCATTTTGTAGCACTTGTTTCATGCTTTTGGAAATTTTAAGTTTAGATGGGAATAGCACACATCTTGGATCAAGGCTCCACCATTGAATAGGTTCCTCTTCATTATACCAAGGGAAAATTCCATTTTTATATGCAAGCAATAATCTTTCAACAGACAAATCGCCACCAATGGCTACAAGTCCATCTTGATCAGCCATTTCAACTGGAGGAAAAATAATTTCATTCGTTAATATCTGCAAGAAAAAAAGTGCTTTTAAAAGAAAAATAAAAAATAATTAAGCGTCCTCATTTAAAAATCCCCAACTCGTTCGAAGTGTTTCCAGCTCCGCCCCTACAATTTGTGGTTGTTTATAATGTCCTGCAATCGTTTTTTGCCTAAATGCTTCATAAACACTTACCGCACATGCTACCGAAATATTCAATGATTTAATGATGCCCACTTGTGGAATAATGAAGTTACCATCGGCCAATCCTATCAATTCTTCGGTAACACCACTATGCTCATTACCAAAAACCAAAGCTACATTTTCTGTCAAATTCAAATCGTATAAATCAACTGCATCAGAACTTAGATGTGTGGTGTAAATTTTATCATATTTTTTTCTAAGTGCTTCAAAACAAGTTTGCACATCGGTAAACTGATGAATAGTCAACCATTTAGATGCACTTGAGCTGCTTTTGGCGCCCCATTTTTTATGCAAAGGAATAATCGAATTTAAAATGTATATCTCTTGAATGCCCACCGCATCACATGTACGCATTACGGCTGAAATGTTATGAGGATCACTTACATTTTCCAATACAATCGTTAAGTTCAATTGGCGTTTGTTTAAAACCGATGTAAGTCTTTCGTTTCTTTCTGGTGTCATATTTGCGAAAATACAATTGTTTTTTATTTACGCGCAGCTTTACTATCAATCATAACAATATTAATTTTTCAAACAAAAAATGATTGATTAATTTAGATGATTGTTGGATAGGAAAATGTTTAAATCGCTTCGCTGGTTTAACAGTTTAATGGTTTAAGGTTGGAATCATTTAACCACAGTGGCTTTTTCTTGAAAACAACAAACAACAAACTACAAACCACAAACATTTATACATATGAAAAAAATAATTCTATCCTTCGCCATTTGCAGCATTTTATATTCATGCTCCAATAAAGAAAATAATCCAATCAAACCTGATGTGGTTTTAATCAATATTGATTCAACAGTAAAACCAGAAAATGATTTTTTTGATTTTGCAAATGGTGGTTGGATTAAAAATAACCCTATCCCTGAAGAACAATCTTCTTGGGGAATTGGCAATTTGGTAATGGAAGAAAACATGAAACGCCTTAGAGAAATTTCTGAAAATGCAGCTCAAAATAAAGACAAGAAAGGCAGTGCCAATCAAATGCTGGGTGATTTTTGGATTACAGCAATGGATTCAAATAAAATAGAAAAAGATGGACTAAATCCATTACAACCACTACTAGAATCAATAAGCAAAATCAATGATGTAAATAGTTTAATTAGTACGGTTGCCAATTTAAAGAAAATCGGTTCTAGTACGATGTTTTCTGATTATGTAGGACAAGACGCGAAGAATAGTGAAGTTATGGCTTACCAAATTTATCAAGGAGGCTTGGGTTTGCCGGAGCGTGAATATTATTTCAAGACTGATTCGACAACCATAGACATTAGAGAAAAGTACATCAAATACATTGAAACAATTTTAACCATGTCGGGCGAAAATGCCATTAATGCTAAAGCTGCTGCGAACAATATTTTTGCACTAGAAGCTAAATTGGCTAATGCTTCAAGAAAAATGGAAGATTTAAGAGACCCTTATAAAAATTATAATAAAATTTCAATAACTGATTTAAATAAAAAGACAACCAATATCAATTGGACTAATTATTTAAATCAATTAGGGGTAAAAAAAATCGATTCAATAATTGTTGGTCAACCTGAATTTTTTACAGCATTAAATACCTTATTAAATTCAGTACCAATATCAGATTGGAAACAATATGTAAAGTTCAACTTAATCAATGATTACTCAGCAGTGTTGCCCGATAAATTTGGGATAGAGAATTTTAATTTCAATAAATTATTCAGTGGAGCAAAAGTTAGAAAACCAAGATGGAAACGCGTTATTCAAATGGAAGAAATGGCAATGGGTGAATTGTTGGGTCAATTATATGTGAAAGAATTTTTCAATGAAACTGCCAAAAAAAGATACACTGTAATGGTTGATGATATTAAGCTGGCATTAAAAGAAAGAATTACAAAATTGGATTGGATGAGTGACAGCACAAAACAAAAAGCGTTCCTGAAATTGTCTACCATGAAAAGCAAAGTGGGTTATCCTGATAAATGGAAAGATTTTTCGGCAATGGATATAGGCACAGAAAGTTTTGTAAAAAACTACATGAATTCTAGAATGTGGTGGCATAATTACGAATACAATAAACTTGGAAAACCGGTAGATAGAAATGAGTGGGATATGACGCCTCAAACCTACAACGCTTACTACAATCCCAGCAATAATGAAATTGTACTTCCCGCAGGGATTTTTACCATTCCAGGGTATAGAGATGAAGAAGTAGATGATGCCGTTGTGTATGGCTATGGTGGAGCAAGTACCATTGGACATGAAATTACACATGGCTTTGATGATGAAGGTCGTCAGTTTGATGAAAAAGGAAATTTGGTAAGTTGGTGGCAAAAATCAGATGAAGCGTCATTTACTAAAAAAGCAAACGTTATGATTAAGCAGTTTGATGCATTTGAACCTGTTAAAGGTTATCACATCAATGGCAAAGCTACGCTTGGAGAAAACATTGCCGATTTGGGCGGTATCTT
>Ga0209598_10002586_pt1 | contig 14085 bp, 9 predicted proteins | sample M_140807_EF_Meta_FD_187317 | JGI IMG/M metagenome (GOLD analysis project Ga0209598, IMG submission 187317) | Freshwater microbial communities from Lake Montjoie, Canada to study carbon cycling - M_140807_EF_MetaG (SPAdes) (version 2) | ecosystem: Environmental > Aquatic > Freshwater > Lake... | reverse complement strand
ATGGGAAGAAGCTCTAAAGGACTACTTGCAAATCCCACCGAATTGATCAAAATACCAAAACACCACGTTTTTCGGGGCAAGACATTATGAGCGAACTGAGCATCAGCGCAGATATCGCTTCGGCGATGGAATCGGGAGACTCGACTCCCATATCAGCTTCGGAACGTCGCCGCGGCCCAGACCGCCGTAAACAAGAAGTACCAGTAGCCGTCGAAAGACGTACGGGACGCGATCGACGTGATGAAGCTGATCGTAGGGCTGCGGCAGGTGAATCAGAACGTCGGCGAATGGTTGACCCAACCACCTGCGAACGCGACTATGGTACCGATGAAACAGAATTCATGGTGGCCATGGACACGTACAAGCGAGCCAACCGCCGCCCGTTTCCAACTTGGAGCGAAGTACTCGAAGTATTAACCGCCCTCGGCTACCGTAAAGTTGCGGATCCAGTTCCATTGCCGGGATTACCTGTTGCCAAGAAAACCAACAACGCGTGACCAGGTCACTAAACTCAACGGTTCTCGCTCACGCCAATACCTATGGCTCGCATTAAACCCCGAGCATTGCTGCCGCAAACAATACCAGCACGCAATTGATAATCGAAAACCATTCTGCCGTCTTCGATTCGGTCTATGAAGTGAGCATTGGCTCCTCGATCACGCAAATTTTCAGCTATGCGTGTCAAAGCTAAGTCATGGGTAGTTACCATTCCAATCGCTCCATGCCTCAGCAAATCTTCGATTAAGGCCTCCGCGCCGGCCAAACGATCACCCGAATTGGTTCCACTGAAAATTTCATCAATCAAAAATAGCAGTGGAGGGGATTGATGCGACAAGTTCACAACAATCCGGAGTCTAGCCAGTTCGGCACCGAACCGTGAAAGGCCTTCGGCAAGAGAATCTTGAATTTGTAATGTTGCCACAACCCGCATGGGGGAAACTGCAAGCCGGCGCGCATGCACAGCACCGCCGGCCAATGCAAGCACAACATTCACGCCAACCGTTCGCATGTAGGTGGATTTCCCCGACATATTTGATCCGCTAATCAGAAGGCATCGAATTGGCGTGGTAACGTTAACGTCGTTCCGCACGCACCGTTCCGGATTGATCAAAGGATGCGCAAGGCCTTCTCCTGAAATCGATGCATCTCCATCGTCGAGAATTGTTGGGAAAATCGCGTCTGGAAAGAGGTAGGCTTGGTGCGCCAAAGAATCGAGCGCCTCAAACCGACTGACAGCCAATGCCCACCCGCGAATAGCAACTCCATGCCGAGCATGCCACGCTCCAATCCAGCGCGCGTGCAGAAAGTCCCAGAATATCAAAAATGCAATGGGCGCAAACAACTGATTGAGACGGGCATTCCAACGACCAACATGACCACCCAGTTCTTGAAGCGAGGATTCCGCGTTTGTTCCAGTATCTTCAAGGCAATGCCGCAACATATCAGATTTCCAAGTCCTTGCCCCCATGACACGAATGGTACCTGCCAAGAGTCGCAATGTTTCGGCGTGCCTTGAAATGTCTCCCAAAATAATTTGCAGTCTGCTCAAACACGCCACATAAAGAATTCCAGTCAATAAGACACCCAACAAAAATGGTGAGAGAAGCCAACCAAACATCAGCCAGCCCACAAGACTAGACCAAGACAACAATGCAACCAATCCGCCAGCAATAATCCACCATATTTCGATGCTAGGCAGTTGAGATTCTCCCCAACGCTGGCATGCTTCCAAGTCTGCTCCACGAGGCAAATCGCCTGACAATGAAACCCGTTCCATTCGCAACAATAATTCCGGGCGCAATTCTTGAACACTTTCAGCTCTTCGGCGGATTTCTGCTGCACTATCAGGTTCGAGCAACCAAGAGGAAAGCGTTTTTTGCCCACCTCGGGTCTTGGCAAGGCAAATGGTGGCAAAGAGTGAGCCTTTACCAAAGATGTTCAGATCCCAAGCCGCCGGATGGTCAGCAGGGACCAATTCAACACCCTCAGGTCCATCAGAATCGACGCCGGTACGGACCCTCTTAGCAGATCGTTCCATGAAAGCCATTTTGCGTCGGTTCAGGACTAGACAACGAAAAACGCTCTCGTGCCACGAGAGCAGTACGATAAAACCAACTGCACTTGCTGCTGCAATGAAAGCAAACCACGTTCCACCACCGGCAAACGAGATGCCTGCCGAGACTAGCCCTACTAGTGCCAGTACCAAGCGACCACGGGAGAGTCCTAAGTCTTTAGACCCAAATTTCCGGAGTTGGCTTGCGATATCCTTTTGCACAACTTCCCAAGAAACCGATGCGGCTTGCTCCGACATATTTTCTCCGGTCCAAACTAAGTGTCCATGTGGTACTGGTCACGAATCGCATTCGGCATGCAAGTGCTTGACCGTAGTAGCAGGGTATTTTAGGCTATCCTCAGGAGATTCAACCATGATCCGGATCGAAACCCCACGCGGCAGACGCCAATCCGGTAGTTGGTCACGACGAACGTTCATGGAATTGGGCGCCTTGGCACCCATTGGATTATCTGCAACTGCCTCCACAATCGATTCGGACCGCAACGGTATTTTGCTTTTCTTGATGGGCGGTCCAAGCCATATTGATACTTTTGATCCCAAGCCAGATGCGCCTGCCGAAATACGAGGCCCCTTCAAACCTATCTCCACTCGTTCCCCCGGTATGTCGATTACCGAAATTTTTCCGCGTACTGCTTTGCAAGCCGACAAATTTTCAATTGTTCGGTCCGTTTACCATACCTCGGCTGCCGTTCACGACACCGGCCACCAACTTATGCAGACCGGCAGGGCTTTCACAGGGGGAATCGAACATCCTCACATTGGCTGCACCCTGACCCACTTGAAAGGCTCCCGAGAAGGAACCCCAGGGCATGTTCTGCTGCCAAAACCAATTGGAAAAACCGGAGGAAACCAACCCCATGGCCAGTCGGCTGGATACCTTGGCAGAACACACGATCCTTTCATTCTTAACGCTGATCCTGGAAAACCAGACTTCAAAGTTCCCGACCTGCTCCCACCAGAATACCTAACCAACGTTCGCATTGATAGAAGGCGCAGTCTGCGTGAGTCTGTTGAAGCGCATCTGGAGCAAGTCGAAAAATCATCCGCTGGCAAACAAATCGAGGAAAGCTTTGATCTCGCTCGCAAATTAATGGCGAGCCCATCAACACGGGCAGCATTCGACCTTCACAAAGAGCCCGACTCCATTCGCGATCGATACGGAAGGACGCGCTTTGGGCAATCATGTCTGTTAGCGCGAAGGCTCGTCGAAAGAGGCGTCCGGTTTGTAACTGTTAATATGTTCGAAACAGTATTTGACGAAGTCACTTGGGATATACACGGAAGCCGTCCTTTCACCGATATCACGGAAATGGCTCGACTGGTGGCACCAAGCTTCGATCAAGGTTACAGCGCACTCCTAGAAGACCTTTTCCAACGAGGCATGTTGTCGAACACTGTGGTTGCCGCCATGGGGGAATTTGGAAGAACACCCAAAATCAACCCAGCAGGTGGACGGGACCATCATCCCGGGGTTTGGTCAATTCTTTTGGGGGGTGGGACAATTCAGCCCGGAAGGGTGATCGGGTCATCCGATGAATTGGGGTACGCACCCAAAACCAGAGCTGCAAACCCGCAGGAAGTAGTGGCAACACTTTACAAAGCACTTGGTGTGCCAATTCATACCGAACTGCCTGGTCCACAAGGGCGACCAATCCCGGCGACAGATTTCTCCGTACAGCCCATACAAGAGTTATTCTAATTCCATGCTACTCATTTTCCTCATCGAATTACTCAGCAATTCCGGAAGCCCTCAACAGGCATCTCATGCTGTATTTCCAGACAAGGTGTACTTGAGCGATCCGTGGGACGTTCAAAAAATAATTGTTGCCACAATGCAATCTGGTCGTGCCACCGGCGTTTCTGCTAACGCAAGATTCAATGTTGTTCCGCCTGAATTGGCAACAATCACGGAAACTACCGTCAGACCTAAAATGAACGGATCCGGTCACATAGAAATTGAAGTTGGTGAATGGAAAACACGAATACCACTGTCAGTATCAGGACAGCAAGAAGGAAAAGTTCCCGACTTCAGGGACCAAGTAGAACCTGTGCTCACACGGCTTGGATGCAATGCGGGAGCATGCCATGGAGCGCTCGCAGGGAAGGGAGGCCTGAAGCTATCACTGCGTGCATATGATCCGGAATCAGATCACAATGCCATGGTATTTCAAGTTCTTGGGAGACGGATCGACCGCCAAACACCTGAAAAAAGTTATCTCTTGAAGAAAGCCATGGGCCTTGTTCCCCACGGAGGTGGGAAAAAATTGCAGCAAGGTTCAAATGAACATCAATTGCTACTTGCTTGGATACGCGCAGGATCACCGTTTACTCAAGGCAACTTTGCCACACAGAAAGGCATTGAAATCCTACCTCCAGTAAGCAGGCTAAAATTGGGTTCATCCATTCCAATAATTGTATTAGCTCATCAAAACGACGGACGCGTTCGAGATGTGACAGCACTAACAAAGTTTACCAGTGCTTATGAGCCGGTTGCAGGGGTAAGTCCGGAAGGAATGGTCACAACAGTTGGCCATGGTGAAGCGGCTATTTCAGCATGGTTTAACAATTCCGTGGCGGTTGCTCGTGTGCAATCTCCGTATCCGATGAACAACTCTGTACTACCAAACGAACCGTTCAAGTCGAATACATGGATTGATGACTTGATTTCGGAACGATGGAAAGATCTCAACATCCAACCGTCACCATTGGCAGGGGATGATGAGTTTCTGAGGCGCCTATGGCTCGATACGATTGGAATGATTCCGACTGCCGATCAATTTGCTGAATTCCAAGCTGATAAAGCACCTGACAAAAGGAACCGCTGGATCGAAAAAGCGCTCGCATCCTCCGAATACAACGATTTCTGGACATACAAATGGTCTGATCTATTTTTAATTCGGACCGGTCGACTTAATCAGTCCGCAGTATGGGCCATGAATGGCGCGCTCAGAAATGCGGTAGCCAGCAACCGTGGCTGGGATGAAGTAAGCCGCGATATTCTTCTGGCACGCGGGAGTACTTTACTCCGTGGAGAAGGGAACTTCTTCGCCCTTCACAGGGATCCATCTGAATTGGCGGAAACAGTAGCTGTAACTTTTTTGGGCCAATCTATCGCCTGTGCTCGCTGTCATAATCACCCGCTCGAAAAGTGGACCCAAGACCAATATTGGAGCTTCGCCAATTTATTCGGTCGCGTTGGACTCAAATCTGGCGACAATGACGGTGAAATGCTTGTCGTCCCCCAACGATTAGGTGATGTGCCGCACCTGAGAACTGGAAAGGCAATGCCACCCACTCCATTGGACGGACCGTCCATGCCAGTTACAGCGCTTACCGACCGCCGTGAGCATTTTGTTCAATGGCTTTTGGATCCTGTAAACCCATACTTTGCTAGAACACAGGCCAATCGGATTTGGCGTCATTTCTTTGGCCGAGGCCTTGTAGAACCTGACGATGATCTGCGTGTAACCAATCCAAGCACTCACGAAAGCCTTCTGGCTCGCCTGGCGACAGAATTCCAGAAATCAGGTTATGACAACAAGCAGCTCATACGGCTAATACTTCGTTCAAATACATATCAGTTATCGTCCACCACCAATAGCAATAACGTAAGCGACAACTTGTTTTTCTCCCACTACCAACCAAAACGGTTATCCGCTGAAGTCCTTCTTGACGCTTACTCGCAAATCACAGGAATTCCAACACTATTCGACGCCATCAGTCCTGGTGGTGGCAACGGTTCTACAAAATATGCAGGCTATCCAATTGGGACTCGAGCCATACAGCTCCCGGATGCAGCCGTCGCATCGCCTTTTTTAGATTCATTTGGCCGTCCTGAACGCCTGCAGGCATGTTCGTGCGAACGAGACAGCGATACAGGTGTTGCACAGATATTGCAAATGAGCAATGGTGGCGCACTGAATGAAAAGCTCCGGTCGCCCAAAAATATCATCGATAAATGGCTTCTATCAGGAAAATCTGATCCCGAAATTATCGATGCGGTTTTCCAAACGACCCTAAGTCGAAATCCATCTGCCAAAGAAAAAAGTCGCTATGTCGATTTTCTGAGCAAAGCAACAATCAAAGAAAAACGTGAAATATTAGAAGACTCGTTATGGGCAATCCTTTCCACGCGTGAATTCCTCCTTAACCATTGATCAATTATGACAACAATCTTTTGGTTCACCTGCGCTGTACTGATGTGTCAAACCCCATCTAGGCCATCAGTGCTATGTCTTACCGAATCAAATGTGCCAGACATTGTTATTGCTGGTATGACAGACAGGATTGTTACGTTCAATGGCACGACTGGAAAACTTAGCAAAACAGAATACCGAACTGATGGGCCAACAACCGCGATTGGAATCGATCTTTCACGCAAAATGGTTGCAACAGCCACTGGCGCCCCAGGAGAACCATGTGCGATCGACTTGACATTGTTGAATTCCACTGGTGAACCCGCAGAACGAATAGCCCGGCTTGCCGGGCCAACAGATCAAATATTTGCACTGGCATTTCAGCCCAACGGCGGGCGATTCCTTACAGGTGCAGGGTATGGCAAATTGATTCACGTTTGGGACATTGATAAACGTCAACAAATAATGGTTATCAAGGAACACAGCGATACCATTCGGTCAATGGCATGGCACCCAACACAACCGTGGTTGGCAACATGCGCTGCCGACAGGACCGTCAAAATCTGGGAATTTCCATCTGGTCGATGCCTTCATTCCATGAATGAATCCAGCGATTGGCTAAATACGTTGCACTGGGATAATCGTGGTCAAAACCTCGTTGCCGCTGGTGTTGACCGATCAATCCGATCTTGGGAAGTTACAGCAAACAAATTTACCCTTAAAAAATCAAAGTTTGCGCACGAACGCCCCATCTTATCTCTTGGCTTATTTGGTTCAAATTGGCTTAGCATGGGCGAAGACAAGATGATCAAATCTTGGGATATGACAGATTTAAAGGAAAAAGGTTCTGCTGGACCAATCAATGCTACATTGTCGTCGATGGTTGTATCACGCGCTGGAAAAACAGCTTGGATAGGCGGATTTGATGGCAACGTAAGACGTCTTGATACCGATTCCATGAAAATCGGCGCGACTTTGGATATAGTAGCTCCACCCAAGGTAACCTCGCATCAGCCAAACCATATTCCTAGAGGGTCCAAATCGTCTGTTATGGTGATTGGGAATGGATTGAATCAAATCGATTGGAAACAAACTCGACTTAAAGATGCCACCATTGGAACTGTTGAAATTGGTTTGGATGGAACGCGCGTCGCTATCGAAGTTGAGATCGCACCCAATATTATTCCTGGCCCGCGAATACTTGACTATCCAATGCCAGACGGTTCACGCCAATCACATGATGTCGAAATAACACTGGGTTTACCAGAATCGACCTCCAAAACCACACCTCTTAGCTATCAGGGCCGTTTGTTGCGGGCCGGGCAAGTGGACAAGATCTCTGTAAAATTAGAGAGAAATCAGGAAACAGGATTCCTTGTGACAATGGCGAAGAACTCCACTCTCGATCCCGTCATTCGGATATCAACCAATCATGGTACAGTTGTAGCGGAAGGGAACAAATGGCTTGGTTTTAAACCCCAAAAAGCTGATCAGTATGTCATTGAAATTCACGACAAGGAATACCGTCAAGGAGACCAGCAATATTGGCTGCATATTGGCGCGTTCCCTGTTATTTCAACAATCTTTCCCAACGCATTACAGGCAGGAAAAACTGCTAAAATGGCAATTCTTGGTGTGAATCTTGGCGACCATCAGGAAATTGAACTCAAAGCCAGTCCAGATGCGTCGAATTTATCGCGGGTTATTCTTCCTGACCATATTAAAAATCTGCCGGGTGGAATTGGTCCTCAAATAACGGAATGGCCCCAATACACTCAAGCGGATTCTCTTCACCAAACGCCATTTGGCGCATCTGGAATTCTTGGCAGCAATAAAACCTCCGACCGATGGAGGTTTGTTGGCAAAAAAGGAGAAAGACTAATCCTTGAAATCAATGCCTCCAAAAATGGATCACCCTTGGATTCGCATCTTGAAATACGCGACGCATCCGGAAAAATCATTCCGCAAACCATGCTTCAGCCTGTTGCGCAAACAATCGTGGCCTTCCGGAACCACGATGCCAAAAACCCCGGAATCCGTTTGGAAACATGGTCGGATTTAACTGTTAATGATTTCCTCTACGCTGGTGGCGATTTAATGCGTATTCGGGCGTTACCTAGAAACCCTGATGATGATTGCCAATTTTTTGCGACAAATGGAAAAAGACAAGGATGGTTGGGAACAACTCCAACTCAGCATCCTATTGGTCAAACACTCTTGAAAGTTATTCCAAAACCTCCCGGTTCAATCATTGAAAATAGTGCTTGGCCATCAGTACTCATACCTGCCATGAACGATGATGGTCCACCTGGTTATGGACCTGACAGTATGATGTATTTCGATCCGCCTACTGATGGCGAATACCATGTGATCGTTCAGGACTCTACTGGTATCCCACGTGATGGCGCCTTCTACAACCTTTCGATCAAGCCAGCAAAGGAAGATTTGGCAATCTCGCTCAAATCTCCAACTTCGACTATTGGACCTGGTGGTTCTGCGGAAATTTCCATCGACGTTCAACGGAAAGATGGATGGAATGGGCATGTCGAGCTCGAGGTAGTTGGTGTACCTGAAGGCTGGCTTGCTCCCAAAGCTTATGCTTCCAACATGGAAAACAGTGCAACGCTTGCTCTTTATAAGTTGAAGGAAGATGCTGCTTGGCCTAATCAGCTCTCAATCAAGGCAAGTGCTACCCTTGGCGGAAAATTAGTTTCACGCATCATACAGGGTCCTAAATTATCAACCATTCCAAGTGGCGACGTAACCATTCGGCCCGAAATCAAGGAACTGCGTATTGTTGCTGGAGAAAAGGCACTTCTCCCAGTAGTGATCAATAGGGTTGCCGGGTTTGATGGCCGAGTCCCCCTCGATGTTCGCGGATTGCCACAAGGTGTTAGGGTTCTTGATGTTGGCCTGAATGGAATCCTGATGCTCCCAGGCCAATCTAGACGCATTCTTGAAATTGAAGCTGATTCATGGGTTACTTCGCAGTCAAATCCTTTAATTGTTACTGCCAAACGTGAGGGAAAACCAGAATTTACTGGCCCGTTGGTTGTTCTCACGATAAATTCTTCCAGTGCACGCAAATAACGTGCTTGTTTTAATTTCAGGAAAGGTTTTCCAAATGCGCGCGACTTTGAATATAGCGTTGATGTTTCTTATCATTTCACCCGTAATGGGTTTCGTATGGGATGAAGACAGCAAAGCCCCGGGGGGGACTGTTGTTGGTAAATTAAAATCAAAAATGGATACGCCTGATGGCAAAAATACCAACATTGAAGTCAAAGCGCCCGGTGAAGAGAAGGCCCGCAAGTACTTTGTAAATTACGATCCAAAGCTCCAAAAACCGTTACCGAAAGTTTTGCATGCTGTGAGATCAGCCTCAGTTGGTGACACAGTTGAGCTAGAGTGGGTTAAAACAGGTCACGGACCAGCAATTACAAATTTTACGGTTACAGCAAATCCTGCTCCCAAGCAATGATTGTTGCTCAGGATTCGCCTTGAGCAATCGACTATTCGTCGCGCTTGAAAGTCTTGAGCGGGCCAAGCGCTTCAACAGATATTTGCTTCATGGGATACCGATCCAGAACTTGTCTAACCTGATGATCGTTTACTTTTCGGTATTTTTCCATCTCTTCTTCTATCGTCAAACATTTATTCAAATACGACCACTGGGTTCCAATCGACAGTAACCTTGACATAGGTTTTTCACTGGCGCGTACCATGCGTGAAAGCAGTTTTGTGCGCGCCTTGGCCATTTCTTCAAGAGTTGGACCATCTTTTTGTATGGATGCCAATATTTCCTGTATTCTTGCCAGATTTTTTTGTGCTTTTCCAGGAGCGCATGAATAGGTTGCGCAATATGTTCCGGTGCCTTCATATTCACGATAAAATAATCCAGCAGATTCAGCATGGCCAGGATCAACAAGGTCCCAATACATGCGACTTCCAGTTGCATCACCAATAACCATCGCAATTAGCTCGGCAGCAAATCGCAAAGGCGAGGACGCAGGTGGCGCCTGCGTCATGATGACCACATGTTCTAAATTTGTCCGTGTGTCATGTCGGGCTTCAAAACCATCGGATCCAGCAGTCTGGCGAATATCCGACCGCGGTGAAGTACCTGCAGGCCAACGAGCGCAAAGTTTACTTGCTTCTTTTTCCAATTCTTCAAAGTTGAAATTACCTGCCGCTGCAAGGACTATATTGCTTGCAACATACCTCCGCTGGAAATATTTCAGCATTTGACTGCGAGTTAACGCGGTTATTGAAGCAACTGATCCAAGAATAGAATTGCCCAGGGAGTGATTTCCAAAAAACAACTTCCGAGCGTAATCGTGAATCATGTCCGAGGGTTGATCCTCGTACATGCCGATTTCTTCAAGAATCACCTTTTTTTCCATGTCGAAATCATCAACCCGCAGAGCAGGGCGCAAGATATCCGACAAGACACTCAAACATTCTGTTCGATATTCCGGAAGACACGATGCATAAAAAACTGTCAATTCTTCACTTGTGAACGCATTGGGGCTGCTGCCGATACGATCCAAGTCTCGGTTTACCGCCAGAGCATCGCGCTTTTTTGTTCCCTTGAACACCATGTGCTCGAGGAAATGGCTGACGCCACTTTCCCCTTCGAGTTCGTCGCGGCTCCCGGTTTTCACAAAAAATGCAAGAGCCACGCTGTGCGCACTTGGATTTTCCTCGCCCACAAGGACAAGGCCGTTATCGAGTTCGGATTGGTGGAATACGGCTGACATGGCGTTCGACCTCATTTCCCGACGGCCAAAAGGCCTGCATCCAGTGCCTCGCGTCCCATACTCACCAATGTGACGGGTTGGGGCGGATGCTTTTTCAGATAGTCGCGAATAGTAGCGATGCTAATCCCGGCAACAGAGGCTTCCAATTCTTCCACTGGGCGGATTCGCGCCAAATTGAACCAGTCGTTGGCCAGTGAATAGGCTCTGGCAGAACTGGAATCTTCTTGTTTGAATAGCGACGTGCGCATGCCTATCCGAACACGATCAATCTCGTCTTCGGTAAGGTTTTTCGATGCGCGTCGTATTTCGCCCACCAATACTTCGAGCGTTTCCTGAGCACGCGCTGTCGTGCTTCCGGCGTAACATTTAATTGCGGCATGCTCTTTAACGGCCGCATAAGTGGCCCAGCAGGCGTAGCAAAGACCGCGTTTTTCACGCACTTCTGTGAAGAGCCTACCGCTCATGCCACCGCTCAAAACACCTACCAAGCCTAGCGCACCGTAATAGTCTTCATGACCAACCGGAACGCTTGGAAAGGCTAGGGCAATATGAGTCTGTTCTGAATCTTTAACCACATGAGATACGTTTTTACCTGTTTTTCCTGGTTTTACTAACGCTGTTTTGCCCGGTTTCCATTCTTCAAATACACGGTTGAGTATTTCTTCGACTTTCCCAAACTGGATTTTTCCGGCAACAGCTACGATTGCACCCTTGGGTTGCACCCGTGTGGCGTGGAATTTCTCCAGATCCGCCATGGTGATCGATTCCACGGTTTCCATAGTGCCGCGTGGATCGTTGCCATAAGGGGAAGGGAAGTAATGACGGGAAAGTTCCATCATGACTTGCTTTCGTGGTTCCTCTTCCAGAGCCTGAATGTCTTGCGACACGAGGTCTTTTACTGCGGCCAATTCGCGCGCCGGCAGTCTTGGACGCATAATGATGTCGGCAAGAAGCTCTAATGCAGGCTCCAGATTTTCCGCCAGCAATGTTGCAGACAAAGAAATTGTGTGGGTTCCAGAACCAATGGAGTGATCAACCCCAAGCGACTCAAGAACATCACTGATTTGCCGGCTATTTCGGGTTCCCGCGCCCCTGTCCATCATTTCCGTCAAAACATTGGATAGACCGCGCTTGGGGGCAGGATCATAAATGCTTCCGGCGGGTATCAGGATGCGCACCGCTACCGAATGAAGCCGGTCCATTTTCTCGGCAACCAGTGTCAATCCACCGTTTAGTTCGGCATGGTGCAGTTGCTGTCGCACGATGATCACATGCTCCGGAAGGAGGGCGGCAGGCAGGTTTCTGCCCGTCATGCAGGAATGATAGGAATTCTTCTTTGGATTGGCCCATTTCAGGCTCAAACCGATAACGTGACTACCGGTTTGTAAATCACCTTAGACCTCTTGAAACCCATCGACTGGTATAAGCTGACAGCCGCGTCATTAGCTGCCGTTACCTCCAACTGAATTGTCTCCACCCCAACGCTCGCGTAGCCCAAAGTTGCTCGCGTTAATAAGGCGCGGCCAACACCACGGCCTCGCATATGAGGCACGACGCCCACATTTTGAACAAGCCCTGTAGTGCCGTTCCACAAACCTTGAACAGTGCCCACAGGGCCTGAAGGAGATCGGGCCAACCAGGTGGCCTCATGAACAAAATCCCGCCTTCGCGCAATTTCCCGAAGTAGTTCAAGGCAACCAGCAAAGCCTGAAAGTACCGGGAAAATCATCCGGTCGTCGCTTTCAGCAAAAGACTGAGCCAACGCTTCAGCATGTTCTGCAAGAATTTCGGGACGAAACGGCACAAATTCAATTCCGGGAATGACCGTAGCCGGGGTTATTCCTGCGGTGGGACGCTCCATGCGGTATCGCTTAAAATTCGGCCAAGGCGAAGCTCCCAAGCCGATGATCATTTCCATGCACAAGCGCTCCCGATGATTCCCAGTACATTATTTTTATAATAACCTGTATCTGCAGGCTGGCGCCTTGAGCCCAGGATTTAGCCTGCCCTTTTTCATGCCCCATATTCAGCCTGACTTCGGCGTCAGGCCCTCACCGCGAGAACGATCCATGTCCGACAAGATTACCTCAATGATGCGGGAAGGTCTTACTTTTCCACCGCCCGCCTCCATTACGGCCAACGCCGAAGTTTCATCGCTCGAACAGTACCACGAGCTCTGGAACCGCGCAAAAAACGACCCTCAGTCCTTTTGGGACAATGAAGCGAAAAAACTCGCGTGGGACAAACCTTACGACCAAGTTCTTGAATGGAATGAACCATTTGCACAATGGTTCATGGGCGGCAAAATCAACGCCTCGGTTAACTGCCTAGATCGCCATGCCGCAGGCCCGCGCCGCAACAAGGCCGCCATCATTTGGGAAGGGGAACCCGGTGAAATCCGCGTGCTTACCTACCAGATGCTGCTCGACGAAGTCTGCCGGTTCGCCTCTGCCCTCAAGCTTCTGGACCTGAAACCCGGTGATCGTGCCACCATCTACATGCCCATGGTCCCCGAAGTCGTGATCGCCATGCTTGCCTGCGCTCGCATAGGCATTGTCCACAGTGTGGTTTTCGGCGGTTTCAGCGCCGACGCTGTGGCAGACCGGACCGTCGATGCCGGGGCACGTATCGTGATTACCTCGGATGGCGGCTGGCGCCGAGGCAAGGCGATTCCGCTTAAGGACAATGTTGACAAGGCGCTTGAACGCTGCCCGAACGTTGAAAAATGCATCGTTTTGCGCCGAACGGGGCAAGATATTTCCATGACCCCCGGTCGCGATATCTGGTGGAACGATTTGGTAAACGGTGTGAAAGCCCACTGCGAACCTGAAATCCTCGATGCCGAGCATCCGCTTTTCCTGCTTTACACAAGCGGGTCTACCGGAAAGCCCAAAGGCATTCTGCACACCACAGGCGGCTATCTCCTGGGTGCATCCTACTCCCATCGTCTAGTATTCGATCTCAAGGAAAACGATGTTTACTGGTGCACGGCAGATGTTGGCTGGATTACCGGGCACAGCTATGTGGTTTATGGGCCACTGTGCAACGGCGCTACGGTCATGATCTACGAAGGCGCGCCAGACGCCCCAGCAAAAGACCGTTTCTGGGATATTAT
>Ga0209598_10002580_pt1 | contig 14101 bp, 10 predicted proteins | sample M_140807_EF_Meta_FD_187317 | JGI IMG/M metagenome (GOLD analysis project Ga0209598, IMG submission 187317) | Freshwater microbial communities from Lake Montjoie, Canada to study carbon cycling - M_140807_EF_MetaG (SPAdes) (version 2) | ecosystem: Environmental > Aquatic > Freshwater > Lake... | reverse complement strand
TCGAACCGGCCGTCACCCACCAGATTCAGCAATCGGCGCTGGCTGCATTCCACGCCATCGGTGGCCGAGACTATGCCCGGGTCGATGTGATGGTGCGCCCGGACGGGTCACCGGTGGTCCTCGAGGTCAACACGCTACCAGGCATGACCGAAACCAGCCTACTCCCCAAGGCGGCCGCAGCCGCTGGTATTTTATTCCCGCAACTTTGCGACCGCATGGTGCGACTCGCCCTTCGCAGATGCGGCTCGCCCTACGCAGATTGACGAACCCCAAATAACCCATGTTCGGCCGATCTCACGAAAACCGCAGGCGCCCCCAAGGAGGCACCGTTCTCCAGGCGAAGCTGTCGGCCAACGCATCCGCAGACGCTCACCCCGGATTGCGGCGCTGGATTATCCGAACCTTAGTGGCCCTCACACTCATGGCCTCGCTGACGGTGGGCGGATGGTGGCTTCGCGAAAATTGGATCAATCGCATCCCGGCACTGGCCATTCGAGAAGTCATCGTCGAGGTCGACGGGGTGCTCTCACCCGAGGAGGTGCGCCGCCTCGCTGGCGTTCCACTGGGCCGAAACATTCTCTCCGTGGATCTTCCCCAACTGCGGGACCGCCTGCAGAACCACCCCCGCATCGCCTCGGCCCGCATCATTGCTGAATTCCCCGGCAGCCTACTCATCCGCATCCGGGAGCGGCTCCCGCTCGTCGCCGTCGAGCCCTTGTCGAAGAACGGGCTCCAAGCCCGATACCTTCTCGACGAATCGGGCCATCTGCTGCTGCCCCTAGATGCCTCTAGCGCTCCGACCGAGGCTGTGGCAGCTGAATCAGCACTCCCGGTGCTCATCGGCTATCATGCCCAGCGGCCCACCGCCCAGGCCGACACGCTTCGGGCGCTCGAATTCGTTAAGACCTACGAATCGGCTGAACCCGGATCACTGCCCGACATCCGAACAATCTCCATCGCCGAGCCCGGTGTCCTGATGGTAACCACTGATACCTCGGCGGAGATCACCTTTGCGGCTCGCGATTACGGCACCCAACTTCAGCGCTGGGGCGACATTTTGAATCAGCTCAAGGAGTTGAAAGAATCGCGAATAATTCAGAGTCTAGACCTGAGCGTCTCCCAGAACTCCCCTATCCGCTGGAACGTCCCCACATCAGTGCTCCTTCCGTCTGCTCCCCCCGAACGGGGCAGTCGTCCCAAACCCAAACGCATCCCCCGACGATCCCATGTTTAAGGACTCCCCAATCCTGGTCGGCCTCGAGATCGGAACCTCGAAGATCTGCGCCGCCATCGGCGAGGAAAACGAGCGCGGCGAATTCACGCTGCTCGGAATCGGGCAGTCTAAATCGCACGGGGTCCGCAAGGGAGAGATCGTCGACCTAGCCAAGGCGCAGGAGGATGTCCGCTCAGCCTTGGGAAATGCCGAGGAGCAGGCCCAAGTGACGGTCCGCAATTTGTTCCTGGGGGTCTCCGGCCGCCACATTGAGGGCTTCAACAACACCGGAATGCATCCAGTGGCGTCCGATGACCGTCTGGTCACCCCGCAAGATGTGGCCGATGCCGCCAACAACGCCAAGGCCATTACCTTGCCAGCCGAGCACACCATCCTGCACACGATCCGCCAGCGCATCTGCGTCGATGGGGTCGAGGTCTCCGACAACCCGTCCGGCATGTTGGGTCGCAAGGTGGAAGCGCACGTTCATGTCATCTACGGCAATTCCCTGCGAATCCAGAACTCAATGCGGCTGGTTCAATCACTTTCGATCGAGGTGAACCAACCGGTCTTTAACGGCTTGGCCAATGCACAAGCAGTCTTGACCCCTGAAGACAAAGAAAACGGAGCCCTGGTCATCGACATCGGGGGCGGCGCCACCGAATTCGTGTTTCAGCAAGGCCAAGCAATCCGCCACTCCGGGGTCTTTGCCCTCGGTGGTGACCACCTCAGCAACGACATTGCTCTGGGTCTGAAGATCAACATCGCCTTGGCCGAGAGCCTCAAGATCCGGCACGGCAGTGCTGTGGTGGCGTCCGGCAGTCAGGGACAGTTAGTCCCGCTCAGTGAAAACGACCTAGGACTGTCCCATCGGCAGGTTAGCCTCGAACACCTCCACCGCATTATGTCCCTTCGGCTGCAGGAACTCTTCGAGCTCATCGCCGAACGTTGCGCCGAGAATTGCCTGCTCGATGAGGCTCGGGCCGGAGTTTTCTTGTCCGGTGGATGCTCCCACATTCCCGGCATCGACACTTTGGCTCAACGCATTTTCCGACTCCCAATCACACGGGGCACCTCCCGCAACATCACCGGCAATTCCGCCACACTATCTCATCCGGAATTCGCAACAGCTATCGGCATCGCTCGGTATGGCGGCATGCGCCAGCGCAGCCGTCCACGCCCCCGCTTCAGCATCCGCGATGTCCTGCCCTTCCTCCGCTAACCCCTCGCCACACACCTCCATGAACGATGCTTCGATTCGCTTCATCGCCGTCGGACACGCGGGTGCCCAGATCCTGAGCGCCCTGCGCGCGCGTTCCGGAAGCACTCTTGAATGTGCCCACGCGGATACCAGCCCTGAATCCCTGCGAATCTCTTTGATTGACCGGAAGATCACGCTAGGAATTTCGGTCAGTCACGGCCTCGGTGCCGGCGGCGATCCGGAGATCGGGCGACTGAGCGCTGAGAGCGACCTTTCCTCCATCCACGAGTTCACTCAAGGGGCCCGACTGGTCTTCGTCATCACCGGACTTGGCGGCGGGACCGGTTCCGGGGCCGCTCCGGTCATTGCACGGGCGGCGCGCGAATCCGGGGCACTAGTTTTGGTGATTGCCACAACCCCCTTCGACTTCGAACGGCGACGCCTCCTGTACGCTCAGGAAGCCCTCGATCGCCTGCGCGTTTCCGCCGATGCGGTCTTGGCTATCTCAAACCAGCGAGTCCGGCGAATGCACGATGACCGCACCCACCCTCACGAGCTGTACCAGTTCGCCAATGAACTACTGGCTCAGACCCTTCAAGGCTTGTGGCGACTCCTCAACGCACCGGGCCTCATCCCGTTAGATTTCGCCCACATCGAGCGCCTGCTGCGAGGTCGCCACGCCGAGAGCGCCTTCGCGGCCGTACAAGCAACCGGAGAGAACCGGGCCCATGCCGCCGCCGAGCAATTGCTCACACATCCATTCCTCGATACCGGGTCGGCCCTGACCTCGGCCAAGGAGATCTTGGTCAGTGTCGCGGGAGGCGACGACCTTCAGATCGGCGAGGTGGAGCGATTGATCGAAGCCCTGCAAGGACGTTGTCCCACTGCTGAACTCATCGTGGGCGCCTCGATAGATCCAGCCCTTACCGGGCACATCCATGTCACAGCCATCACCACACGCCCCGCCGCCTCGGCCCCCAATCCACTGGTCGGATCGGGCTTTGCCCGGAACGACGCCGTGCCGATCACAAAGGGCCCCGAGGTAGGAACGCAAAGCGGCGCGCCCATCGTCTTCAATGGTGAGGATTTCAACAGGGAACCCGAGCCTCGTTCCACCACCGACTCCCGGTTCATTCCACCGCCCCCAGAACTGAACATCGAGCAGCGCCAGCGGATCCTCAGTGGTCAGCGCAACAAACCCTCCCGCCGTCGGCCCGACTCCCAGATGATCATGAACTTTGACATCGCCCAGCGCGGCCGCTTCGACAACACCGAGCGAAACCGGCACAAAGGCGTGGACCTCGATGTTCCTACCTACCTCCGCCTAGGCATCGTTCTCAATTGACGCAGGCCGCCGGTCGTTGAAGGCGCGATTTCTTGAGGTAGACTATTTTCCATGGAGCCACCAACCCTAGAATCCCGTCGCGCTACCGCCGACGATCTTGGAGCCTTGGAGTTTCTGTGGTCGCAATCCGGTCTTCCCGCCACCGAGCTAGCGGAGTTCTTGAGCGAGTTTCATGTAGTGACCGATCCGGACGGACAAATCCTTCACGCCATCGGGCTCTTGGTGGAAGGCGATCAAGCGCTGCTGCATAGCGAGGCCTTGTCTGCCCCCCAGTTCGTCGAACCCGACGCCTGTCGGGCTGCCGTGTGGAAGCGATTGCGAATCCTCACACGCAACCAAGGAATCTCGCGCACCTGGACCCAAGAAGACGCCGAGTACTGGCGCGTCAGCGGCTACCAATCGATCCCTGTATCCCAGCTTCCCCAAGAGTTGCCGTCGTTTGTTCAACGAGAGGCTGGGTGGTGGACGTACCAAAGCCCGGACGCGGCGCAGGCCGATGTGCTGGTTCAACGGGAATTCGCACTCTGGAAGACCCAACGCGAGCAGGAATCACAAAGTTTTCAGCAGCGGGTCAAAGTGTTTCGAGTTGTCGCATTTGGGCTCTTCGCCCTCTCGCTCATCCTCCTTCTAGGCTTCCTCTTCTTCGCTGCCAAGGTCCCTGAGATCTTTCGACAACTCTTCCGCTGAATCGCGCCCGTTCCCCCATCGGTTGGGACATTTTGGTGCCAGGCTCTCGAGATTTACGGTAAATTATTACCACCGTGTAACATTTTGTTGCTTTTGTTGGATTCCAGCACTTTATCGTCAGCTTGGACTGTAGATCTCGACAAGGGCTCGGCCGTTCAAAACCCAAACGCCCATGAGGTTCCACGCCTATCACGGTCGGCATCGCCATTCTGGCTTCACTCTGATCGAACTCCTCGTCGTCATCGCCATTATCGCAATTCTGGCGGGGATGCTGCTTCCCGCTTTGGCACGCGCCAAACAGAAGGGACAAGGCATCTACTGCATGAACAACCATCGCCAACTCACGTTGGCCTGGAGGATGTACGCAGAGGACAATCAGGATTTCATCGTCTACGCCAGCCACAACTCCCAGGCCAACGACCCAAACAACAATTACGCCTGGACCCGCACGGAGATGGATTTTTCGGCGGACCGCAAAAACTGGGATCCCACCGCTGATATCACCCTGCGCCCCCTCTGGAAGTACAGTCAAAGCGCCAGCATTTACAAATGCCCGTCCGACCGTTCGTTTGTGACCGTCAACGGTGAGCGCAAACCCCGAGTCCGTTCGATGTCGATGAACTTCTTCCTCGGCGGCTTTGCCGGAAAAACCACCACAGAGAATCAGAATTACAGTCTTTTTCTGCGTTTCGGGGATATCGCCGGGGGGCGAGGAACACCCGGCCCCTCAATGACCTGGGTGTTCCTCGACCAACGTGAGGACACCATCAACTGGGGTAATTTCATGACCCGCATGACCGGCTACCAACCTCGAAACCCGGCTCTGTACGGCTTCACCATGGACCTGCCGGGCTACTACCACAGCAAGGCCTGCGGTTTTTCCTTCGCCGATGGTCACTCCGAGATTAAGCGATGGATGGATGGTCGGTCCATGCCGCCTCTGAAGGTCCAGGCTGCAGCCACAGCCGCAGACATCCCCACCCCGCGCAACCCAGATGTCGAGTGGTTGCAGGAACGAACCACCCGCCCGATTAACCAATAACTTCTCCCACAGCCTGTCCCCTAACCCAACTCAACCATGAACACCCGACCCACCCTCCACCGACTGGGGTCGCTGCTGTCGAGCCTGCTTCTGTTGGCCTTGACATCGCGCACCCCTCTGCGCGCCGACTACGCTTCCACTATTCAAGCTTTAGGGCCAGTGGGGTATTGGCGCCTCAATGAAACCAATAGCTCCCCCGGTCTCAGGCGACTGGCCAACCTAGGAGAGTTAGGCTCCGCCGCCGATGGCTACGCCGTGCTCACCGCCGCCACAGGGCTTCCCGGACGGGTGGGCAGTTGTGTCCGATTGTACAACTCGACCAACGCTCTCGGTTGGTGCGGATCCAAGGTAGATATCAACTACCACCCTACGCTCAACAAGTCAGGCTCCTTCAGCGTGGAGTTCTGGGTCAAACCCAACACCTTGGGAGCCGACGCGACCGGATTCTGCCCCCTGTCGTCGATGATGAACGACTTTGGCGCATCGAGCCGCAGCGGATACCTCTTCTATATTAATAACGCTGGCCGAGTGGAGTTCAGGCTCGGCAATGCCAGCGGGTATGTCGGCACGGTGAACAATGCCAACCTACCTCAATACAACGTCAAGGCGGGCGCTTGGAGCCACGTGGTGGGCGTCTTCGACGGGAGCAACACCCGGCTGATCATCAATGGCGTGAATGTCACCAACGTCACCCTGACACCCGCCAATATCGCTTCATTGCGGCAAAACACCCAGATGCCCTTGCGCATCGGTGGCACCCCTTTCAACGGCACTCTCGGCGACACCCCCATGCCCTCGGCCCTAGTCTACAGCGGCAACCGCGGCTTTGACGGGTGGATCGACGAGGTCGCCTTCTATCCCTACGCCCTGTCCACGGCTCGATGCGACGCCCACTTCAAGGGCATCCTCGGTGGCGTCTCCGGCTACTCAACTCTCGTCTTAGCTGATTCCCCGGCGGGTTACTGGCCCTTCAACGAGCCAACCTATCCAACTCCCGCCCTGGAAACTCTTCCGATCGCCATCAATTCCGGATCCTCCGGCACGACCGCAGACGCCGTGAACCGATGGGGCACTCTTGCGGGTCAACCCGGAACACCCTTTGCCGGCATGGGCAGCGGCAACCGATCGGTATTCCTGGATGGAAACAATGGGTCCATTACGGCCGGTGCGGACACCACCCTGAGCAATCTCATCGGGCAAGTCACCCTGATGGCTTGGATCAAACCCACTGTCCGCGGCGGCATTCGCACCATTCTCTCCAAGGGCTGGGATGAAAATTACGCCGAAACCTTCCTTCGCATCACCCGCGGCTACGAGAACAGCGGTTATGGCACGACCAACCGCTATGAGATCGGCACTTCGGACGGAAAGACGTACTACGAAACCGCCGAGGCTACCATGCCCGAAACCGACCTGAATAACTGGGTGTTCCTCGCTGGCACTTACGATGGAACGGCCTGGAACCTCTACCGCAACGGCCAACTCATCGCTTCCACCCCATCCGTGAACGGAGCCGCAGCGACCGTCAATGTCTCCCGATGGACCATGGGTTCACGTTTCGGTCCTCCATCTCCCACCCATGCCTTCAACGATGCTGCTAATTACACCAACGAGGTGTGGCAAGCGGCGGGGCAATTCTTCGGCGGATCCATCGATGAGCCGGCCATTTTTGACAAGGCACTGAGCGCGTCCGAGATCGCCAGTGTCTACGCCTCGGCCCTAGTGACCCCGATCATCTACAAGCCCATCTCCAGCCCCGGTGATTACCCCAGCGTCCGTTGGCCGGATCTCTACGATGGCGACACGGCCACCTTGTCGGTCTTGGCCGAAGGAGCACCACCCCTGACCTATCAGTGGTACAGCAACTCGGTCGCTCTGACCATCAAGACCGCGCAACTGACCCTGCAACCGCTGAAGGTTTCTAAACCTGTATATTCCGTGGTCGTGTCTAATCCCTATGGGTCCGCCACCAGCACGGTCTCGCTGAACATCATCGTGGGCCCGCCGACGATTCTCGAGCCTCCGGTCGACCTGCAGCGTTTCTCCGGTACCCCCTTCCAGTTCTCAGTCTCCAGCGGAGGCAGTCTGCCCCAGACCTTCCAGTGGCAACTCAACGGAACCGATATCGCAGGAGCCACCAGCACCACTATCACAGGGACCGCATCGGTGGCCACGGCCGGAACCTACGCCTGCCGAATCGCCAACAGCGCTGGAAGCGTCACCACCACCGCACAACTCACCGTCTCCCCGGCCCCGTCCGGCTTTGCCGCCGCCGCGCTCACCGCCAAACCGCTCGCCTACTGGCGTCTGGGTGAGCCTTCGGGTACCACGGCCTACGATAGCGTAGGCCAACTCAATGCCACCTACTTCAACGCCACACTCAAACAGCCTGGCTATTCGATGGTCGACACCAACACAGCGGCCCTCTTCGGCGGGACTAACAGCTATGTGGGTTTGATTAGCGGCCTTCCTGGTAGCGGAATCAATTTCGAAGGCACTAATGCCAGCTTCACTATCGAACTCTGGGCTAAAGGCGGCGAAGGCCAACCCGATGAGTCCACCCTGATTGCCAAAGGCACAGGGGCCGATGGCACCACGGGCAATGAGCAGTTTTCGATCGATATCGCCTCAGGAAAATACCGGTTCTTCACACGTGGCAACAACACAACCTTGTATTCAGCGGATGCCACCGTGGGCCCCAATGATAGTTGGCAACACATCGTCGCGGTGTACGACCAGTCCAACCCGGGCTCCCCGGAAGTTCGTCTCTATATCAATGGCGAACTGTCCGACAGCTCCCCGGGAAGACCACAAGGACTCCGGTCCTCGTCATCGCCGGTCAGCATCGGTTCGAAGCGCTTGGGCAATTCGCCGGGTTATGACGGCAGCTTCGATGGAATCATCGACGAGGTAGTGATCTACAACACCGTCCTCTCTGACACCGACATCTCTACTCATTTCGCAGCAGCCTATGGTTCCACGCTAGCGCCCTCTTTCACCACACAGCCCAAGTCGATGACCAATTACGTAGGACTTTCAGCCACCTTCAGCGCCGCGGCCATCGGTTCATTGCCCCTCATCTATCAATGGCAGAAGAACGGAGTGGATATTACAGGAGCCAACGGAGCGACCTTCACCACGCCGACCCTGACAACCGGATCAGCGGGCCTCTACCGGTGCCTGATCTCCAACAGTGTCGGATCCACCAACAGCACCGCCGTGACGCTCACAGTGCTACCGACACCCACCAGCACCGTAACCATCCCCGGCCTGGTCCTTCACCACACCTTCGACAACACACTCATCGACGCCACCGGCCGTGGCAACAACGGCACAGCCATCGCCCGCGACCACACCTCGGCCAGCAATGTCATCGGCGCCACCTACACCAGCGGAAAGCTCGGTCGAGCACTGGCCTACGCCTCCGATTTCGGCACACCCACCGAACCTGGTGCCACCGCAGCGACCAATACCTCCTATGTCACTCTCGGTGTCCGTCCCGATTTACAGTTCTCCAACTCGGTAGACTTCACGGTCGCCTTTTGGATCAAGCTGCCCGCCAACTTCATTGGTGGCGACCTCCCCTTCTTCACCACCACCTCGGGTTCGCTGGGTGGGGCGGGCTGGGTTTTTGCTCCGGCCTACGGATATGGTATTGGTAGTGGCGCCTCCCCGACGGAAGCACCTCTCAACTACGGGAGCTGGGCTGTTTCCCTTTACGGCAACTCGGGAACAGGAGCCCGCTTCTATGGAGAAGTCGGAAGCATTAACGACGGAGAGTGGCATCACCTTGTCTACGTCTTGGATCGAAAGTCGCAGGTCTCCATTTATCAGGACGGTATCCTGGCGCGGGCCTACAAGATCTCGGGCACCTCGACTGCGGCCGCCACAGACATTGATACCGGTCTACCGGCAACCATAGGCCAAGACCCAACGGGGCTCTATCAGGAGACTGGGGCCGGAGAGATGGATGATCTCGGGGTGTGGCGCCGCGCGTTGACTCCCCTTGAAGCGGCCAGCATCTACACCGCTGGAGCCAATGGGCAAAGCTTCGCGGACCTACCGCCGCTAGGAAGCGCTAACCTCCGCATCACCGCGTCTGGACCGACCGTCCAGATCTTATGGGACCAAGGAATACTCCAGCAGGCAGGCACCCTCACCGGCCCCTGGACGGATGTCGGCGCACCGGTCACCTCGCCGCATACAACGACCCCCATCGAGACCAAGTTTTACCGAATGAAGCCCTAGAGTTCGGTCCACGACAGAACTTCATCGCAACAGGCGGCCTCGAAAGGGGTCGCCTTTTTCGTGTCCTGCGGAGCAGTGGGCTGAAACGGGATGAGGGAAGGGCGGAAGGTGGGCGGGAGGTCGAGAAAAAAGCTCCGGGCCGGACACACCAAGGAGGCGAGGGTGGAGAACCCTGCTGAAACAAGTGCATCCGACCCGGAACGGGCGAACGAGATGTTGGTTCTCCGTTGTCCGCCCTGCCGCCGGCAAACCGGCAGATTTAAAATTTTTAGGCCGCCAACCCGGTAGCCGCAACGGCCAAATCGAGCACCACTAGAAGAAACGCTCCAGCGACACTCGGATGCGCTCGAAACCACTACCCGACCCGGGAGAACCAGCTCTGCCGATCGCAACGCGTTGCCACCCATCGCCCGCTCCGCGCCTGCTGATAAGACGGACCCGACCCTTCAACCCTTAAATCCTCACTCCGTTGAAAGGTTCAACCGAATCCGAGCGAATCACAGTGTGTCGCTCCGTTCAGGTCCGATTGAACCCAGTCTCATGCTCGCACAAATCCGATCCGCTTCCATTCAAGGTATCGATGCCTTCCCCGTTGAAGTCGAAGTCGACTCAGGTCCCGGCCCGCAGCAAATCGTCCTAGTCGGCCTGCCCGATGCGGCGGTGCGCGAATCTCGTGATCGGGTTGGAACTGCCATCGTTAACAGCGGCTTCCGATTTCCACCGGGCCGGACCACCATTAATTTGGCCCCGGCCGACGTCCGCAAGGAGGGACCCAGTTTCGATCTCCCGATCGCCTTAGGAATCCTCGCCGCCAGCAAGCAACTCACACCGGGGGATCTGACAGCCTTCGCCATGGTGGGCGAACTAGCCCTGACCGGAGCCGTCCGCGCAGTCAAAGGGGCACTCGCGCTCGCACTCCGGGCTCGAGCAGAGGGATGCCGAGGCATTCTGCTGCCCGCAGAGAACGCTCCCGAGGCCGGCGTGGTGGATCGACTAGATGTCATCCCCATTCGAAGTCTTCAGGAAGCCGCCCAGTTTCTGGGGGGCGAAATTTCCATCCAACCACTGCGAGTGGACACCGAGGCGCTATTCCGAGGAGGCAACGGCGATTCCATAGACATGGCCGAGGTCCGTGGACAGGAATCGGTGAAACGCGCCCTCGAAGTGGCCGCGGCAGGCGGCCATAATATTCTGCTCATTGGCCCACCGGGCAGCGGCAAGTCCATGCTTGCCCAACGCTTGGCCACCATCCTGCCTCCACTAACACTCGCCGAGGCGCTGGAGGTCACCCAAATCCACAGCGTTGTGGGCCAATTGGCTCCAGGTCAGGCGTTGCTCACCCGTCGTCCGTTCCGGTCTCCTCACCACACCGCGAGCAATGCTGGCTTGCTCGGTGGCAACTCCCATCCTACCCCGGGCGAAATTTCCCTAGCCCACCATGGCGTTCTCTTCCTCGACGAATTACCAGAATTTAAGCGATCCGTCTTGGAGACACTCCGCCAACCCCTAGAGGAAGGCAAGGTGACCATCAGTCGAGCGGCAGGAACCATGACTTTCCCTGCACAATTCATGCTCGTGGCCGCCATGAATCCCACGCCGGATGGCAAAATGCCGGCCGAATCACGCTCCGGTCCCCGAGAAATCCAGTCTTATCTGGGTCGCATTTCCGGCCCCTTGCTCGACCGGATCGACTTGCACGTCGAGGTTCCTGCCGTCCGATTCACCGACTTCGACCGGGCGCGCCCGGGGGAATCCAGCCAAGAGATCCGACAGCGGGTTGAAGCGGCCCGCGAACGCCAGCGACATCGGTTGGTCGGCAGACCCATTTCCTGCAACGCCCGATTAGGCCCCCGCGAACTCCAGCAATTTATCCAACTTGATTCCCCCACCCTCTTGCTCCTCAAGCACGCATTGACGGACCTGAATCTCTCGGCCCGCGCCTATCACCGGGTGCTCAAGGTGGCTCGGACCATCGCCGATCTGGCCGAGTCTGAAAACGTGAGGCTCGAGCATGTTTCCGAAGCCATCCAATACCGATCCCTCGACCGCCAGTTCTGGGGGTGATACCAAACGATTTCAGGTTTGCTTCCCGTTTGAATCCGGGGTCGCGGACTGCTTTGATTCACCTCCGAATCCATGAAGAGACTTCTCCTACCCATCGCGTTGGCAGCAGCCATGCTGTCCGCCCAGGCCGGCAATCTAGCTGACCAACTGGCCATCCAGACCTGGACCCTCCGCAACCTGAACTTCCAGCAAACCATCGACTTCGCTGTGAAGCATGGCATCAAGGAGCTTCAGGTTATTGGAAACCACATCGACCCCAACGCCTCGAAGGAGGAGTGGGCCCAGAAGAAGGCGGCTCTCGATGCGGCCGGCCTCCGCGCCTACACCTTTGGAGTGGCTAGTACCTCGACCGACAAGGAAAAGAACCGTCGCCTCTTCGAGTTCGCCAAGTTCATGGGCATTCGGCTCATTATCGTCGAACCCGGTGATTTTCGTATTTGGGACAACCTAGAAGAACTGGCCAAGGAGTACGACATTCGGGTCGCGGTCCACAACCACGGCATCAAGAGCCTTTATGGCAACCCCGCCGTGGTGAAGCAGATCATCCAACACCGGGACTCCCGCATTGGCGTTTGCATGGATGTTGGTTGGATCACCAGCGCTGGCTTTGACGCGGCGAAGGTGTATCGGGAATACAACGGACGGGTGTTCGACCTCCACCTCAAGGACAAGCGGGTCGAGAAGACCCAGGGCGACGACGTGGCTTTTGACACCCACATCGGCGAGGGGCAGTCCAACTACAAGGGGCTCTTCGCTGAACTCCACCAGAGTGGCTACAGCGGTCGCTTGGCCATCGAGACTGACAGCGGCGATTTTGCCAAGAACCCCAACGACTTCGTAGCCAAGGCCAAAGCCTTCGTCGAAGCCCAGGGCAAGGCTCCGATCAAATAGCAGCCTATCGCATCTACCCGCTCCCGAATCATTGGGGCCTACTGGGCATCCGACGGATTTTTGGATTGGCTGCGAAACTCATGCCCGACCAACCCACCGATCCCGGCCAGGATCCCGACACCCTGTTGATGCTGCGCGTCAAACGGGGTGATCGGGACTCCTTCACCGAGTTGGTGGAGCATTGGAAGCATCCCGTCATCGGCTTTATTTACCGAACCCTGCCCGACCCAGACGAAGCTGAAGATTTGGCGCAGGCCACCTTTGTCCAACTCTGGAAGACCGCCGCCCGCTACCAACCGACGGCGCGGTTCTCCACCTTTCTCTTCACCATTGCGCGCAATCTCTGCCTCAACGAGATCCGCAGGCGGGTCCGGCATCCAGCCGACTCGCTGGATGAACCGCGACCGGATGACGAAGATCACCCCCTGCGACAAATCAAAGACCACCGGCAACCCGGGGCCGATGCCGAGACAACCCGAAGCGAATTGTTCAACCTCGTGGATGAGGCTTTGGCCGCGCTGCCCGAGAAACAACGAACCGCGCTAATCCTCTGCCGCGACGGCGAATTGAGCTACGAGGAGATCGCTGCCGTCCTCGGAACGTCCCTGCAGGCCACCAAATCGCTCATCCATCGTGCACGGGAAACCCTCAAGGGCCGCCTCAAGCCGTATCTGGATTCGGGTGAGTGGCAACGCAATCCGTCGGTTGCTCCCCTCAGTTCCCCAAAATCGGGTTCGTCGGAACGCTGAGCCTGCCGGTAGTTAGGCCTCACGGTCGGCCTCACGGTGGTTTGCTGTGGCTTTGCAACCCAGTGAGACCTCGGGTCTTGGTGCCATCCGGTAGTTCTTCCCGCGTGACTTCGCCCCCACCCTTGCGAAACTCCGCATAGCGTCTGACATGAAGAAATCGCGTCCGTCCCCCTCCACCGTCGTCTCCCGTTCCGGCCGCTTCACTGACGGCCCAAGCCAGGAAATTGCTCAATTCTCCCAATCCGTCTCCTTCGACTGGCGACTGTGGTCCCACGACCTCGTCGGCTCGATGGCTCACGCGACCATGCTGGAGAAGATCGGTATTCTCTCTTCCAAGGAATGCAAAGACATCATCGCAGGACTCAAGGCCATCGGCATGGAGATCGAGGCGGGGCGATTCCAGTGGAGAACGGAACTGGAGGACGTCCACATGAACATTGAGGCGGCGCTGACGGCTCGTGTGCCGGCTGCCGCCAAGCTGCACACGGCGCGATCCCGGAATGATCAAGTAGCCCTAGATGTTCGCCTGTGGCTGCGCGATGAGATCGAAGCGCTCCTCGGCGAATTGCGCACACTCCAACGCTCTTTGGTCAAACTGGGCGAGCGGCACTCGGAGGTGATTATCCCTGGCTACACGCACATGCAACGGGCTCAACCGGTC
>Ga0209598_10002577_pt1 | contig 14103 bp, 14 predicted proteins | sample M_140807_EF_Meta_FD_187317 | JGI IMG/M metagenome (GOLD analysis project Ga0209598, IMG submission 187317) | Freshwater microbial communities from Lake Montjoie, Canada to study carbon cycling - M_140807_EF_MetaG (SPAdes) (version 2) | ecosystem: Environmental > Aquatic > Freshwater > Lake... | reverse complement strand
GCGGATGCCGCCCTGCGCCTCTGCATGGAAGACCGTGCATTTGGCGACGCCGGAAGCCGCGTCGTGGTCGAGGAATTCCTGGAAGGCGTCGAATGCTCGATCCACGCCCTTGTGGACGGGTCCACCTACCTTCTTTTTCCCGATTGCCGCGACCACAAAAAGTCCCACGACGGCGACCAGGGGCCGAACACCGGCGGCATGGGCACGATCAGCCCGAGTGGATCGGTGGATGACACCATGCGCGCCCGCATCCGCACCGAAATCCTCGACCGATTCATCGCCGGCATCCAGAAAGACAAACTTGATTTCCGTGGCATGCTCTTCCCCGGCCTCATGCTCACCGCCTCAGGCCCAAAGGTTCTGGAATTCAACTGCCGCTGGGGCGATCCCGAAACGCAAGTGCTTGTGCGGCGCCTGGAGTCCGATCTCCTGCCACTCTTGGAATCTACCGCTGCAGGCGTGCTCGGCGCGACGACTCCCGCGTGGGATGAAAAAGCCGCCGTCTGCGTGGTTCTCGCCTCGGGAGGGTATCCAGGTTCCTACGAAAAAGGCAAAGCTATCAGCGGCCTCGCCGATGCCGCCCTTCTCGATGAGGTGCAGGTTTTCCATGCCGGAACAAAGGCCTTAAATGGAGAAATCGCCACCAACGGCGGCCGTGTGCTCGGCGTCACCGCCAAGGCGGAAACCCTCGAAGCAGCCCGCAGCCTGGCATACAAGGCGGCTGATAAAATTTCGTTCGCAGGTGTCCAGCGCCGGAACGACATTGGCACCACGCCTACTCACTAATGAAATTTCTCCCCCTCGTTCTCTCCGCCTGCCTCACGGCAACCGCTCTGGCAGAGGATGCGCCCGCCGCCGCAAAGCCATCCCCGACACCAACTCCCACTTTGAGGGAAGCGGTGGATTCCTTGGACGAATCACAGATCCAAAAAGCCATCGACGCCCTGGCAACAAACTACCTCTCTCCCGAGGCTATCGACAATGTTTCCCGCCAGAAGGCACTCTTAGAGGGCCTGCTCCTTCGTCTCGGTGCCGGAGCAGATTTGAATCAAGCGGGGAATGCCACTTCAAAGCCAGTTCCCTTTCTGGCCGAAATTCTCGATGGTCGCATCGGTTATATTCGGCCCGGAGCGATGGATGCCGCTGCGCTCAAACAGACGGACTCCGCCCTCGACAACTTTGCCGACAAATCGATCCCCGCCGTGATTCTCGACCTCCGGGGAATACCGGACGGCACGGAATTCGACATCGCAGCCGATTTCGCAAGACGCTTTTGTCCTAAGGGAAAAATCCTTTTCACCATCGAAAAACCCAACGCCAAACAGGAACGAATCCTGACCGCAGACCGGGATGCTGTTTCCCATGGCATACTTGTGGTTCTGACCGATATCGGCACATCGGGAGCTGCCGAGGCGCTTGCTGCCACGCTGCGCGCAAATTCAAGCGGCATGATTGTAGGAGCCAAGACCGCAGGCGGCGCGGTGGAATTTTCTGAATTTCCCATCGGAGGAGCCAAAACAATCCGCCTCGCCGTCTCCCGCGTCTCGCTCCCAGGCTCAGGGCCTATTTTCCCAACCGGAGTAAAACCCGACATCGAAATCACCCTTCCCGCCGAAACGCAGAGAAAAATCTTTGAACTCACCAAGGAAAAAGGCGTGAGCCAGTTCGTCTTCGATATTGAACTCCCCCGGATGAACGAAGCGGCCTTGGTCGCCAACACCAACCCAGAAATCTCAAGCACTGCCGAATCCGACAACGACAGCGAACCCCTCCGCGACACCGTCCTGCAACGCGCCGTCGATCTCGTGACGGCGATTTCCTTCTACAAAAAGTAGGCCGCCTGCCCTGATCGGGCGCATCGGAGCACTTTATTCACAATGAAAAATTATTGTTTTTCATTTTGTAAAACATAGGCGAACTTCACCCAATGAAGACAATGACCGTCCGTGAAATGAAGGCGCACTGGTCGCAGGTCGAACAATTGGTGGCCAATGGCGAGATCATCGAAGTGTTGAATCGGGGGACACCAAGGGTTCGGTTGATTCCTGCAGGCGGGCGTCCGCGTGTGATTTGGGACGATCATTTGGCTACGGCGATTTCTAACAAGGGAGCTTCCGCAACGGAGACGGTTGACCGGGATCGAGGAGGCCGCTGGTAAGGCATGCTCTATCTGGATACCAGCGCACTCCTGAAGCTCTACCTCCGAGAGCAGGGCTCCGAGTGGGTGCAGGAGCAAGTGGCTGCCCAAAGCGACCCGCTACCGGTTTGGGAATTGCAGGAGGCGGAACTGACAAACGCTCTACGGTTGAAAGTATTTTGGCGCGATATCACGGTAACACAGGCAGAGGGTCAACTGGCTCATTTCCGCTCTCGCAAAGAGCGCGGGCAGTATGTCTTTCCTCACCTCGATCGGGCGGCACTCATGGAGCGCTTCCGCCAACTCTCCCTTCACAGCATGAAAATCGGCACCCGCACCTTGGATGTGATGCATGTGGCCTGCGCCTGTGAAATCCAGGCGGACACATTTATTTCCTTCGACGAGCGGCAATGCGCTTTGGCCAAACTCGCCGAGCTAAAAGTGCTCGAGCCGATTACCGACTAACCTTTGAAAGATCAGATGATCGCGAGGACTCTCCGCTTTTTTATTTCAAAATAGCCTCACAGCGGCGGCAGGTGACGAGTTTGTAGCGGATGAGACTTCGGCAGCGCGGGCAGCGATAGTTGAAAAATCCAAAGGTGAGGGAGGCGATGGCGTAAAGTCCGGCGAAGATTTTGAAAAACTCGCCAAGAGGTCCGAGAGCGTCGATTTGTTTTTCAAAAAAGACCCAGGTGAATGCCATGACAGCAAAAGGCCAGAGCACGAAACACTGGCGGCGGTGGATTTTTGCAAAGGCCGCGCGCTGGTCGCAGGGGGAAGTCCACTTCATAGCTCGCCGGTTTTGTTAAAAATGGGAATACCCGCTGCTTGGATTGCGCGAATGATTTCGCCAATGGCGGATTGCATGCTCTTGCTGCTGGCCGGCACTTGTTTGAAATCTCCATTTTTTCCGTAGCAGAGCAGAAAATAATTGGTGGTTTTGTTCCGCCCGATGCCGCTGACTTCTTTGGTGATCTCGATTTTTTCAATGTCTTTGAAGCGCACCTCATGGGCATGGGACATCCCGATCAGGCCGGTGGTTTCGGTGAATCCCGACGGAGAAAGTGTGACGCGGTCGTTAACGGCGGCGAGGGACACATAGAGGGACGCCGCTCCAACGAAAATCATGGTGAGTCGGATTCGTTTGGAAAATCGAAACCAGCCATCCGAGTGCTTGGGGACGAACCTCGAGCCATAAATCAAGGAGCAACCGCCGAGGACCAATGCTGCTGTGACCCAGAGCGCGATGCTGAAGGTGGTGACATCGCCATTGATTTTTTTGTCAACGCAACCGCTCAGCGAGAGGCAAAGGGCTACAATACCTGAGAGTTCGAGTTTTTTCATCAGTTCAAAAAGTGCGGAATCAGGGTTGATGCGCCTTGGCTTTGTCTTTGAGAGTCAGGAGGCCAGGATCGTTCGGCGCGAGCTTTAAAGCCTCGTCGTAATCGGAGACGGCACCGTTCCAATCGCCTTTACCGGCCTTCACCATGCCACGCTCAGCGAAGGCTCGAGGGTCGGGCGGGTTCAGCATGGAAATGCCGCGATTGTAGTCGGCGAGCGCGCCGTCGAAATCCTGTGTGTTTGCCTTGGCTTTTCCGCGATTCAGGTAGGAAAAGACGTCCTGCGGGGTAATGGCGAGGGCCTTGGTGGAATCCTCGATCACTCCTGCCCAATCGGCCTTATCGATCTTGATCATGCTTCGGATCGAGTAGGCCATGAAGTTGTTCGGCTCGATAGCAAGGGCATGGTCGCAGTCGGCGAGAGCGCCAGCGGCATCGCCTCGGGAATTTTTCACACGCGCCAAAAAAGTGTAGGTGCGACTGTCGGAGGGATTCAGCGCCAGGGCGCGATTTCCCTCCGCCAAAGCGCCGTCGAGATTTCCTTGCGATGCCATGTTCCATGCGGCTTCCACGATTTTTTCGACCTCGGCATTCTTTGCAGTATCCACTGGCGATTTGGCTGGAGCGAGCCCGCGTTTGGCTTCCAGATTTTTTCGAAGGATCGGGATATCTGGGTGGCTGGGGAGGAGTAGGGAGGCGTGGTCGAGGTCTTCCGTGCAACCTTGAAAATCATTCGCGTTGCCTTTAATGACGGCGCGGTAGAGGTAGGCGATGCCATTCTTCGGATTCAACCCAATCGTCCGCGTGAGGTCGCTCATGGCCTCTTGAGGTTGGTTCGACTTGATGTGGATCAGTGCCCGCAACTGGTGGGCTTGAAAATCATTCGGCTCAACGGCTATCGCCTTGTCGATGAGTGTGAGCGCCTCGTCGAGGTTTCCGCTATCGCATCGGGCGGAGGCCAGAAACACATAAGCCGGTTCGGCCTTGGGATCGAGAGCTACGGCTTTTTCCAGAAGCTCGACCGCGCCGGTGCGGTCACCGGCTTTTGTCCGAGCGTCGGCTTCATCCAGGAGAGAGTTGTATCCCTTATTCGGAGCTGTCCGGCCACCGTTTTGCTTAGCGATTCTGGCCTTCTCGAGGAGAGCACGGAATCCATCGTCCCGAGGTTCCATCGCCAGCGAGTGCTCGAAGTCAGCAATGGCACCGTCAATGTCACCCATGTCCTGCTTCACCGAAGCGCGATAGCCGTAGAACCGGGCTTCTCTGGGATGTTCTGAAATCGCGGATTCGATGTCTGCCAGCGCGCCGGGAAAATCTCGCTGTAAGCCTTTCAACAATCCACGGTCGGCGAGGGCTGGGGCATTGTAAGGCTTGATTTCAAGGGCCTTGTTGAATTCGCTCATCGCGCCTTCTTGGTCCTGCATATGGACTTTTCCCACACCGAGTTTCCAATGTGCCAAATCGTGTCGGGGATTCAGTGCGATGGCCTTCCGGAGTTCCACAGCGGCCTTTTCGTTATCGCAATCCCGACCCTCAATCGAGGCGCCCATGATGAAATGCGCTTGTGCGGCAGTGATGGGATCCGGTTTTTGCGCGAGAACCCTCTCGCAATCCGCAATCGACTTGTTCCACTCGCGCAGGGAATTCCATCCCATGGCGCGATTGATGAGGATCGTGTCATCTTTGGGATTCAGCTTGAGTGCGGTGTCGTAGTCTTTGATCGCTCCTGCCAAATCGACATTCGCTGTTTTGAGAGCGCCGCGCACAAAATAACAGTATCCGGCGCCTGGATTCAGTTTCATCGCGCGGGCTATGTCTTCTTCCGCTCCCTTGAGATCGCGAAGCTGGCAACGCGCCAAGGCACGAGTGGCGTAGGGTTCGAAATTTTTGGGATCGGCGGCGATGATTGCTGCGAAGTCTTTCATGCCGCCATCGGCGTCCCCGTTTTTGATTTTCGCCTCGGCGCGAGCCAAGAGCGCAGCGGAGTAGGTAGCCCTTTTGGTAGCGTGATCCATCGCATGGGTGAAATCCTGGATGGCTTCCGAAAAATCCCCCTTGGCCACGCGGGCGACTCCGCGATTGATATAGGCATTCGCGTAAGTGGGATCGATGGCTATGGCCTTCGAGAAATCCTCTATCGCCCCATCCATGTCACCGTTCATCTTGGCGACTCCACGGTTGTTGAATGCGGTCCGGTTTTCAGGCGCGATGGCCAGGACCCTGTTTGATGTCTCCACGGACGCATCGAAATCCCGCGCACCATCCAAGGCCACAGCGAGCGCGTTCAAGGCTTGAGTGCTCCTAGGCGACAACTCCACGGCTTTTCTCAAATCTCCCAGAGCGCCCTCGTTATCGCCTTTACCGGTTTTCAGAAAACCCCGGAGCAAATAAGCGAGATACTCGTTGGTGTTTCCATCAATGGCCTTCTGAAAATCCCTCATCGACTCGGCGAAATCCGACTCGCGCCAGGTGACATGGTTTTGAGTGAAGCGGCTGTCGGGATCCAAATTGTTTCGCGCCAACACTTGGTTTCCCAAGGCGGCTGCCTTCAAGCTCCACAACGCGGAGTCATCCGGCTGAAGCCGCAGGGCCGCTGAATAATCGGCGATACCACCTTCGTAATCCGCCAAGGCGAGCTTTGCCGCGGCTCGCTGGGCAAACGCATCCGCGCGGCTGGGGTTGATTTGAATCGCACTGGAAAAATCTTCGATCGCCTCCTTGAACTCGCTTTTTAAGGAATGCGCCACACCACGATATCCGAGCAAGTCGGCATCATTCGGATTCGCGCTTAGAGCGGCTGTGCAGGCGAGGATGACATCATTCACATCCTGCGCGGGCATCGGCGAATCCGGCATTTTGGAATATGGCACCGAGCCGACGAGATTCAGCGCGATCGATTCGTTGAAACCGGAAATGGCTTTTTGCAGAGCTTCGATGCGGGCCCGTCCAATCGCCTGCTCTGCGACTGGCGATATCGGAATTGAAGCGATCGCACTATCCCGGCGCACGGAAGGAAGAGCAAATTCAGTGGCCGCAAGGAAAACGCACGCGGCAACTAGGATTGCGGAGCGGGCTTTCACGAAGAATTCAGCGTCGTTTTTTCGCCTGATGCGTGGCTGTAACAGTCAAAGCCAAGCCACCCCGTGCAGCGAAGGCGCCGGTGACAGTCATGCTCTCCGGCGCACACACGGCGACGAGGTCGTCGAGGATGCGATTCACGATCTGCTCGTTGAAGGACGGCGTATTCCGGAAGGCGGCGAGGTAATATTTGAGCGACTTTGTCTCCACACAGCGGGCTGCGGGCACATACTCGATGACGATCTCCGCGTAATCCGGCTGACCGGTCACGGGACACACCGACGAGAAATCTGCTGTGTCCACGCGCACCACATAGCCTCGGCTGGGATGGCTGTTTGCAAAGGTTTCGAGAATCTCGACAGAAGGTTCCTGGGGCAGCGCAGAAGCGCTTCCGAGAAGACGAAGGGACTTGTTGGCTTTGGCGGATTTTTTGCTCATGACGCGAGCTTGGCAGGGCAACATCCCAGATTCCAGAAACAATCCAACGAATGCCTATGGACGCCGCAACTTTTGCTTCAAGAGGCCAAGGGAAACATCCATCATTCGACGATAGACTTAGTCGAAGTTCAAAAATGAAACTGATTGTTCAACCAGACGAGGGAGCCACACCCGTCATCGAATTCATCCGCTCGGCGCGGACGCGCCTCATTCTCAAACAATTTACCTTCACGCATCCCGAAATCCTGCAAGCCTTGCTGGAGTCGCATGCAGCCGGCGTTGCCGTGCGCGTGATGTTGAACGCTAAGCGCTCGGGTGGCGACCGTGCGAATGATGAAACCTTCGCCGCCTTGGAAAAAGCGGGTGTCCCCGTGCACTGGTCGAATCCGGATTTTTATGTCACGCACGAAAAGTCCATGGTCGCCGATGGATCGCGGGCCATGGTTGCCACCTACAACCTTTGCGAAAAGTATTTCAGCCGCACCAGGGACTATGGGCTCGTTTTTGAAAACACGGCTCAAGCGGCGCAGATTACGGAATGCTTCGACGCCGATTGGAACAGGACCGCCTGGACGCCTTCAGCGGATACTGGCCTCGTGTGGAGCAACAGTGGGTCCCGGCTTGCTGTCGCGAGGTTCATCGACGCCGCCGAGGAATCCCTGCTCGTGCAGCACCCGAAATTCGTCGATGCCGCCGTGCTCGACCGCATAGTGGACGCCGCCTCGCGCGGCGTGAAGGTGCGTGTGCTCTGCGGGGGACGTCACGGCATCAGCGAATGCGACATCCTCGACACATTTGCCTCGCTGCGCATCATGCACCGAGCTGGGGCAAAGATTCACAAACAAAAAAAACTGCGCGTCCATGCAAAGCTCCTCGTGGCTGACGGCAAGCGCGCCTTCCTGGGCTCGATGAACCTCGACCGCTCCGCCTTCGATCTCCGGCGCGAACTGGGGATCACCCTCAACCAGCACGAGGTCGTTTCCAAACTGATCGATACTTTCCACCACGACTGGGAGGAGTCACACCACTACGACACACCGGATCCACTGGACCCCGCGCAGCACCACGAGAACGACTTCCCGCACGATCCCGAGCTGCATCATGAGTGACGCTGCAAAGTCGCGCCCCTCGCTTACGGAGTTGGCGTTCACTTTCAACCACATCTCGCTGGCCTCATTCGGCGGCGGGCTCTCGGCGTGGTCGCGCGAGGTTGTCGTCGTGGAGAAGAAATGGATGAGCGAAGAGGAGTTTTTGAGCATTCTCACGATGTGCCGCATCCTCCCCGGGGCGAACCAGGTGAATGTTGCCATTTTCGTGGGAGCGAAATTCCTCGGCCTGCCGGGCGCCGGCGCCGCTGTCTTTGGTCTCACATTTTTACCGGCCGTTCTCATTCTCCTGCTGGGAGCCGCCTATTTCCAATACAGCCATCTGCCAGCCCTCCAAGACGCACTGAAAGGCGCGGCAGCCGGAGCGATCGCGCTCACCCTCTCAATGGCCTTCAAAACGGGACGCAAATGCCTTCTCGGCGCTGTTCCTTGGATTCTTTTCGCAGTCACATTTTTCCTGAACGGCATCCTGCGCTGGCCGCTCTTCGGCGTCCTCGCCCTCACCGCACCGCTTGCCCTCCTCTGGGCCTGGCCCAAGGCCAAATGAAAGACGACGGCCTCAACCTCATCCATGTGCTGATCCTCTTTAGCTCGCTTTCGCTTCTTTCCATCGGCGGCGGCAATACCGTGATCCCAGAAATGCACCGCAAGGCGGTCGAAAGCTATTCCTGGATGAATGGAAAGCAATTCGCCGACCTCTTCGCGATCTCGCAAGCAGCCCCTGGACCCAGCATTCTGCTCGTCACACTCATCGGTTACAAAGCGGCGGGCATCACCGGAGCCGTCCTGGCGACCCTGGCTATGATCCTGCCGGCCGGCATCCTCGTGTATCTCGTGAGCCGCCTGTGGAGCCGCTCTGCGGATTCCCCTCTCCGCTCCGCCATCGAAAGGGGCTTCGCCCCCCTCACCGTCGGACTCGTCCTCGCCAGCGGTTGGGTGATGAGCAAATCCGCCGACCACGACTGGCGTGCCTGGCTTCTCACCGGCGCCTGCACACTCCTCTGCACCACCACAAAAACCAACCCCATCCTCATCGTCGGGGGCGCTGCCCTCATCGGCTGGCTTGGCTGGCTTTGAAAAAATTCCCCGCCAAAAAATTCCATCCAACGGAGTGCAACGGCGCATGGTTCTTGCGAGGAATTTAGCCCTTTTCGGATGGCGTTTGTTTAAGGCAACCTTGCCCGCATGCTGAACTACATCTGGCTGGGACTGGTTTTACTGGCGGTTCTGCTCGGCGGCTTCGAGGGGAAGTTGCAGGAGGTGACGGGAGCTGCATTCGAAGCGTGTAAAACGGCTGTGATGACCATTGCGCTGCCGCTGGCAGGCGTCATGGCCCTTTGGCTGGGGCTTATGAAAATCGCGGAGAAGTCGGGTCTCGTAAATCTTCTGGCGCGCGCGCTCCGACCCCTTCTTCGCTGGCTTTTCCCCGACGTGCCCGCAAACCATCCGGCAATGGGATCGATGGTCATGAACATGGCCGCGAACATGCTCGGCCTGAGCAATGCGGCGACCCCGCTCGGCCTGCGCGCCATGCAGGACCTTGAAAAGCTGAATCCCAGACCCGGCACGGCGACGAATGCCATGTGCACATTTTTAGCGATCAACACGAGTTCGATTCAGCTCATCCCAGCGACCACGGTTGCCATTCTTGCCGCTTCGGGATCAAAAAATCCCACCGTCATTATTGGAACGGCTTTCTTTGCGACCTGCTGCTCGACCATTGCGGGAATTCTCGCGGTAAAAACCTTCGAGCGCCTGCCGATGTATGCGCTGCCCAAGGTGGAAAACTCGAATGCAACGACGGTGCAGGAGGCCGCCGGGAGTGCAGACTCTTTTGAAAAGCCAAGGTGGTGGGGAACGCTCATCCTGCTGGCATTCGCCGTGTGCTTCCTGATTTTTGGCTGGCAATTCATGCAGGCTCAAAGCACGTCGCGGAGCACTTTGGTGAATCTTGTGGAAGCTGTCTCCTATCTCGCGATCCCCTTCCTTATGGCCTTCTTCCCCCTATACGGCGCACTTAGCCGCGTGAAGGTATATGAGGAATTCGTGGAAGGCGCCAAAGAGGGCTTCCAAGTTTCCATTCGCATCATTCCCTACCTGGTCGCCATCATTGCATCGGTGGCCATGTTCCGCGCGGCAGGAGGCATCAACATCATCACCCGCTTCCTCGGCCCCGCTCTCAATGCGATCCAATTTCCGACCGAACTCCTCCCGCTCGTGCTCATGCGCCCCCTAAGCGGCAGCGGCGCTAACGGTCTCTTCGCAGAGCTTGTGCAGGCCCACGGACCGGACAGCCTTCTGACCCACATGGGAGCCTCCATTATGGGCAGCACCGAGACGACATTTTATGTGGTCGCCGTTTACTTCGGCTCCGTCGCCATCCGCCGCACAAGACACGCCGTTCCCGCCGGCCTCGTCGCAGACCTCGCCGGCGTCACGGCTTCGATCATCATCTGCCGCTTGGTCTTCGGATCTTGAGTTTTTCTCAGATCACCGCTTCCGCATTTGCAGCTCTACGGTTTCGAGAGAGACTTCATTTTTTGAGGATGCTTGAGATCAAAAGGAAAGACGCACGTCTTAAAAAAGCCCTGTCCATGGTTGCTTTTCCGCCAACTAAGACTATACGACAAGATAGCCAAATTTACTTATGAACTCTCCAACCACAATGCCTGTCAGCGAACTTCCGGCCGAGGCGCGGGGCGCTTTTCTTGTCCGCACCTACAGCCATCTCGGCTTGGCGATTGCTCTTTTTGTAGGGATCGAGGTCTTTTTTTTCCAGACAGGGATCGCGAACACGATTGTGCAGGCTTTCAATAGCGTGTCCTGGCTGATTGTGCTTGGGGGGTTCATGTTGCTTTCCTGGCTGGCGACTTTTCTGGCAAATCCCTCGATCTCACGGCCGCTGCAATATCTCGGGCTGGTGTTGTATGTTTTCCTTCAGGCAGTCATTACGGTGCCTCTTCTCTACATTGCGAACCAGACCGCACCGGGAGTCATTGCCAGCGCTGCTCAAGCCACGCTCGGCGGGTTCTTCTTGCTTACGGCTGTCGTGGTGACCACGCGGAAGGATTTTTCGTTCCTGCGAACATTCCTCATCTGGGGTGGCTTGCTGGGTCTGGCGGCGATCGTGTGTGCGGTGCTTTTCCAATTCAATCTCGGCACATGGTTTTCGGTGGGGATGGTCGCCCTTGCCGGGGCATCGATCCTCTACACGACATCGTCGATCATGCGGGACTATCCCGAGAATGCGGACCTCTCGGCCGCCATCCAGCTCTTTGCGGCAGTCGCGATGATGTTTTGGTATGTGCTGCGTCTCTTCATGGGATCGCGCCGCTAAGTGGATAAAGAATCACCTCTGCGATGCTGAATATCGCGATGAAGATGCTGTTTCGCGACCGAGCGAAATACGCGATGCTTGTTTGCGGCTTAGCCTTTTGCTCGCTTCTCATGTGCCAACAGTCATCGGTCTTTTGCGGACTGATGATGTGGACAACGGCAACGGTGCGAAACATTGGCGCGCCGGTTTGGGTGGTGGATGCCAAAGTCGAGCAGGCGAACGAGGTCATTCCGATGCGTCAGATCGAGGTTGATCGCGTGCGGAGTGTCCGGGGCGTGGCATGGGCGGTCCCGCTTTACATTGGCATCGAGCAGGCCCGCCTCGGTGACGGATCTTTTCAGAATGTGCAGGTCGTCGGACTCGACACGGGCACGCTCACCGGTCGGCCGATGAATATGAAAGCCGGCCGCATCGAGGATCTGCGACTGCCGGACTCGGTAGTGGTCGATCAGGTGGCGGTGGAAAAATTCCGCCGCAAGGGCATCACAATCGAGCTGGGGACGACATTTGAGATCAATGACAAATCCGCCCGCGTTGTCGGCATCTGCCATGTGAGCCGGAGTTTTCTTGGGCAGCCCTATATCTACACGACATATGACCGTGCGCTGGAATACGCGAAGCCTTCCCGCAAACAGCTCAGCTACGTGCTGGCGGCACCGATGCCCGGAATCTCCGCCGGAGAACTGGCAGCGCGCATCGACAAGCTCGACGGATTGCGGGCGATTGAGAGCGACGATCTCTTCTGGATGACGATTCGCTGGTATATTAAAAATACGGGTATTCCGATTTCCTTCGGAACCGTGGTGATCCTCGGCCTGATCGTCGGCATAGCTATCGCGGGGCAGACATTCTACCTTTTCGTCCACGACAACCTGCGTTTCCTGGCCGCCTTCAAAGCGATGGGTGCTCGCAATTCGACCCTCGCCGCCATGGTTCTGGCACAGGCGTTTTCCGTGGGATTCATCGGCTATGGTATTGGCGTGGGATTGGCCGCGTGGTTCGGAAACACCGTGCTCGCCAAAGAGGCGCCGCCCTTTTTTATGCCTTGGCAAGTGCCGGCATTCGTCGCGTGCGTGATCATTTTCATTTGCTCCTTCTCCGCCCTCATCGGCCTCACAAAAGTCATGCGCCTCGAGCCGGCGGTCGTCTTCCGATGAGCGAAAGCCATAAAATCGCAGTCCGTGTCGAGAATGTCGTAAAAAGCTTCAGCGGCGGCGACTCCCGCGTTTTTGCGCTCAAGGGCGCCTGCTTGGAGGCGAGTTTTGGCGAGATTCTCATGATCGTCGGTCCTTCGGGCTGCGGAAAAACAACGCTACTGAGCGTGATCTGCGGCACACTGAAGTTCGAAGAGGGTCAAATCACCGTCTTCGACAAAGACCTCGGAACAATGCGCAACGGTGAGATAACCCGCTTCCGCCGCGAGAACATCGGCTTCATTTTTCAGCAGTTCAATCTCATTCCCACACTTACAGCGGTCGAGAATGTGTCGATTCCCCTTATCCTTCAGGGAAAATCTAGGGCCGAAGCAGAAAAGCGTGCCCGCGCCGTCCTCGACCAAGTCGGCCTTGGGGATAAATTCAAATCCTATCCCAACCAACTCTCCGGTGGACAGCAGCAGCGCGTTGCTATTTCCCGCGCGCTTGTTCATGAACCGCGCTTGATCATCTGTGACGAGCCTACGGCCGCGCTGGATTCCGTGAGCGGACACAAGACACTGGAACTCCTCAAAGCCAGCGCACTGAAACCCGACCGTTGTGTCATCATTGTCACACACGACAGCCGCATTTATCCATTTGCCGACCGCATCGTTCAGATGGACGATGGACACGTGATCGGCAACTTCGACGACCACACCCAGATTCAGCATGCCTAAGCGCCTTTCCTTCTACCTCGCACTCGGCGGGATCATCGCCGTGACGCTCCTTGTTTTGCGCCTTCGTGAGAGCGGCCCGACGCCTCAGCCACTCGTGCCTCCCCCGCAATCGCCTTACGCCGACTCCATCGGGGGCCGGGGCCTCGTCGAGAGCGTGAATGAAAATGTCCGCATCGCACCGGCCACTTCTGGCCTGATTCGGGAGGTCGCGGTAAAAGTGGGTGACAAAGTTTCCAAGGGAGATGTGCTTTTCGCGATGGACGACAGGGATGCCCTCTCGCTGGTGAAGGTGCAAGAAGCCCAAGTCGCCGTCCTCGAGGCCCAGGTCGCCACCTCTCAAACCATCGTCGCCGACCGCAAAGACCAACTCGACCGCACAACCCGCCTCCGCGAAAAAAATGTCTCCAGTGAAGACGAAGCCAAGCGCAACCTTTTCGCCTGGCAGGCGGCCGACCACCAACTGCAAAGCACGCTTGCGGATCTGAACCTCGCCCGTGCACGCCTCGCCGATGCCCGCGTCCGACTCGATCTTCTCACTATTCGCTCCCCGCGCGACGGCACCGTTCTCCAAGTCAATATACGAGCCGGTGAATACATGATGGTTAACGCCTCCGAACCATCCATCCTCCTTGGTGACATTTCCCAACTCCAACTCCGCGTCGATGTGGATGAATCCGATGCTCCATCCATACGCGAAGGCTGCACCGGCGTTGCCTTCCTCAAAGGCTCGCGAGAAAAATCCGTCCCGCTCGAATTCGTCCGCATCGAACCTTACATCCTGCCGAAAAAATCCC
>Ga0209598_10002576_pt1 | contig 14109 bp, 13 predicted proteins | sample M_140807_EF_Meta_FD_187317 | JGI IMG/M metagenome (GOLD analysis project Ga0209598, IMG submission 187317) | Freshwater microbial communities from Lake Montjoie, Canada to study carbon cycling - M_140807_EF_MetaG (SPAdes) (version 2) | ecosystem: Environmental > Aquatic > Freshwater > Lake... | reverse complement strand
CCGGCCAGGAACGCGATCGTGGCGCGCTGACGCGTCTCCTCGGCCAGCGCCCATTTCTGGTGCATGGTCGCGGCGGCGGCGTCCAGCTTGCCATGCGCCACAGCCAGTGCGTCGATGCGCGCCTTCGCCTCGGGCCCGGTCGCCTTCGCTGCCGCGGCCTGCGCCGAATCGAGCACCACCAGCACATCGGCGAAGTCGGCGGGCTTCGCGCCACCCTTGCCGTCCAGTCGCTCCACCAGCGGCGATCCCACGGCACGCGCGGTGTCGGCAAGCGCGTCGCGGAACATGCGCACCGAACCCACATACTCGCGCCGCGCGCCCTCGGCATCGCGTTGCAGCGTCTTGAACTGTCCGATCGCCTCGTCGCCGGTGGCCGGCGTGAACACCACCCTGGGCATGGGCGGCGGCGCGAACACGCCCGCCAGCGACGGCAGATCGATCGCACGAGGCATGGGTACGCGATCGCCGCTCGGCGCGCGCAGATCGCGCTGCCCGAACTTCACCGGCGAGATGCGTCCGATCCAGCGTGCGTACTGCACGATCACCGGATCGTTCAGCCCGTAGCGATCCTCCAGGTACGCCTGCATCTGCGCCACCTTGCTCGTGTCGCTCATCTGTCCGCCCTGCACCTGCAGGCCGGCGCCGATGCCGCCCGGCGCCAGCGCCAGCAGCATGAACACCATCAAGGTGATGCCCACCAGCGTGGGCAGCATCAGCAGCAGGCGTCGGACGAGGTACGTGACCATTCGGGCGCGTCGCCGTTCAGTTCATCGACGGAGCCGCGGAGACCTTGAAGAACTCCTGCGGCTCCAGTCCGGTCTTGTAGGTGTTCACGTTGCCGAAGTCGCGCTTCACCAGTCGCAGCCACGGCGCCACGCGCACGAACGTGTAGGGCTGATCCTCGGCCACGCACGCCTCGAACTGTCGCCACACCAGCATGCGGTCGGCCTCGTTCATGGTGCGGCGGCCCTTCTCGATCAGCGCATCGCAGGTGGGGCTGTTCCACTGCGTGAAGTTGTCGCCACCCTCCTTGATGCTCTCGCTGTGCCAGATCTGGCGCGGGTCGCTCTCGGGCGCGTTGGCGCCCCAGCCCATGGTGATGGCGTCGAAGTCGCGCAGCTTCAGCAGTTCCTGATAGCGGCTCCAGTCCACGGGGCGCGTGGTCATCACGATGCCCGCCTTGCCGTAGCTGTCCTTCGTGAAGCGCGCGATGCGCTCGCTGATCTCGCCGCCGGTGGCGTAGGTGTACTCGAAGGTGAACTTGTCGCCCTTCTCGTTCTCCAGGATGCCGTCGCCGTCGCGATCCTTCCAGCCAGCCTCGGCCAGCAGCGCCTTCGCCTTCTCGGGGTCGAACGGCAGCGGTGCCACGCTGGGGTCGCTCGCCGGGCTCTCGGGATTCATCGGACCCTTGCTCACGATGCCGATGCCGTCCCAGATGTCGCGGATCATGCGCTCGCGATCAAGCAGCATGGTCATCGCCTTGCGCACGCGCTTGTCGGCGAAGGGCGTGGCCTTGCCGTTGCGCGGTCCGCACTGCCACGCGATGAAGCTGTAGCCGCAGCGCATGTTGGTCCACTTCAGCATGTAGCTGCTCTTCTCGAACTGCGGCTCGTCCTTCATCAGCTTGTTGAACTGCGGACTGGTGGGCAGCATCATCGAGCCCTCGCCGTTGCGGTACGCCACCAGCCGGCCCAGATCGTCCTTGATGGTGCGGAAGCGCATGCCGGCCAGCGGCGCGGGCGCGGCCCAGTACTGCTCGTTGCGCACCAGCACCACGTCCTGACCGGGCGTCCACTGGCTGGCCAGGTCATCCGGGCCCTTCGGCAGCTTCTCAAGCCGGAACTGCCCCGAACCCATCAGCATGCCGGTCGCCTGGTTCACCTGCGACGGCTCGAACTTGGCGTAGTAGTGCTTGGGCAGGATCGGGTCGCCGAACGCGATCAGGATGTTGGTGAACAGCGGCTCCTTGAACACGAATTCAGCGGTGTGATCATCGATCACCTTCACGTCCTTCAGGTTGTCCTGCGTGCTGCGGGTGCGCTCGGCCTCGATCAGCGGATTGTTGATGAAGTCCAGGTAGGTCCAGCGCACGTCCTCGGCCGTCACCGGCTGGCCGTCGCTGAAGTGCGCCAGCGGATTGATGTGGGCGCGGATCCACAGGCCGTCGGGGTCGATCTGCCAGCCGTCGGCCAGCTGCCCCACCATCTTCAGCGTCTTCGGATCGAAGGTGCCCAGTGCCTCGCACACGCGATCCATCACGCGGGTCTGGTACACGTCGCTGGCGATGTAGGGCGTCAACTTGGCGGGCTGCGCCTCGAACAGTTCGGTGAACTCGCCGCCCTCGCCGTACCCGGGCAGCTTGGCCGGATCGCTGGCCGCAGCGGGTGCGTTCCAGCGCTCGATCTTCACGCCGGGACGGGCCCATGCGTCGTCACGCGGCGCGGCAGCCGTGGTCGTCGCGGCCGCAGCCGGTGCCACCCGAATCTGCTGGATGCGCTTCTCCAGATCGGCGATGCGGCCATCCACCTTCTGCAGCAGTTCCCACTGCCGATCGCGCTGCACCATCGAAAGCCACACGCTCAGCGCCACCGCGAGCAGCAGCACCAGCATCACGAGGTCCTTGAATCCGAAGCCGTTTCGCATGGGACGCGAAGGGTAGCGAAGGGTCGCCGATGCGTCTCAACCTGCCGAGGCCGGGTCGAGTCGATCGCGCAGCCGATCTGCCGCGAAATTCAGCGAAAGCAGCGCGAAGGCCACCACGCCGCACGGCGGCAACAGCAGCCACCATCGACCCTTCACCAGATTCAGTTCGGGCAGTCCATCGGCCGCGAGGTTGCCCAGGCTCGGCAGTGGTTCACGAATGCCGATGCCGAGGAAACTCAGGAAGCTCTCGCTCAGGATCGCGGCCGGCACGGCCAGCGCCGCATACGCCGCCACAGGGCCGGCGAGGTTGGGCAGCAGATGCCACCAGAAGATGCGCGGCGAACCCGCGCCCATCGCGCGCGCCGCCTCCACGAACGCCCGCTCGCGCAGCGACAGCACCTGCCCGCGCACCACGCGGCTCATGGTGAGCCATCCCACGCCTGCCACCGCAACCAGCATGGTGAACAGGTTGATGCCCTGCCGCAGCGTGGGCGACACATCACGCAGGAATCGATCGGCAAGCCCGTCCACCGCCACGCTCAGCAGCGTGGCAAGCAGGATGCTCGGCAACGCGTACAGCACATCAACGCTGCGCATCAGCCACGCATCGGTGCGTCCGCCAAACCATGCGGCTGCCGTTCCCCACGCCACGCCCACCGCCGTCGCCACCAGCGCCGCCGCGATGCCGAGCGTGAGCGAGATGGCGCTGCCCGCCACCACACGCGCCAGCACATCGCGACCGATTCGATCGGTGCCCAGCAGTCGGCCGGGCACGTATTGACCCGCTGCTTCGGCCGCCTGCACGCGCGCGGCGGAAGCGGCATCCGACATCCACGACGGCGGCAGCAGACTCAATTGCAGGTTCTGCGCGGACCATCGTGCGGCGTGCGCGCCGCCGGGCAACGCGACGGAACCGAACGCCCACGGTGACAGCAGCGCAACCACCACCAGCAGTCCACAGAGCAGCCATACGCCCACGCCCCCACCGCCGGTGCGGCGCGCGCGAAGCGTCGGTTCTGCGGAGGGGCTCACGGCCCGCAATCTACGGCTTTGGCGAAGGCTCCGGGCGGTCCATGCCGTCGGCCGGACGCTTGGGCTCGCCGCCCTCGCGGCGCGGCCACGCGCCCTCGCCACCGATCAGCATGGACATGGGCACCTCGGACATGCGCCCGAACTTCGGCGACTCGCCGCGCTGCACCGCGCTCACCACCTCGTTCAGTCGAGTCTCGCGGTCCTTGATGTCGGTCTGCAGCTTGCGACGCGCCTCCTTCAGGCCCTTCTCCATCGCGATCAGCTCGTAGGCGCGCGCCTTCATGTCCAGTTCAAACTGCTGCTGCGCGGCCTGGCGCACCTCGACCAGCGCGGCGGCCTCGGCGGCGGCGTCACCAGCGTCCTTCGCCTGCTTCAGGCGCTCGCCCGCGGCGCGGATCTGCCGCTGCATGCGGAAGTCCTCCACCCGAGCCTTGTACAGCTCGGGCTGCCGCTCGCGCATCCACGACAGTCCGATCAGCATGCGCGACTGCGTGCCGATGCGCTGACGCAACTCGGCGGGATCCTTCGCCCGCATCGCCTCCAGGCCCTCGGCCCATGCCGGATCGATGTCCCGCGCGGTGGCGATGATGCGATTGATGTCCTCATCGGTGATCTCGCGACGCATGCCCGCGCCACCGCGCCGCCCCTCGCCGCCGGGCTGCGCCTTGGCTGCAGGACGCGGCTCGTCAGCGGCCGGCGGCGCCTGTCGCGCACCCGCCGCGAATGGAAGCAGCAGACCCGCCGTGAGGCACAGTGCCCCCATCGCGACCACTCTTGAGCGCCGACGAACGCTGCGTTCGACCTTCGTCATCCGTCCACCCGACCCTTCAGCAGCAGCTGCATCTCGGCGTCGAGGTCGTTCAGCCCCACGCCCTGCATCGCGTTCACGGTGGAGAAGTCCTCACCCAGCACGCCATCACCCGCCACTGCCATCACCGCGGTCAGGTTGGCCTCGCTGCTGTCGTCCGGCGCATGCATGGCGGTGAACCGCAGTGCAAGCCCCGACGCCAGCAGCAGCGCAGCCGCAGCGGCCACCCAACGGAACGAGAGACGCGCCAACACCGCCGGCGCCTGCTGGTTCTCGGGAAGCATGGGCGCACTCGCGCGGTACAGCCTGTCGGCCAGGCCGGCGGGCACGCGAGCCGACTGCGCGCCCAACAGGCGATGCAGACGAGGCGAATGGTCGGGATCAGGGGTGGACATCATGGTTTGGATCCTTCCAGACGGGATTCGGAACGGCGCCACATGGGCGCTCTTGCAGCAGGTGACGAGAAATCCGGCAGTATCGGACGGCGGTTCATTCGGTCTCTTCCTCCCCCAGACGGCGGCCGATCAGGCCCTTCAGCTTGCGCAAGGCCCGATGGTGGCGCGCCAGCAGGGTTCCGAGGGGTTCATGCAGCAGGTCGGCCATCTGCTGAAAGCCCATGCCGCCCTGATGGCGCAGGTCGATCACCAGGCGGTCCGCCTCGGGCAACTGCTGCATGGCTTCGTGCAGTGCGGACAGTTCCTCGGCGGTCGCGTGCTCCTCCTGCCGGGCCGAGGGCCCGACGTCGGCCAGCACGTCCGAGTCCATCGGCCGCGCATGGCGCTTGCGGCGGCGCATCTCGTCGCGCAGGCGGTTCAGCGCGATGCGGAACAGCCACGCCTCGAAGCGCCCCTGCTCCACGTAGTCGCCCAGCTTGGTCGCCACGGTGCAGAACACGCTCTGCGCGATCTCCTCGGCCAGTTCCGGATCGTTGGTGTAGCTGCGCAGGAAGGCGAACACGCGCGGACCCCAGCGCTGCACCACCTCGCGCCAGGCCAGCTGGTCGCCGGCTGCGGCACGAGCCAGGAGTGCAGGAATCTCCTCGGGCTCCGTCATGCGCGTGGCTCAATCTACTGCACGCGCCCAGCGTGGGTGCGGTTCGGCAGCGATCAGAGCGGCAGATCGTCGATGGCCTGCACGGATCGCGAGCGCGGCGCATCGAAGCCACCCGGCGGCGCGGCATCGGTGAAGTCGCGGAAGCGCGTCAGGCGACCATCCCATGTCAGGCGCACGACACCCGTCGGGCCGTTTCGCTGCTTGGCAATGATGAGTTCGGCCAGGCCACGCTTGTCGGCGTTGGCCTCCAGCCAGTCATCGTCGCCCTGGTGGTAGTACTCCTCGCGGTGCAGCATCAGCACCACGTCGGCGTCCTGCTCGATGCTGCCCGACTCGCGCAGATCGCTCATGCGCGGCTTGTGACCCTCGCGCTGCTCGGCGGCGCGGTTGAGCTGGCTCAGGCACACCACCGGCACGTCCAGCTCGCGCGCCATCGCCTTGATGCCGCGGCTGATCTCGCTCACTTCGGACTGGCGGCTTTCCACGCGCGCGCCGCTCGACATCAGCTGCAGGTAGTCGATGAACACCGCGGTGATGCCGTGCTTCTCCTTCAGGCGGCGCGCCTTGCTGCGCATGTTCAGCAGCGTCAGGCCCGGCGTGTCGTCGATCCAGATCTGCGAATCCTGCAGGCTTTCGCAGGCCGCCAGCAGCGCGCGGTAATCCTCCTTGCGCAGCATGTTGCGACGCAGGCGCTGGCTGTCGATGCCGCCCTTGGCGCACAGGATGCGCTGCACCAGCTGCTGCCGGCCCATTTCCAGGCTGAACATGGCCACCGGCTGCCCCGTGGCCGCCACGTTCTCCATCATGTTCAGCGCAAGCGCGGTCTTGCCCATGCTGGGACGCGCGGCCAGGATCAGCATCTCGCCCTTCTGCAGGCCGCTGGTCATCTCGTCGAACTCGGCGAAGCCGGCGGGCAGTCCGGTGAACGGCTTGCCCTCGCTGGCGTCGATCACCTTCAGCGTGTGGTCGAGCAGTTCCTTCAGGCTGGCGAAGCGCGCGCCATCGCGTCGCTGCGCGATGGCGAAGATGCGCTGCTCGGCGCCCTCGAGCACCTGCTGCGGTTCGTCGCCCGAACCCTGCGCGTCGGCCAGGATCTCGCCCGCGGCGCGAATGAGTTCGCGCATGGTCGACTTGTCGCGCACGATGCGCGCATACTCCTGCGCGTGCGCGGCGGTGGGCGAACTCTCCGCGAGCTCCACCAGATAGTTGGTGCCGCCCACGTCCTCGAGCAGTCCCTTGTCGGTCAGGTGCGCGTTCAACTGCACCACGTCGAGCGTGGCGGTGCGGTCCCAGATCTGCACCATGGCGTCGAAGATGGCGCCGTGGGCGGGCCGATGGAAATCGGCGCCGTTGGGAATGCTCTGGATCACGTCGCCGATCACGCGCGGATCGATCAGGATGGCGCCCAGCAGGCTCATCTCCGCCTCGATCGAATGCGGCGGCGCCGCGTCCAGCAGGCGCTTGGCGTCACGGGCGTCGATGCGGGAACGGTCCCGCGAGGCGGGACGGCCCGATGGCTTGGCGGGATCCATGTCGGTCACCGCGCTCAGCGGCTCGCGGCAGCAGCCATGCCGGACTCGGCGCCGACCAGATCACCCTGCTCGCGCATCAGGCGACCCGGCTTGAAACGCACGGTCTGCTTGGCGGGCACATGCACGGCCTCGAGCGTCTTGGGGTTCTGGGCGCTGCGGGCCGCGCGCTGACGCACCTCGAACACGCCGAAGTCGCGGAACTCGAGACGGTTGCCCTGCCCCAGCTCCTCCACCACCGCATCCAGGAAGTTCTGCACCACCGTCTTCACGTCGTTGCGCTGCAGGCCGGTCTTCTGGGCGATGCGTTCAACGAGTTCCTTCTTGGTGACGGTGTTCATCGTGCTTCTCCAGATGGGGCGCTTCGGAATGTCGTAACCGCGACGGCGACTTGACTTGCGTCAGTATGGTCGGGGAAGCCCCCGGCAGTCAAGCCAGCGTTTCATCCACCGAGAATCCCCGTTTCGCGTGACCGCATCCTGTGGATGGCCGCGGTGGTGCTGACGCCGGGAATGTGACCAAGCAGCCGCAGCTCGACGCCGAGTTCCTGCAGCAAAGCGAACTCCGTCACGTCCTCAGGCCGAGCGTAGTCCCCGCCCTTCACGTAGATGGTCGGATGCGTGGCGCGAATCACCTCGTGCGCGGTGCGCTCCTCGAACCAGGTGACCAGGTCCACGCACTCGAGCGCGGCCATCACCTCCATGCGCTGCTCCAGCGGGAACACGGGGCGATCGTCACCCTTCAGGCGGCGCACCGAGTCGTCGCTGTTCAGCGCCACCACCAGCACATCGCCCTGCTCGCGCGCCTGACGCAGGCTGGTCACGTGACCGGCGTGCAGCACGTCGAAGCAACCATTGGTGAGCACGATGCGCTGACCTGCGGCGCGGCGCGCCTCCAGTTCCACCTGCAGCGAGGCGCGATCGCGGATCTTGCCCGCCATGTGGCCCGCCTGCGCCAGCACCTGACGGCGCACCTGCGCGAAGGGAATCGGCTGCGCACCGAACACCTCCACCTCCAGACCTGCGGCCACGTTGGCGAAGGCCACCGCCTCGGGCCACGGGAAATGGTTCGCCAGCGCGGCGGCCAGCGCCGCAAGCACCATGTCGCCGGCACCCGTCACGTCGTACACGCGGCGCGCCACGGTGGGTACATGCACGGGCTCCATGCCCGCGCGTTCCAGATAGGAACCGTGACGGTCCAGCGTGAGCACCACCGTGTCCAGCTTGAAGCGCTCGCGAAGTGATCGCGCCAGCGTGCGCATCTCGGCATGGTCGACATCGGGCAGCGACTTGCGGCCCGACGCCAGCGCGGCCTCGGTGCGGTTGGGCGTGATGGTGGTGGCGCCGGTGTAGCGCGTGTAGTCGGTGATCGCCGCGGGGTCGACCAGCACGGGCTTGCCCAGCTTGCGTCCGATGGCGATCACGCCCTGGCACAGCGATGGCGTGCACACGCCCTTGGCGTAGTCCTCGATGCAGATCACCTGCGTGGTCGCGGCGGCGCGCTCGATCGCCTGCAGCAGGCGCGCTTCCACCGCGGCGTCGATCGGATCGCGGCTCTCCACGTCCACGCGGAACATCTTCTGCGGATGGCGATGCTGCGCCAGACCCACGATGCTGCGCTTCACGGTGGTCGGACGCGAGGCATCCTCGATGAGACCGGACGCATCGCAGCCGCCTTCCTGCAGCAGCGATCGGAGCGTGGCGCCCTCGGCATCCGCGCCCGTGATGCCGAAGCACTTCACGCGACCGCCCAGCGCGGCCGCGCACAGCGCCACGTTGCTCGAACCGCCCGCGGTCTGCTGCAGATCCTGCGCGCCGCGACTCAGCAGCACCGGCACGGGCGCGTCGGGGCTCAATCGATCCGCGGATCCATGCTGCGCCTGATCCAGCATGAAGTCGCCCACCAGCAGCAGGTCGAAGGGCTTCCAACCCGCCAGCAACGGCACGAGTGCTTCGGCGTTTCCGCTCATCCGGACAGTCTAGCGGCGAAGGCGCGAATCCCCAGCATCGAGCGCGGCACGCACGGCATCGCGCAGGGCCTCGCCGCCTTGCAGGCATGTCAGCGCCAGCTCGGGACGCACCACCGGCAGGTGGCTCGCGGGCAGCAGATCGCGCACCTTCACCCAGTCCTTCGGGGTGCACAGCACGGCTTCAGCGCCCACCTTCGATGCTTGCTCGAGCAACGACTGAACGCCGGCGCGGCCGTAGGCATGATGATCGCGCAGCGCGGGCGCGTGCACCACCTCCGCGCCACTCTGGCGCACCTGTGCGTGCAGCGCCTGCGGGTTTCCAACGCCGGCCCACACGGCCAATCGGCGTCCGTGGAGCCATGCCACCGGTTCCGCGCGCTCCAAGCCGCCGGACTGCACGCGCACGCCTGTCCAGGCATGACTGGTCCATGCGATCGGCGCGCGGCCATGCAGCGACTCGATCCGTCTTGCCAGCGTTTCATCCACGCGCGTGGCTCGCGTCACCACCACGGCGCTGGCGCGACGCAGATTCGACGCCGGCTCACGAAGCCAGCCCATCGGCAGCAGCGCGCCGTCCAGCCCGGGCCGCGTCGCATCCACCAGCACCAGATCCAGGTCGCGTGCCACTGCTCGGTGCTGGAACCCGTCGTCAAGCACCAACGCGTCGATCGTCTGCACGACCTGCAGCAGCGCCTTGATCGCGGCAACCCGATCTGCACCGACCGCGATCGGCAGGCCGGGCATGGCGTCGCGATGCTCCAGCACTTCATCCGACATCATGCCCCCGCGATGACCGCGCGTTGCGATGGCGGGCGATCGCCCCATGCCGCGAAGCGTTTCAACCACCCACCGCACCATCGGCGACTTGCCCGTGCCACCGGCGGTGATGTTGCCGACCGACAGCACCGGCATCGGCGCGCGCCAGCCATCCACGCGATCCAGACGCGCGTTGCGCAGCCGAACCGCGGTGCCGTACACCAGCGAAGCGGGCCATGCGAGCGGAGCCAGCACTGCAGGCAGCGGACCACTCATGCGGGCCACGCCTCCAGCGCCTGACGCAGGCGCTTCCAGGGAAGGCCCCCCACCGTGTCCGGGTCGCCCTCGCAATGCACGGTCCAGCCTGCGCGGCGACGCTCCTCGATGTCGTAGGCGCCAGCCTTGCCTTCCCACAGACCGCTCGAAATGTAGTGCTGCATGTCCGCGGCCGACACGCGCTCGAGTCGCACGGTCGCTTCATCCACGAATGTCTGCAACGCACCATGGCGCATGATCGCCACGCCCGTCACCACGGCATGCGCACCATCCATCATCCGCATCAGGATCGTCCGCGCTTCATCCGGATCCGACGCCTTGCCGACGGACTCGCCCCGGTGATGACAGATGGTGTCGGCCGCCACCACGAAGGCGTCGCGACAACGGTCGGCATGCACGGCCGCCACGGCCTGCGCCTTGGCCACGGCCAGTGCGCGCGCCACCTCGCGCGGATCTCCCTGCGGCGGCGTCGCCGCATCATCCACGTCGGCCTCGATGCTCTCGAAGTGCACGCCCTCGCGGCGAAGGATCTCCATGCGACGCGGCGAACGGCTGGCAAGCACGATACGAAGCGCCTGATTCACCAGCGCGGGCCCCGCAGCAGTTCCACATCAAGCCGACGCTCCACCGCATCAACGGGAATCAACTCCATGCGCTGCACCATGCGCGCGTCGCGATAGGCATGCGGATCGCTGGGCGCCACGCCTGGCGGCGCCACCACGCTCTCCGCGCGCCGATACGGACCCACCGCCGCCGGATCCGTCGCGCCGTAGATGCCGACCAGTGGACGCCCCAGCGCCGCGGCGGCATGCACCGCCGCCGAATCGTTGGCCACCACGGCCTCCGCGCCAGCAAGCGCCGCAAACCACTCGCCAAGCGGCAGCGCACCGCACAGGTCGATCGCCCCGTTCCGTGGCATGCACGCGCGAACCTGCTCGCGTTCGCTTGGTGCCCCCAGCATCAACACCGTCTCGCCGCGCGCCACCAGACGCTCCGCCAGCGCGCGCCATCGCGCCGCAGGCCATCGCTTGGAGGACCAGCGACTGGTCGGCGCCAGCGCAACGTATCGGTCACCGATGTGCATGGCGCCGCGTCGATCCCCCCACGCCTGCATCGCGCTCGGCTGCACGTGCATGCGCGCATCGCGCACCGGAGGAATGCCCGCATCTTCGAGCAATGCCAGCATCACCTCCGTCGCATCCGGCCCACCACGCCGCGCATGGCGCTCGTTCGCGGCCAGCCACGACCACTCCTTCGCGTCCGTCCATCCCACACGACGCGCAGCCCCGGTGAAGCGCATGAACAGTCCGCTTCGCAGCAGCCCCTGCGCGTCCACCACCAGGTCGTAGTGGGCGGCACGCAGCGCGCCGCGAAACCTGTGCACCTGCGAAACAACGCCCGGCATCCACCAACGCTTCCACGCCCGGCGCGGAAATGCCACGACCCGTTCCAGTGCCGGATGGCCTTGCACCGCCGCTTCGAAGTCGTCCTGCACCAGCCAGTCGATCTTGGCTGCCGGAAACGCGGCCCGCAGGCTGGCCAGAATCGGCATGGAGCGACAGACATCGCCCAACGCGCTCGGCTTCACCAAAAGGATGCGTCTTGGAATACCTGCCATGCGAAGTCTCAAGGTATAGTCCGCGACCTTCCCGCGCGGAACCTCCATCCCGTGACCGACGCCAAGCCCGCCCAACCCGAATCACCGAAGAATCCCGGCAGCTCCGCCGCCGGAGACAGCGCTGCGGGCCGTTCGAGTGGTGACACCATCATGGGTCGCGCCGTCGTGGACCGAGGCTGGGCCACCAAGGACGAACTGGAGAAGTGCCGCGAGATCCAGCAGCGCCTGCCCCCGGGCACCAAGTTGACCGATGTCCTGGTGCAGAAGGAAGTCGTCACGCGTCGCCAGTTGGCACGCCTGCAGAAGGAACTCGAGGCCGATCGCGGACAGAGCGCGATCCCCGGCTATCAGATGATGCGCAAGCTGGGTGCAGGTGCCATGGCCACGGTGTATCTCGCGAAGCAGGTGTCGCTTGACCGTCTGGTGGCGATCAAGATCCTGCCGCGCAAGTACAGCAGCGACGAAGGATTTATCGCGCGCTTCTACAAGGAAGGCCGCGCGGCGGCCAAGCTGAACGACCAGCACATCGTCGGCGCCCTCGATGTGGGTCAGGCCGGCGAGCATCACTACTTCGTGATGGAGTACGTGGACGGCGACACTGTGCACGAGCGCATCCAGGCCGCCAAGCGCATTCCGGAACGTGAAGCGCTGCTGCTGGTCAAGCAGGTCGCCAAGGCCTTGAAGCACGCGCACGAGAAGGGCTTCATCCACCGCGACATCAAGCCCAAGAACATCATGATCTCGAAGGCCGGCGTGGCGAAGCTGGCCGATCTGGGCCTGGCGCGCGCGGTCAGCGACCGCGAGGCCGCGGAAGCCGAAGCCGGCAAGGCGTTCGGAACGCCGTACTACATCAGCCCGGAACAGGCGCGCGGATTGCGCGAAATCACCCCGGCAGCCGACATCTACGGCCTCGGCGCAACCTTCTATCACATGATCACCGGGCGCGTTCCCTTCGAGGGCAAGAACCCGACCGAGGTGATGAAGCGCCACCTGAACGAGCCGCTCACGCCGCCGGACCACATCGTGCCGGACCTGTCACAGGGCACCGCACTGATCGTGGAGATGATGCTGGCGAAGGATGCGCGCGACCGCTACCAGAACGCCACGCAGCTGCTCGAGGATCTCGAGTGCGCACTCACGGGCGCCGAGACCGTGCACGCGCGTCCAAGCGGCGCATTCATGTCATCGCTTGCCGGCGCCACGTCGCCAGCCGATCCCGATGCGCCCGTGCCGGTGCTGCCGGGCAGCGGCAAGGGCCTGCCCTGGGCCATGATCGCGCTCGGCGCGCTGCTGCTTGCCAGCCTGCTGATCAACGCATACCTGCTGGTCAGCAAGCGCTGACGTCAGAGCACTTCGGCAAGCAACTCCACCTCCACGCATGCACCCAGCGGCAACGCGATGTTGCCCACCGCTGCACGCGCGTGGCGACCATCCTCGCCGAACACCTGCTGCAGCAGTTCACTGGCGCCATTGGCAACCTTGGGCTGGTCCACGAAGCCCGCGTCGCTGCACACGAACACGCCCACACGCAGGATGCGCTTGATGCGATCGATGCCACCGGCGGCATCCGCAAGCACGGCGATGCCGTTCAGCGCCGACTGGCGCGCGGCGGCCGCGGCGGTCTCCAGACTCACCTGGCTGGGCACCGCGCCCTTGGCCACCATCGCACCGTCCTTCATGGGCAGCTGGCCGCTCACGAAGACCAGATTGCCGGTCCGGGCGAAAGGCACATAGGCCGCGACGGGCTTGGGTGCGGGCGGGAGGGAAAGTCCGAGAGCCGCGAGACGGGAGGAGTGGGATTCGCTCATCTGGGCATCTTCGCGGAACCGGGCCATGTTCGCCACCGAAGCCTGACTACGGTGGTTTGCGCATTTTGCGCTTGACCACAGTTCGGCTTCGGTTAGATTGTCGGCTCTTCACTGATCGCTTCAGGCCATACCCACGGGTTCAACCCCGAAACCATGCCCTGATTCGCCGGCCTCCGGCACCTGATTTACCTGATGCGATCGACATCCAGCACTTGAATTGATGAACGGTGGCGGTTTCGCCGCCTGGATTCATGCTCGGATCGGTCAGATCCATCGTTTCAGGGATCACCCGTCCAATCATCGCTCACCCTGCCCCGCCTGCGTCGTCTCGCAGCGCGGAGCAACCCGTGAAACACCTCCGCCTGGCACGCGGAGCGTCCGATTCTCGGCACGTTCGTGCCGCGTCTCATTTACCCGCGGTCTCGCCAGACCGCACTCACCCCAGTCGGGACATGGTCCCGGAGTCCTCATCATGCGGAAGCATCGCGGTTTCACCCTCATCGAGCTGCTCGTCGTGATCGCCATCATCGCCCTGCTCATCGGTCTGCTGCTGCCTGCGCTCAGCAAGGCCCAGCAGAACGCCAAGGAAGTCAAGGATCGCGCTCAGATGAAGCAGA
>Ga0209598_10002574_pt1 | contig 14109 bp, 12 predicted proteins | sample M_140807_EF_Meta_FD_187317 | JGI IMG/M metagenome (GOLD analysis project Ga0209598, IMG submission 187317) | Freshwater microbial communities from Lake Montjoie, Canada to study carbon cycling - M_140807_EF_MetaG (SPAdes) (version 2) | ecosystem: Environmental > Aquatic > Freshwater > Lake... | reverse complement strand
TCTGCATCATCCGCAGAAACCGCCACCAACCTTATCAACACCCAATACCCAGCGACATCGGATTACTTATCGAGGTGGCTGACAGTTCCCTAGAGCTCGACACGGGCGTCAAGCGCGCCCTTTACGCTACCAGCGGCATACCCGAGTACTGGGTGGTGGACTTGGTTCACGGTACTGTTGAACAATCGACCTTACCGGGCCCCAGTGGCTACGGAATCACAGAAACTCATGGGATGCTAGATTCTGTTACAGCCACAGTGGTCAACGGGCTATCGGTTCAGGTTTCTGCCATTTTCCCTCAGGAACGATAGCAGATCGGCCTTGTCAGGTGCCTGGATAACCCGGAAGGCGCGCGGGCGGCAGCATCGGTTCGGGTGGCAGTTCGCTGGCCGGGATCTTTACCACAACGCCGTCCACGCAAATGATTAGTGGTGTGCCAGTGCTACGGCTGGCATGCCTGGCAGCAATGCCGGCTTCGATACAAGCACCTTCCAGAGCCAGCTTCATCTCCTCGGCGAGTTCTCGCTCCGATTTCATGGTGTTTCTCCTAATGCCTGCCTCTTGATGGCATCGTATAGCTCTGGTTGCTGCGCGAGCAAGGTCCCCTCGGTCTTGAAAGCCACCAGATCAGGAGTCTGGTTTGTGGCATCGAGCAGCCACCATTGGTCTGCGCATTGCTGATTAGTATTACATGTTTTGCCAAACCGCCTGAATTCCGCTTTCAGACTCATAATTCTTTCAACCCGCACAATCGTTACAACCGAAACAAGTAGCACGGTGGTTTACCCAGTTTGATTGCTGAACAGGAAATACAATGCGCCGCCAAAAGCAAACGTATTTTTGCCCGGCAGTTGCAATCCTTCTTGGCATTAGTGCTTTCGCTGGCGCTCAGGACTTGCACATTAGCTTCAAGCCTCTTGACCACATACCAGACACTGCCCCAGCCATAGAAATCGGTTCGGTTTCACACCCCTATGTTTTGGGTGTGCTGCACACAGGTGATGACACCGCCTCAGCAGTGCCCCAAGCACCGGTTCCAGCACCCATACAGGTAGTTCAGGAGGCACAGGCTGCCCCGCGAACTGATTCTTCGTACTACTCGTTGGCATTGGGTTCCGCTGCCACCGTTCTTGCAATTGTAGCCCTGACACGTTCCAAATCGGCCCACATTGTGCCTGTGATTAATGTGCATGTGCCCGCCACACACCGTGCAAAAACCAAAAAAGGGGTCAGAAGCACGAAAAAGGTGACTACCGAGTCACGCAATAAGGCCGCACACGTTTACCAGAATTATGATCCGGGCCCCAGTTTCGAGGAAGAACGCGCTAATGAAGCTGAAAAAGCGCAGCAGGCCGAAGAAGCCCTGCTGATGGGTCTTTTTGAAAGCAATATGGTCATGCGCTCGGCCATAGCCAATCTGCCATCAAATACCGATGAAATTCCTGCTCCGGACTCGCCTGTTGCAACCACTACAGCTTGCACAATCGGACATGAGAGCAGTTTAGGTTCATCCACCACGACCGTGCCAGCCGATACAACCGTTACTACTTCCTGACTCATTTGGAGGGTCATCATGTTACGGGCACCAGTCATCAAATGGTTGGCAATCGGCTGCCTGACACTCTTGCCTCTGGCAAGCCAGGCTCAGGTTGTCGAACAGTATTACGGTGTGAAGCGGGTTAATATTCCAGTAGAAGCGCCAAAAGCACAGGTGGAAGAAACCACTGCAGCAAAACCTGAGGCACCGGCACCAGCGAAAAAGGTGGCCCCCAGCGAACCAACCCCAATCGCTACAGCGACTCCGTTGCAGCCGATCGATTACAGACCTGCACAACGTGAATTCACTCCCCAGTGGATGCCGCTGTTGACACCAACCGACCCTTACAAGGCCTTGGCAGCTCCCAATCCGGCGCCGTCAGAAGAAAAGCCAGCACGCGAGGCTGCTGAACCCGTGAAAGTGGTTCGGGCCAGCACACCCACCATCAGCATGGCTCCGGTAGAACCACGCGATGTTTGGGAATGGGTTGTGGTGCTGGGCAGGGATTCTCAGGCATGGTCCGTCGGCCTAGGATCTGCCGCCACCATGTTAGCTCTGGTTGCCATCATGCGGCCAAGGCCTATGCAGTCGGCCCCGATTGTGAATGTCACGATGCCCACGACATCTACCACCATGCAAGGGCCAGGTCCGATGATGGGGTGGGCCTATCAGGAACCACGCCGCAAGAAGCGATCAAAAAAGAAATCATCCCCCGCCGAAGCTGAATATGTTCCACGCGAGCCCAATTTCACAATGGGGCCTACGTTCGAAGAGGAACAGGCAGAAATGCAGTTGATGGCTCAGCAAGCTGGCGATGCCATGCTGATGGGCTTGGTGGATGCGAATGTCGCCATGCTAGGCGCCATGGCGCAGGCCGCCGAAGAAACAACCCCAACCACTTCCCCTATTGTATCCTGAAGTCACTTTAACTCTAATCGAGGTATCAGTCATGGATCATCGCGCTGTTTATGTTGGTATGGATCTGGGCACATTCAAAACGGCGGTGGCAACCGCGCACGGTGTGCGTGAGGTAATCCCGACCGCCATTGGCAAACCAAAGGACCACGTTGCCCGCACGCTGCTGGGTCGCGACACGGTGTTTGGCGCCGACCTCACCGAGCATCGCCTTGCGCTCGATATCATTCGCCCATTCGAAAAGGGCGCGCTCAAATACCTCGACGGCAAAGATGTGAAGTTCGATGCCGCCAAGGTTGCTGCCCACAAAGACGCGGCACGGCAGGTTGTGGAACATGCTATTGCCATCACACGTCCACCCAAGGGGCTTCCGATATTTGGTGTTATTGGCGCACCAAGCAGAGCCAGCATTGCCAGCAAGTCGGTCATTCTGGAAGCGGCTTCCACCACGTTCGACGCCGTGCTGATTGTTTCTGAACCTTTCAGCATTGCTTATGGATGCAACAAGCTGTCCGATGCCCTAGTTGTGGATATCGGTGCTGGAACCATCGATCTTTGCCCACTCCGTGGAACCCTGCCAACCGACGATGAGCAGGTCACCATTCCTTTGGGCGGCGATTTTGTGGATGAGCACCTCGAGGCACTGCTGCGTCAGGCGCACCCCGAAGCTCAGTTCTCCCGCGCCATGCTGCGCGAAATCAAAGAACGTCATGGCGGAGTGATCGACACCAACGAACGCGCCATTGTCACGCTGCCTTGCCGGGGCAAGCCAACCCAACTCGATGTGACTGGTGTGGTGCGCGAAGCCTGCCGTCGGATTTTAAACCCTATCATCGAAGGCATTCGCGACTTGATCGCCCGCCACGACCCAGAATTCCAGCCCAGATTGCTGGCCAATATTCTGCTGGGTGGTGGTGGCAGCCAGATCAAGGGGCTCGACAGGGCACTGGAAGAAGGCCTCCGCGAATACGGCCAAGCCAAGGTAAAGCGAGTTCCAGATCCGGTTTATGCCGGAGCCATCGGCGCTCTGAAGCTTGCCATGGGTCTTCCCGGGTCACAGTGGGAAAAACTGTCGACTGCAAAGGGACAGTCATACTTTGCTGGCCCGGAAACCTTGATGTTCCCGCAGGCCCCCAAGGTTGAAGTTTCGTTGCGCGCCGCAGCGTAAGGAACGTGATAACAAAACGTTGAATTTCAGTAGACCTCCGGCGCAAGCTGGGGGTCTATCTCATTGGTTCGCAGCAGTACCACCCTCTGGTACTGCTACACTATGCCTTGAATGACATCACACACCATCGAAGTGCGCGAGTAATTACAAGAGGACATGGCTGAAAATGACACATACACAAACACGGGTTGTGGTATTTGACTTTGGCAACGTGGTGGCCCGGTTTTCGCACCGCCGCGCTGCTGAAGCACTGGCAAGCCACGGTCAAGATGTCGATGCGACAGCGGTTCAGGCATTCTGTTTCGGTAGCGTGCTTGACGACACATTTGAACGCGGCCATATGGATCCGGCCGATTTCCGCACCCGGGTGCGCCATGCTTTCGGAATAACCTGTAGCGACACGGCTTTCGACAAGGCATTTGCTGACATATTTGAACCAATACACGATGTTATCGCACTGGTGCGCAATCTGTCTGCCGCCACACCTTTAGCATTATTGAGTAACACGACTCCCATTCATAGCCAATGGTTTCTGGAACGGATGGCAGCAGACTTACAACCGTTTGGAACACTGGTGATGTCGCACGATACCGGGCACCGAAAGCCGGAACCGGGCATTTTCGCCTATGTTGAACGCCATACTGGTCACCCTGCCAACGCGCATATCCTGGTGGACGACCTTGCAGCCAACGTTGCCGGCGCATGTGCTGCCGGATGGGATGGTATTGTCTTTACAGAAGGAATGGACCTTGCCGGAGAACTACGCCGGCTGGGAGTTGTCGTGAAATAATGGAATCTGACAAAGCAGGCGATTGATTTTGAAAGAAGACCAGCGGGACGCCGGTCCAACCAACCTAATAACTTCCCCTACAGCAATTCATAGTCCTCACATCGCCAGCGCTAGATTCAGATGAGGTGGGACCGGCATCCCGCCGGTCTTCCTTGGCTGATGCACCCCGTTTCCTGCTCACGGTCCAATATCTGGCAGGCCGAGTCCATTGAGGTGGTAGCGTTCGCGCACGCGCATTTGTTTGCGGTCGTGCGCGTCCTTGTCGTCGTAACCGACAAGGTGCAGCAACCCGTGAATGACATAAAGAGCCAACTCGGCATCGACTTCATGCCCGCCGACGCGGGCCTGTTCGAGCGCCACCTCGACACCTATCACCAGTTCACCAACTAGCACTTTACCTGATGAATAAGGGAAAGTGATCACATCTGTTGGCTCATCGTGCTCGAGAAAGCGCTTGTTAATACCGTGGATAGTGGGATTGTCTACAAAAGCTAAGCTGATTTCGTAATCTTTAATGTCTTCTTCGGCCATCACCTGCCTGACAATTTCGCGCAGGCGTGGCCGATCGAGCTTTACCAATTCCTGTGGCGAGGCAATGCTGACCTTGGGCACGTCTCAGACTCCCACAACCAGACCAGAAGAAGGCTTCGCCACATCGAGGCGGTTCGGTTCGGTCGATCCAGCCAGCACGGGTGGCACCAGCGCCAGTACCTCGTGTGCCAGACGGGCGTAGTCTTCTGCCCCATGGCTGGTAGGAGCGTAGGCAAAAATGGAGCGACCGAAGCTTGGGCATTCGGCCAGTTTGATGTTGCGGCGGATACGAGACCCCATCAGTCGCGCCTGACTCCAAGGCGTGTTGGTGGTACGTGCGCGTTCCAGAAACGCGGAAAGATCGGTGATGACTTCCTGCGCCAAGCGTGTGTTGGCATCGCAAAGGGTGAGCACAACGGCACTGACGCGCAGGCCCGGGTTCAGGCGTCGAGTGACCAGACCGGTGGTTTCAAACAACTTGGCCAATCCATGCAGGGCCAGAAAGTGTGGTTGCAGAGGAATGATGACTTCTGTTGCAGCTGCAAGGGCATTGAGCGTCAGCACACCCAGTGATGGTCCACAATCCATGATCAGAACATCACAGGCATCCGGCTCAGCATGGATCAGGTCGCGCAGAATGAGCTCTCGGCCGACAACACCAGAAAGCTCAACCTCGGCAGCAGCAAGGTTCAGCTCGGCGGGTACCACCTCGAGGTTGGTTTCCACGGGCCGGCGAACACGAGACCAAGCCACGCCTTGCGTCAGCATCGAATACACAGAAGGAGACCGGCCATCTGGACCTGCTCCGACATGGGCGGATGCGTGGGCCTGCGGGTCGAGGTCCACAAGGCAAACGCGCTGTCCGGCACCAGCAATGGCTGCAGCAAGGTTGACGGCAGTCGTGGTTTTGCCCACGCCCCCCTTTTGATTGATGATTGCAATTCTGCGCATGCCACGCCTCCTGAGAAATACCTGTTGGAGCGGGACCATACCCACGGAGGCCGTTTGGGATAAATGCCAAGGCTTGAGGTTTTCAAATGGGAGTTGATTCTTGAAACCCCGGTCGGGTATCTGGGTGTGTTTGTCGGCATTGGCGTGCCGGCTACCGGGCAAGATGCCCGGTCACCAGGATTCGCAGCTCAAGGAAGGGCTTACCCGCCATGCAAGCGGTTATCCTGTGCGGTGGGCAAGGCACCCGGCTGCGCGACACCTCGGAACATTTACCCAAACCAATGGTTCCCGTGGGTGGTAAGCCCATTCTGTGGCATGTGATGAAGCATTGTGCCAGCCATGGCATACGCGAGTTTATTCTTTGCCTTGGCTACAAAGGCCACGAAATCAAGCGCTGGTTCCTCGATTATCATCTGCGCGAACGGGACCTTACTGTGCGACTTGGGCGGCCCGATCAGGTGGAGATCCACCCCGGCCACGGGGACGATGAAGACTGGCTGGTCACCCTCGCGGAAACCGGCGAGCACACCATGACCGGCGGGCGCCTGAACCGGGTGGCGCACCATATTCGTGGCGAGCGATTCCTCTTCACCTATGCCGATGGCCTCTCCGACGTAGACATTGGCGCTCTGGAACAGTTCCACAAGGGACACGGCCGCTTGGCAACGCTCACCGCCGTGGCACCTCCCGGCCGCTTTGGCGAACTCACACTTGATGGCGATGCCGTGCAAGCTTTTCAAGAAAAGCCACGCCATGCCGCCGGTCGTATCAACGGTGGATACTTCATGCTCGACCGCGGTGTGCTCGACAGGCTAGACGATAACCCGTCATTGGTTTGGGAACGGGAACCTCTGGAACATTTGGCAGAGACCGATCAGTTGCGCGCGTTTGCCCACGATGGTTTCTGGCACGCGATGGACACAACCAAAGATTATCTTGACCTCAATAGAATGTGGGAATCAGGCAGTGCCCCGTGGCTCACATGGGACCGTTCTACCCGCGCACGCACCCATCGAATTCCCATCAAGGAGGCAGCATGTCGCCCATGATTCCGTCATCGGAAACCACCTTTTGGCGTGGCCGCCGCGTTCTGGTAACAGGCTGCACCGGTCTAGTGGGCTCTTGGACAACACGGCTTCTGGTAGCCCGTGGGGCACATGTGGTGGGATTGGTACGCGATCGCGTTCCCGGCAGCGACCTTATGCGCTCCGGCCTGATGCGACGTATCGACCGCGTTCATGGCGATCTGGAAGACCTCCCACTTCTGGAACGCACCGTCAACGAATATGAAATCCAGACCATCATTCACTTGGCTGCCCAGACCATTGTGGGAACTGCAAACCGATCTCCGTTGGCAACATTTGAAGCCAACATCCGCGGCACTTACCATCTGCTGGAAGCAGCCAGACGCAGCGGCCTGAACCCGGATGTGGTGCTGGCCAGTTCAGACAAGGCTTACGGAGACCAGCAAGGAGATGCCTACAGCGAAGACACACCGCTGCGGGCAGTACATCCTTACGATGTCAGCAAGGCGTGCGCCGACATGATCGGCCGCGCTTACACGGTAACTTATGGCCTGCCTGTTTGTGTTACCCGGTGCGGCAATTTCTTTGGCGGTGGCGACCTCAACTGGAACCGTCTGGTGCCGGGAACCGTGCGCAGTCTTCTGGAAGACCGCCCACCGGTTCTTCGATCCAGCGGGGCACCAGTACGCGACTATTTCTATGTCAAAGATGGCGCGGAAGCCTACTTGCTGCTGGCCCGACGGATGGCAGAAGACAGGTCGATTCATGGCGAAGCGTTTAATTTTTCCGCAGGTTTCCGCCTAAGTGCCATGGAAATGGTGGAAAGACTGACGCGCTTGGCAGGTGGCCGGCATGCCCCACGTGTGTTGGCTAACGCGCCCAATGAGATTCCCCATCAGGAAGTGGACAGTGCTAAAGCACGCGACAGCCTCGGCTGGCGGCCACGCCACGGCCTCGATGAAGCCCTGCTAGAAACAATGGCTTGGTACCGGGCACACCTGACACGCGCCGAGGCCGACGCAGCCGATTCCACATCTTTTGAGATCCGTGCCGCCTGATCATCTATCCAACCGGAGCCCGCACCGTGAGCAGCCAGAAAACCATTTTGACGGCAGGTCCATCTATCACTCGTCGCGAGATCGCCTATGTACTCGATGCTGTCGAGCACGGGTGGAACGAGGACTGGAATCTGTACATCCGCCGGTTTGAAGATGCCTTCGCCGAACGCGTTGGCGTGTCGCATGCGTTGTCCACCAGTTCCTGCACGGGCGCACTGCACTTGGCTCTCAAAGCCCTTGAAATAGGGCCGGGGCACGAAGTGCTGGTACCTGAATCCACTTGGGTCGCCACGGCAAGTGCCGTGACCTACGTGGGGGCCACCCCTGTGATGGTGGACGTAGAACCCGACACATGGTGCATGGACCCGGACCTGGCCGAACAGGCGATCACCCCACGCACACGGGCCATGATTCCGGTGCATTTGTACGGCCAACCAGCCAACATGAACAAACTTGTGCCACTGGCTCGATCACGGGGCCTTGCCATTATTGAAGATGCAGCACCTGCCTTGGGTGCGACCATCAGCACACCCGAAGGTGAACAGCCAGTGGGCAGCCTAGGCGACATTGCCTGCTTCAGCTTTCAGGGCGCCAAGATCATGACCACCGGTGAAGGTGGCATGGCTGTGACATCCAGCAAAACATTATTTGAGCGGATGAAGTTTTACAACGAACATGGCCGCGCACCGGGTGGATCTGGATTCCAGATTGCGGAAGTCGGTTTCAAATACAAGATGTCGAACATCCAAGCGGCGCTAGGCCTTGGACAACTGGAAAGGCTCGAAGAACTCGTCGGCAAAAAGCGCCAGATCCTTGCGTGGTACAAGGAACGCCTTGGCGGTGTGAAGGGCCTACAACTCAACCCCCAGACATCGTGGTCCCACGGTATTGCGTGGATGAGTTCTGTGGTTCTTGATCCAAAACGCCACGCGCCGCGCCTAGAAGTGACTCGGCGGCTCAAAGCCGCGGGGATCGACACGCGGCCGTTTTTCCCACCTCTGTCAAGCTTCCCGATGTTTGGCGGAAACGCAAGCTTCAGCAAAGTGGCCACTCATCTGGGCGATCACGGAATCAACTTACCCAGCGGGCACAACCTGACTGAATCCGACGTGGACCGCGTGGCCGATGGACTGCGTGCAGCGCTGCGGCCGATAGTTCGCTCCGTTGCCTGAACCAACGTCATTATTGTGGAAATGGACCATGGTTGCCTCCTCACCTGCTTGTGGAATTCTTGAATCGGTGTCCCGGTTCAAGATGGCTGGCGCCTCGGGTATCAATCTGGCAGGCAATGCCGGAACACTGATACCTGTTAGCTCTGCTGACGCAATGAACACATTGTCGATCGCGTTATTGGCACGTTGGCGCGAGCAGGCAGCCGATGCATATCTGGTTAAATTTCCCGTCACGCTGGAAGGCACACGGACTTGGTTGGAGCGGGGCGTACTGGGCACAGCAGACCGTGTGCTGTTCTGGGTGGTGGATCCAAAGGGTCGTAAGGTTGGACACTTAGGGTTGTTCCGCTACGATCCTGCAACCCATTCAATAGAACTCGATAACGTCGTTCGCGGCGAAGCCGATGGACCTGCCGGGATCATGATGCGGGCAACAGAGGCATTGTGCCGCTGGTGCTTGGAGCAGGAAGAAATCACACACGTGTATCTGCGCGTGTTTTCAGACAACCAACGCGCACTGAAGCTTTATTCTAGGGCAGGTTTTGTGGAACTCTTCCGCAAACCACTGGTAAAGATAGAAACCAGCAACGGCTGGAAGTGGGAAGAGGCGCCGGAATTGCACCGGGCCCCAGTAACCAGACATTTCGTGACCATGCGGCTTGGACGTGACCGGGTTGTTCCACCAGTAATCAGCGTGGTAGTGCCTGCGCGCAATGAGGAAGGCAACCTGCCTCGCGCATATTCTGAAATCACGCGGGTTCTTGAAGCACTGGCGGAACCATATGAAGTGCTGCTGATCGACAATGCCAGCAGCGATAAAACCCAAGCCTTGGCAGAAGAGATCTGCCAAAGCGACAACCGTTGGCGCTACCTGCGTTTCAGCCGGGATTTTGGCGTGGAAACCAGCATGCTGGCAGGGTTGCGGGCCGCTCGTGGCGATGCCACAGTGATTCTATTCAGCGACTTGCAGGATCCACCCGAACTGATTGCCACGCTCATGGCTCGGTGGCGTGAAGGCCACGACGTGGTGTACGGAGTAGTGAATCAGCGTGGCGGTGAGCCTTGGTGGAAATGCCTGGGAGCTCGCTTGTTTTACCGGGTGATGAGTGCTGCAGGCGAAACGCCTCTGCCACCAGATGCAACAGATTTCCGTTTGTTATCTAGGCGAGCACGCGAGGCAGTGGCTTCGTGCGGTGAGCGCAATCGCTATTTCAGAGGCCTCAGTCATTGGGTTGGTTTCCCGTCGTGCGCCATGCCCTACGACAGGCGCCCCCGTTTGGCAGGAATCAGCAAGGCACCGCCTTTTTACATGATGGCAATGGCCGCACGGGCCTTGACGGCATTTTCTCTGGCCCCGGTTCACATGCTGGGTCTTGGTTTGCTGGCATGCGGATCGATTGCACTGGCTACAACAGCAATCTGGATTATCGGCCTTATTTCGGGGAACATGCTGTTCGATATGACAGCATCGATGGTTTTGCAATGGTGGACTCTGGCTGCGGTCATGATGGCAGGATGGACCTGTGGAGAATACGCTGGGCGAACTTACCGCGAGTCGCGCGCACGGCCAGAGTATCTGGTGGAATCTTCCATCCGCTGGGATAACCAGCAGAGCAATACCATGAAGGAAACTGTACCGACAGGTCAACAAAGCAATCGCTTCACCGGATATCACACACCTACTTCATCTACTTTCGATGCGCCGGCACAGCCGACGCGAACAACAACACTTCCCGGCCGGCAGAGGCCCGCATGGGCTCCGGTCAGCCGACCCTGACCAACGCCAGCACCACTCGAGAAACACCATGAGCGACTCATTGAAAGCTGAAATAATGGAGCTGGTTCGCCGTCACACCGAGGCTAAGCACGCCCCCAAGCCATTTTTGCCTGGCGAGACCATGGTCCCGTATGCCGGGCGTGTTTTCGACCACCACGAGGTTGAAGCTGCTGTCGATTCAATGCTCGATTTCTGGCTCACGCTCGGGCCTCAGGGCGAAGCTTTTGAACGCGAGCTTGCCGCTGCCGTGGGAGTACGCGAAGCGCTGCTGACCAACTCTGGCAGCAGTGCCAACCTCTTGGCGGTTGCGGCACTGACAAGTCCATCACTTGAAGGCCGGTTGGAACCGGGTGATGAAGTCATTACGGTAGCAGCAGGATTCCCAACCACAGTAGCACCACTGGTGCAGAACCGCCTAACACCTGTATTTATTGATGTGGATCTTGCCTCGGGCAACCTGCGCGCTGATATGCTCGAGGCTGCTCGTGGTCCACGCACCCGGGCAGTGATGGCGGCACACGCTCTGGGCCATCCATTCGATATCGATGCCGTAAAATCTTTTTGCGACAAGCACGATCTGTGGCTTGTAGAAGACAATTGCGACGCTCTTGGCAGTGAATGGAACGGCAAACGGACAGGATCGTTTGGTGACTTTGCCACCCAAAGCTTCTATCCGCCCCATCACCTGACAATGGGCGAAGGCGGTGCAGTGCTTACCAACACACCCAGGCTTCGGCGTCTGGCAGAAAGCTTCCGCGACTGGGGCCGCGACTGCTGGTGCCCCTCCGGCAAGGACAATACCTGCGGCAAACGATTTGGTTGGAAGCTAGGTGATCTGCCCGAAGGATACGATCACAAATATATCTACAGACACCTAGGCTACAACCTTAAGCCACTCGACCCGCAGGCTGCCATTGGCCGGGCGCAACTGCGGCGACTCGACGGATTCATTGCCGCCCGACGCGCCAATCATGCTTTTCTGAGGAAAGCCTTGCAGCCTTTTGAGAATCTTGTCCACCTGCCCGAACCCGATCCGCGCGCCAATCCTTCATGGTTTGGATTTCTTATTGTCGTGCGTGATCATGCTCCTTTCACCCGCACCGAATTTGTAAAGTACATGGAAGGATGTAAAATACAGACCCGGCCGCTCTTTGCCGGAAACCTCCTCAGACATCCAGCTTTTCAGGGAATCGAACACAGAGTAGTCGGCGACCTGCATACAACAGACAAACTGATGAACGACGCTTTCTTTCTGGGTGTTTATCCCGGCCTCACTCAACCAATGCTAGACTACATGGCAGATTGCTTGACACGCTTTTTAGAAGATCCAACACAACATAGGTCCCGAATTCCAATGCCCATAAGCGGATGCTGACCATGCCCCGCCTTTCGCCACGCACCATTCAACTGCTGTTGCTGGCCCTTATCACCATGGCGCATGTGGCCACCCGACTGGAATCGCTGCGGCAATACCCATTAGGCAAGCGGCTCTTTTTCCCCGAATCGTTCCGCTATTCCTTGGCGGTTATGGCTGGTCTTGGTCTTAATCCAGTACCATTTTCAGGCGATCCCACCTCGATCCCGCTTCAAGATTTTCTGGCAGTACAGTCGGAAGGTATTTCGGCCCAAGAATTTGAAGCATGGAAACAGTCCCGACTTTCCGCTGAAACTGTTCACGACAGTCCTTTGACATACGAAGACCAACATCTGACATGGCCCCTGTACACCACACGGGTGCTCGACCTGCTGGTGGCCGCAGCCATCTGGTCTGTTATGGGTATTCAGTGGAATTACTTGTTCATTTTCTATCTGGTTCTCAGTACAACAGGGCCGGCGTGCCTGTGGCTGATGACGCGAGCGCTGACAGGAAGCGGTTGGACTGGTTTGGTGGCAGCCGTTCTTTACGTTTCCAATCCACTCGAAATGGTCTTCGTTTCTTTTTCTCCCCGCGACATCAGTCCGCTCTGGTTTGCGATTCCCGCGTGGACATCCCTAGCCTGCCTGATTGGCCAAACAAAGACTTGGACGGGCCATCTGGGTGCATGCCTATTGACAGGACTTTTAGCAGGATTAGGCCTTGGTTGGCGGCACGACGCACTGGTTACAGTGGTAGCCATCACATTACTAGCCGGCCCATTGGTGCTTGCTTCAGGTGGCTCATGGGCACGGGCCGCAACGGCACCTATTTTCTGTTATCTTGGCACTCGCCCTGTGGTATTAGCCATTTTCCTCGCCTGTCCTGCACCGCCTCAACAATCGGGCGTGGGTTTTCATATGGCTTACTATGCCGAAGAAACACGCTGCTCGCTTTTTCATTTGGAAAACAGCTCCGGCATCAGCCGCGATGACTTGCAGGTGATGCAGCGTGTTGCCCAGGTACGCGCCGATTCCGGATTGCCTCCCATCCCGTTCGATCCATCGCACTGCCACGAGCTTTATGGACCAGATCATGCGCGGATCACACAATCACTCCTGCTTGATTCTCTCCGTACCAACGCCTACGCATGGCTGACGCACGTGCCTGAATTTGCTTGGCGGACCCTTGCCGCAACCCGTCTTGTAGACCTACCGATTGGTGGGCACATTCGCCTTCAACCACTACGCGATGAACCGATTGGGGGAATTGGCAGGCACCTGCTGGCACCATTGTCTTGGGTCGCCACGGCGGTTCCAACGCTATTTATAGCAGGTATTGTGCTTGTAGCAGGCTTAGGTTTAGCGCCTGGACCACGCGAGCGATTGCTCGCTGCCGGCCTATCTTTATTCTCGATGGCCTATATTGGCATTTTATTTCTGATCTTGCCGGAATTCAAGCACACTGGTCTGCTCGTCGTTCCCATGGCTTCTTTGGGAGCCGCAGGCCTGGCGCAGATAGTAAAGCTTTTATCGGCCGAAGGAAGGGCAACTGTTCGTGCTGGAATTCCGCACCGGTGGGCACGCATTACCGGTGGAATAACTCTGACTTTATTGTTGATCTGGTTGGGATTGCTCCCTGTGGCATGGTACACTTCAAAATCTGCTCGCGCCGCAACCGTGGCTACCGTTAATGCATTGGCTACCCAGGCGAATTGGCAGGTGAATGAAGGCGACCCACTGACCCAAGAACTGCGACGAAATAACGATGAACTGAACCACGCGGAGGTGTGGTTGGTGGAAGTGCAAACGGCGGAATCGGGTGTGAGACT
>Ga0209598_10002572_pt1 | contig 14112 bp, 14 predicted proteins | sample M_140807_EF_Meta_FD_187317 | JGI IMG/M metagenome (GOLD analysis project Ga0209598, IMG submission 187317) | Freshwater microbial communities from Lake Montjoie, Canada to study carbon cycling - M_140807_EF_MetaG (SPAdes) (version 2) | ecosystem: Environmental > Aquatic > Freshwater > Lake... | reverse complement strand
TGGCATGGGGAGCCCATGAGAGGCATACCAGTCGGGTACCCGCTTCAATCAACCGACGGGCCAGCAAGGTGCTTTGGCCGTAAATGTTCCGACCATAAGCATCGCGCAGGCGCTCCGATTCCCGACTGATGGAAAAAGCGTCGCGGCAGGCATCGGAATCGAGCAGGCGGAAAGCGCGCTCGCGGAGCGGTGTGATTTCTGTGGCCACACTCTCAAGGCGCGTGATCAGGCCCTGCCTGTCGCGTAATCGAGGGTTGTCGATGCCGGGTGCTGGCTCGAATTCCGCCAAGCGGAACCCGTTTTCATTGGGATCGCGAAGCACATAAAGCGGATCGCGTTCCTTGCCCAGCAGGCCACCGGAAAACCCGGGCTGCGGTGGGCCACCTAGGCCCTCTTGGGTGACATAAGGCAGGCTGACATAGCCGGGAACCAGCGACTTAGGCGGGCGCACAAGGCTTGTAATGGCCCCCATGGCCGGCTGATCGGTCGGCCGGGCTCCACCTCCCGCTTCGCCGCGATCATGCCCTGTCAGGCCACAATAGACAGCCGCGGCGTGGGAATTGTTGACCGAGTGGTGCATGCTACGAATAAGGCAAGCGCGGTGCATCTGCTTGGCCAAACGAGGCAAGTGCTCCGAAAGCTGCAAGCCGGGAACCGAGGAAGCGATGGGCTTGAATGGTCCGCGGATCTCCTCGGGGGCGTGGGGCTTCAGGTCCCACATGTCTAGGTGACTGGGCCCACCGTTGAGGAAAATAAGAATGGCATGGTCGGCACGAGCAGGAACGGCATCGGCAGCATGTGCCCGATGCCACAGTAATTGATCGAGGCCAAGGGCGCCCAGGCAACCAAGCCGCAGCAAACCACGGCGATGGGGTGTGAATTCTGCAGGCATCATTGCGATCACCCGTGCCCATGGGCGCGTCGGGAAAGTTCAGGATAGACCTGAAGTGTACCCAACGCGCCTACACAAGGCCAGCAGTGCCTTGCATTGGCAAAATTAGGGTCCTGTACGGCCAGATGGCAGCGCGGGCGCGCCCGTGGCAGGCGGATTCAACGCTGCACGGTCGGGCAGATACACATCCATTCCCGGGAGGAGGGAGCCGTCTTTGGGCGCGTCTTCCCGTGCCCGCGGGTGATTGCGGTTATAGATGAAAAGCGCGGAAGCCATTTTTGGATCTCGGTAATACTGTTCCGCAATCGCGGGATACGTGTCGCCGGGTCTGGCAACATGAACATTTTCACTCCACGTTGCCACCTTTGGTCGTACTGGAGCGATGGCCAGCGGCGCGCCGGGTGGCGCCGATGGCGTGAACGTGATACCCGACGGCGTGATCACCCCGCTAGAAACCGGACGATCCATAGCTGTGACTGGGGTGATGGGACTCGGACCATTTGGCGTTGGCGCGAGTGCCGCCGGGACCGTGAATGTGGAAGCCACGGCAGGGGTAGGTGGCTGGGCGCTAGGCGAACCCGGCATAGTCAACACAGGAATCGACCTGTTGACGACATCATTCGAGATCGGTGCCGGTGTGAATACCGGCCTATTACCGCCAGCGGCAGGCATGGTGAGTGTTGGCAAGCCGGGTGGCGGCGTACTGTTTCCCAGACTGAAAGCGGGAGCAGGCCCAGGCGGGGCGGATGGCGCGCCTGATGGAGGTGCGGACGAGGGCGGTAGCGGTGCCGGGAAGGACGATGGCGGTGGCGAGGCAGGTGGCGCAGGGAACGGCGTCGGTGTGGCAGACTCTGGAGCGGGAATAAATTCCGTGCGGCGCGCAGGCCCCTGACCCGATGGAAACGTAATGACCCGTGCTTCAACTGGCATGGCAACACCAGGGGCATTGGATGCTGGTGCCGCTGGCGCGTTGAACGCGGGCGCAGCAGGTGCGGAAGGTGGAGGCGGCGAGAACGAAGGCAGAGGCGTTGATCCCGGGAAAGCCGTAACGGCTGCCGGCGCCATCGGCCTTGTTTCAGGCACCATGGCAGGCGGGGGTGGAGGATTTATTGGAGCTGGACTGGCATCAATTTTTGGCTGGGTTGGTGGCGGAAACGCCGATGCTGGTGACGATGCTGGTGAAGTGGCACCCGGCAAGGGCGGTAACGGCGGCAGACCAGATGGTTCATCGGCTGCGCGCTTAGGGGGCATGGCTGGTACAGGTAGTGGCGGTGGCGGAGAAGCCGAAGAGCTTCCTGGCAATGGCGGGAAGGCGGAACCGCCCGGCGCTGGGAACGACGGCAGTGGTGCGTCATTCTTGGCACCCGGCAGAGGCGGCAACGGCGAAAGGCCGGGGCTATTTAGGCTAGGGGGATTCGACGGTAATGGCACAGGTGCGGGAGGCGGTGGCGTTCCAGCACCCGGCAAAGGAGGCAGAGCAGGCAAAGCACTATTGCTGCCTGTTAAGGGCAATACCATGTCCTTGGCCTTGCCCTGATTGTCTTTGCCAGATTCCTGGGCCGACGCGAGCATCACACCGGAAAGGCCCATCGGGGTTTCGGGAGCGGGTGTTTCCGCTGCCTTGACATCTTTTTCATGATTTTCAGAATCGGGCTTGTCCGGAAACTCGTACGCCACCTGTTCTGTTGTTGGCTTGTGGCCAAGCAACTCCTCGGGGGCGAGGTGCTTCTTGACCATCACCCCGGCTACCAAGCAACCAAATGCTCCGGTTGCCAACAGCCCTGCCTTTATTTCCCGGGACATTCCCGTTGTTTTGGCTGGATCCGCCATGGTTCGTCTCCTGTTGGGTGATTATTCGTCAGACCCGGCGGCAGGCCGCCGAGCGTAGTCCATCCACTTGGTCGCATCCCATAATTCAAAGTGGTCGTCAATGCCCACCAGCACGCACTCGCGGCTTAGGCCAGCAAAGGTCAACAACCGTTCGGAAACCGGTAATTTCCCGTCCGCCGCTACTTGAGCTCGTTCGACTTGGGCAAAGTAAAGGCGCCTGAACGCGCGCACATCGATTTCCGATGCGGGTGACGCTTCAAGCCGTTCTGATAGGCGGTCTAGGTGCCCTTGGTTGGTAATCCATAGGCAGGTATCGGGACCGGGAGATACCAGCATTTTGTTGGTGGCTCCAAGCTGCTCAATCACCTGCTGAGGCAACACCAGCCTGCCACTTTCCAAAGTGCAGGCAAAGGTTCCATTTAACGAGGCCAGCGATTTGGCGCGCGCTGGCGATGCCTTCGGGCGCGCCGCGGGCAACGGCGTTACTGCTTGCTGTTCTTCCGGCAGCTTCATAGGGGTGAGCCCAACCGGACGCAGCCCAAGCGCGGAAGGCCGCAGAGGAATTTCAATTTCAACAGCCGGGCTCTTTTTTTCTGGCGCGGGGGAAGGTGTCGATGCCGTCGGGGCGGCATAACCCGCGCGAACAATATCAGAAATCGTGGTCATGGTAGCCAGTGGAGGCTCCTCGGTTACGGTGAAACCGGGAGGAAGTCCGGGAGGGGGCATGGGCGTTTCGGTACTGGGAATGGCCAGTGCCATGGAAAGCCTTGATGTCTCGATTGGTTTGGATTTTTCTCGTCGGGAATTACCCGAAAAAGCGAACACCACCCCGGAAACGAGAACAAGTACCAACAAGATTGTTTGATACGGTTTCATGGACGAGCCTCCTTGCTGCCACAATGAATCGCGATCATCTGCCAAAAATCAGAGCAAACGTCGTGCCATCCTCAAACGGGCACTGCGTGATCGTGGATTCGCTGCCGACTCGGCTTCCGATGCCTCGATCGGCTTGCGGTTGATTCGCTCCCAAATCTCGGTGCGGGCAAATTCCCGCTTCACCAGACGATCTTCCAGCGAATGAAAGCTGATAATGGCTGCCACCCCGCCGGGTTTGACCATGCCACTGAGCTGCTTCAACATCGACTCAAGCACACCTAGTTCGTCGTTCACGGCAATGCGAAGCCCTTGAAAAGAGCGGGTGGCCGGGTCGATGCGGCCGGTAACAAACCGTGGAGGCAGGCACGAGCGGACAATATTGGCCAGTCGCGTTGTGGTCCATGGCAGGCGTTCATGCCGGGCTTCGACGATCTTCCTAGCAATGCGCCGCGACTGTTTTTCTTCACCATATTCCCAGAGAATGCGCGCCAATTCGCGTTCGTCGAGGCGGTCGAGCAACCGATGCGCTGGTTCACCCCGGGTTCGATCTAGCCGCATATCGGCTATGCCTTCATGGCGGAAAGCCAAGCCACGGTCTGGGTCGTCGAGTTGTTCGGAACAGAATCCCAAATCTGCTAATACGCGGTCAGCCTGCAGGCTCCTACTTCGGAAAATTTCCCCCGCCTGATCGAACCGTGCATGGATCAGCTCAACGGGAAGGCCTGCTAATCGGGTGCCGGCGCGCTCCAGTTGCTCCGCATCGCAATCAATTCCAATAAGCCTGCCGGATGGTCCCACACGCTGCGCCAGAAGTTCCGCATGCCCCCCGCCACCGAGGGTGAGATCGGCAACGACGCAACCATCCAGTGGTTCCAAGCCTTGCACGACCTCGTCGGGCAGAACTGGAACGTGGCGTTGTGGTTTGAATTCTTGGGTCATGGGATCCATGCGCAGTCCGCCGACGGCTCATTCCGGGGCAGGGGCATGATGCTAATGGCAGGAGGATAAAAAAAGACAGCCCTCCCGGCGGGCGAACCCGGGGGAGGGCTGTCAAGAGGCGCAGGTAGGGGGTTCGGCAAGGGCTGGGAGGCCACCGATTCCCCTATCCACAAACCCGCCGGCTGCTCCCGGGAGATTTGGGTGCGCTCTCATTCGGGCGTGGAGGGCCCCCTCAAGGGTGGGGCAAAGGCCTCCTCCGCTACTTGATCAAACCGGGACTCATGCCGCCGCAGGTAGGCATCCCACTGACCGGCGTCCCACACTTCCAGATGGTCCCGAACCCCTACAAGAACCACTTCATGTTCGATTCCCACCGACTGCACCAGCCTGTCGGGCAAAAGAATCCGCCCGGCGCGATCGACATCGACCGATTCTGCCTGAGCAAAAAACAGGCGGCGGAACAAACGGGCCTCAGCATCGGTTGCCGGGCGTTCATCGAGCCGTGCCGCCAGCCGTTCGAGTTCCCCGTTGGTGTGGACCCACAAGCATTTGTCGGGCCCGGGCGCCACGAACAACGAACCGGGGTCCCCCAACGCCTCCCGCACCTTTTTGGGAAGCACCAGACGTTTCTTATCGTCTAGCGTCCGTTGGTAGGTGCCGGTTAGCAGCATGGTGAATCCAACTGCCCGTTTACTTGCCTAGTGAAACCGCAAAAGCTTCCCATCAGCTCCCACTTGGCCCCACTTGTTCCTAAAAGTAAACAAAGTTTCCCCCGGTCTGGCAAGCACCCCCACAAAAAAAAGACCCCGGCCAAAGCCGGGGCCATCAAAGTGAATCGATGAACCGAGATAATCAGCGCCCCTGTCGCCACAATGCCGCGCGCTGCAAGGCCAGCCGAACAGCATCACCTTCCGCCGCACCTGTGCCTTCGATCTGCTGCTGCCTGCCATCGTTGCCAATAACGTTGCACACAAACCGGTGGCTACCATCGGGCAACGTGTCGAACTGGAATGACTTGACACCCAGTGATGTCATCTGCTGACGAGCCGCCGTCCAGTCGAAGGCATCGGCCGAAACCAATACGGTTGGTGCCGGGGTTGCCGGATGAATCCCCAAAGCTTCGGGAGCAGGGAGTTTGAAGCTTGCCGTTGCTGGGGCCTCGGGCATGGCACCCCGTGCCACGAATCCGGCGGAACCAGACCGAGCGGGTTGAGGTGCTGGTACTGGAGCAGCAGCAACTGGTGCTGATGGTCTTGACCATCCGGGCGAAAGAGGTTGGCTTGCCGCAGGATAAGAATTCTGTGGCGCATAAGCAGGCGCCATTCCCAAAGGCTGCCGCGGGTAAGCCCCCGGCCAAGCGGGTGGTTGGCCCATGATCATGTTCGGTGCGAAGGCTGGCAAACTGCCAGGCGTGCACCCCACGGGTGTTCACCCTGCGCCAGCGCGCGGCGGAGCCGCTGCAATCCAGATGTAGCAAGGAAGCGCGGCGAGCATCAGTCGCCAAAGAGCCTTCGTCATGCAGGGCCTCCGTGCCTTGGGTCTGCCATCCATGGCTGACCGTTGGGAGGGCGCCGTATAGGACCCATCGGTTTTGGAAAAAAGACCAGTTGCCACAAGTTGTTACAGAGGAAGAAATTACAATCTTTTTGTAAAAATTGCCCATGCTGCTACTGCATGGGCCCAACCAAAGCTTGCGTCAGTGGACTTAACCGCAACCGCACCTGGAAATTGACACCCAACGACATTCCGTAGGGCGTCCAAGAGTATTAAATAGGAAACAATTCCAACTCCGCCGATGCAAGTACGAAGAGCCCCGCACGGCTGAGTAAGGGCCTACAGACTCCATGGCAGACCAATATTTGGCTTCCCCATGGCCGAAGGGTGGGACCGGCGTCCCGCCGGTCTGCTTGCACTTTTCAATTCGGCAGTTTGAAAAATATGACCGTGGAACGGCTGTTGATTGAAGCAGACCGGCGGGACGCCGGTCCCACCAACCAATCAATTCCAACCTTTTTTGGTATCCACATGCGCGACCACGCCGGTCGATCGAATAGCAAACCTATTCCGATCGCGATTCCGCCCGGGAGAAGCCCTTATTCATTCGCTATTATCATTTAAAGTCTGCATAGAAGCAACTATTTCAGATATGCTCACACAGCGTCCGGATGAATCGACCGGTACAAGCGGGAAACGGCTGCTGGCTCAATACGCAGGTCATCAAGTGGCTGGTCTGCCAGCCATCTGAGCATTTCTGGAGTCACTTCCAAAACTTCAAAAATGAGCCGTTCGCCTTGGCTTTGGTCGATCAGGCCTTCCCCATCTGGGGGTGGCGTGAGCAAGGGCATTTTAATACGGGCGGTAATTTTGCGACCGCTGCGCATTTCGTCGCTGGCACACGAAGCCGCCAATTGGCCTTTTTGGAGAATGACCACCCTGTCGCATACCTTCTCTACTTCTTCTAGGACGTGCGAACTAAAAAGGACCGATTTACCGGCAAGCTTGGCAAGGCGAATTTGATCTAATAAGCACTCGCGCATGGCCGGATCTAGCGTGTTGGTTGGTTCATCGAGCACCAGAAGGCGCGTATCGAGAGCCAGAATTGATATCAGCGCGGCTTTGCGCTTCATGCCCGAACTGCACGACGATAATGGCGTGGCTAGGTCGAGATCAAATGCCCGGGCCAATGATACTGCACGGGGCATGTTGAATCCGCCGTGCAACTTTCCCAAGAATTGGCATAGTTCCAGTGCGGATAGATTGTCGTATAGGCGTAATTCACCAGGCAGGTAAGAGACTGTCTTGCGGGCCATCGGGCCCTGATTCCACGGATCGAATCCCCCCAGCCGGACTGTTCCAGCGGTGGGCCGCATGAAACCCAGCAACAACCTTAAAGCCGTGGATTTTCCAGACCCGTTCGGCCCCAGAAGCCCGACTACTTCCCCCGCATTCACAGTGAGGTTGAGCTGGTTCAGAGCCCTTTTGGGAGCCCACCAACCGTAGTCGCGCGTCAGGTTGGTCATTTCCACAAGTGGTTGCATGACAATCCCCGATTGCCTCCTATTCCATTCGTAGGCGATGAACCAATCTCGCGCGTCACCTACAATGGCCGAATCGATTCCCAGACACCCACGGAGCGCACCGCGCATGGCCGGAGAAAAGATCACCAGCAGGGCATCTGACTATTCACAATGGTACCTCGATATCGTCAACCGTGCTGGATTAGCCGAAAATTCGTCCGTGCGCGGTTGCATGGTGATCAAGCCCCATGGATACGCGATCTGGGAACGTATTCACGACGCACTCGACCGGATGTTCAAGGACACCGGCCACGTGAACGCCTACTTCCCGCTCTTCATTCCCAAGAGCTATCTGGCCAAAGAAGAGCAGATGGCGGAAGGTTTCGCCAAAGAATGCGCCGTGGTCACGCATTACCGCCTCAAGTCAATCCCCGGTAAGGGAGTTGAGGTCGATCCCGAGGCCAAGCTGGAAGAAGAACTGATCGTTCGCCCGACATCGGAAACGATCATTTGGCACACCTACAAAAACTGGATCCAAAGCTACCGCGATCTCCCTCTTCTGATCAACCAATGGGCCAACGTGGTACGCTGGGAAATGCGCACCCGCCTGTTTTTGCGCACCGCCGAATTCCTATGGCAGGAAGGCCACACGGCCCACGCCAGCAAGGAGGAAGGCGAAGAAGAAACCAAGCGTATGCTCGAGGTGTACCGCACTTTCGCTGAAGAGTGGATGGCCATGCCTGTGCTGTGTGGCCCCAAGAGCGACGGGCAGAAGTTCCCGGGCGCGGAGTACACCCTCTGCATCGAAGCCATGATGCAGGATAAAAAAGCCCTTCAGGCAGGTACCAGCCACTATTTGGGCCAAAACTTCTCGAAGGCTTTCGATGTGAAGTTCCAGAACCAGCAAGGGCAGCAGGAGCACCCCTATGCCACATCGTGGGGAGTTTCCACGCGCCTTATTGGCGGCTTGATTATGACCCACTCCGATGATCAGGGGCTGGTGGTTCCACCGCGTCTGGCACCTATTCATGTGGTGATATGCCCCATGGGCAAAGAACCGCCAGAACGCGAAGCATCAACCAAGTGCGCCCGGGAATTGGCACAGCAACTGAAAAACCTCACTCGTGAAGAGTTTTTTGGTTACGAACCCATCACGGTGAAAGTGGATGAAGATTTTCACAATTCGCCCGGCTTCCGCTTCAATGAATGGGAATTGAAGGGCGTACCCGTACGGGTAGAAATCGGGCCCAAAGACGTGGCTCAAAATGCCTGTGTACTGGCTCGACGTGATATTCCAGGCAAGGAAGGCAAACAAATGGGAGTGCCGCTCAGCTCGGCGGCAGAGACCATTGTGGCATTGTTGAAAACCATTCAGGCCAACCTGTTTGCCAAAGCCAAGGCATTTCGCGATGCCAACACCCACGAAGTGAATTCATGGGACGAATTCACCAAAACGCTCGAAGCACCGGGTGGATTCCTACTGGCTCACTGGGACGGCACGCGGGAAACAGAAGACAAAATCAGCGAATTGACCAAGGCAACCATCCGCTGCATTCCTTATGGCGGCGATACCACGACAGGCGTGTGCGTGCTGACCGGCAAGCCATCGGCCCGCCGGGTGGTATTTGCAAAATCGTACTGATTGGGCCGAACGGGTTGCTGCATCATCCAGAAGCATCTGCCAGTTCTGGATGGTGCCGCAGCAGCTTGGCCACTTTGGGCGCAACAACCACCTGACAGTAGGGCTGGTACGGATTGGCTCGAAAATAGTCTTGGTGGTAATCTTCAGCTGGGAAAAACCGCACCAGTGGCGCCACTTGGGTGACCACTGAGCTAGCCAGCTTCCCCGAGGCATTCAGGGCTTCGATAACCGACCGCGTGACAGATTCTTGGACCGAATCGTGCCAAAAAACCACCGAGCGGTACTGGGTGCCCACATCAGCACCTTGGCGGTTGAGTGTTGTCGGATCGTGGCTGAGGAAAAACACCTCCAGCAGTGTGGCGAAACTCACCACCTCCGGGTCGAACTCGATCTGAATCACCTCCGCGTGCCCTGTTCGGCCGCCGCAGACTTTTTCGTAGGTGGGCTTGGGGTCTTCACCACCGGCATAGCCAGAGGTCACAGCACTTACGCCCCTCAGGCGTTCAAATACCGCTTCCAAACACCAGAAACACCCGCCCCCGACGGTAGCCAATGCAGTTGCCATGAACTCTTCTCCCACATCCCCGTGACACAGCTTGCTACAACAGTCTAGGTTGATGGATAAGATTCAATGCCCGGCCTCGGCGAACCAGGACGTGACCATGACACGCGATGTTGAAACAAGCCGCCCATATACCTTGACAGATTTCGCGCGGGCCCGTTCGGGCAATCGCAAGATCGTCATGGTTACGGCATACGATCACCCCACGGCACGGTGCCTCGATGCAGCAGGCATCGACTGTCTTCTGGTAGGCGATTCGCTGGGAATGGTTGTGCACGGAAAGCCCGACAGCCTCGCAGTGACCGTGGAGGACATGATTTACCACGGTAAGATGGTTCGCGCCGCAGCCCAACGGGCCATGGTTGTGGTGGACATGCCTTTTATGAGTTACCAGATTTCCGAAGAGGAGGCGCTGCGCAATGCTGGGCGCATCCTCCGCGAAACGGGCGCCCATGCCATCAAGCTTGAAGGCGGCGTTACTCGCGCGCCAACCGTGGCGCGGATGGTTGATGCTGGCATCCCAGTTATGGGGCATGTTGGGCTCACGCCGCAATCGGTAAGGCGGTTGGGTGGTTTCAAGGTTCAACGCGATGCCGAAGCCATACTGGCCGATGCCAAGGCGCTGGAAGAGGCGGGGGCATTCGCCATCGTCATCGAATGCGTGCCCGAGGAGTTGGGCCACAGGGTAACTAGCGCGGTGGGGATCCCCACCATTGGCATAGGCGCAGGCCCCAGATGCGATGGCCAGGTACTGGTACTGCACGACCTGCTTGGACTCGATGAAACTGTGAAACCCCGGTTCTCGCGGCGTTATGCCGAACTGGCGGGAACCATCCGGGAGGCGGCCAAAAATTTTGCAAGTGATGTGAGGTCCGGTTCATTTCCCGGCCCGGAACACGGTTTTCAATGACTTTGCCTAATAAAGCCCTACACTTTCATGGAGATCTGAACAAAGGGGGGATTGATGATGGCAGAAAATCGTGACCTCGGACACTTCATCCCTGTGGCGTGTGAAGATCTCAAGCGGTGGTTGTCACGCAAAGCCTCCACACCATCTCTTGGCAAGGAATTGACGCAGGTTTTTGAATTGATGGCCGCGACCATTCATTTCGAATATCATAAACTACTGAATGAATTGAAAAGCCATTACTCCCCTACAGATCCGGATTCAGATGTCCAAACTCTGGGTCCTGTGCGCGAAATGGACCATGCTGGATTTTTCAGGTCTTTTCGCAGCTTGATGGAGCGCAGCAACTTCCAACCCCTCGACACCGATTCCATCCTTTCGGCAGCAGACAAGGAAACCACCCGCCGTGGCCTGCATATGCGCGTCAACCCGGAAGTGTTCGAACACCTAGAAGGGTACATCCGTGGAGATGGCACGGTTAACGTGACCCACACGCCTTGGTGGAAACCGTGGGGGAAAGTGGTGGAAACCGTGCCTGTGCATCAGCGCATGGTATTGGCGTTCCGCTTGCGACCACACAAGAGCCTTCCCCAAGACATGGATCTGCGCGCCATTCACCTGAAGCTGTTTCGCCGAGTTCCCAAGGCCGACGTGGAAATGCTTCTGCCCGGCGCAGCGGTCAAACTTTCGACATTCGATAAGGGAATGATTGGTTTGCCCATTATTTCGGGCATTTTAATGCTTATTGTAAACATTGTACTGGGGATCATGTTTGCAGGTGCAGCGGCTCTGGCCAATTTTGTTTCGTGGGGCATGGCGATTGCCTTTGGCGGCTACGGGTACCGAAGCTACCAAAATTTTCAAGTGAAACGTCAGGCGCATAACCTCACTTTGACCCAAAACCTGTACTACCAGAAACTGGATAGCAATGCGGGCGTGATCATGCGATTGGTGGACGAAGCCGAGGAGCAGGAATGCCGCGAAGCGTTTCTGGCCTACTACGCCTTGGTGACAGCGGCACCTAGCGAGGGCTGGACCCGCGAGATGCTCGATGACTGGGTGGAACTGTTCCTCGAAGGCGAAGCCAAGTTGCGCGTCGATTTCGAAGTGGAAGATGCTCTGGCCAAACTGGAGCGTTTTGGAGTATTGACCCGAACAGGCGACCGCCTTCGCGCCCTGCCTCCGCAACAAGCGCTGGCCAAACTCGATGAAGCATGGGACAACTTTTTCAATTACAGCAATGCGGCAACCTGAAAGGTGCCGCACGCGGTTGAGGGGATACGAATGAGTGGTGGTAACGACCCTGAGCGCTGGATCGCTTCGAGGATGCGCAGGATTGAATCTTCCGGCATCCGCAAAGTCTTCGACTTAGCCAGAAAGCTAAAAGACCCCATCAACCTGAGCATCGGGCAACCCGATTTCCCAGTCCCCGAAGTCTGTCGCGCTGCCGCCATCCGCGCCATTGAATCGGGCCACAACAGCTACACCGTGACCCAAGGTTTGGCCTCACTCCGAGACCGTTTGGGGCAGCAGATCGCTGAACGATACCCAACGCATACCGATCGTCGGCTTCTTATCACGTCGGGTACTTCCGGGGCATTGGTTCTGGCGCTGGCCTGCGTTTTGGATCCGGGGGATGAAATCCTTGCCTGTGATCCATGGTTTGTTATGTATCCCAATCTGGCGGAACTGGCGGGGGGCACCATGAAAGCCCTGCCTACAGGGCCCGATTTTTTGCCCGATCCCGAACAGGTAGCTGCTGCCATTGGCCCACGCACCAAGGCGCTGATTGTGAACAGCCCGGCCAATCCCACCGGTGCGGTGATGCCGGCCAGCCTGATGAAAACCTTGGCACAGATCTGCGCCGAAAAAGGTGTGCTGCTGATCAGCGACGAGATCTATAGCTTGTTCAGTTACGATGGCCCGCATCGTAGCCCCGCCGAATTCAATGAGCATGTTCTGGTGATCGACGGGTTTAGCAAGACATATGCCATGACAGGTTGGCGGGTGGGCTACGTGCACGGCCCAGCTAGGCTGATCGAAGAAATGACCAAACTTCAGCAGTTCACCTTTGTGTGCGCTCCCAGCATGGCGCAACACGGTGCCTTGGCGGCACTGGACCTCGATATGACACCGGTGGTAAATGCCTACCGCGCCAAACGCGACTTTATGCGTGCAGCACTTGCGGATCTTTACGACATTGGCCCACCGGGCGGAGCATTTTATCTTTACCCACGCGCACCGGGCGGCCAGTTGGGAACGGAGTTTGTGAACAAAGCCATTGCCAACAATTTGTTGATTATTCCCGGTCAGGTTTTCAGTGCCGCAGATACCCATTTCCGCATCAGCTACGCCGTAGCAGACCGCGAACTGGAACGTGGTGCCGAACTCCTAAGGCAATTGGCGCGGTCCTGATACGCCTATCAATAGGGTCAGGGTTGCTTCATGAACAACACCCCGGCAACAATCGTAAACTAGGGACGGAACCGGTATCGGTTGAACCAAACTCACCGAGGAGCCACATGAACGGATTCTTTAAGCTCGGGCTGCTGGCCGCGTTGGTAACTGGATCTCTTGGACTGGCCTATGGTCAGGATCAAGACATGGAAATAGCTCCCACCACGGGCCGTACTCTGGTGCTGGTAGTTGGTGCCGGCAAAACCCCTGCCGATCAATCGATTGTCCCCCGCCCCTTTGCTGAGAAGGATGCGCGTGAGCTGTTCAATCTGCTTAACGATGGCAAACATGCGAAAATTGCACCCGGCGATGCCAAGTTATTGCTGGCCGGTGGTGGCGAAGGTGCAGAAAATGCCACCCGCGAAAACACTCTAAAGGCCTTGAACTGGCTGGCAAACGAAGCCAAGCCGGGTGATACCGCGATTCTTGCCCTGTTTTGCCAAGGTGGTCCACTGGGAGATACCGGCGACAGGCGTTGCTACTTCCTTGCAGACTCAACCTTTGCTGGCCGCGACAAAAACGCTTTGGGTGAATCCGAAATCACCGATGCACTCAAGAACCTGAAAGCTGACAGGTTTGCAGTGTTTCTTGATGTGAATTTCAAAGGCTACAAAACCACCGCCAAGGGAATTGCCGAGCCATCCTTGGGGCAGACACCTTACCGGGAATTCTTGGGTGACGACGGCACAGACGATCATGGTGCTTCACCCGGCCATGTGGTCTTCTTGGCCACCAACGGGCTTTCGGCTTCCTTGAACCTTCCTGAGCAGGGACTATTCGCCAAAACCTTGGTTGATGGTTTGTCTGGAAAGGCCGATACGGAAGGCGGCGAGGCCGATGGCCAGGTGACCGTTGATGAAATGGTTGAGTACCTCGAAAAGAAAATGACCGATAAGGCCCGTGAAATCGGCCAAACCAAGCAGGAAAAGGAACTGATTTCCTTTGTTCTTGGTGGACGGGGCAACCACTACAGACTGTCAATCAATCCTG
>Ga0209598_10002571_pt1 | contig 14126 bp, 12 predicted proteins | sample M_140807_EF_Meta_FD_187317 | JGI IMG/M metagenome (GOLD analysis project Ga0209598, IMG submission 187317) | Freshwater microbial communities from Lake Montjoie, Canada to study carbon cycling - M_140807_EF_MetaG (SPAdes) (version 2) | ecosystem: Environmental > Aquatic > Freshwater > Lake... | reverse complement strand
GTCTTGGGGGCCGCGCAAAAACTGATCTTTGCCACGTGGTTGGGCGATACCTTTGTGGACCCGGTTTTCAAATACCCTGAACAGCAAGGTGGCCTGACTGTGTTGGCCGCCATGGTGGCTTACAGCTTGCAGATTGCGCTGGACTTTGGAGGCTACACCTTGATCGTCACCGGTTTGGCTCGCCTGCTGGGCTATGAATTACCAGTCAATTTCCGGCAGCCCTATTTGGCCCGCAACCTGCAGGATTTCTGGACCCGTTGGCATGTGTCACTGTCCAGTTTCATCCGTGACTATATTTATATTCCTATGGGTGGCAACCGCTTGGGTTTTAACCGGACGCAATGCAATGTGATGCTGGGCATGCTGATCAGTGGGGTCTGGCACGGGCCGAACTGGACCTTCGTGGTCTGGGGCTTGCTGCATGGACTTGGGGTGGTGGGGGTCAATCTCTACAGGCAAGCCCGCGGGCCTGTTTTGCCTATTTGGTTGGCACACACACTGACGCTGCTGTTTGTCACTGTGGCCTGGGTGTTTTTCAGGGCCGACACGCTCACAGGCGCGTTAAACCTCTTCCAAGGACTGTGGCACCACGCGCATGGGTTTGGGCGTGCTGACATCGGACAAGTGATACAACTGGCGGTCTTTACGGGGGTATTTTTGTTTTTGTGTCGGCATGCGGTGGCCTTGCAAACACGGGTGGCGGACGGGATGCAGTCGATCTCGCCTTGGCTGGTGACCCCTGTATTGGCTGTTCTGATTTACCTGGTCATCGCCTTGGGCCCCAGTGGTGTGCCCGGTTTTATTTATTACCGTTTTTGAAGATATGAAGGTTTCTTTTTCTGCGCGCCAACTGGGCTGGATGCTGTGTGCCGTGGGTCTGAGCAACACCTTGCTGTGGTTGGACGCTTTGGACAACTACCTGGATGCCCGGTTTCAGTGGAGCCTCTCGTCCCATGGGTCTGCAGATTGGTTTGAACCGTCTCGCCGCTTGGCCGAAGGGGTCGGCAACTTGGTTTCACAGATCGGTCGCCGCGCCAATGAATGGACCCAGACGGACCCCAAAATACCTGCGCCGGCAGCCAAGCCCGCACCGCCGGCCATGCAATTGGCCTTTCAGGCGCTGCCAGCGGGTGCGTTTTGGCCCAGCCTGGCGGCTCAGCAACTGAGCGCGGGCCCGCAAAGAATACTGTTTGCCGGCGACTCGATGATGCAAGGCATTGCCCCTTTGGTGATCCGCGACTTGAGCCTCAGGCACCCGGATTGGCAAATGACCGACCTGAGTAAACAGAGCACAGGTTTGACGTCCAGAAAATTCTTTGACTGGCCGCGTACCATTCAACAAGAAATTCAAGCCCAGAACCTCAGCTTGGTGGTTATTTTTCTGGGTCCCAACGACCCGAGAGACATGTACTTGCCCGATAAAAGGGTGTCGTTTGGCAAGCCGGAATGGCTCGAGAATTACGCTGCGCGTGTCGACGAAATCCTGGCCAACGCCGTACAAAACCAGGTCCGCGTGATCTGGCTGGGCTTGCCTGCCATGCGCGAAGAGACCTTGCACCGCGGTGCAATGGTGTTCAATCACGTTTTTCACGATCGGGCGCAAGCGTTTGGGACCGATTACTTGGCGACCGAACCCTTGATCGGATGGGTCTCATTGCCGTTCAAAAAATTCATGCCCGATGCAAACGGCTTGCCCATCAATTTGCGCACCGAAGACGGGATCCATTTCACACCCTCAGGTCAGCACAGAATTAAACAAGCCTTGGTGGCACACATAGAGAAAGCCCAGTCACAATGAAGTTGAAGTTGAAGTTGAACCCGCCTTTGATCCCTAACGCCTTTGTGGCACGGGCAGCGGTCTTGTCTCTTGGCCTGGCCATGGCCGTCCAGAGCGCTCTCGCCCAAGGGCCAGTGCCTACGGTGTTGCGTGTCGTGGCACAGCCCGCGGTGCCCGATCTGCAATGCGCAGCGGTCCCCCGTGCTGCTGCATCCACGGCCCCTGTGGACATGGATCCGCGTGAAATTCCGGACGATGAAGATGTGCAAGCGGCATTGAAAGCGGCGCGTCAAGTTGCCGCTGTTCAAGCCACTGCAGATCAGCGCAGCGTGGGGCTTTTGGGGCAAGCCTTGCCCGGCGAGCCTTATCGCGTCGCCGTTTGGGGCGACAGCCATTTGGCGGCAGGTTTTTTCACGCAAGAGTTGGTCAAAATTCTGAAACTCGAGGCCGAACAGGTTCGCTCGGCCTTGATCCCTGCCAACATGAACCGCCCCGGCGTGCGACTGCCTTTGCGTAAAAGCTGCGTATCGCCGCAGTGGCGTTACGAGCCCGCGCATGCCCTGACGGCCGGCGCGGCGGCTCCAGGACCAGGTTTGGTGAATCTTTTCACCACCCAGCCCGGTGCCAGCTTGGCATGGGATCTGCGCAATGCCGCGGGCGTCGCTGAGCTGCGCCAAGTGCGTGTGCTGTACCAGCAAACGGCGACGCCTTTGCAACTCGCCATCAGCGTCGACGGGGCCCTCGAGGTGGAGGTGACGCTGTCGGCTGCCGAGGGCCCTGCTGTTCTGGAGTTGTTGGGTGATGCACCCCTCTCGGTGGTTCGGGTGCGCTTGGTGTCTGGCGACATGCGTTTGCATGGGCTGGCCTTGCCGGTCAGCTCCTTAACGGCGCTGCAAATGGATGTGTTCGGCTACCCGGGCGCCACCGTGGCAGGTTGGAAAAACGCGCAGCCTGATTACATGGCTGCATGGTTTGCGCAGACGCGTTACAACTTGGTGATGATGGCGTTTGGCACCAACGAAGGCAATGTCAAACCCTTTGACGCCAAGGGCTACGAACTCAGCTTGCGTGCCTCGCTCAAACAAATGCGGAGGGCGTTTCCGGATGCGGCCTGTGTGCTGATTGCCCCGGGTGACCGAGGGGTGCTGGTCAGACGTTCAGAAAAGCTGCGCCAAGCCCCTTCTGTTAACGCTCGCAACAACGGCTCGCGCGCACCGTCTACAAGTCGTGCAAAAAAGCCCCCTGCAGGCAAAGCCCCCGCACGCCAAGTGAGCGCCAAACCCATTCAGGACAATCTGGGCGGCATGGCTAAAAACCTGTTGCAGTACACCCATATTCACCAAGAAATCGGCCAGATTCAAAACGCCGTGGGGCAAGAAAACGGGTGCACAGTCTGGAGCATGCTCAACGCCATGGGCGGGCAGGGTGGGGCGTACCGCTGGGTGCGTCAAAACCCGCCACTGATGGCGCGTGATTTGATCCATTTCACCGTGCCCGGGTACCAACAATTGGCGCAGCAGTTTGCCAACGACATGGGCTGGGAGACCCGCCAGTTGCTGCCGGACCTCAAGCCTTGACAGAAGGGTCGGTGTACAGCGTGTCCAGACTGAAACGCTGCCCCGCCAGATGGTCTTCAATGCAGCGCAGCACCAGCGGACTGCGGTGGCGCTCTGCGCTGGCGCGAATTTCTTCGGGCGTCATCCACAGCGTGCGCACAATGCCGGTGTCGAGTTTCAAGGCCGGATTGGCCTGGCCCACCTCGCCACAAAAGGCAAAGCGCACATAGGTGATGTCTTCGCCCGTGGCGGCCCTTTGAAAGCGCGACAAATACACCCCCACCAAGGCCTCAGGCTTGAAAGCGTGGGCTGTTTCTTCCAAAGCTTCTCTGGCGCAGCCTTCTACAAAGGACTCACCGGGGTCCAAATGGCCTGCGGGGTTGTTCAGCCGCAAGCCCTCGGGCGTGTGCTCTTCTATCAACAGGTAACGACCGCCTTGCGCCATGATGGCTGCAACGGTCACATTGGGTTTCCAGCGTAAGTCCATGCTCGAAATTATCACAGTAATTTGTGGCCAATCTGATGTGCATCAATGCCAATTAGTTTCTTTGCGGATGGTCTTAAAATTCAAGCACAATGCGGTAGGTTGATGTTTGGACAAAGCTTGCGGGTCTTGGCACGTGGGTGAGTTCTCAAAAAAATGGAGAGCGCAGATGCGTATTGGAGTCCCCGCCGAAACCCGGCTTGGTGAAACCCGTGTGGCCTTAACGCCCGAGACGGCCAAAAAACTCAAAGCCCAAGGGCACAGCTTGCATGTGCAGTCAGGCGCAGGCTTGGCCGCGAGTGTGACCGACGAGGCCTACTTGGCCGCTGGCGCCGAAGTGACCGATGCCGCAGCTGCTTTGGCCTGCGATATGGTGCTCAAAGTCAGCGCCCCTACCGACGCAGAGTTGGCGCTGATGAAGTCCGGTGCCGCCTTGGTCGGCATGCTCAACCCCTTCGATGCCGCTGGCCTGCAAAGCATGGCCAACGCAGGTTTGACCGCTTTTGCCTTGGAGGCCGCGCCGCGCACCACCCGCGCGCAAAGCATGGACGTGTTGTCATCGCAAGCCAACATTGCCGGCTACAAGGCGGTGATGGTGGCGGCCAACCAGTACCAACGCTTTTTCCCGATGCTGATGACCGCAGCCGGCACCGTCAAGGCGGCGCGTGTGGTCATTTTGGGCGTGGGTGTGGCCGGCTTGCAAGCCATTGCCACCGCCAAGCGTTTGGGCGCGGTGATCGAAGCCTCTGACGTGCGCCCGAGTGTGAAAGAGCAAGTCGAATCCCTGGGCGGCAAGTTCATTGACGTGCCCTACGAAACCGCCGAAGAAAAAGAAGCCGCCGAAGGCGTCGGCGGTTATGCCCGCCCGATGCCGCAAAGCTGGCTGGACCGCCAAAAGACCGAAGTCGCCAAACGCGTGGCGCTGGCCGACGTGGTCATTTCTACCGCCTTGATCCCGGGCCGTGCAGCCCCCGTACTGGTCACCGCCGAGATGGTGCAAAGCATGAAGCCCGGCTCGGTGATTGTGGACATTGCTGCGGGCAAAGCCGCCGACGGCGTGGCGGGTAATTGCGTCTTAACAGAGGCTGGTAAAACCGTGCAAAAGCATGGCGTGAACATCATTGGCGAGACCAACCTGCCCGCCTTGGTGGCGGCCGATGCCTCTGCCCTGTATGCCCGCAACGTGCTCGACTTTTTGAAGCTGGTGTTCACCAAAGAAGGTGAATTCAAAGTCGACATGGAAGACGACATTGTGGCCGCCTGCCTGATGACGCAGTCTGGCGAAATCAAGCGTAAATAAAGCGCGCATCAAACATAAAAAAACAAGGACACATCATGGAAGCCGTATCCCCCACCCTTCTGAATCTGATCATTTTTGTCTTGGCCATTTACGTGGGTTTCCATGTGGTCTGGACCGTGACCCCCGCTTTGCACACACCGCTGATGGCGGTGACCAACGCAATCTCGGCCATCGTCATCGTCGGCGCCATGTTGGCTGCGGCCTTGACCGAAACCACCTTGGGTCAAACCATGGGCACCCTGGCCGTGGCTTTGGCCGCAGTGAACGTGTTCGGTGGCTTTTTGGTCACCCGCCGCATGCTGGAGATGTTCAGGAAAAAAGAGAAAAAAACCGTGGCTGTTGAGGGAGACAAAGCATGAGCATGAACCTCGTCACACTGCTGTATTTGATTGCCAGCATCTGCTTTATCCAGGCCCTCAAAGGCCTGTCGCACCCGACCACCTCGATCCGTGGCAACCTGTTCGGCATGGTCGGCATGGCGATTGCCGCCTTGACCACCGCCGCCTTGATCGTGGAGCTGTCCGGCGGCAAAGCCCAGGGCATGGGCTTGGTCTTGGGGGGCCTGGTGCTGGGCGGCGGCATGGGGGCCTACATGGCCAACAAAGTCGAGATGACCAAGATGCCCGAGCTGGTGGCCTTCATGCACAGCATGATCGGTTTGGCGGCGGTCTTTATTGCCATTGCGGCGGTGGCCGAGCCCTACGCCTTCCAGATTGTGCAAAAAGCCGCCGACGGCACGGTGCCACCGATTCCGGCCGGTAACCGCTTGGAACTGTTCTTGGGCGCGGCCATTGGCGCGGTCACCTTCAGTGGCTCGGTGATTGCGTTTGGCAAGTTGTCGGGCCAATACAAGTTCAGGTTGTTCCAAGGCGCGCCGGTGCAGTTTGCCGGCCAGCACAAACTCAATTTGATTTTGGGTTTGGCCACCTTGGGCCTGGGCCTGGTCTTTAGCGCCACTGAAAGTTGGACCGCCTTTTTTGCCATGCTGGCGCTGGCCTTTGTGATGGGCGTGTTGATCATCATCCCGATCGGCGGGGCCGACATGCCGGTGGTGGTGTCCATGCTCAACAGCTACTCGGGTTGGGCCGCCGCAGGCATCGGCTTCAGCTTGAACAACAGCATGCTGATCATTGCCGGCAGCTTGGTGGGCTCATCGGGTGCCATTTTGAGCTACATCATGTGCAAAGCCATGAACCGCAGCTTCTTCAATGTGATTTTGGGCGGCTTTGGTGGCGAAGCCACCACAGCCAGTGCGGGCAGTGGCGAGCAACGCCCCGTCAAATCCGGCAGCGCCGACGACGCCGCCTTTGTGCTGGGCAATGCCGAGACCGTGGTCATCGTGCCCGGTTACGGTCTGGCGGTGGCCCGCGCGCAGCATGCGGTCAAAGAGCTGGCGCACAAGCTCACCGAAAAAGGCATCACCGTCAAATACGCCATCCACCCCGTGGCGGGCCGCATGCCCGGCCACATGAACGTGCTCTTGGCCGAGGCCGAAGTGCCCTACGACCAGGTGTTCGAGATGGAAGACATCAACGGCGAATTCGGCCAGGCCGACGTGGCCATCATTCTGGGCGCCAACGACGTGGTCAACCCTGCCGCGCACATCAAGGGCAGCGCGATCTACGGCATGCCGATTCTGGAAGCCTACAAAGCCAAAACCATCATCGTCAACAAACGCTCCATGGCCGCCGGTTACGCCGGCCTGGACAACGAACTCTTTTACATGGACAAAACCATGATGGTGTTTGGCGACGCCAAGAAGGTCGTGGAAGACATGGTCAAGGCGATCGAGTGAGGGGTTTGCGCTGCGCTAGGCGGCTTTGGCTGCACAGCCAGCGCAAATGCAGGCTAGGCCCTGGGATGCTTGAGGCAACTTAGCCAGCAGTTCTGGCGTGAAATGCGCATTCACGCACCAGCAAGGTTCTTGGGGCTGGCCTGTGGTTTTGGCAATCTCCATTGCGCACTGATTCGGTTTGCCGCAAAGAGGGCATTGGTTGGGCTTGAGTTGGGGAGATGTCACAGGGGGACCGCTGTTGTAGCCAAGATGCATGATTCAAAGCGTTCTGGCAACACGCAAGCCGACGCTGCTTAAGAGCCGAAAAGCAGAGGCGTATCTGCCGCGGTTCGTGGCACGCAAGTCCTGGGGATTGACGAACCAAGAACCGCCCCGCGCAACCCGCGTGGAACAGTCCCCGGCAGTCCAGGCACTTCCATCCGCCGGTGCGCCCGCATAGTTTTCATTCCAACAGTCCTGCGTCCACTCCCAGACATTGCCGTGCATGTCATGCAAGCCAAATTGGTTGGCCATTTTCTCGCCAACAGGGTGTGTCATATTGCCCGAGTTACCGTCAAACCAAGCAAACCGACTCAACGCCTTGGGGTCATCGCCAAAAGAATAGTTTGTTTGGCTGCCTGCTCTGGCAGCATATTCCCATTCGGCCTCAGAGGGTAGTCTGTAATTCTGACCCGACTTGGCGTTCAACCTCCTGATAAATTCTTGTACATCATGCCAAGAGACCTGTTCCACAGGCAAGGTTCGTCCTTTGAAATTACTGGGCAAGTTACCCATCAGGGCGTACCACTGTTCTTGCGTGACTTCCAACTTGCCCAAAGCAAAAGAGCGGATGGACACAGCGTGTTGAGGCTGCTCATCCTGACTGGGCTGCATCGACGCCATGGGGTTTGCTTTAGAGCCCATCAAGAAAGTCCCGGCGGGTATAACCACCATCTCGGGGCATTCCTCACAGTCCTTGAAAACACTGCCTGCCATAACGGCTGTAGGAGCGGGTGTTGACGCAGTCGCTGGGGCTTGCGGTGGCCTGGCCATGGTCACTGGTGGCCCGGCTTTGTCCAAAGCCGCCAGTCTTGCACGGGCAACACCTGCGAACAATCCACGTGGGAACTGTTCCAAATAAGCCCAGACTTCATTGACATCTCGGCTTTCTTTGACCGAATCCCAAAGTGCGCGGTCATCACTCACTCCACTTTGGGCAACTTGCGTGCCGCATTCCCCAAAACAAAACTCACCCTCAATGCTGCCCTCCATCCATGGCTCTTGCTGGCTTTTTGACCCGGCTTTGACTTGGCTGCCCACCATCTTGAGCACCTGCTCAATCGGCTGGTTCGGGTTGTTCATTTGCTCCAGCAGAGCACTGGTGTACAGGCCATTGCGCCCCGTGCCATCGGCCGCCACGCTGCCGGGGCGGGTGGCAAAAGAGATCAAGGTGCCAGAAGGTGCATTGACACGGTTCAATCCATTTGACGCAGACCTGAAACTGCGGGCGTAGGGGTTGTTGCGGCACGCATCCAAAAATAACAGGTTCAGCCGTGTTTTGGCATCGCCCAGCACGTCCATGATCTGTCGCATGGCCAGACTTTGGGTGGGCACGTCTTCTTCACTGCTGATGTCGGCGTCCACCGCAGGCAGGTAGTTCTCGCCTTTGATTTGCACCCCATGCCCGGCATAGAACACCAGCGCGACACTGCCCGGCGTGAGCATGGAGCGGAACTCCCTCAAGGTGCCGCCGATCTGTTTGACGGTCAGGTTGCTGCGCTCAATGACCGTGAAGCCCATGCCTTTGAGCTTGGCTGCCATGTCTTTGGCGTCGTTGGTGGGGTTGCGCAAGGGGGCCGTTTTGTAGGCGCTGTTGCCCACAACCAGTGCCACCCGGTTTTCTTTGGGCTGGGCAAAGCTGGCGTGACTGAAAACGATCAACAGGAGGATGAACCAACGGTGGAGCATGGGCAAAGGGGGCGTTTGGACAGCAGAGATCTTAGAACATTGCATGGGCAAATGCTTCAGCAGGGTGATCAGCCAAACGGTTAAGAGGCTTCCCACGGATTGACACTTGAACATTTTTATTAATGCCCCTACAATAAATGAATTCATGCAATTGACATTTAACCCGAGCAAAGACGCAGCCAATCTCCTGAAGCATGGGCTTTCATTGTCTGACGCACCCTTGGTTTTTAATGCGGTTAACAAACTGACAATCGAGAGCACCAAAGCAGACGAAGCCCGTCTGGTAGACATAGCCATGGTTGAAATAGCAGGTGTGGTGCTGGGCTGGTCTATGTGATGCGTGAGCCCAATGAGGTGCGCGCCATATCACTGCGCCGCGCCTCTAAACAGGAAAGGAAACTGTATGCCCAAAACACCCCGTAAGCCCGCCGCAACCGATTGGGAGCGCGTTCAACGTGAAGCCACGCAAGAACTGCCCATTGCACACGCCGCTGCCGATGGCCCTTATGACCCGAACGATGCTGCCGCCGTGAACGCCTATTGGCAACAAGCCAGCATCACTCGTGGGCGTGGAAGGCCCGCAGTTGCAGTCAAACGCCCAACCCTGAACATGCGCGTGGATGCCGATGTGCTTGAAGCATTCAAAGCCACGGGGCAAGGCTGGCAAACCCGCATCAACGCCGCGCTCCGTGAAGCCGTGGCCCATGGGCTGACCAAAGCGTGAAGACCGGACTTCAAAGTGGGCTGCACTCGGCACATATTCACCAGATAACTCCCTAAGAGACATCACGTTTTCCCTGTCAGTTTCCCGTCAGAGTTGCTGTAGACTGCCCCGAAAAGGAGATCCAACAATGACCTCAGATCGTATTTGGTTGAGCAGTTATCCCGAAGGTGTGCCTTCGGACATTGATGCCAGCCGTTACAGCTCGCTCGTGACGCTCATGCAAGAAGGCTTTCACCAGTTTGCCGAGCGCACGGCTTTCAGCTTCATGGGCAAGGACTTGAGCTACGCCGACCTGGACAATCAGAGTCAGGCCATGGCGGCTTATTTTCAGTCGCTGGGTTTGGCCAAGGGAGACCGTATTGCCATCATGATGCCCAATGTGCCGCAGTATCCGATTGCGGTGGCGGCTATTTTGCGGGCGGGCTATGTGGTGGTGAACGTAAACCCCCTGTACACCCCGCGGGAGCTGGAGCATCAGCTCAAGGACTCGGGCTCGCAGGCCATTGTGATCATCGAAAACTTCGCCTCTACGCTGGACAAATGCATTGCGCAAACAGCGGTCAAGCATGTGGTGATGTGCGCCATGGGCGACCGATTGGGTTACCTCAAAGGCAGTCTGGTCAATTACGTGGTGCGCAACGTCAAAAAAATGGTCCCTGACTTCGATTTGCCGCAAGCTGTGCGCTTCAACAGCGCTTTGTCACAAGGTGAAGGTTTGCTCTTTACGTCGCCGGTCGTTGGGCCGGACGATATTGCCGTGCTGCAGTACACCGGTGGCACCACGGGCGTGTCCAAAGGGGCGGTTTTGTTGCACCGCAATGTGGTGGCCAACGTGTTGCAGTCTGAGGCTTGGAATCAACCCGTGATGAAACGGGTGCCCGCCAATGAGCAGCCGACATCGGTGTGTGCTTTGCCGCTGTACCATATCTTTGCCTTCACGGTGAACATGATGCTCAGCATGCGCACCGGTGCCAAGACGATTTTGATTCCCAATCCGCGCGACATTCCGGCGGTGCTCAAAGAGCTGTCCAAGCACACGTTTCACAGCTTACCAGCGGTCAACACCTTGTTCAATGGCTTGGCCAACCACCCTGATTTCAATACCGTCAACTGGCGCAACCTGAAAGTCTCGGTCGGCGGCGGCATGGCCGTGACCCGCGCTGTGGCCGAGTTGTGGCTGGCCAAAACCGGCTGCCCGATTTGCGAAGGCTACGGTCTGTCAGAAACCAGCCCCTCGGCGAGTTGCAACCCAACCACCAGCACCGAGTTTTCGGGGACCATTGGCGTGCCGATTCCCAGCACCTGGATGAAGTTGGTCGATGACGAAGGCAACGATGTCACCACGTTTGGCACCCCCGGTGAGATCGCCATCAAAGGCCCGCAGGTGATGGCCGGTTACTGGCAGCGGCCGGACGAAACGGCCCGCGTGATGACGCCCGATGGTTACTTCAAGTCGGGCGACATCGGCATTGTGGACGAGCGCGGGTTCTTCAAGATTGTGGACCGCAAGAAAGACATGATCTTGGTCAGCGGCTTCAACGTCTACCCCAACGAGGTCGAAGAAGTGGTGTCCAGTTGCCCCGGCGTGCTTGAATGCGCCGCGATTGGCGTGCCGGACGAGAAAACCGGCGAAGCCGTCAAGCTGGTGGTGGTCAAAAAAGACCCATCCCTGACTGAGGCGCGAATCCTAGACTACTGCCGCACCAACCTGACCGGCTACAAACAACCCCGTGTGATCGAGTTCCGCACCGATCTGCCCAAAACACCGGTCGGCAAAATCTTGCGGCGGGAATTGCGCGACAAAGTCTGATGGGACGCATCGCGATCGTCAGCGCCATGCACGAAGAGTTGGCGGCGGTGCTGGCCTTGATGCCCAATGAACACAAGCAAATGGTGGCAAGTCGCTCCTTTGCTTTGGGCCATTTAAACGGGCAAGAGGTGGTGGTGGTGCTGTCGCGCATTGGCAAGGTGGCCGCAGCCACCACGGCAACGGTTTTGATAGAGCGCTTTGGTGTGGAGCAAGTTTTGTTCACAGGCGTGGCCGGTGGACTCGCGCCAAATGCACGGGTAGGCGACGTGGTGGTGGCGACTGAATTTTTGCAACACGACATGGACGCGTCCCCTTTGTTTCCGGCCTACGAAGTGCCACTGTATGGATGCTCCCGCTTTGGCACCGATGTGGTTTTGTCAGCTGAATTGGCGCTGGCGGCGCGATCCGTGTTGCAGCAGGGCTTGTTGGATGCCGCAACTTTGCAGGACTTTGGCATCATCCGGCCGCAGATGCACCAAGGTTTGATTGTGAGCGGGGACCATTTTGTGTCCACCTGTGGCGACAGTCAGCAATTGCAGCTGGCTTTGCCCGATGCACTGGCCGTTGAAATGGAAGGCGCTGCTGTGGCCCAGGTCTGTCACGATTACGGCGTGCCTTTTGCCGCCATGCGCACAATCTCTGACCGCGCCGATAACGATGCGCATGCCGATTTTTTAAAGTTCGTCAGCCACGTGGCCAGCCGCTACAGCGCGGCCATTTTGGCCCGGTTTTTTGCTGCGCGGGCTTGATTACTTCAGCCAACCCCGCTTGCGGAAGTACCACATGGGCACCACCGCGCTGGCGGCCATGAGCAGCAGGGCGTAAGGGTAGCCCCAGGCTTGTTTCAACTCGGGCATGTATTCAAAGTTCATGCCATACAGACTGGCAATCAAGGTGGGCGGCAGTAAAGCCACGCTGGCCACCGAGAAGATCTTGATGATCTTGTTCTGGTTGATGTTGATGAAACCCACGGTGGCGTCCATCAAGAAGTTGATTTTGTCGAACAAGAACGCCGTGTGCGAGTCCAGCGATTCAATGTCGCGCAAAATTTGGCGGGCTTCCTCAAACTGTTCGGCGTTGAGCATTTTGGAGCGCATCATGAAGCTGACCGCACGGCGGGTGTCCATCACGTTGCGGCGGATGCGGCCATTCAAGTCTTCTTGCCGTGCAATCGCACCCAGCACCTCGCCGGCCAAGGCGTCGGTCACATCGCCTGACAGCACTTGTTTGCCAGAAATTTCCAGCTCGTCGTAAATGCCTTCGAGGGTGTCGGCAGAATATTCGGCGTCGGCGTCAAAGAGTTTGAGCAGAACGTCTTTGTCATCCTCGATCAAGCCAGGGGCGCGTCTTGCTCGTAAGCGCAGAAGTCGAAACACCGGCACGTCTTCGTCGTGAATCGAGAACAACACGCCTTTGCTGCGCAAATTGTCGTTGTGCTGGTTCAAAATAAAAGCGCAGCGCACGGTGCGGGGCGCGTCCGCATCGGCAATCAAGAAGTCACTGCGAATGTGCAACTCGCCGTTGTCTTCTTCGTAAAAGCGGGCCGATTCCTCGATGTCCTCGTCCATCGCGTCTTCGGGAATGGCCAGGCCGTAGTACTGTTTAATCCAGCGCTTTTCTTCGACGGTAGGGGACTCCAGATCTACCCATATGGGTTGGAATTTGGAGAGTTCTTCGAGGGACTCGATCTCTTCTTGGAAGAGACGGCCATTGGCCAAAGTGAAAATATTGAGCATGGCAGATGAACAAAGGTCAAAGACCCGAGTGATTCAAAAAGGCGGCAAAAGGGGCACGGCAGCTTTCGAACGACGCGGGGCAAACCTGAATCATCCGAAAGCTACCAACTGGGGTAGCTTTCCACGGAAGGTGTCTCCATCAAACAATGTTGCCGGATTATCGCACCGCTTCATGTCGGATGGGTGATGAAAAATGCCAAAAACTCGTCCCGACGGGCCATGACATCGGCTGCGCCCAATTGCATCAAGGCCTGCACAAAGCCCGGCTCGAACAGCAAATAACTGCTCAAGGCCGCGCCGCCCCCCGTCAAGGCCCCCAGCCCATCCAGCACCCGGTACAGGTCGGACGGCAATTCGTGCACATGCGCTTGGGCCAGCCCATCCAAAGAGGCGCTGGGTTGCAATGACAGCACCTGCACTTGTTTGAACGGCAGCGCTTCGCGCACGCTTTCGGACAGTGCCGCCACGCTAGCATTGACGCGTTCGAGCTGTTCGACATCGGCTTGCAAGGTATCGTGGAACACACTGGCCATGGCGTGCCCGGCGATGGTGCCCAAAGACGGCGGGTGGTGCGGTGAGGCATTGCGGGTCAGCACCTCCCTCTGAGGTTGCCCCACGCCAATCGCCAGCACTTGGGTGGCGCCCATGTGGACGGCAGGCGACAAGGGGGATGTTTGCCGCATCGAGCCGTCGCCAAAATACTCGAGCCCGCCATCCACCCACAAGGGTGTGGCCGGAAAAATGAAGGGAATGGCACTGGAGGCCATCAGGTGTTCGATGGTGACGGGTTGCATCTCGGCCCGACGGCCGGGTCGGCTCCAGGGGCTGGCCCCCATGTCGTCAGCGGTTTGGCAAAAAGTCCAGTGCACGCCGCTGGAGTAACTAGAGGCCGTGATGGCCAGGGCATGAAGCGCTCCGCTGGACAAGGCCCGGTCGATGCCTGTCAGGTCGATCGCATGGTGCAAGGTGTCCACCAAGGGCATGCTGTCCAACACGG
>Ga0209598_10002570_pt1 | contig 14132 bp, 15 predicted proteins | sample M_140807_EF_Meta_FD_187317 | JGI IMG/M metagenome (GOLD analysis project Ga0209598, IMG submission 187317) | Freshwater microbial communities from Lake Montjoie, Canada to study carbon cycling - M_140807_EF_MetaG (SPAdes) (version 2) | ecosystem: Environmental > Aquatic > Freshwater > Lake... | reverse complement strand
GTCAATACTTCCACGCTTCGCGACATACCGATCCCGGCAAAATTCAGGTGGGTCGCACCCTCGATGATGCCCAGCCATTTGCAGCCTGCGGGCATGCGCTTGAATGGCTCGGTTCGCGTTTCCCAAGAGCGACCGCCCAGTTCCGTGTCCCGCGTGCCCGTGACCATCAGCATCGGTGCTTCGATGGCCGCCCATGCGTTTGATGGAAAGATCAATCCAGCACCCTGCGGTGACAGGGCAATGTAGGCACCAAACACATTCGTTCCATTGGCGTCAAGGTGGTTACTTGCACCGGCGGAGATCATCGCGATTGCCGCACCCATGGAGTGGCCAATCAGAATTGATTCGCTCGATTCGCACCGGTTTCGGGCCCAGCGCGTGGTGGCCTCGATATCCATGAATCTGCCGCGGTAGGCAACGGGGTCGGTGATTAATTCGGCCAAACCACGGCGTAGGCCGTTTTGAAGTGTTTGCTCACGCAAAACCCGCAGCCCGCTCTCCTGGTGCCCGGTTACGACCGTCAGGTAACCGAGTGAAGACAGTGTTTCGCCCAGATAGCGATAACTCTGTTCAGACCCACCTGCGCCCGGTGAGACGATGGCAATGCCGCGACAAAACGCCATCTTGGGTCTGTAGGCTTGACCGGGAGTGGCCTGTCGATCGTCCCGAATCAGAGAAATAGTTTCCTGGGCGCAGATGACGCTCGTCGGACCGTGGAAGATCGCCAATGCCGTTAAAAAGAAAATAAAAACTTTCTTACGCAACACTTCAATCTGCTCTATGCTGGGCAACCTTGCTTCCATTCCAGCCCTTAAATCTCTCTTCAATCCTTTGACGGCAAATGCTGGACAGCATCTCGTACTGTAGCCGCGGCAATCCGGATCTCGACGGAGAGGCCTTTCGACAAATCATATCGGTGTCGCGGCGCAATAACGCTATTCATGGCATTACCGGGCTTCTCGTGTACGGCGGTGGCCTCTATTTCCAATGGCTCGAGGGCCCCCCAAAAGCGCTACAGAATCTGATGGCCAAGATCTGCAAGGATCCTCGTCATGACAGTCTGGTGATTCTGGGCCGCAACTTCGATGAACCGGAACGCGTATTCCCTCAATGGGACATGGAGCCTGTCGGCCCTGAAGAAATCCATGAGGTACTGGTCGACGCGATTGGTAGTATCAAAACTGAGACCAATGGGGCATTACTTGAGCTGTTGTTAGATCACGTCCGTGGTTTGGTCTAAGGGTTGTACGCAGCTCACGGGTTAACGCATTCGGCAACATTCTCGACTCAGGTGCCAGGTCGGCAGCGTACCCATACCCGACCATCGGTCTCTTGGGTTTCGTAGCAGCGCACTGCCTCGGTGACCGGTTCGCAAAGCGGTTTGCCGGTTGCCAGCTCAAAACGTCCCTGGTGCAGCGGGCACTCGACCCACCCGTCCTCTACCCATCCGGATGACAGCTGTGCAGCGCCGTGCGTGCACTGATCATGCAGGCCAAAGAGGCGGCCCTCGAAGCGAATGATGGCGATCGTGGTCCCGCACGCTGATACAGGCCAGCCAGCACCCTCAGGGAACTCATCGCTTACGCCGACCTCTGTCCAGCCATCGTCAGGCGCGACACTCTGGTGGGTGGGGTCACTCATGTTCAGTTATCTCCGATTCAATGGCTTGAACTTCTGCTTGGAAGGCATCCAGGTTTTCGATGTATGGCGTATGTCCTACACCTTCGCGTGCGTTCACGCTTGGGCGATATTGTTCGGGCGATAGGGTCGAATACCCAGGCGCGCAGCGGTTGTGCGGTCGTAGTGATTAGCCCACATCACCTGCCCCAGTTCGCTGACATGACGACCCGCGGAATCATTGATATCGAAGCTGACCGGAGCGCCTGCTTTCATCACCGAGGCAATTGCGTCGCGTCGGTACAAGACACCGATATCCGCGAGCGGATCGCCATCGATGGCAATCATGTCGGCCAACCTGCCGGGCAGCAGACCACCTAGGTCATGCCCATCACGCAAGACCTCGGCATTGGTCACGGTCGCGTCGCGCAGTGCACGTGATGGACTCACACCGGCATAGTTCACCATGATCTCCAGCTCCTTGGCGTTCCACTCGCCGTAGGGCGTCACGGCAAAGCCTGCCTCCGATCCGACAAGGAACTTCACGCCGGCACGCTTGAGCTTCTCGTAGCTTGTGATCGCCTCATCGAGTTCGCGTTTCTGGATGTCGGGCCACCAACCTGACGATGGGTCGGCGGGCTGCGCGAACTCCACGTTATTAACGAGCAGTGCGAGCGTCGGGCACACGTAGCAGCCGTTTCGTGCAATCTCGTCGGCCGCCTCGTCGGTGACCCGTGAAGCATGGAAGATGATGTCCATGCCTGCACGCGCGCTGTAGAGCGTAGCCTCCGCGCCGCGTGCGTGGCAGGCGCCTCGTTTGCCCAAGCGGTGCACCTCGGCCACCATGCGGCGGGTCTCTTCCTCGGTAAACGCCGCGACCAACCCCTTCGGATAGGCCGTAAGGGTGCCGTCCATTGCGAACTTGATCAGATCGACACCATCCTTGACTTGTCCACGGATCTCGCGGATCGCGTGATCGGGCGAGTCGATCACCACTCCGGTCGATGTACTCGGGCAGCCGATCCAGCGCGGGTACCAGTCGTAGAGGCCCTGCGGGCTGGTGAGTGCCCGGCTCGAGCATGTGATGCGTGGCCCCTTGAAAAGGCCAACCTCGATTGCATCGCGCACAGCGACGCTGACCAAGCCAGAACTGGCGGGGTCGACAAATGCCGTGTAGCCCGCGCGCATCACTTTCTGTGCTGCGATCATGGCGCGCAGAGCCCGGAATTCCATCGACGGATACAGGTCGATATCTTCCTGAGATTTGGCATCACCGTATGAGATGTGGGTGTGGATGTCGATCAGGCCGGGCATGACGAAACGCCCGGAGTGGTCGATGACGGTATCCGCGGGGTCTGCTGGCGGAGCGTTGGCGGTTGAGACGATCGCCGTGACCCGTCCACCTTCGACAATGACGGTCTGGTTTTCGGCGGCGACATCGGCATGGCCGGTGAACAGGAGTCCGCAATGGATCAGGGTCTTCAAGCTGGATTCTCCTTTATTTCGGTAGATTCAGATCGGGGTGGCCATGAGCGTCGGAACCGCTGCTGTGTCCAGAATTGCGGTCTGCTCTCGTATGAACAGGCGACCGTCGCGGCGAACCAATCGTGTGCGGTAGCGGCCCACGCCAAATAGCCGGCTCTGGCCTTCGACGTCAGTCTGGTAGACGACAAAATCAGCTTCGGCCAAGACAGTGCCGGACTCGCCTTCGCAGACCGTCACATTGCTCAACATGTGGCGATCCGTGTGGATGTTGTAGATATTGGCTTGCTGCAGCGAGACGATGCGGTCGGTCAGCATGTCACGGGTGCGGCAGCGCACGATCGGCAGCTCCAGGCCGCGCTGGGCATTTTCGCGCGGGATCACGTAGTAGGCGCAGTCGGTATCGAACAGCGCCAGCCAGTCCTCAAAACGGGCATCGTCCACTGCGCGAGCGTAGCGCGCGTAGAGCGCCTGAACCTCGCTGTGTAGCGTGGCGTTCATGCTTCGCTCCCGGCCGCAATCCCCATGGTCTGTGTGTACTGTTTCCAGAAGCCGCGTATCGGGATCTCGCTGACCAAAATGGAGTTGGTCTGGATCGGCTCGTCTGCACCCATGGCGACAAACGAATGCGATTGTCGATCCGCGCGAATGCTGCGATGGACCAGTTCGATGGCCTCGCCATCCTCCATCGAGACCAATCCCGCCGGGCCGGCTAGATTGGCCTGGTCCAGGCGGTGCTCACGCATTTCGGGGCTGTCGTCCTGGTATCCGTAGTAAGTCCAATAGAGCTCGAACTCGTGCGGTCCTCTGGTGCGAATCTGGCGCGTTGCCAGGCTGTTACTGATCTGGTGGAACACCGCGTTCGGGAACACTGACATGATGGACAGCCCGCAGCGGTCCTGGAATTCGTCCTTGTAGGCGAGCAATTCGGGGCAGCGCAGCTGGAAGCTCTCGCGGTAGGTTCCAACGTCCGCATGAGCCACTTTGGCATCGATCTTATCGGTCCCTTGGACGCTGTAAGAGATGTTATGGCCCTTGAGCGCGCTGATACGTGTTCCGCCCTCCTGGGTATTGCGGTACAAGCCGAAGGTGACCTGAAAAAGGTGCAGCAGTCCGCCGTGGTACGGATCACGTACGTTCTCGCAGTAGAGCTTCCAGTTGCCACGGATGATCTGGCGCTGGTAGCCCAGTAACTCAACGGGGCGCGAGAGCAGGCGGTCGAGGTGAGCCGTAAATTGCGGGTCCAGGTACTGTGTGAGCCCTTCGATATCCGGACAAAAAGTGCCAAAGACCGCGCCCCGGTAGCTCTCCACACGCAGCGGTGCCAGCCGGATCTCCTCGTTCATCGCTTCCTTGGGGAATCCGCCACGACCCTTCACCCCACGCTTGAACGGAACGCCCACGAGCTTGCCGCTGAGGTCGTAGCACCACTGGTGGTAACAGCATATGTGGTCTTTGGCGTTGCCGCACGCTTCGCGCCGCACAATGGCCCCCCGGTGTGCACAACGGTTCACGAAGGCGTGCAGCGAGCCGTCCTGTGCGCGGTTGGCCACCACCGGGGTATCGCCAACGAATAGCGTCTTGAAGTCGCCAGGTTTGGGGATTTCCGCTTCCAGACACAAGTACGACCAGGCGCGCCCCCGAAAGATGCGTTCCTGCTCGTCCTGGTAGACCTGCTCGTCGGTAAAAATCCCAAACGGGACATGCTGTAGCTTCTCGCCCGGCCAGGTGTAGGGATGCGCTGAATTGCTCATGGGTGCCTCCAAATGTTGCTCAGGATGGTTTTCAGCGCTCAATGGGTCAGTCCCATGATTCGCGCCAGTTGTTCGGGTTGGTTACGCAACGCGCTGCTCGGTCCCGCATGGACGATGCGTCCACGGTCCATGACCATGGTCTGGTCTGAAAACTCCAGAGCGAGCGAGGCGTGCTGCTCGACCAGAACGATGGCCATGTCTCGGCGGGAGCGAATGAGAGTCAAGGCTTCAAATACCTGGTCGACGATGACGGGTGCCAGACCCTCGGAGGGCTCGTCCATCAGCAGTACGGTGGGATTGCCTACAAGGGCGCGGGCGATCGCGAGCATCTGCTGCTCGCCGCCTGAGAGTTGACTGCCCAGGTTTTCGCGGCGCTCGGCCAGGCGAGGGAAGAGCGCACAGACGGTGTCGAGGTTCCAGTGACCAGCACGTTGTGCGATGCGCAGGTTCTCTTGCACGGTCAAGGACTTGAAGACCTCTCGCTCCTGCGGCACGAAACCGAGGCCCGCCCTTGAGCGGCGGTAGACCGGTAAACCGGCGAGATCTTGATCGCCGAGTGCCATACGCCCTGCATGCACTCGCGTCATGCCCATGATGGTGCGCAGCAGGGTTGACTTTCCGACCCCATTTCGCCCGAGGATGGCCAGACACGAGCCCAGTTCCAGCTGCAAGGTCACATTTTCGACGATGACCGTCGGCCCAAAACCAGCACTCAGATCGCGAACAGAAAGCGCAACGGTAGAACTCACTCCCGGAACTCCGGGGACGCAAGCTGGGTGAAGGGATTTTGGTGACCACGCGGCGCGCTCATTTGTGACGACGTCCCAGATAGACGTCGCGAACGCGTTCGTCTGCACGAATCTGCTCGGGCGTTCCTTCAGTAAGTACCGTCCCGCCTACGAGGACCGTGATGCGTTGTGCGTAGCTGAACACGAGGTCCATATCGTGGTCGATCATCAATATCGCCATCGACGCCGGTAAAGATTGCAGCACCTCCAGCAGCCGTCCAGTCTCTACCGACGGTACGCCCGCTGCTGGCTCGTCGAGCAGCAGCACCCGTGGATGGAGGGCCAGCGCCATCGCCAGTTCGACCAGCCTCTGGCGCCCGTAAGGCAGCTCTTGCACCTGGCGGCAGATATCCCCCGCGAGGTTGACACGCTGGGCAAGGTCGGCCACTTCATCAAGGACGGCTGACTGCCGGGGGAGTGCGCGAAACATGTTTTTGTCGGCGCCCGTGCGACTGGCCACAGCCAAAGCCAGGTTTTCCCAGACGCGCAGGCGTGGGAACAGATTGGTGATCTGAAAGGTCCGCACAAGCCCTCGCGGAACCGTCCAGGTGGGCGGCTGCGCAGTGATGTCTTCTCCCATCAACAAAATTGAACCGCTGTCGGGACGCAATGCGCCGGTGATCATGTTGACCAGCGTTGTCTTTCCCGCTCCGTTGGGTCCGATCAGGGCATGGCGGGCCCCCTCGGGCAGTTCCAGGCCGATGTCGCGCGCAACGACCAACGCACCGAAATTCTTGTGGATGCCGCGCACGGTCAGGGCCGCCGCCCGTGGTGTGCTCATCGGTCGGCCCCCTCGCGCCCGCCCAGACGGTTGCGAATGCGGTCAGCGACTCCAAGCAGGCCCCCCTTGCCAAAGCGGACAATCATGATCAGCGCAGCGCCGACCAGAAACATCCAGTGGAAAGGATTCCAGCTCGACGCGAAGTGCTGCAGGATGACGTAGAAGCTTGCACCGACGATCGCCCCGTACAGACGCCCCCATCCCCCAAGCACCAGCATCACCAGGCCATTCGCGGACAGTGCGATCGCCAGTGTGTCGAGTCCCACAAAGCCGGTCGAATGCGCAGAGATGGCGCCTGCGGCTCCGGCCATCCCGCCAGCAATCGAGTAAATGACGACCAGATGGCGCTTCACTGGCACACCCATCGCACGCATGCGCCCGGCGTTCTCCCGGATTCCCTTTAGAGCCAATCCGAATTGCGAGGCAGCGATCGCACGCGCCACCAAAAACAGCACGGCAAGCAGGAACAGTGCGTACCAGTAACGGGTTTGGCCGCGAAGATCGAAGGCAAAAACGCCCAGGAGCGGAGAGGCCGCGACGCCTTGGAGACCGTCGTCGCCACCCGTCACGGAAGTCCACTTGTTGGCTGCTTCATATGCGAGGACAAGGAAGGCGAGCGTGAGCATCAGTAATGTGTTGCCGTGCAGGTGCAGCAACAGCATTCCGGTGATCACCGCAGCGGCGGCCGCCACCAGTATTGCAAGCAGTAGTCCGCTGAACGGCTCCGGCCAGCCTGCGACGATGACAATTCCAGCGGTATAGGCGCCCAGCCCGAAGAAAAGTGCATGGCCCAGCGTGGCGATGCCCGCGTAGCCGAGCACAAGGTCGAGAGACAGCGTGAACAGCACCATCACCAACACGCTATTGCCAAGCGCCAGTCGGGTCTCGAAGAGAAAGTAGAAGCCAACAAACAGTAACCAGGGCAGGGCCTCGACAACTCGCCAGCGGGTGCCAGCGCGTGCCTGTTGCTCGACGATGCTGCGGACGTCGTTCATTGGGGTTTGGAGAACAGTCCGTTGGGGCGCCACAGCAGGACAGCAATCAGGATCAGGTAGGTCAGAAATGCTGCGATCTCTGGGAGCAGGTAGCGGCCCGCTGTCTCGATCACACCCAGCATGATGGCAACCCAGGCCGATTCCTTGATATTGCCGAAGCCCGCAATCGATACGACGATCAGGAATGTAGCAAGGTAACGAAGGGGGTACACCGGGTCGATGGGCAGCATCTGTGCCCCGAGTGCGCCGCCGAGTCCAGCCAGGCCGCAACCGAGCATGAAGGTGACAGCAAACAGATGGCGCGTGTCGATGCCGACCGCCTGTGCCATTTGCGGGTTCTCCACTGCGGCGCGAATACGCGCGCCGAACTCCGTGCGGTCAAGAGTCAGCCACAGCATCAGCATCAGCAGCGCACCGACTGCAATCAGGAAGATCCGGTAGGCGGGTACGATCCGGATGCGCAAATCGACGGACGCCGCTAGCCAGGAAGGTAACCGCATGGGCAGCGGCGTCGACCCAAAGATCAGGTTCAGGGACGCGATGGCCACAAAGATCAGCCCAATCGTCATCAAAACCTGATCGAGTTCGTCGCCTCCATAAAGTGGCGCGTACAGAATCGGCTCAAGCAATAGGCCGAGCAAGGCGCTGGCAGCAAATGCAACGACGAGGGCGAGCAGGAAAGGCAGACCTGTGCTGGTCATCAAACTAACTGCCACGGCACCACCGATGGCTGCGAAGGCGCCATGGGCCAGGTTCGCGAAGCGCATCAGCCCCATCGTCACCGACAGTCCCACCGAGATGAGGAACAGCACCATCCCGTAGGAGATTCCGTCAATCAGTACGAAGGATAGGAACGACGAGAGGCGGTCCATGTCAGATGACGCGGGGCCAGAGCGCAGAGCAGGCGGCTAGTTCACTTTTTCTGCGCTTCCTTCCAGGGGTCCTTTACGGCCGGGGTGGTCTCGATGACCTTGTTGTAGAGCTTGCCGTCGCGGCCTTCCTCCACAACCCGGATGTAGACGTTCTGGACGATATCGCGCGTGTCGGGATCGATGCTGACGGGCCCGCGCGGGCTCTGCCAGGTAAAGCCCTTGACCGCTTCGACCGACTTTTCGTCGATCGTTCCCTTGCCGGTCTCAATCATCTTGTAGATGACGCGCATGCCGTCGTAGGCGCCAACGCAACCTGCGTGCGGTGGACCATCCTTGGGGAAGCGCGAAACGACGGCCTTCACAAAGGACTGATTCATCTCGGAAGGCAGGGAGACGGCGTAATGCAAGGAGGAGTAGACGCCCTTGGCCACTGGGCCAACAGACTCGAGTTCCTGGTCGTCGGTTTCGGCGACGCCCAGGATCTTGATGCCGCGCTCTTTGAGCTTGGCAGCCTCGATGGACTTGAGGAAGGCGATCGACGAGGGGCCCGGCGAAACGAACATGTAAACCGCCTCTGGCTTTGCGTCCGCGATGCGCTGCACGAAGGGCGCGAAGTCGGTCGTGTTCATCGCCATGCGGTCCTCGCCGAGGATGGTGCCGCCAAGGCGGGTGAAGGCCGTCTTGAACCCCTCTTGAACGCTGTGCCCAGGTGCGAAGTCCTGCACGGCGATGTACACGCGGCGGATGCCTTGCTTGTAAGCCCACTGCGCCATCGGCACTGCCGACTGCCAGCTGGTGTAGCCCGTGCGCACCCAGTAAGGGGATGTTTGGGTGATGTTCGGGGTCGCAGCCACGAAGAGCACGCCAGGGATTTTGGCCTGGGTAAGTACCGGCGATACAGCGAACGCATTGGGAGAAAAGAAGAAACCGCCCAGCACATTCACCTTGTCGTTGACGATCAACTCCTCGGCGTGCTTTTTGGCCAGGCTGGGATTGGCGCCTCCCGTATCGCGATAGATCACCTCGACTTTACGACCCGATACCGAGTCGCCGTTTTGGGATTGGAACAGCTGAATGCAGTTTTGGAATTGCACGCCCCAGTCGGCTGAGCCGCCCGTCATCGGCGCAATGATCCCGACCTTGATGGTCTGCGCTTGCGTGCTCAAGGGAATAGCGAACAGAGCGGCCGACGCAAGAACCAGGGAATGCTTCATCATTAATCTCCGTCCAGAGGTTTAGGGTTCAGGAACCGGCGGCGCTATGTCCGCCATCGACATCGACGATCGAACCTGTGGTCCAGGAAGACTCGTCCGAGAGTAAAAAGCGCACCGTACGCGCCACATCCTCGGGCATCCCGACGCGGCGCAATGGGTAGCTCTCGGCGCGCAACAAGAGTGCAGCGGCATAATTTTGGGGTTCGATTCCGCTCTTGAGCATCAGTTCGGTGCGCACCATCGAAGGTCGCACGCAGTTCACGCGCACCCCATAGGGGCCGTATTCGACTGCAAGCGCTTTGGCAAAGGAATCTAACGCGCCCTTGGTGGCAGCGTATGCGCTCGTGAGGGGCCTTGGGTGATCGGCAAGCGTTGAGCCAATCAGTACGATGGCACCACGCGCTGCTTTCAGGTGTTCAAGCGCGGCCTGGCAAGTGAGCATCGTGCCCAGAACGTTTGTGCGCAGCAGGTCGTCCAGAGCCTCTGCGGTCTGCTGCCCAAAGGGTCCGCTTGCCGCGATTCCGGCACAGCACACCAGTCCATTCAGGCGGCCGGAATGGCCGACCACTGCTTTGACGACATCGGCCAGATCCTCGGCCCTGCGGGTGTCGCCGCGCCACTGGGTTATGCCCTGGGACGGCGCCTCCGAGGGGCGGGCGCTGCGTGCCAACACGTGCACTCGCCAGCCACTGGCGGACAGGAGTTCGGCAACAGACTGGCCAATGCCGGAAGTACCCCCTGTTACCAATACGACGGGCGCCTCCATCTCAGGCGCTTTCAGCCGAATCGAAGCATCTGCCAGCGAAGGTGGTTAGCAGGGGATTGAACCGATCGGTGCACTCCCAGTACGGTGCATGGCCTGCACCCTCAATCAGCGAAGGTTCGGGCAGACCGAGCAGTCTATGAGCATCCTGGCCGATCCGAACCGGTACCGCTTCGTCTAGCGCGCCCCACACCAACGACAATGGCAGTTCGCTGGAATGCGCCGCGAGGCGGGTACCGATGATGTCCGAGGCCGGTTGATCGACCAGATAAGCGCCCAGTCGCTCAAATGATTCGCGTGCACCGGCAGAGTTGTTGATCATGAACTCCTCGCGCAGCCAACCTGGCGTGATGCCGTCCTGAATCTTCATGACGAAGGCGATCTTTCTTTGGATGGCATCGGGGGTGGTTTCTTGCACGGATCGGCAAATCGCCGCCGCCACCGCCGGCTCCAGCGAAAACAGGCCGAGCGAACCAATCAGCATCAGCCCTCTTGGCCGGAGGCTGGGAGGTGCAGAGGCGCTTGTCGCCTCGAGGCTATCTAAGGCGAGTTGTCCAAGGATATGCCCGCCCAACGACGTACCGACCAGAACCACATCACGCACTTTCAGAGCTTCAGCCACGCGCGCAGTGAAGTCGGCCAGCGCGGGCACCGTCGCAGGAATATCGCCGCCCTTGCTCGCCAAGCCGTGGCCAGGTAGGTCGATAGCGATACAGCGATAGCCCTGAGCCGCCATGGGTAAAAGGTTACGGCGCCAGCGGTCTGCCCGCGCGCCGAGGCCGTGCAGGAACAGCAGCACACGATCGCCTTCACCGGCCTCCAGGACACGCGTCTGGGTGCCGCCAATGACGATGGGGTATTGAACGATCTCAGCGGCCATGAGCGATGTTCCCTAGCGCAAACGGTTCAGGTCAGCCAGGCAAGCCAACCACAGCCTCGATTTCTACTTTCATGCCCGGTACCGCCAGACGGCTCACCTCGAAGAGAGTGCTGGCTGGTCGTGTGCTGCCGAAGTACTTCTGGCGCACAGGGTTAATCTGGTGGCGCTCGTTGATATCAGTGAGTAATACCGTCACTTTAAGTACGTCTTTGAAGCTCGCGCCCGCCGCCGCAAGCGTTCGTTCGAGTGCCTTAAAGACGGCCTCGGCCTGAGCCGCCGGGTCATCGCCTCCAATCACGTTGAGGTCCTCATCCAGCGGGGCCATGCCCGAGATGAACAGCAGGTTGCCAAAGCGAACTGCGTCGCAGTAATGGCTGATTGGGGGATTCAGACCGGGGATGGTGAACTGTTCACGATCGCTCATGCGCTTGTCCTTCGGCGGATCAGATGGTTGAAGGGGAGGGGCGGTTAGCCAGAAATTCGAGAACACCCAAGGCCGCGCTCTCGACATGCTCGAGCATCGCTAGGCTGGCGCGCGTCGCGTCACCTGATGAGATCTCAGTGAGCATGGTCCGATGTTCGTATCCAGGCATCTCGGTCTGGTGGTAGACGTCGATGTACAAACGCAGGTGCGGATGGATCGCCTCGCGTATGCGGCTAATTTCGGCAGTCAGCCGCGGCATCTGTGCAAACTCGTAAAGACGGTCGTGGAAGGCGTCGTGCCGGATGATCCACGCCTTCGGATCGCCTCGCGACTGATCCATTCTGCGGAGCATCAGTTCGAACTCGTCAACGTCATCCGCGCGAATGTTGCGCGCGGCCTCTGAGGCGGCCAGGGCCTCCAGCGCCCCGCGGATCTTGAAAAGTTCGCGAACGAGTTCCACGGTCAACGACGTGACGACCACCCCACGGTTTGGCGTCAAGGTGACAAGGCCTTCGATATCCAGTCGATGCAGTGCCTCGCGCACAGGCGTGCGGCTGACGCCAAGCAGGACCCCGATTTCCAAAGGATTAAGGCGCATGCCGCCAGCCAGTTCTCCGGAGAGGATGCGCTGCTTCAGATAATCGTAGGCTTGGTCTTGGGCTGTGGAATAGCGAACCTGACCGGCCAATGCAGCGTGGTGGTGCGGGTTAAGTCTCTTCAAAATCGCCATTGGAGTTGAACGTGTATACAAGTATTCAGTTCGAGCTCCTGAATCCTACCATCACAAAAAAAATTCTTCTCGGACCCAACGAGCGAACCGGGTCAGGTAGCAAGAGTGCTGATGAGGAGACGAAGGATTCAAGCCTTGACACTCGGTGTTGGCGGAAATAGCATCGTCTAAAAGTGGGGCAAAATTCCAAAGAAAGCGATCACTCAGCCCCGATTAGATAGATCTCCTCGATTTTTGTCATTTGCCATTTTTCAAGGAGACGTTGATGTACACAGGGTCGAAGAGGCGGGGACTGCCCGCATTATTTGCTGGTTTTGTTGCGGCGGCATTCATGGTCGCCTGCGGGGGCAGTGACAATGATCCAGTTGACACTGGGTCTTGGTTCTCATCCTGGGGTGCGTCCCAAAATATTGTTGAGTTCCCGGCCGCCTACTACACGGCGGGTGGGGTGGACCCAAAGCTTAGTAACAGCACGGCTCGGATGATCGTTCGACCGTCGATTTCTGGGACATCGCTGCGGGTCAAGATCGAAAATACCCACGGGAAATCACCTGTTGTATTTTCCAGTGCGTTTGTTGGCGTTGCGGGTAGTGGGGCAGCCGTCGTAGCTGGTACCAACAAACCACTGACCTTCGGTGGAAGCCGCAGTCTTACGCTAGCCCCCGGGGCGGGTGTGATGAGCGATCCAGTTGAGTTTTCGGTCAAGGCTTTCGAGCGTTTGGCGGTCAGTCTCAACATCACATCCGCGGTTGATGCCAGTTCGCACTCTCTAAGTTTGACCACTAATTATCTCGCGGTGGGGCAGAAGGGAGAGGACGTATCGGCAACCGGCTTCACACCGATTAATCCTGTGGCTTACAGCGTCGCTCCATCGACTACCCAGGCATTTCCGGTTTACTGGGTCGCTGGAGTTGACGTGAAGTCGACAAAAGTGAACGGCACTGTCGTAACGTTTGGGGACTCAATCACCGATGGCCGGTGCAGTACGACTACAGAAAATGGGGCGCTGGCGACGGCCACACCACCTGGGGTTGTTATTCCGGATCTCTACCAGCGCTGGGTTGATGTACTCGCTAACAGATTTGCAGCAGCGTCCATACCCAAGGGCGTTGTCAACGAAGGCATTGCGGGTAACCGGATTATTGCTGATGGCGGTAATGGACCAACGGGGCTCGACCGTCTGGATCGAGATGTGCTGGATCGAGCCGGTGCAACTCACGTTGTCTATTTTATGGGCACCAATGACATTGCTGGGGGTGCGAATTCGAAACAAGTGATTGATGCAAGTTTAAATCTTATCAATAGGGTCCGCGCCAAGGGATTGAAAATTATCGCAGTGACGATTATTGGGCGCGGAAATCCTACGGCTGGGGCTGGATTTACGGCGTTGCAAGAGCAATATCGTCTTGAAGTCAACACCTGGATTAGAACGGCTGGAAAGTTTGATGGCGTCATCGATTTTGATTTGCTCCTCACGGATACCGCGAAGTCAAGCTTGGGGGCGCTGATTATGAAACCCCAATATGCCTGTGGTGACTATATACATCCCAACGCAGCCGGGTATCTTTTGATGGGTAACGCTATTGATCTAAACCTGTTTAAGTAGGCTGAGGCTGCTCAACTGGTTCTGTGAAGTGGCGTGTTCGGTGGATAGCCACTAGCCACCCCTAAACCTGCTTATCGGCTTGTATGGCCGCCCCAAGCCCCGCGTCATGCGGGGCTTTTCGCTTTAAGCTCTAACGGCGCTTTTGTCCTCGATTTGTTCGATGAAGCCTCGGGAAAGGAATATGAAACGCAAGATGATGTTCGTTGCTCTTATGATCGTTTTGAAC
>Ga0209598_10002565_pt1 | contig 14149 bp, 8 predicted proteins | sample M_140807_EF_Meta_FD_187317 | JGI IMG/M metagenome (GOLD analysis project Ga0209598, IMG submission 187317) | Freshwater microbial communities from Lake Montjoie, Canada to study carbon cycling - M_140807_EF_MetaG (SPAdes) (version 2) | ecosystem: Environmental > Aquatic > Freshwater > Lake... | reverse complement strand
CCAGATGGTCCTGTATTAAGTGCCGAGGTTTGGGCCAATGAACTTCGTTTATCTGAAATGGATGAACAGGGCGGATGGTCTGCACTTGGTAGAGTAGATATGGTTTTAGCAGATTTAGGTACACTCTCCATTTCTGCAAATACACACACTGCGGGATTTGGTACAATCGAGCAGCGCGTGAATGAAAGAGCCAAAGAAAATATGATGCAATTTGATATTGCTACAAATATTGAGGCCGGTAAATTGCTCCCTAAAAAAGCAAATATTTCTGTACCATTATATGCAAGTATCAATAGAACGGTATATACGCCAGCTTTTGATCCTTACGATAAAGACATTCGTTTTAAAGATCAGTTGAGTAGAGCAGCTGCAGATAAGCGAGATTCTATGAAGCAGGCTGCCATGGATCAGACCACTATTAAAACAATCAATTTTACCAATGTGAAAGTGCAGCCTGGTGATAAAACAACCATGTTAAGCCTGAGTAATTTTGATTTCAATTATTCCTTTACACAAACAGCCCAAAGCAGTCCTATTGTTCAGGAAAATAAAGTAACCAAACAGCGCGGCGGGCTTGGTTATACTTATAATGCGCAGCCTAATTTCATGTACCCTTTTAAAAAGGTTATAAAAACAAATACGCCTTGGTTGTCGCTAGTAAAAGATTTTAATGTAAACCTAAAGCCAAGCTACGTAAGCTTTAGAGCAGATGCGCAAAGGCAATTTGGCGAGTTTGTGCCTCGAATTGTAAACACGATGGATAGTAAAGTTGATAGGGTAGATACCACGTACGATAAATATTTTACGTTTGATCGTTTTTACAATTTACGTTGGGATTTATCCAATGCCGTAAACCTCGATTTTTCTGCAACCAACAATGCTCGCATTGATGAGCCATTTGGCCGAATAGATACGCGCGCAAAAAGAGATACGATCCAACAAAACTTTTTAAAAGGAGGACGTAATACACTCTATCAGCAAAAAGCTTCTATATCTTATACTTTGCCACTTAATAAATTGCCTATCACTGATTGGATCACGGCTAGGTATACATATGGCACAAGCTATAACTGGATTGGTGCGAGCAGGCTTGCTTACGAACTTGGAAATACCATCGAAAATTCGCAAGAAAATAATTTGAGTGTGCCATTTAATTTTGCATCCCTTTATGCAAAATCTAAATTTTTACGTGCACTCGATAATATTCCGCCGCCAAAAATGAAGGGCAATAAAATAAGTAGTAAAGCAACGCCTGAGCAGTTACTTGGCACCGTATTACTTAGTAAAAAAGAAACTTTACAAGGACTCGTTGGTGATAAAAGAAAAGAGGCGCTTAAAAAGTGGAAAACTTTAAAAAAGGATCAACGAATAGCTGCAAAAATGTTAAAGGCCAATGAAATGCCAACCTTAAATGGAACTACAAGGTTTGCCGGTAAGTTTATTACAATGGTTAAAAATTTATCGGTTAATTACGCAGCCAATTATAGAAGCAGGGTACCTGGTTTTACAGATAGTACGCAGTTTTTGGGTCAAAACTTTAATTCCTTAGCACCAGGGTTAGATTATGCTTTTGGTAAACAACCCGATACAACTTGGCTCAATCAAAAAGCGGCTAAAGGACTTTTATCTCGCGATTCTGGTTTTAATTTCTTGTATAAACAAAGCTTCGAGCAGCGGTTAAATATTACAGCTCAATTGGAACCAATTCGTGAGTTATTAATTGATGTAAACTTAGAAAAAACATTTACCAAAGATTATTCGGAGTTGTATAAAGACACTTTAGGTGCTGGCCGCATGGAACATTTAAATCCATTAGCAACGGGTGGCTTTAGTGTATCATATATTTCATTTAAAACACTTTTTGAAGGCTATACACCCAACGAAATTTCTAACACGTTTAAAACATTCCAAGACAACCGTTTAATTGTATCTAAACGCGTTGCAGCGGCAAATCCTTATTGGCAATCTTTGCCTGCTTCACAAAAATTCACGCCAGATGGATATGCAAAAGGATATGGTAGATACTCCCAAGATGTTTTAGTACCGGCTTTTTTAGCAGCCTATGCAGGAAAAGACCCTAGCACGGTAGCACTTATTAAACAATCCAATGCTAAAGTAAGTACCAATCCATTTGCAGGAATTATTCCTAAGCCCAACTGGCGTGTTACTTATACAGGACTTACTAAAATACCGGCCCTTGCAGAGAAGTTTAACAACATATCATTTTCGCATAGCTACAAGGGTAACTTAAGTATGAATAGTTTTAATAGTGCACTCTTGTATCAAGATCCATTCCGCTTAGGTGGTCCTTCCTTTATGGATACGGTGAGTGGTAATTTTGTACCATTCTTTTTGGTTCCAAATATCACTATGCAAGAAAGCTTTGAACCTTTAATTGGTGTTGACTTCACAACCAATAAGCAAATGTCAATGCACTTCGAATACCGCAAAGGTAGACAGTTGAGCTTAAGTTTGGTAGATTATCAATTAAGTGAATCTAGAAGTACCGAGTGGGTATTTGGTTTTAGTCTTCGTACGCAGGGCTTAAATCTTCCATTTACTATTCCGGGCATGAAAAATGCCAAGCTGGTAAATGACCTTACCGTTAAAGTAGATTTATCTATGCGCGATGTTTCCAATAGCAATAGCAGGCTTGATCAAACCAATGCTTATGGGACAGGTGGTCAAAAAGAAATTACAATACAGCCTTCTGTAGATTATGTTTTAAATAGCAGGGTGAATCTTCAGTTCTTCTTTGATCAGCGCAGGGTGAAGCCTTATATTTCAACATCAGCACCTTCTACAAGTACAAGGGCAGGTGTTAAAATACGGGTATCATTAGCGCAGTAACAAACCGTTAAAACAATTTAGATTAATTGTTTTTAAACGCCCACTTCCACATTTCTTTCCAGGTTACTTTTTTGCCGTACATTAAAATGCCCGTTCTGTAAATTTTTGCAGCCACCCAAGTTGTACCTAAAAATCCAAGTATCAATAGCGCCATACTTGCAATTAATTGGACCACGGTTACGCCATCTGGAACACCATGCGCTACTCTTGCCATCATCACAATGGGTGAGGTTAGTGGAAATAAACTTCCAAAAATAGCGAGTGTACTATTGGGGTCATTTACGGCCTTGGTCATAATGACCATGGCAAAAATGATTGGCATCATTATAGGAAGTAATAAGCTTTGCGCATCTTGAGGATCCTCATTCACTGCGCTACCTACTGCTGCAAATAGTGCAGCGTACATGAAATAGCCACCTAAAAAGTAAAACACAAAACATCCTATAATCAGTGTGAAATTAATTTCTGCTAAGCCAGCCATAATGCTTTGTAAAGCACCAGACTCTTTAGCTGCATTTACTGCGCCCATCGCACCTGGTTGAATAGGAGCCGATTGCATCTGCGCCGCAACATCCGGGAAAATAACAGGAATTAAAAATTGTAGGCCAAATACGAGCACAAACCAAATTATAAACTGGATTAAGCCTACAGCCCCAATACCAAATATTTTTCCGAGCATTAACTCAAATGGTTTAACGCTGCTTACTATAACTTCTGCAATACGGCTTACTTTTTCTTCCATCACGCCACGCATCACCATGGTGCCGTACACAAATAAAATAATATAAATTAAAAAGCCAGCAATCATGCCCACCGCATAGCTAATGCCTACTTTAGATTCATTGTCTTTTTTACCATCATTGGTGGTAAAGCTAATGGCATTGTTTTCTAGTTTAGCGCTATCTAGTTGGCCTTTAGAAATATTGAGTGCGAGTAGTTTTTTTTCTTCTAATGCATTGTTGATTCTGTCCTCTATTTTTTCTCTGGTCATTAAACCTAGTGCCTTGCTGGATCTAAAGGAAATTTGAGGTTCGCCACTTTGTAAATTGTAACCACTTGGTACATATAAATAAGCATCAAATGCTGCCTCATTTAGCTTTTTATTGAGTGCAGCAGTATCTGCATCCATAAAACTAAAAATCACTTCGGTGCTTTTTTTATCGTCAATTTTACCATTAAATAATTTTGATTGATCGCTAACGGCCACTTTAAAATTATCGGTGGTTTTTACCTGGAAATAAATCATAAGGGCGTAAAAGCCAAATATGAGTATGGGTAAACCAATGGTACTTAATAAAAAAGTTTTTTTCTGAACCCTTGTTTTAAATTCCCTGCTGGCAACTAAAAATATCTTATTCATGAGTGTGTAAATTAATTGTTTTGAAAAGCTCTGGTGGTGGCTTTGCTGCCTTCTACTAAATGAATAAATATGTCGTTTAATGAAGGTAAAATTTCATTAAAACGTTCAATTAAAACATCTTGTTGTAACAAATAATTAAGAACGTGGTTACTTGTGTAACCTTCATTAATTTTTACAATAAGTTGTTGCTTTTCTTGGTGTTCAATGGTAAAAATAGGGCTTGCTAAATCGGTAGGTTGCCCTTTAAATTGAATGTTAAATTTATTTTCTTTAAACTGTTGTTTAACATCTGTTACGGTACCGTCTAATATTTTTTTACCTAAGTTCATGAGTATAATATGGTCGCAAATTTCTTCTACTTGCTCCATACGGTGGGTAGAAAAAATAATGGTGCTGCCTCTTTGCGCAAGGCCATAAATTTCGTCCTTGATTAAATTGGCATTTAATGGATCTAGTCCGCTAAATGGTTCATCTAGTATAATGAGTTTGGGCTCATGTAAAACGGTCGTTACAAATTGTAGTTTCTGACTCATGCCTTTACTTAGGTCTTCTACTTTTTTATTCCACCAGCTTTCCATTTCAAACTTTTTAAACCAAAATTTGATTTTTTCCAGCGATTCCGAACGGCTAAGCCCTTTTAGCTGCGCTAGGTACATAGCTTGTTCACCAATTTTCATTTTTTTATAGAGGCCACGTTCTTCAGGCATGTATCCAATATGAACAAAATCGTTTTGAGGATCAAATGGTTTACCATCAAAAAGTAAATCGCCACTGTCCGGGTAAAAAATACCTGTTATCATACGAAGGAGTGTTGTTTTACCGGCACCATTAGGCCCTAGTAAGCCAAATATGCTTCCTTGTTTGATAGAAAAACTAACATCATCTACCGCTTTTTGGGTAGCATAATGTTTTTGGAGGTTTTTTAATTCTAAGATATTATGCATAATGGATATACTTTATATCCTAAAATTAGGCAACACGCCGGATTGCTGGTTTATTTTTTAAGTATGGGTCTTTTTAAGGACAAGCGGTTGCCAAAAATCATACTTTCGTGGGTGTAAATACTTACAGAATATGAAATTAACGCGCAGTCTTATTGAATCAGCAGTTTTATTGGGAATTGTAATTGTTGGAAGTAGCTGGGGGTTTTTAGTGCACAAAACTACGCATCAGTTAGCGGTGTATGAATTGCCTGCTCCTTTACAGCAGTTTTTTTACGCAAACATTGATAACGTAGTTTCAAATTCTGTTAGACCTGATCAGCGCCGAAATTCGGATCCTACAGAAGCTACCAAACACTTTATTGATTTAGAAATGTTTGGCACAGATGCTGTAAACAAAATGCCATTAGAGTGGGATAAAGCAGTATCTATGTTCACCAAGGATTCTCTTATAAAATACGGGTATGTGCCTTATCATATTATTTACATGCAGTCTAAATTAACGGAGGCTTTTAAGCAAAAAAACAAAGACAGTATTTTGTTTTATGCCACCGATTTGGGTCACTATATTGGTGATGCACACGTGCCCCTTCACACGACTGTAAATTATGACGGTCAATTAACGGATCAAAAAGGGATGCACAATTTGTGGGAGTCTGCAGTACCCGATATAGAGATGGCGCAATACAATTTATACACAAACCATACGGCTACTTATTTATCATCTCCGCAAACTGCCATTTGGTTAGCGGTTCGTAAAGGGTACAATATGATAGGTTTTATGCTTGAAACCGAGCGTATTGTTTCAAAAAATTTTAGTGATGCTGATAAGTTTGAATTAAAAATGTGGTACGGAAAAGAAACAAAAGCTTACACGCTTGCTTTTGCAAAAGCTTATGGTGCTGCTTTAAAAAACACAGTCAATCAAAGACTTATTGAGTCTGCTAATTTAATCGCTGATTTTTGGTACACTGCTTGGGTAGACGCAGGGAAACCAGATTTATCTGAATTCCAAAACGCTTCATTGGCACAAGAATTACAAAAAGAACTAAATGCTTATCAGCAAAATTCGCTGGTTAAAGATGGTTTTTTACGTGCTTTAAAAAGATAGCATTAATAACGCGTTCGCCATCCATAGCGGCGCTTACAATACCGCCTGCATAGCCAGGGCCTTCGCCACACGGGTATAAATTGCTAAGGGCTGGATGTGCCAGTGTAGTTCCGTCTCTAGGGATTCGTACTGGCGATGATGTTCTACTTTCTGTGGCTACCACTTGCGCTTCATTGGTATAATAACCTTTCATTTTTTTGCCAAAAATCACAAAAGCATCTTGTAAATTTTTACGAATAAATTGCGGAAGCACGTTTTCTAAATTGTGTGCTGCTAAACCTGGAAGATAACTGCAATTGCCAAGTGTTGTAGATGTTTTATTAGTACTAAAATCTACCATTCTATTAGCAGGGGCTACAAATTTTCCGCCACCGGCATCAAAAGATTTTTTCTCCACCATGGCCTGAAAGTAGAGTAGTAGCAGTGGGTCTGTTTCTAAATTTTCAATTACTGCATTTGGAAACATTTGTTGTAGCAGTATTTTATTTGCCGGAACTTTAAAATAAGTAAACGCATCAGGTAGCGAAACTTCTACCACCATACCACTATTGGCATACGGGTTGTTTCTTTTGCTAGGACTCCAACCGTTTACCACAAGTTGTCCAGCACTAGTTGCCGCTGGTGCTATAATTCCTCCAGGGCACATACAAAAACTAAATACCCCTTTACCATGTACTTGTTCTACTAATCCGTAGGAGGCAGGAGGGAGGTGTTCGTCTCTTAAAATGCAGTGGTATTGTACACGGTCTATAATTTCTTGAGGATGCTCAACCCTTACACCTAGTGCAAATGGTTTGGCTTCTATCAACACTTTTTTAGTCCCTAATAATGTGAAAATATCACCCGCAGAATGGCCCGTAGCAACCACTACCGCGTCTCCGGTAATGATATTGCCATTTTGTGTTAGTACTGATTTTACCGCTCCATTTTCTATGGTAAAATCCACCATTTTTTGCTCAAATTCTATAATGCCACCGGCGTCCAAAATTTGGGTACGTATGGCCTGTATAATTTGAGGGAGTTTATTGGTGCCAATATGTGGATGAGCGTTATAGAGTATTTGTTCTTCGGCGCCGTGTTGCACAAGTAGTTGAAGGATGCGGTTAATATCACCACGCTTGTTGCTTCTGGTATATAATTTACCGTCCGAATAAGTACCAGCACCACCCTCACCAAAACAATAATTACTTTCTGGATTAACGATGCCTTCTTTATTAAGTGCAGCTAAATCGCGGCGTCTTGCCCTGACCTCTTTTCCTCTTTCTATTATATGTGGTTTAATACCCAGTTCTAGGCATTTTAAGGCCGCAAATAGGCCTGCTGGACCCGCACCTACTATAATGACTTTGGTTTTGGCATGGCTAACGTCTTTAAAGCTAATAGGAGCAAGGGTTCTGGGTGTGAATGGCTCATCTATAAATGCCTGTAAAGTAAGGTTAATCCAAACTTGTTTACTGCTTCTGGCATCGATAGATTTTTTAATAATATGAAAGCCTGTAACTGCTGTACTGCCATGCCCGCCTGCATTTGCCACCAACTGCTTTAAAAAAGCTGGATCTGCGGCTTCTGAAGGTGTTACTTGTAATTGTACTTGCTTTTGCATTAGAATGGTAGGTCGTCTACCGCGTCTTGAGCAGGCGGCATATCAAAATATTCGTTGGCCTTGGCGTTGTCTTGGCCCAATTTTACACCTTCCATGCGCCAAGCGTCTAAATTTGTAATAAAATTTTCTTTACCCTCTTTTACCCACTTGGTTCCCTTGATATTGAACTGAACTCGAACGTCATCCCCAAGGTTGTACTTGTCGGGCATGGCTGTTTTGTCCTGAACACATTGTAATTTTATGTAATTAGTAATACTACGACCTCCAATGTCTTCGGTCTTTTCTATCACAAATTCCCTGGTTTTGAAGGTCTCTGTGCGCTGAACAATATCAAATTTTGCAACCAATTTTCCTGTAATCTCGTAAGACATAGTGGTATATTTTTTAGAATTCAAAAGTAGGTTTTTAGGGATTAAAAACAGATAAAATCAGAACACTGGTTTGTAATGGGGAAAACAATGAAATAAAAAATTTTTTTTTCACCATAAAGTATACATATTCGCAGTCCCGTAATACTTTTTGATACCTGCCAAATTTGTTAGAATTTTTGTTGAAAAAAGGATATATTGAGGACCCGAAAAGAAAACGTTAACCTAATTATAAATTGTTCGTAATCGTATGGCTAAAAGTGCTGAATTAGTTTGGAGCAGTTGTTTGAAGATCATTAAAGATATTGTCGAGTGGCAGCATTTTAAAACATGGTTCGAACCTATTAACCCAGTAGAGTTAAAGGGAAACGTATTGTTAATTCAAGTTCCAAGTCAATTCTTTTTTGAGTACCTCGAAGAGCATTATGTAAATTTATTAGCCAAAACATTAAAGCGTGAGTTAGGTAAAGAGGCGAGATTAGAATATAGAATTATGGTGGATAGCGGAAACAGCAACAGCCGTAGCGGCTCGATGGATGTTCCTGCTAGCAACATGAAAACATACAACAATAACGAAATGAATTTCCCACTGGTAATCGATAATCCAGTTAAAAATCCATTTGTTATTCCGGGTCTTAAAAAAATGCAAATTGATCCACAGCTCAACCAGCTGTACACTTTCGAATCTTTTATAGAGGGAGATTGTAACAGAGTAGCGCGCAGAGCTGGTAAAACAGTTGCAGAAAAGCCAGGGGCCAATTCTTTTAATCCACTTGTTATTTATGGTGGAGTAGGCCTTGGTAAAACACACTTAGCGCAAGCAATTGGAAATGAAGTAAAGCGTACGCATCCTGGTAAAGTGGTGTTGTATGTGAGCAGTGAAAAGTTCATCAACCAGTTCCAAGACCACAGCCGTAACAATGCCATCAATGATTTTATTCACTTCTATCAACTGATAGATGTGCTTATTATAGACGACGTTCAATTCTTTAGTCGTGCCGAAAAAAGCCAAGATGCATTTTTTGCCATCTTTAACCACCTTCACCAAAGCGGGAAGCAACTCGTTCTAACATCTGATAAATCCCCCAAAGATTTAGATGGTATGCAAGAGCGTTTACTAAGCAGGTTTAGATGGGGTTTAAGTGCTGACTTGCAAATTCCAGACTACGAGACACGTATCGAAATCTTAGAAAAGAAGATGAAGAACGACGGTCTTGATATGCCTAAAGAAGTGGTTAAGTATGTTGCTTACAACATTAATACCAACGTTCGTGAATTAGAAGGAGCACTTATTTCACTATTAGCTCAATCTTCTTTAAATAAAAAAGAAATTGATGTTGAACTAGCAAAAAAAGTACTTCGCAATTTTGTTAAAACCAGCAGCAAAGAAATTACCATAGATGCCATCCAAAAAATGGTTTGTGAGTATTTCGATGTTCCTTACGATAAGCTTTTACAAAAAACGCGTAAGCGTGAAATAGTACAAGCACGTCAAATTACCATGTACCTCGCAAAAGCTTTCACTAAAAACTCACTTAAAACAATTGGAGAGCACTTTGGTGGTCGTGATCATACCACGGTTATTCACTCTTGTCAAACAGTAAAAGACCTGATGGATACGGATTCTATCTTCAGAGAAAACGTAATGGAGCTTACGCAAAAAGTTCAGTTGGCTGCGATGTAAGCCTTGATTGTTAATAGAATCGAAGTTTTTAATAGATATTTTAATAAAACGCTTAAAACTCAATATTTTAAGCGTTTTATTTTTGGGAATTAAGACACATCACCTTATTTTTGCAACCCTCTCCAAAAAGGGAGTTAGGACGGTGAGGTGGATGAGTGGCTGAAATCAGTAGTTTGCTAAACTGCCGTACGGGTTAAACTGTACCGCGGGTTCGAATCCCGCCCTCACCGCACTTTAAAAAAGCGGCAAACTACAAAATCGGGAAGTGGCGCAGGCCGGTAGCGCATCTGGTTTGGGACCAGGGGGTCGCAGGTTCGAATCCTGTCTTCCCGACTCTAAATCAAAGCCTCAGCAACTAGCTGAGGCTTTTTAATTTAACTTCACACCCTCATGACATTTAACGATCTAAATTTAAATACAGCACTTTTTTCTGCACTAGATGACTTAGGCTATACAACTCCTACCACCATTCAACATAAAGTGTTTTCTGTGGCTATGTCTGGTAAAGACGTTTGTGGTATTGCGCAAACGGGAACGGGTAAAACAATTGCATATTTATTACCTTGTTTGCGTCAGTGGAAATTTGATAAAAACAAAGACCCTCAAATACTCATTTTGGTTCCTACAAGAGAGCTTGTGGTACAGGTTGTTGAAACCATTCAAAAGCTATCTAGTTACATGAGTTTATTAGCCATTGGTGTTTATGGCGGCGTAAATATTAATACCCAGCAAATTGAGGTTGAAAAAGGAGCAGATGTTCTTGTGGCAACGCCAGGTAGGCTCTATGATTTAGCCATGAATGGTGCATTTAAAACCAAGTACATTAAAAAATTAGTGATTGATGAAATGGATGAAATGCTCAATTTGGGCTTTCGTACCCAGCTTAAAAATATTATGGATTTGCTTCCGCAAAAAAGGCAAAATCTTTTGTTTTCTGCAACTATTACCCCTGAGGTTACGGCGCTCATGGATACTTTTTTTAATGCACCCGAAATTATAGAAGCAGCGCCTGCTGGTACGCCACTCGAAAATATAGAGCAACAGTTGTATCAGGTTCCTAATTTTAATACTAAAGTAAATTTGTTAGCGCATTTGATTACAAGTGATGCGAGTATGCAAAAAGTACTCATTTTTGCAGCCACCAAAAAACTAGCAGATCAATTGTATGAATCTGTAGCAACAAAATTTGAAGGTAGGGTAGGTGTGATACATTCTAACAAAGAACAAAACCACCGTTTTAATACCGTGCGCCTTTTTAAAGACGGCACTTATCAATTTTTAATTGCAACAGATATTGTGGCCAGAGGTATTGATATTGCAGAAGTTACACACGTAATAAATTTTGATACACCCGATGTTCCCGAAAACTATATACACCGCATTGGACGTACAGGGAGGTTTGATAAAAAGGGTATTGCTATAACATTTACTACAGAAAAAGAAGCACCTTTACTACAAGCCATCGAATTGCTAATGCAATATCAAGTTCCGGTTGTTGATATACCTGCTGATGTAGAAATTTCATCTGTTTTAACGGAAGATGAAATCCCTAAAGTAATCATGAAGGAAATATTTCAGAAAGTTAAAAAAGTGGTGAGTACAGCGGGTCCTGCCTTTCATGAAAAGTCTGCAAAAAACAGCAAATCCAATGTAAAAACGAGTAGAAAAGATGTGATGCAAAAGAAATATAAGAAGCCAATTAAAAGAGGAGCTAAGAAAAAATAAACGATTAATTTTAATTCATAATCAGAAACCCTTGGATGCACCTGTATTATTAGTAACGCCACCATTTACGCAACTTAATACGCCCTATCCGGCTACTGCGTACTTAAAAGGTTTTTTTAATACAAAAAATATTAAAAGTGAACAGACAGACCTGGGTATAGAAGTTACACTTCAAATTTTTTGCAAAAAAGGATTAATTCATTTATTTGAAGCCATCGAAAGCAAATACGGCGACAAACTAAATGCCAATAGTACAAGAATTGTAGCACTTAAAGAACGCTACATTAATACCATCGATAGCGTTATACTTTTTTTACAAGGGAAACAGCCTACACTTGCGCATTTAATTTCCACTAGACAATTTTTACCTGAAGCCAGTGCTTTTGAGCAAATGGATGATTTGCATTATGCTTTTGGTAGCATGGGCAAACAGGAGAAGGCCAAGCATATTGCTACCATGTACCTAGAAGACCTGGGTAATTTAATTAAAGACACCATTGATCCGTATTTTGGTTTTAGTAGATATGCCGAAAGTTTAGGAAGATCGGCTAATAGTTTTGATGAATTGTATGCAGCGCTCAACGCGCCAGTAACTTATATCGACGTTATTTTATTAGACATATTGGAGGGTTACATTAAGCGGGTAAATCCGCTACTAGTTTGTTTGTCGGTTCCTTTTCCCGGAAATTTATATACATCATTAAGGTGCGGACAATATATCAAAAAGAATTATCCAGCTATTAAAGTAGCGATGGGTGGTGGTTTTGCAAATACAGAGCTCCGCTCACTATCGGACGCGCGTGTGTTTGAATTTTATGATTTTATTACACTCGATGATGGTGAAGCACCGCTTGAAGTATTAATCAACCATTTAGATGGAAAAATGTCTGCACCCGAGTTAAAGCGCTGTTTTACACTTGTTGATGGTAAAGTAAATTATATCAATAATTCTATTTGGCCCGATTATAAACAAGCTAATGTTGGTACGCCAGATTATACGGGACTTTTATTAGACAAGTATATTTCTGCTATAGAAGTAGTAAATCCCATGCATAGTTTGTGGAGTGATGGTAGATGGAATAAATTAACCATGGCGCATGGATGCTACTGGGGTAAATGTACTTTTTGCGATATCTCTCTCGACTATATTAAAACCTATGAACCTATTGCTGCTTCATTAATAGCCGATAGGATGGAAACATTAATTGCGCAAACGGGACAAACTGGATTTCATTTTGTGGATGAAGCTGCTCCACCTTCTCTTATGAAAGCGTTAGCCATCGAAATTTTGCGTAGAAAATTAGTGGTGAGTTGGTGGGCCAACGTGCGTTTCGAAAAAAGTTTTACACGAGATCTTTGTCAGTTACTAAAATCTGCGGGTTGTATTGCTGTGAGTGGTGGGCTAGAAGTAGCATCAGATAGGCTTTTAGCACTTATTGACAAAGGAATTACAGTAGCGCAAGTGGCAAAAGTAAGCCAGCATTTTACAGAAGCAGGTATTATGGTGCACGCTTATTTGATGTATGGTTTTCCAACACAAACAGAGCAAGAAACGATTGATTCATTAGAAATGGTGCGTCAACTTTTTGAAACCGGCGTATTACAATCTGCATTTTGGCATTTATTTACCATGACAGCACATAGCCCAGTGGGGTTAGATCCTGATAAGTATAAAGTAATCAAGCATACCAAAGAGATAGGCACATTTGCAAACAATGATATTGTACACATAGATCCAACTGGAGCGGAGCATGAACTTTTTGGATATGGATTAAAAAAAGCATTACTCAATTACATGCATGGTGCTTGTTTTGATTTTCCATTGCATAAATGGTTTGATTTTAAAACACCTAAAACTACTGTAGCGCCAAATTATATTGCAACAGCTTTACAAACACCTGATTACAATAGTGCTACAAATTATAAAGTAATTTGGTTAGGGGGTAATCCAGTTTCAACTATCGTGCAGCGTTCTAAAAAAGGCAATCAATGGGAAGAAATGAATTTGCTTTTTCAAACCACCACTGCATCATTAAATATTTCGGTGGATCCTGCAAAAGGTAGTTGGTTATTGGAGCTTTTGCAAAAGACAGCAGTTACAGAAACGGCTGGTATGACGTATGCTGCGGTTAAAGATAGTTATGAAGCCGCTGGTCTCGAAGATTTTGAACTTTTCTGGGACAATAAGCCAGTTACAACACTTTATAAAGCTGGGCTTTTGAGAATTTAATTTTCCGCTACTTATTTTAGTATCGTAACCGAGCCAGTTATTATTTTTCTACCATTTTTAGGATTGATAATATAGTAGTAAGTGGCAATGGGCAAGGGTTTTCCGTTGTACTGTCCATTCCATGCTTTATCATACCCAATAGATTTAAACACGGGCTGTCCGTATCTATTGTATACATCAATGGTAGCACCCGGATAGCTTTCTAAATATTTTATTTCCCAGTTATCGTTAATGCCATCGCCATTTGGAGAAAAGGCATTGGGTACTTCTGGTGCGA
>Ga0209598_10002564_pt1 | contig 14154 bp, 11 predicted proteins | sample M_140807_EF_Meta_FD_187317 | JGI IMG/M metagenome (GOLD analysis project Ga0209598, IMG submission 187317) | Freshwater microbial communities from Lake Montjoie, Canada to study carbon cycling - M_140807_EF_MetaG (SPAdes) (version 2) | ecosystem: Environmental > Aquatic > Freshwater > Lake... | reverse complement strand
GCCACTCGCCACCAGGGTTGCCCCCGTGCTGCCGTTCGACTTGCATGTGTAAGGCATGCCGCTAGCGTTCAATCTGAGCCAGGATCAAACTCTTCAGTTCGATCTTTGGCAACTTACTATGTGTAAGTCGCTACTCATGGAATTGATCGTTGATTTCCGTGATGACTCACGGACACCTTGATCTTTTCGCATGAGCGTTTGTTTTTTCCACTCGACTAGTGCATTGCTGCATTCGTCTTGTGTTGTGGCGCTTTACGCCCAAACGCCCACGCTTATCGGCTGTTCAATTTTTAAAGAGCACGCTGTCTTTCGATCAGCACAGAAGCGGAATTATGTCGCTTCTTTTATCGTTTGTCAAGCCAGTTTCGCTTTTCTTTCGTCTTGCTGTCGCAAAACTTTGCTAGGAGACTGGTCTAACTTTCCGCTACCGCCTGCGCGGCGCCTGAGACTTTCCAGGCGAACTTTTCAGCCTTGACCACTCGCTTGACCTTTGGCCTAGTGCGTTGCAGTCGTGTGCTTTTGTTCAGCAGAGCCAAAGACTATATCGGGCTTTTTCGGAGAATGCAAGTCGAGGTCGAAAATTTTCCGCAAACCAGCCTCGAGCGCCCGCGCGACCGTGATGGTCACGAGTTGCGGAATCGCGGCTGACGCTTTTCGACGAACGCATTCATGCCCTCCTTCTGATCGTCTGTGGCGAACATCGAGTGGAATACGCGCCTTTCGAACAGCACACCTTCGTTCAAAGTGGTCTCGTAGGCTCGATTGATCGATTCCTTGGCCATCATCACCGACGGCAGCGAGTAGGCGGCAATCACGGTAGCAGCCTCGAGCGCTTCCTCAAGAACACGTTCAGCCGGGACAACCCGCGAGACCAGTCCGGACCGTTCGGCTTCCACGGCATCCATCATTCGACCTGTCAGGCATAAATCCATTGCCTTGGCCTTGCCGACTGCGCGGGGCAGGCGCTGCGTGCCGCCGGCACCCGGCATCACACCCAGCTTGATTTCAGGCTGACCGAATCGCGCGTTGTCCGCAGCGATGACGATGTCGCACATCATGGCGAGCTCGCAGCCGCCGCCAAGTGCATAACCACTGACTGCAGCGATCACTGGCTTTCGGATCGTGCGAATGGTTTCCCAGTTGCGGGTGATGTATTCGGTCTTGTAGACATCCATGTAAGACCAGTTGGCCATCGCACCGATGTCAGCCCCGGCTGCAAAGGCGCGCTCACTTCCGGTGATGACGATTGCGCCAATGTCATCGTCACGGTCAAACGAGAGCAGCGCCTGACCCAGCTCGCTCATGAGCGCGTCATTGAGGGCATTGAGCGCCTTGGGCCGATTCAAGGTAATCAGGCCAACTCGGCCACGGCTCTCGACCAGGATGTTCTCGAACTGGATGTCACTCATTGTTGCTCTCCACATGCGTGAGTCAAATTGAAAAGAGGGCGGCCGATCGCTGGGGCGGCCGGTTCAGGGGTCGATCTTACGGGTGACTGTGCCTCGATGGATTCATGCATCAGACCCTGTGCTAACCTCGATCAGCCTGCACGGCGTGAGCAGATCCGGCATGACAGGATCATCGACATCCTGCGAATTGCTCCTGCAACCTGTGGTGCATCTTCGACGACTCCTGCAGACATCCGAACATGGAACAGCGTTCACCCGCGACCGGACAATCACTGGCAGAACAGGTTGCTGGCGTGCTCTGGGACCAGGACCGTGCATCGCAGACCCTGGGCATGGAGCTGATCGAGGTGCGGCCCGGTTTTGCAAGGATCAGGATGGCCGTGCGCCGCGACATGACTAACGGTCATGGCACCTGCCATGGCGGGTACATGTTCTTGTTGGCTGACAGCAGTTTTGCGTTCGCCTGCAACACACACAATCAGAAAGCGGTCGCTGCGAGCGCCGAGATCCATTTCCTGGCATCAGCCCGCGAAGGAGACGTTTTGACTGCCGAGAGCACGGAGCAGTTTCTCGCTGGGCGCAGTGGGGTGTACGACACCCGCGTGACCAATCAGGACGGTCAACTCATTGCGCTGTTCCGAGGCAAGTCAGCCACCATCAAGGGACTGATCATCGATGCCGGCGAGCCGCCCGGACAATCTGATGCTGCAAGTTCGGGCATCCAGGCCTGATTCAGCCGCACACAAGACAAACGCGAGGGTCCAATGCCAAGCGCTTTTGAGCTCGATCCGATCGAGACGGCCAGCCGTGACGAGTTGCAGACTCTGCAATTGAAGCGGATGCAAGAGAGCCTGTTGCGTGCTTATGAGGGGGTCGCCCATCATCGAGCCCGCTTCGACGCCGCGGGGGTTCACCCGTCGGACTTGAAGACGCTTTCTGATTTGTCGAAATTTCCGTTCACCACCAAAGCCGATCTGAGGGAGACCTATCCGTTCGGCCTGTTCGCCGTTCCGCGCAGCGAGGTGGTTCGAATCCATGCGTCGAGCGGAACCACGGGCAAGCCGACGGTCGTGGGCTACACCGCTGCGGACATCCGCACCTGGGCCGATCTGGTGGCGCGTTCGATCAGAGCGGCGGGTGCACGACCGGGTGACATGGTGCATGTGAGCTATGGATACGGCCTGTTCACGGGTGGGCTCGGTGCTCACTATGGTGCCGAGCGACTGGGCCTGACCGTGATCCCGTTCGGCGGGGGGCAGACCGAGCGGCAGATCCAGCTGATCACCGACTTCAAGCCGGACATCATCATGGTCACGCCCAGCTACATGCTGGCCATCGCAGACGAAATCGAACGCCAGGGTATCGACCCGCGCGAAACGAGCCTTCGCACCGGCATCTTCGGCGCGGAGCCCTGGACGAACGAGATGCGTCGCGCGATCGAGCAGCGCATGGGCATCGACGCTGTCGACATCTATGGGCTGTCCGAGGTGATGGGCCCGGGCGTCGCCAGCGAATGCGTCGAGACCAAAGACGGGCCGACGATCTGGGAAGACCACTTCTATCCAGAGATCATCGACCCGCAGACCGGCGAGGTCCTGCCGGACGGAGAAGAAGGCGAGCTGGTTTTCACTTCGCTGACCAAGGAAGCGCTGCCGATCATTCGCTACCGCACCCGCGATCTCACCTGTCTGCTGCCGGGCACCGCGCGCACCATGCGACGCATGCGCAAGATCACGGGTCGATCGGATGACATGATGATCGTCCGCGGCGTGAATGTGTTTCCTTCTCAGATCGAGGAGCTGATCCTGCGCCAGCCCGGCCTTGCGCCCCACTATGTGTGTGAGCTGGACAAGGACGGTCCGCTAGATGCGCTGACAGTTCGGGTCGAGACCATCGAAGGCGCCGAGGGGGGCCCGAACGCGAGCCGCGAGGCAGCTGAACTGGAGCAATCAATCAAGTCCCTGATCGGCGTGTCATGTCGAGTCAGGATCGAAGCGGCTGGCTCGATCGAACGCTCGATCGGCAAGGCCAAGCGTGTCATCGACCGGAGACCCCGATGAGTGCTGCATTCCGGGCATTACTGCTCGAAAAGAACAACGATGTATTCAGCGTTTCGCTGCGTGATCTCACCGACACTGATCTGAGCCAGCAGGCGGCAGACGGCGATGTGGTGGTGCGAATCGCTCACTCGACCATCAACTACAAGGACGGATTGGCGATCGCCAACAAATCGCCCGTCGTTCGCAAGTGGCCGATGGTGCCCGGCATCGACGGTGCCGGTGTCGTCGAGTCGAGCACCCATGCCGGTTTCAAGCCGGGCGATGCGGTGGTGCTCAACGGATTTGGCGTGGGCGAGACCCATTGGGGCTGTCTGGCCGGCAAGGCGCGGCTCAAGGGCGATTGGCTGGTGCCACTGCCGGCAAAGCTGTCGACCCGTCACGCCATGGCCATCGGAACCGCCGGATACACCGCGATGCTGTGCGTGATGGCACTGGAATCGCAGGGTGTGAAGCCCGATGGCGGGGAGGTTCTGGTTACCGGCGCAGCGGGCGGTGTGGGCAGTGTCGCCATTGCCTTGCTGTCCGGGCTGGGCTACACGGTGGTCGCCTCGACCGGACGCGCTGAAGAGGCTCCGTATCTGAAGCAACTTGGCGCAACCGATGTGATCGACCGAGCCACCCTGTCTGCACCCGGCAAGCCGCTACAAAAGGAACGCTGGGCGGGCGTGGTTGATGCAGTCGGCTCTCACACCCTGGCCAACGCCTGCGCGCAGACCCGCTACCGGGGCGCAGTCGCGGCCTGCGGACTGGCTCAGGGCATGGACTTTCCGTCCAGCGTTGCGCCCTTCATCCTGCGGGGCGTTCGGCTGATCGGCGTGGACTCCGTGATGTGTCCGCGTTCGGATCGCTTGATCGCCTGGGAGCGGCTGGCGCGCGAGCTGGATCTGGCCAAGCTCGACGCGATGACCACCGAGATCGGACTTCAGGACGCCATCGCGTGGGCGCCTAAAATCCTGGCCGGTCAGGTGCGCGGACGCCTGGTGGTCGACGTCGCTGCCTGAGTCGACCGTGATCCGAACAATGCGTGCCGTGGCAGTTGAATCGGAAGCGGCGATTCTTTATCGCATCGAGCCCATCGACCCGCATGCCCACCTGCTGCAGGTCACGCTGAAGGTTTTGCGGCCCTCGTCCGATGGACAGCGGGTCGCGCTGCCGGCCTGGATTCCAGGAAGCTACATGATCCGGGAGTTTGCGCGGCACATTATCCGGATCGAGGCGCACTGCGGCACCAAGCCGGTGAGGCTGGACAAGCTCGACAAGCACTCCTGGAGCGCAGCGCCGGTCGATGGTGTACTGGAAATCAGCTACACCGTTTACGCCTGGGACCTCTCGGTGCGTGCCGCTCACCTCGATGCATCGCACGCCTTTATTAACGCGTCGAGCGTTTGTCTGCGGGTGATCGGCCAGGAAGGCTTGCCATGTTCCGTGGAGCTTGCGCCGCCCCCCGCAGCGATTGCCCGCAACTGGCGAGTGGCCACGACCCTGCCGGAAGCCGGCGCTGCGCGCCATGGGTTCGGTCGGTACCGTGCGTCGGACTACGATGAACTGATCGATCATCCAATCGAGATGGGCACTTTTTCGCTGGCCCACTTCGAAGCGGGTGGCGCGCGGCATGAGATCGCCATCACAGGCCGAAGCGATGTCGACCTTAAGCGCCTGAGCCGCGATCTGAGCGCGGTCTGTGCGGTGCAGTCGGTCCTGTTCGAGCCAAAGACCCGGCGCGCACCGTTTGATCGCTATCTGTTTCTGACGACTGCGGTGGGCGACGGATATGGCGGACTCGAGCATCGCAACAGCACCGCATTGCTGTGCAATCGCAACGACCTGCCCTGGCACGGCATGGACTCAGTCAGTGATGGCTACCGCAGCTTTCTCGGTCTGGCCAGTCATGAGTACTTCCACGCATGGCATGTGAAGCGGATCAAGCCGGCTGCCTTCGTGCCCTATGAACTCGATCGGGAAGTGCACACCCGCTTGCTCTGGATCTTCGAGGGCTTCACCTCCTACTACGATGACCTGATGCTGGCGCGAGCCGGTGTGATCTCGCACAGTGACTATCTGAAGCTGCTGGGCAAGACGATTTCGAACGTTCTGCGCGGGCCGGGGCGCCATGTGCAGAGCATTGCCGACTCCAGCTTCGACGCCTGGACCAAGTACTACCGCCAGGACGAAAACTCACCCAACAGCGTGGTCAGCTATTACGCCAAAGGTGCGCTGGTCGCGCTGGCGATCGACCTGTCGATCCGAGCGCGAACAAAGGGTGTTTCGTCGCTCGATGATGTGATGCGGCTGATGTGGACGCGCTTGGGTCGCAGCTTCTACTCTCAGCGAGGCCACGCAGGAGACGCGCAGGCAGGACTGCCGGAGGACGGCTTCGAGCCGATGCTGCGTGAGGCCACCGGTCTCGCGATGAAGGCGCAGCTGACCCGCTGGGTGGATGGCACTGATGATCTGCCGCTGGCACGGCTGTTCGCGCCATTGGGCATCGACATGACGATGACTGCAACAGACCCATCGCCGTCTCTTGGGGTGAGGCTGGCGCAGCGAGGCTCCGAACTGCAGGTGACCAGTGCGCTGACGGGTGGCGCAGCACAGCGGGCGGGCGTGTCGTCCGGTGATGTACTGGTGGCCTGTGATGGCATTCGGGTCAATGAAGCCATGCTCAAAGCCATGCTGGCGCGTCGAACACCCGGCGACCGGGTGCGCCTGCATGCCTTTCGTCGCGATGAATTGCTGGAATTCGAAGCGACGCTCGATGCGCCAATACAGACCGAGGTCAATCTCGCGCTGAAACCAGGGGCCAACCCGCTGCGCGATGCGTGGCTGAATGTGAGGGCCAGTGATCGAGGTGCCAGACGAGCAAAGTCCGGCCGAGCCTGATCAGCCGAAAAGCGTTTGCAAGGCGGTGCCCGGGTCTTCAGCCCGCATGAAGGCTTCTCCGACCAGAAAGGCATTGACCCCGGCTGCGCGCATCGTGACCACGTCCTGAGCGGTGAGAATGCCGCTTTCGGTGATCACCAGTCGGTCATCGGGGATGCGCGAGAGCTGCGACAGGGTGGCCTGCAGGCTGACCTCGAAGGTTCTCAGATCCCGATTATTGATGCCGAGCAACGGCGTCTTGAGGCGAAGCGCGCGATCGAGTTCATCGGCATCATGGACTTCGACCAGCACGTCCATGCCGAGCTCGTGCGCGCAGGCCTCGAGTTCAGCCAGCTGTGTGTCGCTGATGGCAGCCACGATCAGCAGGATGCAATCGGCGCCCCAGGCCCGTGCTTCGAAGACCTGATAGGGGTCGAACAGGAAGTCCTTTCGCAAGACCGGCAGGGTGCAAGCCGCGCGCGCAGCCTTGAGGTATTCCGGTGCCCCCTGGAAGAACTGGACATCGGTGAGCACTGACAGGCAGGCTGCGCCGCCGCGCTGATAGGACTGAGCGATTGCGACCGGGTCGAAGTCGGTGCGCAAAACGCCCTTGCTGGGGCTGGCTTTCTTGACCTCGGCGATCACCGCACTGTGGCCTTGTGCAATACGGCCTCTCAGGGCGGCGCCGAATCCACGCGGACGCGCACTTTCAGGCTCGCCGCGCAGTGTTGCGAGGGCCTCGCGGCGAAGGTCTGCAAGCGGAACGATTGCAGACGCGCTGCGAACCTCCTCTGCCTTGACCGCCATGATCTTCTTGAGCACATCAGACATGAGCGTGCCTCAGGCAGTCGGCGCAACAGCGCGCGTGAATTCGATGAACTGGGCCAGCTTCGCACGGGCTGCTCCGGAGGCGATCGACTCGCGCGCCCGGATGATCCCGGCGCTGATCGAATCGACGACATTGGCCGCGTACAGCGCTGCGCCCGCATTGAGCGTCACGATTTCTCGTGCCGTGCCAGGTGTGTTCTCGAGGGCCGACATCAACATCGCGCATGAAGCCTGCGGATTGTCGACCGTGATGCCGCGGTTCGACACCATCGACAGGCCGAAATCCTCGGGATGAATCTCGTATTCGCGCACCTCACCGTTGCGCAGTTCGCCCACCAGCGTGGCTGCGCCCAGCGAGATCTCGTCCATGCCGTCCTTTCCGTGGACAACCAGAACATGGTCTGCGCCCAGGCGCTGCATCACCCGCACCTGGATACCGACCAGATCCGGATGAAACACACCCATGAGGGTGTTCGGCGCACCGGCCGGATTGGTCAGCGGCCCCAGAATATTGAAAATCGTGCGCACGCCCAACTCGCGGCGCACAGGTGCCACGTTCTTCATCGCAGGATGGTGATTCGGCGCAAACATGAAACCGATCCCGGTGGCCTGCAGGCAATCGGCCACCTGCGCCGGGCTCAGATCAATGCGCGCGCCGAGTGCCTCCAGGACATCGGCGGCACCGGACTTCGAAGACACCCCGCGATTGCCATGCTTGGCGACTTTCGCACCAGCAGCCGCAGCAACGAACATGGCAGTGGTCGAGATGTTGAAGGTGTGCAAGCCATCACCACCGGTCCCGACAATGTCAACGAAGTGCTGCGAATCGCCAGTCTCAACCCGCGTGGCGAACTCGCGCATCACCTGAGCCGCTGCAGTGATTTCCCCGATCGTCTCTTTTTTGACCCGCAGGCCGGTGAGGATGGCGGCAGTCATGGCAGGCGACATCTCACCGCTCATGATCATGCGCATGAGCTTGAGCATCTCGTCGTGAAAGATCTCGCGGTGCTCGATGGTCCGCTGCAGGGCTTCGTGGGGCGTGATCGGCATGGTCAGCTCAGGCGGTCAGAAAATTTCGCAGCAGGGCATGGCCATGTTCACTGGCCACCGACTCAGGATGAAACTGCACCCCCTCGATCGACAGTGTGCGATGCCGCAGGCCCATGATCTGGCCATCGTCAGTCCAGGCCGTGATCTCCAGACACTCGGGCAATGTCTCGCGCTCGACCACCAGCGAGTGATAGCGCGCCACTTCGAAGTGCTCTGGCAACTGGCGAAACACGCCGTGGCCGGTGGTGCGAATGATGCTTGTCTTGCCATGCATGACCGTGGCTGCACGCACCACCTTGCCGCCGAAGGCCTGGCCAATGGCCTGATGCCCAAGGCACACGCCCAGCATCGGAATGCGGCCCGCAAAGTGCGTGAGGGTCTGCAGGGACACACCGGCTTCGGTCGGTGTGCAAGGCCCGGGGGAAATGACGATGCGATCGGGCTTCATGGCCTCGATGTCGGCGATGCCCAGGGCGTCGTTACGAACCGTCCTGACGTCTTCACCCAACTCACCAAAATACTGGACCAGGTTGTAGGTGAAGGAATCGTAGTTGTCGATCATCAGCAGCATCTAGCATCTACCCATTTGATTCGTCTGAAGCATTTTAAGAGTTATCGGCTGCGACACCCGATCCGATGCCCGCTTCTTATCTTGATGACCCGCACCGATCGCCTGGAACTGAGCACACCAAAGACCGTATTGTCCTCCAGTCCATCCTGAACAAGCGCGATTTCATTCGGCGGCCATTCGATGGCTGCCGTGACTGACGCCTGGATCGACCCGGTTTGCCCAGACGACCGAAGCAACTTGCGCCTGTGCGCGCAGCAAGCCCGGAAGAGAGACTCAGAACGCGGCGACGCGCTGCACGACCCAGAAGCTCGCCATGCCACCGATCGCATAGGGTGGCAGCTTCCAAAGCCAAGGCGGCAGCGAAAACGGCAGGCGACGCGCGATCGCCCCCACTGCAGCCATGAGTCCTAGAACCGCCGCGATGAAAATCAGCTGGCCGATCTCGACGCCGATGTTGAAGAAGAGGAGTGCCATTGGAATCGACAACGGTGGCAGTCCGACCTCGGCGAGCGCGCCAGCGAAGCCAAGGCCGTGCAGGAGGCCAAAGGTGAAGGCGACGAGCCATGGGTAGCGCTGCGTCAGACCCAGCTGACCCTGTCGCCCGCGCACGATTTCGGCTGCCACGAAGACAATGGACAGCGCAATGATGGCTTCGACCGGCGGACCCGGAACATGGATCCAGCCAAGCGTCGAAGCGAAGAGTGTCAGGCTGTGCGCGACCGTGAAGGCGGTGATCGTCGCGATGAGCCGGCGCGCGCCCTTCACAAGAATCACCAGTGCAAGCACGAACAGCAGGTGATCAAAACCGATCAGGATGTGCTCGATGCCCAGTACGGTATAGGTCTGTGCGACCTCGAATGCACCGGGGCTCGCGGTCAGGACGAAGCGCGGCTCGAATGGCAGCACCCGCCCAACCTGCTTCGTGCCGTCACTGCGTTCGACCCTCACCAGCACGTCGATGCGGCTCGACGACATGTTCTGAAATTCAATCGCCTTGCCCACGAGCCCACCCTCGGCCCGCACGCGCCAGCGCTGCACTGCACTCCCTGCTGCGAAGCTGTTGCGCACGGGCGGTATCACCTCGGTGTCTGCCGGGAAAACAGGGCGCAGCTTCAGAATGATCGACTCATCGAGCGCCGGCAGTTTCCACAGAACGTCGTACGTGGCGGCGTCGATCTGGCGCAGCTTCGGGCTCTGGTTTGCGGCATCGAGAAATTCGGGCAGCACCTTGACCATCGCGTCGAAACTCGGTGCCTGCAACACATAGGCGAGAGGTTGGCCCGCGCGACGGTCGCCAATCGTCGGTGGTTGCGTGGGAAAGGCGCGCACACCGGTAAATTCCGCCATGTCCTTGGTGACTTGTTCGGCAATCTGTGCCTGGCTGCGGTTGCGGTCGGCCGGTGCCGTGAGATAGATGTTCTGAACCCCCGCATTGGCATCGGTGCGGCCCATGCCACCGCCAAGAATGCTGAAGCTGCGGTAGGTTTCCGGCACGTGATCGCCAACGTAGGCATCGATCTTGTCCATCCAGCTTTCGGTGTATTCCATCGTCGATCCCTCGGGCGCGGTGACATTCACGCGGATGTTTTCCCGATCCTCCAAAGGCGCCAATTCGCGCGGCAGAATCGATGCCATTTGCCAAATCAGCCAGGCGCTGCCCAGCAGGATGGGCACGGCCAGCCAACGCCAGCGCAGAAACGGTGCCAGCATGCCGCGATATCCCGCGGTGATCATACGGAAAAACGGTTCGGTGCGGCGGTAGAGCCAGTGAGACTGGTCGCCATGGTGCTTCAACAGAAAACGACACATCATCGGCGACAGGGTCAACGCGACGAATGCCGAAACCAGGACGCAGCCTGCGATGGTGATGCCGAATTCGCGGAACAACCGACCCGTCAGGCCTGAGAGGAAAACCAGGGGAGTAAACACTACCACCAATGCCAGGGTGGTGGAAATGACCGCGAAGTAGATTTCCCGTGATCCCTGCAGCGCGGCCTCAAGCGGCGAGAGGCCCGCTTCGATTTTGGCATAGATGTTTTCCAATACCACGATGGCATCGTCGCAGACCAGGCCGATCGACAAAACGATCGCCACAAGGGTCAGCACGTTGATCGAAAACCCCGCCACATACATGATGAAAAAGCCCGCGATGATGCTGACGGGAATGGCGATCACCGGAATGATCGTCGAGCGCCAGTCGCGCAGGAAACCAAAAATAATCAACGCCACCAGCGCGAAGGCGATGATCAACGTTTCCTTGACCTCGCTCACGCTGTTGCGAACGAATCGCGTGAAATCATAACCGATTTCCACTTTGATGTCGGCGGGCAATTCTTTCTTCACCTGCTCCATGCGACGATAGAATTCATCGGCGATGGCGATGGCATTGGTGTTCGGTTGCGGAATGATCGCGACGCCGATTTTGTAATTGCCCTTGCCCTTGAATCCCGTGCGCAAGACCTCGGGTCCGAGTTCGGCGTATCCGATATCGCGAAACAGGATCTGCCGGCCTTTCACCTGTTTGATGATCAAGCCTTCGAACTCCTGCGGTGTTTTCAAGCGTCCCAGCGTGCGCAAAGTCAATTCGTTCTTCGCGCCTTCGATGCGTCCGCTCGGCACATCGACATTCTGCTGGGTGAGCGCATCCTGCACATCGAGAGGCGTGATTTCATGCACGGCCATTTTGATCGGATCCATCCACAGGCGCATCGAATATCGTTTCTCACCAAAAATGCGGATCGAGGAAACTCCCGGAATCGTCTCCATCCGCTCGCGCACCACCCTGTCGGCAAAATCGCTCACTTCCAGGATCCCGCGCTTTTCGCTCTCCATCGACAGGAACAGGATCGGCATCGAGTCGGCGTCGGCCTTTTCCACAACCGGTGGATTCGAATCGATCGGCAAATTGCGGGCGCCACGGGAAACGCGATCGCGCACATCATTTGTGGCGGCATCAAGATCGGAATCCAGGGTGAATTCGACAGTGATCGTGCTGCGTTCCTCGCGTGACTCCGAGCTGAGCGTGCGAATGCCGGAGATCCCGTTGATCACTTGTTCCAACGGCTCGGTGATTTGCGCCGCGACAACATCGGGGTTTGCTCCGGGGTAGGTGGTTTGCACCGTCACGATCGGCGGATCCACGGCTGGATACTCGCGAACGCCGAGGTAGTGAAATCCCACCGCTCCGAAGATCACAATGATCACCGACATCACGATTGCGAGCACGGGACGTCGTATGCATACATCCGACAAACTCATGGTGTGGTGACAAGGGAAACGGATACACCGGGCCGGATCCGGTTAAGATTCGTAGTGGCGACAACATCGCCTTCAGCAAGTCCTCGCAGGATCTGCACTTGCTCGTCGGTGCGGATTCCGATGACAACTTCCCTGAATTGCGCCTTGCCGTCGGCGACCACATAGACACCGTGGCCGCGCGGAGAGGGCACAATCGCCTGCGAGGGCACGAGCAGGTTCGAGGCATTTGCGGTGAGAGGAATGCTCACATCCGCAAACCCGCCCGGAACCAAACCCTCGGGTTCGCTGCAAACTCCGCGGATCAATAAACTGCGCGTCTGCATGTCGATGGCGGGTTCGATCACCGTAATGACACCTTCATGCACCTTGCCCAGCCCTGCGACGGTGAAGGTGAATTTTTGCTTCTCGCGAATCATCCCCGCGTAATGTTCGGGCAGCGGAAAATCAATTTTCATTGCCGACAAGTCGTGCAAATCGATCAGGGGCAGGCTGGTTGAGAGCATCGCGCCTTCGCTGACCTTGCGGACTCCCAAACGTCCGGCAAAGGGCGCGACGATTCGGGCTTTGGCAATCTGCACAAGCTTGGTGTTTTTTTGCGCCTCCAGCACGCGCCACTCGGCAGCGGCAACATCCGCCTCCTGTTGACTGATCGCCTTGCTCGGCAGCAGTCCCTCGGCGCGTTGTTTGTTGGCGAGCGCGAGAACCAGGCGCGATTCGATTTCCTGCAACTCGGTTTGCAGTTCCGCGTCGTCGAGCTGAAACAACAAGTCGCCCGCTTTGACCGACATTCCTTCCTCGCAGAGAATTTTCACCAGTCGGCGCGGAGACTCGGCCATGAGCGTCACCGATTCGTTTGCCCGCAACGAACCAACGGTCTCGATTTTTTCCTCAAACGCAGAGGCCTTGACGGTGTGGAATTCCGCCCTGACCGGAGAAGCGGGTGTCTGACCGAGCAAGGGCAATGCGCCCGAAAGACAGGCGATGGTGAACAGAAAATAATGGAGCATTGTCCTCATGCGGATGACAGTATCGGATTCCATACGTTGCCAACAGCAGCAAACCGTCAACAAAATTCCATCTCTTGCCTGCGCTGCGAGGCACAAACGGAACAATGACCGGTTCTTTCAACGCCGGTGCCTGCAATGCACTCTGCGAGGGGGCTGCATCCATCTGGAGAAAATCCTTGTCAGCCGTGCAACGTCTTCGACGGCATCGGCACGAGCATTGCGGGATTTTCATTTTTCGTTAGATTTTTATCGCGAATTGGTCAAAACAGGCTCAGCGAAAGCGACGCAGTTTTTGCTCGCCAAAGCGTCCATCGTCCGAGATAATGGCCGCCCCGCGGAAGACATATGGGACACAACGGAAACAATGACGTGAAGCCTGCGCAATGGAAACTCGCGTTCGGAGCACTGGGCATCGTGTTTGGCGATATCGGCACCAGTCCTCTTTATGCCTTCCGCGAATGTTTCGCGGACCACGTCGCGCCCGAGGCGCAAAACCTTTCTGGCGCGGCATCTTTGATCATTTGGTCGTTGATCCTGATCGTCAGCTTTAAATATGTGGGATTGGTTCTGAAGCTCGACAACAAGGGCGAGGGCGGGATTCTCGCACTGTCCGCATTGGTGCGGGGCAGCCGGGCGGTGCAGGGTCTGGTGGACAGGCCGTGGGTGTTCGCCTTGGGACTGCTGGGAGCGGCGCTCATTTACGCGGACGGAATGATCACGCCCGCCATCTCCGTGTTGTCGGCTGTGGAGGGCCTGACGGTCAAAGCACCGCATCTCGAGCAATACGTGGTGCCGATATCGCTCGGCATCATTGTCGGACTGTTTGCCATCCAACGTCATGGCACGGGAAAAGTGGGGGTGCTGTTCGGCCCGATCATTCTGCTGTGGTTTGTCACTCTCGGTGCCTTGGGCATCAAGTGGATATTCCAGTGCCCGACGATTCTCTATTCGCTCAACCCGCTCAACGGGCTGATGTTTCTCGTTCATGAATCAATCCACGCCATGCCGATTCTCGCCGCGGTGTTTCTGGCGGTGACCGGAGGTGAGGCACTCTATGCGGATCTCGGGCATTTTTCCGCATCCGCCATCCGCAAGGCATGGTACTGGGTCGT
>Ga0209598_10002563_pt1 | contig 14156 bp, 11 predicted proteins | sample M_140807_EF_Meta_FD_187317 | JGI IMG/M metagenome (GOLD analysis project Ga0209598, IMG submission 187317) | Freshwater microbial communities from Lake Montjoie, Canada to study carbon cycling - M_140807_EF_MetaG (SPAdes) (version 2) | ecosystem: Environmental > Aquatic > Freshwater > Lake... | reverse complement strand
AGGTTGCCGGGATCGCGCAGGAAGCCCCAGCGCACCGAACCGATGCCCCCCGATCCACCGGCGATGAAGCCGCCCAGGCTGGCGCTGCGCCAGGTGCTGGGCGCCATCCGCAGCGCCCGGCCGTGGGGGGCGAGGGCGCCATCGAGTTCAGCCAGGCGGCAGCCCGCCTCCGCCTCCAACACGCCGCTGGACGGATCGATCCGCCGCACCCGGTTCAGGCCGGTGAGATCGAGCACCACGCCCCCGGCCAGGGGCACGCACTGGCCGTAGTTGCCGGTGCCGGCGCCGCGCAGGGTGAGGGGCACGCCATGGCGTGCGCAGGCCGCCGCCACGGCCATCACCTGCTCCACCGTGCTGGCAACGACGGCGAGCTGGGCAATCTTCCCCGCCAGCAGGGGGGTGAGCACCGGCGAGTAGTCGTGGAAATCCCGGGAGAGGCGCGTGCGTTCCTCGATGGAGCGATGCAGCACCAGGCCCGGCTCAACCGCCTCCAGCTCGGCGGCAAGGGCCGCGATCGTGGCATCGGCGGGAGGCGGGGGCAGGGGCGGCAGGGCGAGATCGGGCATGGGTGGCGGGCGGATACCCAGGAGCGGTGGGTGAGGGGCGAAGGGGGAACGGAAGGGAAGCGGAGCGATCCGGCGCGAAGAACGGCAACGGCGGGACTATGGCAACGGCATGACGATCGATAACAGCGGGAAAGTCGGTGATCGGGAAGGCCTGGATGGAACCTGGAGCTTCCCGGCTTGGAACCTGGCGGCATGGACGAGCTAGGGATCAGCTCCGGAGGGTCTTGATCTCGCATAGCGGGGAATCCCCTCGATGCCGACCTCGCAGGCATCAGCCTGACGCGACCGGGGCCTCCAGGGCCGCCAGCAGGGCCGAGGGAGCCTCCTGGTCGGGAGGGGGCAGCCACCGGCCCGCTCGCATGACCCGGCGCTGAGGGGGGCGGGCCAGGAGATCCCCCCAGCTTGAAGCCCCCAGCACCAGAAGATCGGCCGGTGCCCCCTCCCGCAGCACCCCGTCCCAGGGGATATCCAGCAGCCGCGAGGCCTCGCTGGTGAACGGCGCCAGTCCCCGCCGCCGCCACGGCAGCTGGTGGCTCAGCAGGGGCGCCAGCCGCAGCAGCTCCACCGGATCGAAATCGCCCCCTGGATACCAGGGATCCTGCACGTTGTCGCTGCCCATCGCCACCCGCACACCGGCGGCCTGCAGCTGCTGGATCGGGGCCTGGGGGCGCCGCAACGGTGTGGTGCCCTCCCGCTTGCCGAGCAGCCAGAGATTGGTGAACGGCAAGGCCACCACCGCCACCCCGGCGGCTGCCAGTCGGTCGGCCCATCGGGCCAGGGCCGGCGCTGCAAGAAGGGCCAGGCTGCTGGCGTGGCTGCAGGTGATCGGCACCCGGCAGCCGCCGCGCCGCTCCAGCAGACGCACCAGGGCCCGCACCCCGGGAGCGGGGGCGGCATCGTTCTCATCGATATGGAGATCGAGTCCGCAGCCCAGGGTCTCGGCCTGCGCCAGCAGGGCCTCCAGCCCCACGGCATCCCAGGCCAGCGGGGAGAAGGGGGTTCCCACCACGCTGCCCAAAAGGCCGCCATCGCGCGCCACCCTCCGGGCCAGCAGGACCCCATCGGCCGTGCGCCAGTACCCCAGCGGCGCCAGGGCCACCAGCTGCAGATCCACCCGGCCGGCCCAGCGCGCCCGGAGCTGCTGCAGCGCCTCCCAAACCTCCAGGGCCGCGGGGGCCTGGCTGTCGACATGGCTGCGGAGCGCCCGCAGACCATGGCGCCAGGCTCGCTCTAGCGCCAGGCCGGCCCGCTGCAGCACCTGCTCGCCACGGCGTTGGCCCAGTTCCCGCAGATTGGCCTCCAAGGCTCCGCCCATGGTGCCGGAGGGATTGGGAAAAGCAGCACCGCTGAAGGCCTTGTCGAGGTGCACGTGGGGATCCACCGGCGGCGTGAGGGCCAGGGGCAGCTCCCACGAGGGGGGCAGCTCCACGGGATGGAGAGCCGTGATCCTGCCCTCGGCGTGCTCGATCTGCACCGTCAGCAAGCCATCCGGATCGGCCGGCGGCAGGGAGGCCACGGGGTCGAGCAGACAACGGGGGATCCGCAGCGGCTCGAGCCGGTTCATCGGTCGGTGGGCTCCGCGGCGGCCTGGTTGCTGCGCAGGATGAAGAAGCGACCAGCCCCGGCCAAGGTGACGGCTCTGTAGCGGGGGATCGACCAGTCGGGGAGGAGTTGCTGACCCCCCAGATCGGTGAGGTAGAGGCTGAGCAGCCCAAAGTTGCGGCGACGGGTGGCCGCCAGGGCCAGCCGGCCCAGCTGGTCATGCTGGGCGGCGATCAGGCGGGGACAGTCCTGCACGATCAGGCGGGCCAACATCGGCAGGCCTCCGTCCTGGCAGAGCTCCAGCTGAGCCGCACGGGTGAGCTGGTCGGCGGCAAAACGCTCGAACTCCTGTTCGCCCGGATTGGTGGCGACCAGGCCCAGGCCCAGGGCGGCGGCAACGGCAAGTCCGAACAGGGAACGGACACCCACGGCGCCCACCGTGGAAGGGTGCGGGATCGCGGCCGAGGGCGGAACGTGCCGGTGAACGCGATCGGAATCCGTGACGGGGAAAGGGGGATGAAGGGGCGGGAGATTGAGGCGTGCCGGAGGGCGCCGGATGAGCCGGGAGCGGGCTGTCGAGGCGCGGGCAGACACGGTCCGAACCTGCATGCACTCATCAGGATGGCAGAGATCACCCGCCCTTGGAGAGTCAAGCCGTGGAGAGGGGATCTCCATGCCGCATCGGAACCGCCACGATCGGGTCGCGGCCCGTTCCAGGCAAGGGCTCGCGCCTCAAAGCCCTGAAGAGCCTGAAAGCCCCGGTGATAAAGTGAATCAATGCGGCGAGCGTCGCCAAGCGGTTAAGGCAGCGGCTTGTGGTGCCGCCATACGGGGGTTCGATTCCCCTCGCTCGCCCTGTTGCCACAACAGCCACCCCTGGTTCGTCCACGGGGTGGTTTTTTGTTGGCGCCGCGGCCTGGCTGGCTCGAGCCGGGAGGGCGGCGACAGCGCGGCCCTCAGCCCGCAGCGGCGGCCCAGCCCTGCCGCAGGTCGGCCAACAAAGACTCCCCCCCCTCCCGCACCGGATCGTGGCAGGGCAGGCCCGTGAGGGCGGCCATCGCCTCCAGGGCGGCCGCGGCCTGATCGGCCGCCAGATGGCCGGTGTTGAGGGCAATGGCCACCACCCGGGCCGGTGGGGCCGCGCCCTCGCCTGGGCGGGCCAGGGCGGCCATCGCCTCCAGAGCAGCGATTAGCCGATCGATCGGGGGCAGGGGAATGTGGGGCTGGTTGCGGATGGTGGTTTGGCCGGCGCGGTGCACCAGCAGCAGGTCGGTGGGCTGGCTGCCCCGCAGCAGCGGCAGGGTGGCGGTGGAGCCCGGATGGCAGAAGGAGCCCTGCCCTTCCACCAGCACCAGGGCATCGGGCCCGGCCCCCTCGGCCACGCGCAGCACCTCCTGCTCCACCGCTCCGGCGGCGTAATCCACCCGCACCGCATCGAGGGCCAGACCACTGCCGGCAATCAGGATGCCGGCCTGGCCCGTGGCAACGAAACGGGCATCGAGACCGGCCCGCAACGCGGCGGCCTGGAGCTCCAGGCAGGCGCTCATCTTTCCCACCGACATGTCGGAGCCCACCGCCAGCAAGCGGCGCGGCGCCAGGGCGGCCGCCCGAGCCGACCCCACCACCAGGTCTTCGGGTTCGCAGCGCAGGTCCCAGATCCAGCGGCCTGGCCGCAGCAGGGCCGCCAACTGGGGATCGTCGCTCAGTCGGCTGTGGAGGCCACTGGCCACCGAAAACCCCGCCTCAAGCCCCACCGCCAGATCGGCATGGAGTTCGGCGCTCAGGCGGCCTCCTGAGGGAGCCAAGCCCACCACGGCCACGGCCCCGGGAGAGGCGCCCGGGATGGGATCGGCGAGGGCGGCGGCAGGCAGTAGCGGCAGGGCCTCCCGCATCGAACCCACCACCGGCACGGGCCGCTGGATGCCCGTGACCCGCTCCAGATCCTCTCCCGCATGGTCGGGATCGATCACCGCCACCACTGGGCCCCGTCGATAGCGGAGCAGGGCCAGGCCGGTCTTACCGCCGAGGTTGTCGAGGCCGTGGTGCTGCAGCAGCACCACGGGAGCATCGGGACTGAGCATCAGGCTCCGGGGAGGGGCCGCTGACCCTCATTACCTGGGGTATCGCCCTTCGGCGAGGCGGCTCCTGGAAAATCGGCCGTGATCGCCACCCCGAGGCCGGGGCCGAAGCCAGGAAGAAGGCGATCGGCCTCAAGCGCTGGACCCGCGAAGGGATCGTCCACGAGATTGAGGTGGCTGTCCAGATCGGGCCAGCGCACCAGGGGGAGCAACTGGGCGGCGGCGCCGTTGAGCAGGGCGCTGTCGGAATAGCAGCCGAGCATCACCTCCAATCCCAGCCGACGGGCCGCCTGGGCCATCAGCAGGGCCTCGCCAAGCCCACCGCTCTTGAGCAGCTTGATGTTCACCCCATCCACATAGGGCGCCAACCGCACCACATCGGCCAGGGTCCAACAGCTCTCATCGGCCACCAGCGCGATCGGACAATCGAGCTCTAGGGCAGCGAAGGCGGCGGAATCGGCTTCTGGATCCTCGATCGGGGGCAGGGGCTGCTCCACCAGGGCCACTTGGTGGTCGGGGAGCCAGTTCACCATGGCGCGGGCTCCCTCCAAATCCCAGCCGCCATTGGCATCCACCTGTAGCTCAGCGGCTGGCCCGCCGGCCTGCCGGCCACGATCGAGGGCTGCGGCCACCGCCACCACTAGGGCCCGGTCATGGTCGAGGCCCTCGGGACTGCCGAGTTTCAGCTTGATGCGGGTGGCCGGCAGCTGGGTCCACCAACGCTGCAGCCGGGCCAGCACCGCCTCCACAGTCCCAAGGCCGAGGGTCACACTGGTTGGAACCGCCAGCCGCCGATCCAGCCCCCAGAGGCGATGCAGCGGAACTCCGAGCCGTTTGCCCCACCAGTCGTGCAGGGCCAGATCCAGACCGCAGCGGGCCGGAGGGGAGAGGGAAGCCAGCAAAGGCTCGAGAGACTGCAGGGGCTGGGGGGCCAGGCCCCGCAGGCGGGGGGCCAGGGCCTGGAGTTCGGCGGCGATGGCGGCGGTGGTGTAGTTGCGGTGTCCGGTCTCGAAGCCACCGGTCTCGCCGATGCCGATCAGGCCGTCGTGCTCAACCTCCACCAGCAGATGCTCCACCACGGCGGTGGTGCCGCGGCTGATCGCCAGGGGCACGGCCTTGGTGAGGGGAAAGGGCAGCAGACGCAGTTCCATTCCCTCAAATTGGCATAACTGGCCGCCGTTGCACCGCCACAGTGGCCTGTCGTTGGAGGGGGCCTGGCCATGGACCGGGGCTGAATCCCGATCTAGAAGGATCTGTGAAGCCCTGACTTAAGTTGCTTCGCAATAGAGCTGCCGGCCGTTGACGATCCTTCCCCAGCCTCTGCGCAGCAGCGAGGCCGCCGGCACGATCGAGCGGTGGAGGGCGGAACACCATCCCGGGGAGCGCGGACACCAGACGGTTGCCGAGCCTTTCCAAGCCAGACCCACCGCCGTGAATCCGCCGGTGAAGCCGGAGATCACCCAGGGCTGGATCCTGGCCAGCATTCCCATTGGCCTGATGCATCTGGCCTGCCTGGCCGCCTTCTGGACTGGCGTGAGCGGCGACGCTCTACTGGTGTGCCTGGCCTCCTATGCCATCCGCATGTTCGGCGTGACGGCCGCCTACCACCGCTACTTCTCGCACCGCAGCTTCCGCACCGGCCGCCTCTTCCAATTTCTGCTGGCCCTGCTCGCCACCTCCTCGGCCCAGCTCGGTCCCCTCTGGTGGGCCGCCACCCATCGCCACCACCACGCCAACTCGGACACCGAACAGGATCCCCACTCTCCGCGGCATTACGGCTTCCTCTGGTCGCACATGGGTTGGTTTCTCCACCCCGACAACCGCCGCGACAACCTCGCGGCCATCCGCGATTACGCCCGCTTTCCCGAACTGGTGTTCATCGATCGCTGGTCGCTGATTAGTCCTGCCCTGCTGGGGGTCGCGACCTTCGCTCTAGGCAGGGTGCTCGGGGAGGCGGGGCGGCCCACATCCGGTGCGCAGATGCTGGTGTGGGGGTTCTTCATCTCCACAGTGCTGCTCTATCACGGCACCTATACGATCAATTCCCTCTCCCATGTCTTCGGCAGCCAGCGCTTTGAAACCGGGGACGACAGCCGCAACAACCTGCTGCTGGCGCTGATCACCCTTGGGGAGGGTTGGCACAACAACCATCACCATTGCCAGTCAAGCTGCCGCCAGGGCATCTACTGGTGGGAAATCGACATCACCTATCTCACGCTCGTTGTTCTTGCCAGGCTCGGCCTGGTCTGGGATCTGCGTCCAGTGCCCGCCAAGGTTTATGCCCAAGCCGCCGAAGCGCGCCGCCCTAGCCGACCCCGACCCTGACACCGGGATCCAGCGATAGTAACAATCGTTACAGTCAGGAGCCCAAAACCGGAATGGGATCGATGCAATGAACCCCTGCGAATGGCCAGTCCCGAGTTCACGGCAACGGCGATCCAGAATTTGATTGAGGAGGTGCATGCTCGCCTCTCTGGCAGCCGGGAGGGAAAGGTTGCCGACTACATCCCCGAGCTGGCCAAAGCCGATCCCGAGGATTTCGGCATCGTTGTGGCCACGGCCGATGGTCACATCTATGCGGTAGGTGACAGCGACAAGGACTTCACGATCCAGTCGATCTCAAAACCCTTCGCCTATGGCCTGGCGCTCAAACTTCTGGGTCGCGAGCACATGGAGACCAAGGTGGGCGTGGAGCCCTCCGGCGAAGCCTTCAACGCCATCAGCCTAGATCCGGAGAGCGGCATTCCCCGCAATCCGATGATCAACGCGGGTGCGATCGCCACCTCCGCCCAGATCTGGCAGCACGATCCCCAAGGGGCCGAGGCCACCCTGCTCGCCTTCCTCTCCGACCTGGCCGGCCGGCAGCTCCACATTGATCGGAACGTCTACATCTCCGAACGGGACACGGGACATCGCAACCGGGCGATCAGCCACCTGCTGCGCAACTTCAACGTGATCGAATCGGATCCGGAAGGAGGCCTCGATCTCTACTTCCGCCAGTGCGCCATCGCCGTCAGCTGCCGGGATCTGGCGATCATGGCCGCCAGCCTGGCCTGCCAGGGTCGCAACCCGATCAGCGGCGCCGAACCCCTCAACGCCGACATCGCCATCCAGATGCTGGCCCTGATGGGCACCTGCGGCATGTACGACTACGCCGGCCAGTGGCTCCATGACGTTGGCATGCCGGCCAAAAGCGGCGTAGGTGGCGGCGTCCTGGCCGTGGTGCCGGGTCGGCTGGGCATCGCCGTGTATTCACCGCGGCTCGATCCCTTCGGCAACAGCTTGCGGGGCATCGAAGTGTGCGAAGAACTCTCCAACCGGCTCGGGCTGCATCTCTACAACCAGAACCCCCGGGCGATCAACACGATCCGTCGCAGCTACGCCGGCAGCCACCGCCGCTCCCGCCGCTGGCGGGACTCCACCGAGGCCGGCATCCTCGAGCAGCTCGGCACCCGCATCCGGGTGGTGCATGCCCAGGGGGTGCTCGACTTCGCCGCTACCGAACAGCTGCTGGCCGAACTCACGGCGATCGCCAGCCAGGCCAGCGTGGTGGTGGTGGACTTCAACCAGGTGCTGGAGCTGCCTCCCACCTCCTGTTCGATCCTGTTGGGGCAGGTGGCCCTGCTCCGGGCCCAGCCGATCACGGTGCTGCTCTCCCGCGCCGACCATCTGCCCAGCCTGGTGGGCCTGGATCACGGTCTGCCCATGCTGCCCACCATCGACGCGGCCCTAGAGGAGGCGGAAACCATCCTGCTGCGGCAGGAGCGGCCGGAACTCCTCCATAGGCAGGCTCCCCAGGCCACGTTGCTGGATGCTTCATCTACTTCGGGTCCGTGGCGCCCCATGCAGGCTCCCCAGGCCACGTTGCTGGATGGCCTAGATCCGGACCACCGCGCCGTCCTCAATCCCCTAATGGAGCTCACCAGCTTCCGGGCCGGCCAAGCAGCCGTGCAGCGCCACCAGAGCGGCGACGCCCTCTACATCGTGGTCGATGGCGTCTTCACCATCACGATCCGGTTGAACCTCAGCAACGGCACGAAGAAGGCCACGCGGCTTTGTACCTTCTCCAGCGGCATGTGCTTCGGTGAGATCGGCTTTCTCACCGGCCAGCCCCGCAGCGCCGATGTGATCGCCGACACCGATGGCCACTGCCTGCTGCTGCGTCGTGAGGCCCTCGACAGCCTCGGACGGAGCCGACCGGATGTGGTGATCGCCCTGTTGCGCATCCTCAGCAGCGAACTGGGCTGCAAGCTGGCCAGCGCCAGTTACCAGCTCACCCTGCTGGAGCACTACTGAGTGGTGCCACGGCAGCCGGCTCCGAGGGCCGGATGCTGCAGCCTGCAAAACGATGCTGTCGGAAGATGGAGCCATGAGCCTCCCCATCCCCAGCCCCAGCTCCCTGGTGGAGCAACCCGCTGCCCACCCGGCTCCCGGCGCCTCCGGGACGGCCGAGGGGCCGGAACTCCCGCTGGGCAAGCCCATGCGCCGCGGAAGCTACTGGATCACCACCTTCGGCTGCCAGATGAACAAGGCGGACTCGGAGCGGATGGGGGGCATCCTCGAGACCATGGGCTATAGCCCCGGCAGCGACGAACACACTGCCGATCTCGTGCTCTACAACACCTGCACCATCCGCGACAACGCGGAACAGAAGGTGTACAGCTACCTGGGTCGGCAGGCCCTGCGCAAACGGGCCGACCCCAACCTCACCCTGGTGGTGGCCGGCTGCGTGGCCCAGCAGGAGGGGGAAGCGCTGCTGCGGCGGGTGCCCGAACTGGATCTCGTGATGGGCCCCCAGCATGCCAACCGCCTCGCCAGCCTGCTGGAGCGGGTCGAGAGCGGCCAGCAGGTGGTGGCCACCGAGGAGCACACCATCCTCGAGGACATCACCACGGCCCGCCGGGACAGCGCTGTCTGCGCCTGGGTGAATGTGATCTACGGCTGCAATGAGCGCTGCACCTACTGCGTGGTGCCGGCCGTGCGGGGGCGGGAACAAAGCCGGCTGCCCCAGGCCATCCGGCTGGAAATGGAGGGCCTGGCGGCACGGGGTTTTCGGGAGATCACCCTGCTGGGCCAGAACATCGACGCCTATGGCCGCGACCTGCCCGGCATCACCCCGGAGGGCCGCCGAGCCCATACCCTCACCGACCTGCTGGCCTCCGTGCACGACGTGGAGGGGATCGCCCGGATCCGCTTCGCCACCAGCCACCCCCGCTACTTCACCGAACGCTTGATCGATGCCTGCGCCGACCTCGCCAAGGTGTGCGAGCACTTCCACATCCCCTTCCAGAGCGGTGACGACGACGTGCTGAGGGCCATGGCCCGGGGCTACACCGTGGACCGCTACCGCCGCATCATCGACCGCATCCGCCAGCGGATGCCGGACGCGGCGATCAGTGCCGACGTGATCGTGGCCTTTCCCGGCGAGAGCGATGCCCAATTCCGCCGCACCCTTGATCTGGTGGAAGAGATCGGCTTCGACCTGGTGAACACCGCCGCCTACTCGCCGCGCCCCAACACCCCCGCCGCCGACTGGTCCAACCAGGTGCCCGAGGCGGTGAAGGTGGAGCGGCTGCAGGAACTCAACGCCGTGGTGGAGCGGGTGGCCCTCCATCGCAGTGCCCGTTATCAGGGAAGGGTGGAAGAGGTGTTGGCCGAGGGGGTGAATCCGAAGGATCCAACCCAGCTCATGGGCCGCACCCGCACCAACCGGCTCACCTTCTTCCCGGCGGCCCGACCGGAGGGCCATCCCCACCGCCCCGGCGAGTTGGTCCGGGTGAGGATCGAGACGGTGCGTGCCTTTTCGCTGAGTGGCGCTCTCGCCTGAGGGGCGATCGCAGGCGGAGGTGGCCTCGCCCAAGGGATGGTTGGCTGATACCTTTGGCCCCACCCCGATTTCCCCATGCTCAGCGATCCCTTGCCGCCGTCCATCTGCCACGTGGGGGTGGTGTTCGGGGGAGCCTCCGGGGAACACGCGGTGTCGATCCGCTCCGCCATCACCGTGGTGGGGGCCCTTCGCCGCGGCGCTAATGCCGATCGCTACCGCCTGAGCTGCTTCTACATCGACCAGCAAGGCCGCTGGTGTCCACCGGCAGTGGCCGAGGCCGTGCTTGAGCGGGGTGTGCCGGCCGAAGCGGACGATCCCCTCGCCCCAGGCGGCTTCCGTGGTTTTCCCGAAGGGGCGCTGGCGGTGGAGGTGTGGTTTCCGGTTCTCCACGGTCCCAATGGCGAGGACGGCACCATCCAGGGATTGTTCAGCCTGATGCAGGTGCCCTATGTGGGTTCCGGCGTGCTGGGCTCGGCCGTGGGAATGGACAAACAGGCCATGAAGGCCGCCTTCGCCGCGGCCGGCCTGCCCCAGGTGCCCTACGCCTGCGTGGAGGCCTCCGAGCTGGCGAAGGCCGATGCCACCGAAAACTTGGGCAACGGCAGCCTCCTCGACCGCCTGGAAGCAGACCTGGGCTATCCATGCTTCGTGAAGCCGGCCAACATGGGCTCCTCGGTAGGCATCAGCAAGGCCAGCGACCGAGCCGGCCTGCTGGAGGGTCTGCGGCAGGCTGCCGCCCTGGATCCGCGGCTGGTGGTGGAACGGGGCGTGACCGCCCGCGAACTCGAATGCGCCGTGCTGGGCACCACGGAGCTGCGGGCCTCGGTGCTGGGCGAGATCTGCTTTGACGCCGACTGGTACGACTACACCACCAAATACAGCGAGGGGCTCAGCCACACCGTGATTCCTGCCAAGGTGCCGGCGGAATTGGCGGCGCGGGCCCAGGCCATGGCGATCGCCGCCTGCCGCGCTGTGGGAGCCAGCGGCCTCTCTCGGGTGGATTTCTTCTACGAAACGGCCAGCGGCGATCTCTGGCTCAACGAAATCAACACCCTGCCGGGCTTCACCAGCCAAAGCATGTACCCGATGCTGTGGGAAGCCAGTGGGTTGCCCCTTGTGGAGCTGGTGCACGCCCTCGTGCAGGGGGCGCGAGAATCCGGTGGGTTTTCGTTCTCCCCGACCCAAGTGCCATGACCCAAGGCCTGCTCTGGCTGCCGTTGCTGCTGATCTTCGTGTTGCTCACCGGCCTCGGCTGGCTGGAACGCCGTCGTCAGCACCTCTTCCGCGACTGGGCCGAGGGTGCCGAACTGGCCAAACTGGATGGCTGCGGTGCGGCCCGCCTGATCAACGGCGAGCTCAGCTGGAGCATCTTCCAGGCCGGCAGTTTCCAGCCGGCCGGCAGCTTTCCGATCAAGCAGCTGGAGCTGGTGGAGCTGCTCTCCCTCGGCTCGGGGGAAGCCCCGCTCACCGCCGAGAGCCAGGGTGCCTGCCGGCTGCGGCTGGTGGGAGGCGGACTGCAGAAAGATCTGCCCTTCTCCGATGCGGAGCGGGCCCGCCGCTGGATCGATGAATTGATGGCACGGTCGCGTTGCGAGCTCTGAAATGGGAACGGTGGGCGGCCAACGATGAGTGATTCCTCCCTGCGTCCGGGTGCTGAGCGCCGACGCCAGCTGCGCGAGGAACGCCGCACTGACCGGCTTCGCAATCTCTGGCGGCTGGTGGTGTTCAGCGCCATGGCCACCGGGCTGGGCTACGGGCTCCTGAGCCAGGGCTGGACCCTGCGCTCCCCCAGCCAGGTGGAGGTGAGCGGCAGCCGGCTGGTGAGCCGGGATCAGGTGATCCAAGCGGCCGGACTGAGCTTCCCCCAACCCCTGCTGGCCGTTGAGCCCCGCCAAATCATCCAGGCCCTCTCCGTCGCCCTGCCGGTGGAGAATGTGCGGGTGAGCCGCCTGATGCTCCCCCCCCGGCTGCGGGTCGAACTGATCGATCGCTCAGCGGTAGCCCGGGCTGAACGGAGAAGCAAGGCAGGGCTGGAGCTGGGCTATGTGGATCGGCTGGGCAACTGGATCAGCCTGCGGCAGAACCTGGGAGTTCGGCTCGAAGGAACCCAGGAGCTTCGGGTGGTGGGCTGGAATGATCGCCACCGCCCGGCCCTGGCGATGGTGCTGAAGCAGAGACAGGCATTCGGCGGCAAGTTGAGGGAGATCCGCTTTGATCCCGAGGGCAGCCTGTGGCTCAGCACCACGGATCTCGGTCCCTTGCGGCTGGGCCCCGCCGACGGCCAGCTGGAGCGTCGCCTCGCGGTGGCGGTCCACCTCAATGCCGCCCTACCCACTGAGCTGAGGGGCCGCCGTCCCCAGATCGTTGACCTGAGCGACCCCGACCAGCCTGAACTCAGCCTCTCCGGCCTCAGGCCCATGGCCGACTCCGGTCCGGCCACCGCGGTCCGCCCTCGTGGGGGCCAGTGAGACATCCCGCGAGCCAACCCACACAGGATGTTGCGCCCTGGCCGCTTCCAGGGCAGGCTGACCCGCAATGTTTGGCCGTTCCAGCCAACGACATAATGCAGTCGCAGACCAACGGCATCAGCCCCCAGGGTTCCAACCCCGACCAGACCATTCCCCTCCAGCCCATCCCATCCGAGGGGCTCAATCACGACCGGGGCGGCCCCGTCGATCCCCTGCCCCCGCCGGCGCTACCCCAGGAGACCACCTCGATGAGCCAGACCGTGCCGAGCAGCAATGGCATCGTTCCTAGCCAGACGGCCCGGATTGAGGTCATCGGTGTGGGAGGAGGGGGCAGCAACGCCGTGAACCGCATGATCCAGTCGGATCTTCAGGGCGTGGGCTACCGGGTGCTCAACACCGATGCCCAGGCCCTGCTGCAATCGGCGGCGCAGCAGCGCATTCAGCTGGGTCAGAAGCTCACCCGCGGTCTGGGGGCCGGGGGCAATCCGATGATCGGCCAGAAGGCGGCCGAGGAATCCCGCAACGAACTACTGCAATCCCTCGAAGGCGCCGACCTGGTATTCATCGCCGCCGGCATGGGTGGCGGCACCGGCACCGGCGCCGCCCCAATCGTGGCCGAAGTGGCCAAGGAATGCGGCGCCCTCACCGTGGGCATCGTGACCAAGCCCTTCGGCTTCGAGGGTCGCAAACGGCAGCGTCAGGCCGAGGAGGGCATCGCCCGGCTGGCTGAGCATGTGGACACCCTGATCGTGATCCCCAACGACCGGCTGCGGGAGGCCATCGCCGGTGCCCCCCTACAGGAAGCCTTCCGCGCTGCCGACGACGTGCTGCGGATGGGCGTGAAGGGCATCACCGACATCATCACCAAGCCGGGCCTAGTGAATGTGGACTTCGCCGACGTGCGCTCGGTGATGGCTGAAGCCGGCACCGCTCTGCTGGGGATCGGCGTGGGTTCAGGCCGCTCCCGGGCTACCGAGGCGGCCCAAGCCGCCATGACCAGCCCCCTGCTCGAATCGGCACGGATCGACGGGGCGAAGGGCTGCGTGATCAACATCAGCGGTGGCCGCGACATGACCCTCGAAGACATGACCACCGCCTCCGAGGTGATCTACGACGTGGTCGATCCCGATGCCAACATCATCGTGGGCGCCGTGGTGGATGAGAGCCTTGAAGGTGAGATCCACGTGACCGTGATCGCCACGGGCTTCGAGAGCGGCGGCATCTACCGGCCGGAGCGGAGCAGCGGCTTCAGCACCCCCTACCAGCAGACGGTGGTGAACGAAGAGCGCGGAGCGAAGATTCCACCCTTCCTGCTCAACCGCCAGTCCAGGAACGATTAGGTGCGGGGGGTGCGGTAACGCCACCCTCAAGCCCCGATCGTCTCCAATCAACGGTTCTAGCCGCTCCCCATTACCCAGGGAACGGATACTTGGCTAGAGCCGATGGAATCTGGGCATCCTCTGGTCGCAGCTGGGCCAGGGAGCCTGATGCTGCTTTCCCAGAGCCAGTGAGGTCAGACTGCGCTTTAGATGGTGCGTGGGTGATCGGGAGCGGTCGTGGCGGCCCCTGATGCCCGGAAATGGGTGACCCGGAGTCCACGCCTGCCCGGAGCATCCCGTGTGGCTGCTCCCTTCCGGTCCTGACCAGATTTGGGCGTCCTGGCCGCGTGGGTCCG
>Ga0209598_10002561_pt1 | contig 14158 bp, 12 predicted proteins | sample M_140807_EF_Meta_FD_187317 | JGI IMG/M metagenome (GOLD analysis project Ga0209598, IMG submission 187317) | Freshwater microbial communities from Lake Montjoie, Canada to study carbon cycling - M_140807_EF_MetaG (SPAdes) (version 2) | ecosystem: Environmental > Aquatic > Freshwater > Lake... | reverse complement strand
AGTCCGGTATAAAAGCGCTCTCAGTTGACCGAGCGATTCCAGCTTTTGAGTGTTCTCATTGGCGCCGTTGTCACCGGTGGCTCATGGATGGAGACTGCGCCTGCATGGGTCCACACCGCAAAAGGCCAAACAAAGCAGTCACGAATTTTGAGGTCATCGTATTCGTCAAAGCTTTTTTGTAGCGCTGAAGCAAGGCAAATACTTCAGAACGGATAGAGATAAATAAGTCCTCTTATTTTTTGCTGGTATTTTTTTTCAATTGCTGAAAGCACTTTCGGCTGATCGAAACAATCAAGCAATCTTGACGAGTTGGCGTTGCATGACACTGCCTGCCAAAGCATATTTTGTGCACTCCAGAAATTGGGGCATTGCGACGGCACTTGCCATCAACTTTGCCGATCGCTCGTCAGCTGCTGCTGCATTGGGTAAACCGGTCAGCAGGGTCAGTTCGCCCAGCTTGCCGTAATAGGTCGAAAGTACATGGGTCTCAATGCCAGTTATCTTTTTGCAAAGCTCAGCATATTCATGAGCCCAATTGACAAACGCAATCCAGTCGGCACCCTGTGCTAACTGAAATTGGTTTTGAGTGACTACAGTTCCCAGCGGAATACCTGCCCCCATGGTTCCACCTTTTGTGTACCGATAGAGGGTGTCGGGTTCTACGCTGTTTGCCAGCGCGCGTAAGTTTCTTGCCGCCGCCCACCACGCTTTGCTGGCAGCCAGTTTGGCTGTCACTTCAGCGCGTGCGGCCAGCGACTCATAAGCCACTGAGAAAGCAATGGTTCCTGTCACAAAGCCATTGCCTCCAGCCCAGACGTTAAAGGGAATACCCGCTTCATGTTGCATCACGGCCGCGACTTCTTGAACCAAGGGCATGACAGCTTCCATATCGCCATTGGTCACGATCATTCGATTGAATAAATACATAGCGTCCTCAATCCAAATCAAAATTGGTGCGTGATGACCGAAAAAACATCTTTTACTTGCACACTGAAAAACCGTCAACGTAATTCATCCTAAATTACTTTCTTTGAAAGAGCTACCGTAAGATGCGTCACTTCGGAAAAGTAATCCATAAGCACACACGACAAGACAATCTTTTGCTGACCTCGATTGCAGTGTGGCCCTTGCGGCCGAGCATCTGGGGATAAGTGGGTCATGGCCCACGCTTGTTTTTTGGGGTCAATGGAGTGATCGCTGGTGGCCGCTTTCAAAAAGTCCTCGCACGGAGGTGTCAGACCGAGCCACAGGTCTACCCGTTCAACCCATCGTGGTGCGCAACGCGCGCGGTCGCATCATTGGCCCCCAAGAAACCAGGGCAAGTCTAGGAAAGGGTGACAGCAAAGTCTTGCAAGACATGGAGGCCTTCCTGGCTAAGCGCAGTAAAAAATGAAGGCGAACCTCGGCCATCGCGAATGAACAGGCCATGGCGGCATCTTCAGTGAGGTTCAGCACCCGCTTCTGAAACAGGCTGCAATGCGGGGTAAGGCCCGTCGCTCAAAAGGTAGCGCTTCGATACAGCTTGCGCCACCTGGCGGCGGCTGACCTTGCCTTGTGCATTGCGCGGCAAACTGGGCAAGGCCACATACAAACGGGGTTGCTTGTATTTGGACAAACCGGCCGCGCGATCGCGTGCCTCGACTTCCCATCCCGCCTGAACATCCTGCGCCACGGTGATGATCACTTCACCCCAGTAATCCGATGGCAATGATGTGACGCACAGTGCGCCGCACAAGACCCCACCGCTTTGCGCTTCCTCGATTTCATCCGGATTGATCCGGTAGCCGCCGGTCTTGATCACATCGGCCACACGGCCGGTCAAGACCAGGCGCCCGACTTCGTCCATGAATCCCAAATCACCCGTGGCGTGCCATCCTTGTGCATCATGGCCCACGACACCTTCAGGGTAAATCAAACCGGCGCATTGCTGAGGCGCACGCAAATACACTTCGCCTTGTGCCTGACTTTGTAGATCTTCATTCGCGTCCTCTTGAGAAGCAGCTTGAATGCGCAACTCCACGCCCGGCACGGGCCAGCCAACGCAGGCCCCCGCAGGTCGCGTGGTTTGCGCAAAATACGCATCTGTTTGCGCTGGCGTCATCACCGTGATGGGGTTGATGCACTCGGACTTGCCATAGGTGATGCGCACGACCGGGCCAAACATACCGCAGCCAGCTTTGTACAAAGGGGCAGTCATTGCCTGCGTGCCGGTAAAGATGCAACGAATGCCCTCGAAACGACGACCGGCAAATGCATGTGTGATTTTCGCCAAGACGGTGGGCGGTGCAAAAATCGCTTGCAGTTCACCACCTGCCAACAAGGGTTCTATTTGCGCTGTGTGAACGCCATCGTGCAGCAGCACATGACCACCTAAGTCACACCACGCAAAAGTCAGCAGCGAGGCCCCATGCACAAACGGTGTCATGAGCAACAACTTGGCTCCGGGGTCGGGCACAAAGGGCATGGCCGCTTTGAGCATTTGCTCTCCGATCCACCGCGCCTGATGGGTGTAGATCACGCCTTTGGGCTTACCGGTGGTGCCTGAAGTGAAGAGGACTCGCCCTGTATCCGATGCAAAAACAGCGGGCAAAGCCTCAGGCTGCGCAGTGGCAACGGCATCGGTAGGCAGGAGGTCGTCTACCAGCAAAGGCTGCAAACCCCATGCACGCACCTGCTCCATGCGCTCGGCGCGCGTGATGACCCAGTTGACTTGTGCCAACCCACAGCACCACTGAAACTCCTGCGGGGCGAGTGACCAGGACAAAGGCGTTTCGGCCGCCCCCATCAAACGGATCCCATACGCACAGAGCACCGCATCCAGTGAATTGGGCAGCCACACGCCCACCGATTGGCCCGATGAAATCCCCTGCTTCAAAAGACTGTGTGCCAATTGATGCGACTGGCGACTCAGCTGCGCAAAGCTCAGCGTCTGCCCCTGACCGTCGGTCACGGCCACGGCATGACCCAGTCGGGCCGCTAAAACCAAGAGTTGATCGGACCAAGCAATAGACGCCATCGGTTTCAAAGCCAAGTCATTCTCAATCTACTTTGGCACCCGAAGCTTTGACCGCCGCAGCCCAATTGGCCAATTCAAATTTGATGTGCTCAACCGCTTGATCGGGCGTGCTCTCAAAGGTTTCAGCACCCAAGGTCATCAAGCGCTCTTTGATGGCTGGCTTTTGCAAAGCCGCATTCAATTCAGCATTCATTTTGATGATGATGGGCTTGGGTGTTTGTATCGGCGCCAACAGGGCCGCCCAGGTTTGTGCGGCAAAGCCAGGGACACCGGCTTCGGCCACGGTCAGGACATCGGGCATAGAGACCGACCGTTTTTTACTGCCCACCGCAATGACTTTGAGTTTCCCGCTCTTGATGTGAGGAATAACGGGAGGACCCGACTCGAACATCATGTTGATCTCACCGCCAATCAAAGCCGTCAAAGCCGCAGCTGCCCCCTTGTAGGGCACATGGGTGATTTGCATGCCCGTTTGGCTCTTGAGCATTTCCATGGTCAAGTGATTGGTCAGGCCACTGCCACCGGAGCCATAGTTGGCTTTGCCCGGATTTTGCTTCACATAAGCAATCAACTCCTTGAGGTTGTTGGCCGGGAAATCTTTGTTCACCACCAAAAACTGCGGCACGATCACCGCTGTGCCAATGGGCTGTAAATCACGCAAGGTGTCGTAGGGCAGTTTGGAATACAACGCGGGATTGATCGTCAAGGGACCACTGGAGGCCATCAAAAGGGTGTAGCCATCCGCAGGTGCAACCTTGGCCGCTTCCATGCCCACAATGGCTGCGGCGCCCCCTTTGTTGTCCACATAAAAGCTCTGACCCAGGGTTTCCGTGAACTCCTGCGACAACATACGGGCAATCACATCGGTGGCTTGCCCCACAGGGAAAGGCACGATCACCTTGACAGGTTTGTTCGGGTAAGCGGTTTGGGCTGCGCCAGCCAAAGCCACCAAGCCCAAAAGCAAAGCGGCGATGTATTTTTTCATAATGTGTCCAAAATCTGATCTCAAAATGGGGTTCATCCAAAACGCACATGCGGTTGCGCCGTCAAGCTTGACAGCTTCGAAAACAAGGCGGCACCATCCAGGGTCGCAGTGTGGACGCAGTCTAGAAACTTGGCCTGCAAATCAGCGTCGCGCAAGGGCAGCATGGCGTTGCCTCGCGCAAAGCGAATGTCGCCAGAGTCCAGAAGGGCGCCACTGTGCAATTGAATTTGTACACGGTCATGCATTGAAAACACGGGCTCAATCGCGCACTGCGTGTCCACGGTACTGATTTTCACTTTGGCCATGGCATCCTTGACCGCATGCTCTTGCACAAAAACATCGCTCAACTCTGCCAAACCGACTTTGCCACGGACCAAGGAAGCAGCCACCGCAAACTCCAAACTGAACTTGGCTTCCAATCCCGTTTGCGGTTGGTGGTTCCGCAGCATGGAGGCCTGCGCTACACCGATGTGCGTATGCACTTGCGCAACGTCCTGCAAACCAACGCCATGACTGGCGCACAAATCCAAAACACCATCAATCACCCGGTGCGTGGCATAGCAAGTCGGGTATTTTTTGATCGACAAGCCTGATTCGAGAATACGAAAACGGCTGCCCAAATCGCCCACTGCCGATGTGCGGTCCACCGCGCCATGCGGGGATAAGGCGGACAAAAAACCTGCGGCATGTTCAAGTGCATCGGGCGCAGACGTGAGTCCTTTTTGTACCCAACGCACGGCTTCAATGGCACACGACGCCGCACGGCCCGCATGCAAGGGTTTCGTCATGGTGCCAAAATTGGCCACCAATCCACTGGCCATGCTGGCGGCCAATGCGATCACATGCTGGCATTGCGCTGCAGTCAGTCCATACAAATGCGCCACAGCGGCACTGGCGCCGACAGTTCCCAACACAGCGGTCGGATGCCAGCCTTTGAGGTGGTAAGCGTCTTTTTCGCGGACAAACAATTCAGCCCACACTTCGTAGCCGACGAGGTAGGCCCTGAGCACCTGATCGCCTGTGGCATTGAGATGCTGACCTGCGGCCAGCACCGCTGGGACTAAAACAGTGCTGGGGTGCCCGCCCAAAGCCACATCGTCAAAATCCAGCGCATGGCCAGCGGTGGCATTGATCAAAGCCGCATCACTGACACTGGCCATGGACTGTCCCATCAGCACATGGGCTTCTTGAACAGTGGACTGCTTGTCTGACACAAAAGACTTTGCCATCTGAACCACAGGCTCGTCGCGCCCGGCCAGCATCGTACCGATGGTGTCAATGAAACCTGATTGAACAATTTCCACCACCCGGTCAGGCAAGGGCGCGAAGTTCGGCGCACTGGCAAATCGGGCCAAATCAGCTGTTAAGCCTGTCATAGAAAGTCCTTTGAAGGTTCAGAAAGAACGGGGTAAACCCAACACATGTTCTGCCACATAAGACAGCACCAGGTTGGTGGAAATCGGTGCGATTTGCATCAAGCGGGTTTCACGCCATTTGCGCTCAACATCGTATTCGCGGGCATAGCCAAATCCACCATGCGTCTGCAAACAGGCTTCGGCCGCATGCCATGACGCTTCGGAGGCCAGCAGCTTGGCCATGTTGACCTCAGGCGCACAGGCTTGTCCGGCGGCAAACAGAGCGCTGGCTTTGCGCAAGAGCAAATCGGCGGCTTCGGTCTCTGCATGGGCACGTGCAATCGGAAACGCGATGGCTTGGTTCTGGCCAATCGGGCGGTCAAACACGACGCGCTCCTTGGCGTAGTTGACCGCCGTTTTGACAAACCAGCGGGCATCGCCAATCGATTCAGACGAGACCAAAATACGCTCAGCGTTCATGCCATCCAGGATGTACTTGAAGCCTTTGCCTTCTTCGCCAATCAGGTTTTCTGCCGGTACCTTCATGCCGTCAAAAAACACTTCGGTGGCGTGGTGGTTGATCATGGCCTTGATGGGCTTGATCTCCAAGCCATGGCCCAAGGCTTCACGAATGTCCACCAGAAAAACCGACAAGCCTTCGGTTTTTTTGCTCACTTGGTCCAAGGGTGTGGTGCGCGCCAACAACAGCATCAAGTCTGAATGCAAGGCGCGAGATGTCCACACTTTCTGACCATGCACAACATAGTGATCGCCATTTTTGACGGCCCGGGTTTTGAGCTTGGTGGTGTCTGTTCCGGAGGTAGGTTCAGTCACGCCAAAGGCCTGCAAGCGCAGCTCACCGCTGGCAATACGCGGCAGGTAGTGGGCCTTTTGGGCAGGAGAGCCATGCCGCAGCAAAGTGCCCATGATGTACATCTGCGCATGACAAGCACCGGCATTGCAGCCCGAGGCGTGAATTTCCTCCAGAATCACAGACGCTGCGCGCAATGGCAGGCCCGCTCCGCCGTATTCTTCAGGAATCAAGGCCGCCAGGTAACCCGCTTCAGTGAGTGTTTGCACAAACTCGGTTGGGTAGGCAATACGTTCTTCCAGATCACGCCAATAGGCGCCTGGATAACCCGCACAAATTTTGCGGATGCTTTCGCGAATTTCCGGGTAGTCCTGCCCCAAGGCAATATGGACTTCGGCTGCGGGAGATAGTTCTGTCATGGGTACTTCCTGATGGTTCGATTACACCAACTCGGATACGAGTTGTCGGCGACCTGGCTTGTCAAAGTGTTGGGGCAAACCAGCGCGGGCCAAGGCACCATGCATTTCAATATCGGGCAATGAGGCGCGCACCATCTCGCGAATAGCCAGAAGTTGTGCCAGATCGACGCCGGTTTTCAAACCCATGGATTCGAGCATGAAACACAAATCGTCCATCACGATGTTGCCTGTGGCGCCAGGTGCAAAAGGACAGCCCCCCATGCCTGCCAACGAGGCATCAAATCGGCGCACCCCACACTCTAGTGCGGCCGTGACATTGGCCAGGCCAATGCCGCGCGTGTCGTGAAAATGGGCAGCCACAGGAATGGAGCCCACCGCATCGATGACGGCTTTGAACACGGTGCGCACTTGCTGCGGATCGGCGTAACCGACGGTGTCGGGGACCACGATTTCTTGCGCGCCAGCCTCTGCAAAAGCCACTGCGTACTTGACGACATCAGCAACCGGCACACGCCCCTCATAAGAGCACCCAAAGGCAGTGGCCAAGCCGCCAACAATAACCGGGCGAGTTTGAGCGGGTTGCGAGCGCACCAATTCAACAATGCGGATGAAATCCGCCAATGACTCTTCTCGCTCACGGCGCACATTTTTGAGGTTGTGCGTCTTGCTGACTGACATCACAAAGTTCAGTTTGTGGGCGCCCAGCTCAAGCCCTCTTTCCGCGCCTCGGTAATTGGGAATCAAAGCAGACACCGTCAAGCCTTTGATCTTCAAAGCCTCGACGGTCACGCTTTCGGCGTCCACAAATTGAGGCACAACCCGGGCAGGCACATACGAGGTAACTTCTATTTCAGACACCCCCGCAGCAGCCTCTGCCTGGATCCAAGCCAACTTGGTCTCAGTTGGCATGAAAACCGGGTGGATTTGAAGGCCATCACGCAGCCCCACTTCGCGCACATAAACATCGACTTCTTGCATGGAATACTCCTTAATGAATGACGCGCTCAGCGCCCTTTGAACACAGCTTTGCGTTTTTCGTTGAAAGCCAGTACACCTTCGTACCGGTCTTCAGTTTCAACCAAATGGTTGTAGGCTTCCACCTCAAAACGGAATGCGGTCCGCAATTCCATTTGGTGCCCATAGCGCACTGATTTTTTAATTTGCCGAACCGAAAGCGGTGCGTTGCCGGCAATGGTTTGCGCTGTCTTGATGGCCATTGGCACGACTTCCGAGGGCTCGGCGATGGCGTTGAAAATGCCCCAGTCCAAGGCCTTTTGGGCATTGATGGGCTGCCCCGTCATGAGCATTTCTTTGGCTTTGCGCTCGCCAATGGCACGCGGCAAATTTTGTGTGCCACCGGCACCCGGCATGATGCCCAGCGTGACCTCGGTCAAAGCAAATCTTGCTGTATTGGAGGCATAGGCAAAATCGCAAGACAAAACGGTTTCGAATCCGCCGGCATACGCGTGCCCATTGACCGCAGCAATTACAGGAATCGGCAGGTCCGTCAGCGCCCAATACATCCGCTCAAACAACTGGTGTTGTTTGATCCATTGGGCCTTGGTCATGCCGTTGCGCTCTTTCAGATCGCCACCTGCGCAGAAAATCTTATCGCCAGCCCCCTTCAACACGATGCAGCGCACGTCCCCTGCATCTTCGGTCAAACGGGTCCATAAATCCAAAAAATCAGCCCCCATTTGGGTGTTCAAGGCGTTGCCTACATGGGGACGATTGAGTGTCACCATCAGCACATGGGCGTCCACCATGTCGCTCAGTAAAGTTTCGTACGCAGGCAAGTTCATACCTTGGTTTCTCCGGTTTTGAAAATCATGTGCTGGTGCTCGCCCAACTGAGGGGGCGCGCTGCGGGACGCGGGCCTTTGCCCATCCAGTCGCAAAGGCAATCCAAAAAATCGCATGCCGGTGCCAGGTACATCCTGGATCAGTTTCAAGGCTTGTGTTTGAGGGTGCGCCACCATCTGCCCGACGTTCTGTACCGCCGAACATGGAATGCCCGCGTCCTCGAAGCAAGTCACCCAGGTCTGCGTGTCGCGCGTCAACAAGATCGCATCGAGCAGGCCATACAAGGCCAACTGATGTTGCACGCGGGTCGGGTTGTCGACAAAACGCGGGTCGTCAAGCCACTCCGGATGATTGACCGCATGTGCCAATCGCTTGAACAGACCATCACTGCCCGCCGCAACGACAATTTCTCCATCAAGGGTAGCGTAGGCCTTGTAAGGGGCAATACCGGCTGCACCAGAGCCTTGTTTTTGAGGCAATTGCCCGCTGGCCAGATACTGAGACGCGATCAAGGACATCCAAGAGGTGGCCGTTTCAAACAAGGACACATCCACCACACGCCCGAGACCCGTTTTCTGGCGTTCGTACAAGGCCGTCAAAATACCAATCATGGCCCACATTCCTGTGCCCATGTCCACAATAGAAGCACCCACTCGCACAGCCGGTCGGCCTTCTTCGCCCGTAGTGCTCATGATGCCGCCAAAGGCCTGCATCAAGGGGTCATAACCGGGCCGGTCTTTCAGTGGCCCCTCGCTGCCAAAAGCACCCAGATTGCAGTAAATCAAACCGGGCTTTGCGGCGCACAAAGTGGGGCCGTCGATGCCGATTTTCTCCACCTGTCCAGGCCTGAGGTTTTGCAAGACCACATCGGCCTCGGCCTGGATGTACGACTTGACCGCCTCAACATGTGCCGGGTCATGAAAGTCGCACACCACCGAAGCTTTGTTCCGGTTCAAGGCCTGAAACAATGCAGAGGCGCCTTCCCAAAATGGGGGTCCCCATTTGCGCGCATCGTCACCGTCTTTCTTTTCTATTTTGACGACTTTGGCGCCCAGCTCACTCAAAATATGGGCGGCAAAAGGCGCTGCCACGCTGTGCCCGAGTTCGACCACCACCAGGCCTGCGAAGGGTTGAACGGCCGTTGTAGTATCAGTCGGAGGTTGCGTGGACATGGCAGAAAAACTCAATTCAAAACAAAACAAAACAGTTTAAAACAAATGTACGGACATTATGATTGGACATGCCCACCATGTCAACCAAAGCCAGTAAACTGATGACATGCCGAAAATTTCAGACTCCAAACCCCGCTATTTGATTTTGCGCGAGCGCTTGGAAAACGACATTGCCAAGGGGATTTACCCCGTGGGCAGCCTCTTTCCCACTGAAGAGCAATTGGGTCAGACCTACCAGGTCAGCCGGCATACCGTGCGTGAAGCCACACGCACCCTGGCCGAGCGGGGTCTGATTGCCAAGCGCGCCGGGTTTGGCACCATGGTCTGCGCCAAGCAAGCGGCTGCGCCCTATGTCGCAGCCTTAGGCACTGTGGAAGAGTTGTTCAAATACACCGAAGCCACCCGGCTGGAAGTGTTAGAAAAACACAGCGTGACGGCCGACATTGCTTTGGCCCAAGCCTTGGACTGTGAACGTGATTCGCCATGGATTATGTTGAACTCGCAACGCCTCACACTGGACAAGGCCACTGCGATTTCATTCACGCAAATTTACCTGCGACCTGAATTTGCTTCGATTGCAGATCAGTTGCATGGGCGGCATAAAAGCATTTTCAAGATGCTTGAAGAGGATCACCAACAACCCATTGGGCAAGTCAAACAGGACATAGAAGCCACGCTGATGCCTTTGAAAGCCGCCAAGCTGTTGGATGTAGCCAAAAACAGCCCTGCCCTGCACATGCGCCGGTCTTATCTTGATGCGAAAGGCCGGCTCCTTGCCGTGTCGTCCAATCTGTATGCCGCCAGCCGATTCAGGCTGACCACATCGTGGGCCTTGCAACCCACAAACAGCAGCAAAAAATCAGGCCAGACTTGATGCTTTGAGCATGTCGCGCTTGTTGACGATATTGACCACAGGTTCGCTGCCAAACTCTGGGTGGTGCAAATAAGCAAGCACCTGACGCGCCGCTTCACTTGGAGACGTGAGCGCACCTGTTGCTTGCAATTGGATATAGCGCTCTCTGTCGGGGAAAAGTGCTGCATTGCCATTGCGCAATTCACGTTGCATATCGGTATCGATCACGCCCGGCGCCAAGGACACAATACGTGCGCCTGCAGCGCGCCTGGCCTCGTCCAAAGCCACGCAACGGCTCAACTGATCCATACCCGCTTTGGCCGCACCATACAAAGCCGCACCCGCCATGGCACGCTGGCTCATGCCGGACGAAATATTCAAGACATTGACCACACCCCGCCACCCGCTGGTCGCCTGTAAAAATGACGCCATCAACTGCAAAGGTGCGATGAGGTCCACCGTAATGGCTTGCGTGATGGTGTCAGACGAAATGGTGGGCAAGGGCGCCATCGCGCCCAGTGTGCCGGCATTGTTGATCAGGGTCACTGAAGCCGCTTGCGCAGGCTCCATGGCCGCGAGCCAATTGGCCATTCTTTGCGCTACAGGCACGGGATCGGCCAGATTGGCAGACCACTGCGCCAGTGCCACGCCCGCACTTTCAGCCTCATCGGCCAAAGGCTGCGAAGTTGTTCTGGAGATGCAGAGCAAACGGTTCGAAGCTTTCAATAATTGACGGGCCATTTCCAGCCCCATACCTTTGGAAGCACCTGTCAGGATATAAATGTGTTGAACCATGGCGTGTGTATCTCCTGGCTAATTTAGCCCGTGCGCAAAACAAAGTGCAAGCCAATGTGCAAACCTTTTGCTTGTGCAGACTTACCCTGATGTGAGCCAAAGTCGATTGACTTTCAAGCCAGTGCCATTATATTGTCCGGACATATTGTGCGCCTATCAGGTGGGCATCTTTTCCCAAGGACGATACACCATGAATCCCAGAAGCTCCGACTCCTGCGCCTTGAAACGCTTCAAAGTATTGGACCTGACCCGTGCCCGATCCGGCCCGACCTGCGTGCGTACTTTGGCCGATTTTGGTGCAGAGGTTATTCGCATTGAATCGCCCGCAGGCTTGGATCCCAACGAAGGCGCTATGGGCGATCGAGAAACCTTTGACATGCTGAATTTGCATCGAAATAAACGCTCGATCACCTTGAATCTCAAAGAGCCCGAAGCCCGGGAGATTTTTTACAAACTGGTCGCGCAAGCCGATGTGGTGGTCGAGAATTACCGACCGGATGTGAAGTTCCGTTTAGGCATCGACTATGACACCTTGGCCGCCATCAATCAGCGTGTCGTATTGGCCAGCATTTCAGGTTTTGGCGAAGATGGACCCTACCGCAAACGACCCGGCTTTGACCAAATCGCCCAAGGCATGGGGGGAATGATGTCTGTCACCGGTCTGCCCGGTCAGGGGCCGGTTCGTGCAGGCATTGCGATTTCTGATTCGGGTACTGGCATGTTTGCCGCTATAGGTGTTTTGATTGCGCTGCTGGAACGCGAAACCTCGGGCCGCGGACAATGGGTGCAGGCGAACCTCTTGCAATCCATGATCAGTCTGTGCGACTTTCAAGCGTCCCGGTATTTGATCGATGGAGAGGTTCCAGCGCCAACCGGCAACGACCACCCTTTCGCCACGCCCATGGGCACCTTCCAATCCAGCAATGGCCATTTCAATATTGGCGCTTCGGGGACGAACCAATACAGGTCTTTGTGTGAAGTGCTGAACCGACTGGATTTGCGTGATGAACCGCGTTATCAACAGAATCCGGGTCGACTCCAAGACCGCGCATTCTTGAACGCCGAATTGAACAAAGGCTTTGCCACCAACACCACCGAACACTGGGTGCAAGCCCTGAACGATGCGGGAGTGCCCTGCGGTCCCATCTACAACATGCAACAAGTCTTTGATGACCCCCAGGTGCAACACCTGCAAGCGGCAGTGGATTTGAAACACCCGCGCCGAGGCGACATCCGCGTGGTGGCACAGCCCTTTAAACTCTCCCGCACGCCAAGTTCTGTCAAATTTACACAGCGGGATTTGGGTGAAGACAACGACGAAATTCTGGGTGAATTGGGTTATTCCTCTGACACCATTGCGCAATTCAAATTAAAGAAAGTGATCTGATCATGAGCGAAGCACCGCAAACCGCAGGCCAATTGGACCACCACGTAGAAGGTCACGTCGGCTATGTGACCTTCAACAACCCCGCTAAATTCAATGCGGTGAACTACGACATGTGGTGTGCACTGCCCATCGCCATGCAGGCCCTGACGGACAACCCGCAAGTGCGTTTGATCGTTTTGCAAGGTGCCGGCGAAAAGGCCTTTGTATCGGGTGCAGATATTTCGCAATTCAACACGCACCGCAATGGCGATGCCAGCACCCACTACAACGAAGCCACACAAGCAGGCTACGCGGCCGTGCTCGATTGCACCAAACCCACCCTGGCCAAAATCCGCGGCATTTGCATGGGAGGCGGCTTGGGGCTGGCCATCAATTGCGATATGCGCATGGCCTCGGCGGACAGTAAGTTCCGCATGCCAGCGGGTCGATTGGGGCTTGGGTATGCTTTTGAAGGCATCAAACGCTTCACCGAAGTGGTGGGCACCGCCAACACCGCTGATTTGTTTTTCAGTGCACGCATATTTGGTGCTGACGAAGCCCTGCGCATCGGCTTGCTCAAACAAATGGCGCCCGTCGAGGCATTTGAAGAGCTCGTGAGCGCCTATGTGCAAATGGTCTGCGAAAACGCTCCCTTGACCTTGGCTGCTGCCAAGCGATCCTTGCTTGAAATTCGCAAGAACCCGCACGAGCGGGATTTGGCTGGCGTTCAAGCCATGGTCGATGCCTGCTTCACCAGTGAAGATTACAAAGAAGGCCGTAAAGCCTTTGCTGAAAAACGCACTCCTGAATTCCAAGGTAAATAAGAGTCATCCAATGCAAAAACTTTCATGGTGGTGGTTGGCTGCGGGACTCTTGTCGGTCTGTACTGCAATGGCCCAGCCTTATCCGAACAAACCCATCAAATTCGTCGTTGGCTACCCGCCCGGCGGGTCGGGTGACTTTGTGACCCGCACCCTTGGGGAAGCCATTGCCACCGAACTGGGGCAAACGGCTGTGATCGACAATCGGCCGGGGGCCGCAGGCAACCTGGCCAGTGAATTGGTCCATAAATCAGCGCCCGATGGTTACACCTTGTTGGTGGGTGGGAACCCCTACATCAACAAAGCACTGTACAAAAAACTGCCTTACGACATTGAGAAAGATTTTCAGCCCATCACCTTGCTCGGGAATGGGCCGATGGTCATTGCAGTCAACAGCAGCTTGCCCGTCAACAACATCAAGGAGTTGATTGCGTATGCCAAAAAGAACCCCGACAAACTGAACTTTGGCTCCAGTGGCAACGGCTCAGCACCTCACTTGGCGGGTATTTTGTTCAACAGTGTGGCGGAGACAGACATGCTGCACATCCCCTTCAAAGGCGGTGCACCTGCGGTGCAGTCCTTGATTGCCGGAGACACACAGGTGATTTTCGGAACCTCGCCGGTGGTGCTGCCGCAAGTGCGCGGCGGGCGCATTCGGCCCTTGGCCATCACGACACAAGAGCGTTCTGCGGCCATTCCCAACATCATGGGCATGAAAGAAGCCGGTTTACCCGACTACAACATCAGTTTTTCATTTGGTCTT
>Ga0209598_10002558_pt1 | contig 14161 bp, 17 predicted proteins | sample M_140807_EF_Meta_FD_187317 | JGI IMG/M metagenome (GOLD analysis project Ga0209598, IMG submission 187317) | Freshwater microbial communities from Lake Montjoie, Canada to study carbon cycling - M_140807_EF_MetaG (SPAdes) (version 2) | ecosystem: Environmental > Aquatic > Freshwater > Lake... | reverse complement strand
AAGCTCAGAGCACCTTGCGGGCCGGCAGCGCCACGTTGGCCACGAGCAGCCCCATCACCAGCGCGCTGGCGATGAGGACCACGTCGGCGAGGCCCGAGACCCCGACGATGGCGTCGCCCGAGAGCAGCGTCTCGAGGCTGCGAAAGCTCAGCGCACCGGGCACGAGCAGCAGCAACCCCGGCATCAAGTAGAGCTGGCTGGGGCGCTGCGTGGTTCTCGCGGCGAGGTTCGCCAGCAGCGCGAGCACGAAGGCACAGATGAAGGCTGACTGGGCGCCGGGCATCGCGCGGGTGGCGCCGTTGAGCGCCCACACCAGCCCGCCTGCGGCGAACGAAATGGGCAGGCGCTTCTTCGGCAGGCCGAGCAGCACCCCGAAGCCGAACGAGGCGAAGCTGATGCCGAGCACCTGCACCCACCACGAAGCAGGGTCGCGCGGGGCGGCGGGTGCCGTGTGGAGCACCATGGCGTTCTCGATGGCCACCACCACCGCGATGCCGAAGACGAGCGAGAGCAGCGTCACCGCGGCGTGCATGAGGCGCGCGGTGCCGGCGACGAGGTTGCGGTACGTGAGCTCGGTCAGCCCGGTGGTGAGCGTCAGGCCGGGCAGCAGCGGAATGATGATGGACAGCACGAGCACCTCGCGCCCGGCACTGCGCAGGACTCCCGCGGTGGCCAATCCCGAAAGACCCGCGCCAAGAACCACTGTCTCCTTGATCATGGGAGAGCTCTGCATCGGCCGAGCTTATACCAGTTTCCCGAAAAATCCGGACTTAATCGGCAGGGTGCCCTCGGTCTGGACGCTGCCCGCTGCGCGCGGCAATATCCGGTTCCATAACGATGCGCACCCCATCCGGCGTCTTTTTCCTCGTGCTGGGCGCGGCTCTTTTTTTCGCCGTGCCGGCGGCTCGGGCCGAGGCGCCTTCCTCCCTCTTTGATCTGCGCGAGTGGAAGATCACCCTGCCCGGCCCGAAGGAGATCAGGGATCTCGAGGGGTACAGTTCGGATTATTTCTACCTCAACTCGCAAAAAGAGATGTGCTTCCACCTCGATGCCTCGGAAAAAGGCACCACCCCCACGGCCAGGTATGTGCGGTCCGAATTGCGCCATTTGCCGAATTGGAGCAGCGGTGAATCCCGCTCCCTCTCCGCCGAGGTCCGCGCCACTTCGAGTCTTGATCCGGACAAACTCACCGTCGTGCAGATCCACGGCATCACGGAGGACAAGAAGGATGCCCCGCCGCTCCTGCGCCTCGCCCTGCAGAGCGGCGACCTCTATGCCATGCTCAAAACGACCAGCCAGAACGAAAAAAATTCAACCGAGGAAAAAATCCTGCTGCGCGAGGGACTGGGCGGGGACTTCGTGAAAATCGATGTTGTCGTGGAAGGCGGACAGTTATCGATCTTGATCGACGGCGAGGAGAAGGTGCGCCGCGATCTCGGGTTCTGGAAATTTCTCAACTACTTCAAAGCCGGTTGCTACCCGCAAGCCACCCAAGGCATTGCCGACGTCGTGTTCCGACAGCTCACCGTGCGCTGAGCAAACGTCACAATCCGGCACGAAGAAAACGGGATGGGGAATATTCAGCGCGGATCGAGACGGACCGTGCGACCGTCGAGGTAGCCGCGGATCTCCGCGCTGGTTCCGGGGAACGTGGCCGTGACCGCCCCGCAGTCCTGTTGGTCGAAAATCTGCGCGCCCGTCGCGGCAAATCGCTCCCGCAGGGCCGGTTCCCCGGTTCCTTCGCGGAAGGCATCGGGCGCGGCAACAACGATGACGCGCGGTTGGACGGCTGCGAGGAAATCCGCCGTGGCAAAGATGTCCTCCGCGTGCCGCCCGAGAACAAGGATGTCGGCGCGCAAGGCATCACGGTCGCCGCGGAGCAAGGCCGCCTCGGTTTCCGCACCCGAGTCGGACATGAGCAAAGTGCGGTAAGGTCCGCAGTCGAGGCGCGCGATGACGCATTGGTCGTCCGCGGTGCGCCCGGGTTGTCCGGAGGGCGGATAAAGAAACGTGACCCGGGTGTCGTCGCCCGCCCGGGCCGTGTCCCCGGGGAAGACAAAACGCTTGGGCTGTGTTTTGTCGCGCAGTGTCTGGTGGAGCGAGCGCCGGGCGGCGGAGCGGTCTCGCAGGGTCGAGTCGAAGATTGCGGTCGGCGCAAAAAGTTCGGTCAGCTCCGCCGCGCCGCCGGCGTGTTCGGCGTCCCCGTGGGTCAGGACAAAGGCATCGATTTTCTTCACGCCCTCGGCGCGCAAGGCGGGTTCGATCACCGTGGCGAAGGTGCGCTGGCTGCCGCTGTCGAAAAGCCATGCGGCTTGCCGCGTGAGCAAAAGCTGCGCCCCGCCGGTGTCCAAGTCGAAAACAATGAGTTGCGCGGGTGGACGAAACCAGGCGGGCGGAAGCGAAACGTAGGCGCCGGGCAAGGCTGCCGCCCACTGCACGAAGGCGAGGAGTAGGGAGGTGACACCCCAGTTGGCCGCGTTGAAAATCGCGGCAAATCCGGTGCTGGCGATTCCCCCGAGCACCGAGAGCATGCCCAAAGCGAGCACGCAAAAAGAGAGGGGAACGGCGACCATGTTGGCCGTGACGGAGACCAGCGGGACAAGATGGAAATAGGCGGCGGTGAGAGGAAGTCCGCCGATCCACGCCGCGAGGGAAACGGCGAGCGTGGCAGCCAGGGCGCGTCCAGCCGAATGCTGCAACTTCCTCGCTGCATCATAGAGCCTGCGTGGAATGAAAACATCGGGGCAAAGCGCGCGCGCGAGGCGGCGGTCGATCGGCGGCGTGAGCAAGAGGAGCGTGGCCACGACAAGAAAAGACAGTTGGAATCCGGCCTGAAAAAGCTGGTTGGTCTCGAAGCCGAGGATCAGCAGGGCCGCCGCTGCGAGGCTGTTTCCGGTGGAAGGCGCCCGGTCGAGGAGCAGCGCACCGAGCGCCATGGAAATCATCGTCGCCGCGCGCAGGCTCGACGGTGCCGCGCCGGTGACGAGCGAATAAAAGAAAAGCATCGGGATGATGATGACCACCGCCGCTCGCCGGCTGACGCGCAGCGGTTGAAGAACCATCCAAAGGAGCAATGCGAACATGCCGACGTGCAATCCGCTGACTGAAAACAAATGCAGCGTGCCGGTCTGGCGGAAGGCGGCGTTGAATTCCTCGGCCGCGCTGTCGCGCGCTCCGAGAGTGATCGCCGCGATGAGCGCGCGGACGGTTGGCGCATCTTCCAGACCGATGCCGAGGGTGTGCAGGATGTTCGCCCGAGCATCTATGGCCGCGGCTTTGAGGCGCGAGCCCCGGTCTTTGTCGAGGCGGCGCGCGGCATCTGATTCGCGTCCGCGAAGCTCGAGAAAGATTTCCTGCCTTCCGAGCCACGAGACGGCGTCGAATTCGCCCGGATTGCGCGGCGGCTGCGGGCGCGAGACGATGCCTTCGATGGCCCAGCGGTCGCCGTAGCGCGGCGTCTTTTCGCTGCGCCAGCGCACGACGATGTGCGACGTTTGACGGGCTTCGCGCCCGCCGATGTCCCATTTTTCCGTGCGCATCCGCGCGCGCCATCGGTCCCTGCCGCCTTCGACCGCGACGGGCTCGTCGACAAGGATGCCTGTGACGCGCAAGGCGCGCGGTTCGGGTGCGATGCTTGCGGCCCAGTGGCGCGAAGGATTTTCTCCCCACTGCCAGATGTGCGCCGTTGCGAAAACCGCGATCGCCGCGACCCAGAGTGCCGGAGGACTCCAACACGCGGCTGCCAACGCCCCGACCGCAACAACCGCGGTCCATCGCGCATCCAGCGCGAACCATTCGCCGACCATGATTCCCGCCACGGCGCAGAGCGCGACACCGGCGAGGGGGAGTCTGGGAAGTTTTCGCTCTTTCACGGCTGCTCTGCTTACCCGCGCGGCGGCACTGCGGCAATCGCGCCGCTATTGCCCGCAGAATTTGATCAGGGTGAGTTCCGTGCGTTGTCCCTCGTCGAAATAGAAACGCACCGCACCGTCGGATCCGCGCAGATCCTCGATCACCGCGGCGCTGGCCCGGCGCGAGTGGATCTGGTGGAGGCCGGGTTGGGCGCGGTGGTAGGGCACCCCCCACGCCTCGATCCGGCGGCAGTTGCCGCAGCGCAACGCGAAATATTCCTCCATCGCGGCCCGCTCGAGCACGCGGTATTCCACATTCTCGATCAGCTCGACCGTGTCGTAGTCGAAAAACTCGAGCGGATAGAGTCCGCGCGGCGGGAGGTGAGTCCACCGCCAGCTGAGCGTGCCGAGGCGTATGCGCGGATCGTGCCCGGCCACGCGGCTGCGGAAGGAGAGGGTGTTGACCGAGAGGATGACGGGCATTTTCAACCCTGCATCGACCGTGATGTATATGTGGTCGACGTTTTCCTCGAGCTGCGAGCGTTCGATCTCGAAGTTCACGACATCGCCCGCCACGCGGGCCAGCGGCGTGGAGGGGAAGGCGAGTCCGTGCGGCGGCGCGGCGGGCTTCTTACTCGTCCGAGAACGGGCTGTAGAGGGATTCTTCGTAGCCAGAGTCGAAAAAGGTGTCGATTTCCGGCGGAGCGTAGGCGAAAGGCGCTTTGATCGCGCCGCCGTAGCGGTTGTAGTTCTCGGTCGCGAAATACGGATGGCTCTGGTCGACCGCTTTCGGTCCCTTGCCGTAGAACTCGTAGGAGCGCTGCATGTATGCGATGACCGGTGCCGGAGTGCCCGCGGAGCGCAGCGTGGAGATATCCGCATTGCTCAGGTTGTAGGCCTTCCGAGTGCTCTGCAGGTAGCTGACCAGGCCGGGCCCGGGCACGCCCGCTTTGGCGCAAGCCGCCACATCGCCGACGCTGAGCGGCATGCCGTCGCGCACCTTGAAAGCGGTCGCCTCGGGCACGCCCCGCTTGGCGAACTCGTTCATGATCTTGGGATCGACCTGCGATTGTTGTGTCGTGGCGCAGGCCCCGAGGCCGAGGGCCGCCACCAGAAGGAGGAATTTCATACTGTCCGGATGCTGTCGCCCCTGCCCGCCGCTGGCAAATCATTTAAGGCGGGCGAAAAGGGGCTTGCCTCCCTGCGGCAGGCTGGCTAGATTTTCCGACCCTTTCGGGAGTCTATTATGTCCTACGCGATCATCCAATCAGGCGGGCGCCAGTTCCGCGTGCAAACCGGCGACGTCATCGATGTCGAACTGCTCGGCGTCGAAGCCGGCAAGCAAGCCGTTTTCGAAGAAGTTCTCCTAGCCAGCGATGGCAAGGACGTGAAAATCGGCGAACCGCTGGTCAAAGGCGCGAAAGTCACCGGCGAGGTCCTCGAGTCCGAGCGCAAGGCGCCCAAAGTCATTTCCTTCAAATTCAAACGCCGTAAAGGCTACCACCGCACCGTCGGTCACCGCCAGAAACACACGCGCGTAAAGATCGGCGAAATCAAAATCTAAACCACCATGGCCCATAAAAAAGGACAAGGCAGCGTCAAGAACGGGCGCGACAGCGTCAGCAAACGTCTCGGCGTGAAAAAATTCGGCGGCCAGGAAGTGCTCGCCGGCAACATCCTCATCCGCCAGCGCGGGCGCAAATTCCTGCCTGGCCGCAACGTCGGCCTCGGCCGCGACTTCACGCTTTTCGCGCTGGAGAGCGGCACCGTGTTGTTCGATCGCGGCGGGCGCCGGATAAACATCGTGACGGCCGGCAACTGATCGAATTTCCTCCCCGTGAAAGACCGGAGCCCTTCGAGGCTTCCGGTCTTTTACTTTTGTCCGGGTCGTCCGCCGCAAATCGGGATTGCCGCACGGCGCGGCGGACTGAATGATGCGGGCGATGCTTGAGCTGATGCAAAAAGGTGGCCCCGCCATGTGGGGCATTCTCGCGCTGAGCATCGTGGGGTTGGCCGTGTTCCTCGAACGTCTTGTCTATTTGCACCGGGCGCAGGTGCGGGTGGGGGAATTGCTGCGTGGGTTGGCCAATCTGGTGCGCGACGAACGTCTGGAGGAAGTGCGCAAGCAATGCCTGGCCACGCCGGGTCCCGTGGCGCGCGTTGTGCTCAGCGCGGTGCTGGCCCGGGACTGTCCGCGCTCTGAATTGCGCGACATCGTGCAGGAGGCGGGGCAACTCGAAGTGCCGCGCCTTGAGCGGCATCTTTCCCTGCTCGGCGGCATCGTCTACGTCGCGCCCCTGCTTGGCCTGCTCGGCACGGTGCTCGGTTTGCTCGAGGCTTTTTATCTCGTCTCGACGCAGGGAGGCTACGCCACGGTGGCAGATCTTTCGGGCTCGGTTTACCAGAGCCTCATCTCCGCGGCCGCGGGACTGGCCGTGGCCATACCGGCCCTGATCGCCGCGGGTTACCTCAACGCGCGCGTGCAGGATCTCGTCCATGACATGGAGCGCGCGGGGATCGAGATGGTCAACCTGCTGAAGAACCGGACGCTGCCCGCAGCCGAGATTCTCGCCATGGACGCCGAGCCGGTCGACGAGGCATGAGACTGCAGCGCGCCTTCCGCTTGCGCGGAGTCGTGCCGTTGATGACCGGCGCGCTCACCGTGATCCTCCTGCTCGTTTTCTACCTCCTGCTTTCGACCTCCTTCCTCCTGCATCCGGGCATCGCCGTCGAATTGCCGGTGTCGGGTTCGCTCTTGCCCGCCATGCAGGATCCCGTTGTGCTGGCCATTACGGGCGGCGCGGGCGCGGCGATCTACTACGAGGATGCGTTGGTCGAACCGGACCAACTCGGTGCGCGCCTCGACACCGAACGCGGTTTGTCGCGCCAGGTGGTGATCAAGGCCGACAAGGACGCGCCGCTCGCGCTGGTTGCGCAGGTGACAGAGTTGGCGTTGTCGCGCGGCTTCTCCGTGGCGCTGGCCGCCTCGCCTCCGCCCGGGGAATGAACGCGTCGACCGACAGGCTGCTCCATGTTTTCCGCTGGCCGGTGGCGCATCCCATCCGGTTGCTCCTGCCCGGCATGGTGCTGGTCTCGCTGCTTATCCACGTGCTCGCCGCCTTCGTTGTGCAGACGGGCATTCCCTCGCGTCCAGCCCTTCCCCCCTGGCCTTCGAAGCTGACGATCCTGCCTGCCTCGGGTGGACAAGGCCTCGTGCTCCTTGAGGCACGCGATCCTTCGTGGCTCGAACCCGGGCGTTACCGCAACCGCATGCTGCCGCAACCGAAGTCCGAGCGCCATGAGGTCGCGCTCCGTCCGCCCTTGCCCGCGCTGCTGCCCGCTCCGCGCGAGACCAGCGCGGAGGCATGGGTGCCTTCGCTCCCGCCCCTCGCGGTCCGGCCTTTGTTCGTGCAGCGCGCGCCGCAACTCGCCCCCCCCGCGCTGGCGCCGGCCGGGGCCCGTTTCGAATCGGGTGCCGCTTGGGTGACGGACGAAGTCTTGGAGCAACTCCGCGCCGTGGCCCCGCCCGAACCGCCCGGCCGCGCCACCGAATTGCTCGTGGTTCTCGCCCCCTCCGGCGATGTCCGCCACGTCTGGCTGGTGCGCGGCTGCGGGGACCCCGGTCTCGATTTCGCCGCCCAGCGCGCCGTGCAGCGCTCGCGGTTCCTGCCCGCCGACGGGCCGCGGCGCGATGTGCTCCGCGTGACCTGGGGCCCGCGCGGTCCGGCCCTATGATCACCTTGCCTCTTTACGTGCTGCCGCTCGTTTACGCGGCCGTTTTACTTGCCGCGGTGCTGGCCCTCTGGCTAGCGTATGCGTGGCGCTGCCGGCGGCGCCGTCGCAAAACGTGGCAAGGGCTCAGCCAGTGCCGCCTCTGCGCGGAATGGCTGCGGCACGGCAGGGAAGCGACGTTGTTCCGGTGTCCTTCCTGCGGTGCGCTCAACGAACACAGCTTCAGCAACGACATTTGACAACATGGGAATGTGGATCGGCAGAAATCGCAAAGCACGGGTAACCTATGGATTCGACGAAATCGCGCTCGTGCCGGGCGCGGTGACGATCAATCCCAACGAGGTGGACATCACCTGGAAAATTCCGCGTCCCGGAGGCGGAGCAATCGAACTCGCCCTTCCTATCCTGGCCAGCGCGATGGACGGCGTGGTCGATGCGCGTTTTGCCGTCGCCATGGGCAAGCTGGGCGGACTCGCTGTTCTCAACCTCGAGGGTGTGCAGGTGCGCTACGAGGATGCCAATGAGGTGCTTGCCGAGGTGCTGGCTGCGGACAAGGACAAGGTCACGTCGCTGCTGCAGAAAATCTACCTCGAGCCGGTCAAAGAGGAACTCATCACCAGGCGCATCAAGGAAATCAAGGACGCGGGGGTCATCGCCGCGGTGAGCGCCATCCCGCAGAAGGCGGAGCGCTGCGGCGCGATCGCGCAGGACGCGGGCGTGGATATTTTTGTCGTGCAGAGCACGGTGTCCACCGCGCGGCATATCTCGAGCGAGTACAAGATGCTCGATCTCTCGCAATTCTGCCGCGAGATGAAGTGCCCGGTCATCGTGGGCAACACGGTGACCTACGGTGGGACACTCGAGATCATGGAATGCGGCGTCTCCGGGGTGCTCGTCGGCGTGGGACCCGGTGCGGCTTGCACTTCGCGAGGTGTGCTCGGTCTCGGTGTCCCGCAGGTCACTGCCACGGTCGATTGCGCCGCGGCCCGCGACGCGTATTACAAAAAGTCGGGACGCTACGTTCCGATCATCACCGACGGCGGGATGAACAAGGGCGGCGACGTCTGTAAGGCGCTGGCCAGCGGGGCGGACGCTGTCATGGTTGGCAGTGCGTTCGCCAAGGCGGAGGAAGCGCCCGGCCGCGGCTACCACTGGGGCATGGCCACGCCGCACGCCAATCTCCCGCGCGGCACTCGCATCAAAGTTGGCGTCTCCGGTTCGCTGCGGCAGATCCTTTTCGGTCCGGCCGAGGTGGATGACGGCAGCCAGAATCTGGTCGGCGCCATCACCACGTGCATGGGGAATGTGGGCGCAGCCGACCTGAGCGAATTCCAGGAAACGGAGATCATCATCGCGCCCTCGATCAAATCCGAGGGCAAGCTGTTCCAGATGGTCCAGAACGTGGGCATGGCCCGCTGAGCCCGCCGCCCGTTTGGCCTCGCCAAAGCGCGAGGTTTCGGGCTACCACATAGCATCTTTTCATGAACGAAAGGCGAGTCGTCATAACAGGCATCGGAGTGGTCAGCCCCGTGGGCAACGACCTCGAGACCTTCTGGGAAAGTCTCAAGGCCGGCCGCAGCGGCATCGCTCGCATCGCACGGTTCGACCCCGAGAAGTTCGACTGCCAGATCGCCGGTGAAGTCCGCAACTTCGACCCGACCCCGTTTTTCCAAACGGCCAAAGATGTCAGGCGGACCGATCGCTACACGCAGTTCGCGGTGGCCGCGGCGCGCATGGGACTCGACGACTCCGGCATCGATCTCGCCGCGACCGACCTCGACCGCGCGGGCGTGATGATCGGCAGCGGCGTGGGCGGTCTTTCCACCATGGAAGAACAGGTGACGAAACTGGTCACGCGCGGCCCCGACCGCACGTCGCCTTTCATGATCCCGATGATGATCAGCAACATGGCCAGCGGTTTCATTTCCATGGAGCATGGTTTGCGCGGACCGAACATGGCCATCGTCACGGCCTGCGCCACGGCCAATCACTGCATGGGCGAGGCGTGGCGCATCATCAAGTTCGGCGATGCCGATCTCATGGTGGCCGGCGGCAGCGAAGCCTGCATCGTGCCCGTGGGCATCGCCGGGTTCGCTGCTATGCGGGCGCTCAGCGTGCGCAATGATGAACCGGAGCGCGCCTCGCGTCCTTTCGACAAGGATCGCGATGGATTCGTCATGGGTGAGGGAGCCGGCGTTCTCATCCTCGAAGAATACGAGCACGCCAAAAAACGCGGCGCGAAAATTTACTGCGAGGTGGCCGGCTACGGACTCACCGCCGATGCCTACCACATGAGCGCACCTTCGCCGGGAGGAGAGGGCGCGGCCCGTTGCATGGGCATGGCCATGAAACACGCCAAGGTGAATCCCGAGGAGGTCGACTACATCAACGCGCACGGGACGTCCACGCCGGTCGGCGACGCCTGCGAGACGAAGGCGATGAAGCGCGCCTTTGGCCAGCATGCCAGTAAAGGGCTCGCCGTCAGTTCGACGAAATCCATGACAGGCCATCTGCTCGGCGCGGCCGGGGCGGTGGAAATGGCCGCTTGTGTCATGACCATGCGCGACGGTGTCTTGCCGCCGACCATCAATCTCGACAACCCCGATCCCGAGTGCGACCTCGACTACGTGCCGAACACGGCGCGCGAGAAGAAAGTAAAAATCGCCATCAGCAACTCCTTCGGTTTCGGCGGCCACAATTCCTCGCTGCTCATCCGGTCGGTCTGAGTTGCGCCGCATGACCGCGCCGTCCCTCCCGGTCAACGAATTCGGCGCGCTGCCCGGCGAACTGGCCTCGTTCCGTCCGCGCGTCGCCATGGTGCTCGGCTCGGGGTTGGGCAGCTTCGCCGATGCCGCGGAAAAACTTTTCGAAATTCCCTATTCCGCCGTGGCCGGTTTGCCCGAGTCGAGGGTGCCGGGACACGAGGGCAAATTCGTCGGCGCGACCATGGCCGGCACGCCCCTGCTCCTTGCCATGGGACGAGTGCACTACTACGAGGGACACACCCCGCGCCAGATCGCGGCGCACGTCCGGTTCATGGCTTCACTCGGTCCGGATACACTCATCCTGACCAACGCGGCCGGCACGTTGAATCCGGAATTTGCGCCGGGCGGATGGATGATGTTGCGCGACCATCTCAATCTCACTGCGGCGTCCCCGCTTTCGGGCGGACCGAATTTTTTCGATATGTCGGAGGTTTACGATGCGCGTTTGCGTGCCGACTTCCGCGCGGCGGCATCGGAGGGTGGAATGACTTTGCACGAGGGCGTCTATGCCTGCGTGCCGGGTCCGCAATACGAGACGCCGTCCGAGGTGCGCATGTTGCGGACGCTCGGCGCGGATACCGTCGGCATGTCGACCGTGTTTGAGGCGATCCAAGCGCGGGCGCTGGGCTTGCGCGTGGCCGCGTTTTCCTGCCTCACCAATTGGGCTGCGGGTGTTTCCTCCGAGCCCTTGTCGCATGACGAGGTCATGGATACCGGACGCAAGGCGGCCTCGACTTTGGTCGGGTTGCTGCAGTGCGCCCTGCGCCGCGGGCTGGCTTAGGACCGGCTTGCCGCGCCGCTTTCCCCCGCGCGTCCGCTCTGGTAGCGTCTATCCTTCCCATGGCCGATTCCGACCAAGAACCCGAGATCAAAGACGAGGATCTTGTGGCGCGCACCCAGTCAGGCGACCCGCGCGCCTTCGACGGTTTGGTCAGGAAATACAGCCCGCGTCTTTACGGTTTGGTTTACAACATGACCTCCAACCACGAGGACACCAACGACCTGCTGCAGGACATTTTCTCCAAGGCTTACCGCTCGATCAAAGGGTTCAAGGGCAAGTCCAGCTTCTATACCTGGCTGCACACCATCGCCACGAACATGACGATCAACTTTCTGAAGAAGCGGTCCCGCAAGTATCAGATGAGCCTCGACGACATCGACAACGGGGTGCAACACGACCCCCAGTTCATCGAATTGACCTCGGGCCCGGACGCAAGACGAGAAGTTAATCTCAAAGAGCTCCAGCAAAGATTGAACGAGGCCATGATGAAGCTGTCGAATGAGCATAGAGCAGTAGTCACAATGTTCGACATCCAAGGCATGCCTCACGCCGAGATTGGTAAAATTCTCGGTATCTCTGAAGGAACGGTTCGTTCCCGGCTCTTTTATGCCCACCGCCAACTGCAAAACTACCTGCAGGAATTTATTAACGCATGACATGATATGAACCAAGACGTCCACAAGCTCTTGCGCCTTAAGCGCTACGAAATGCCCAGCTCGGATTATTTCGAGCGTTTCATCGACGAGTTCCATCATCGCCAGAGGGCCGACCTCATCTCCCGTCCGACGCTGCACATCCTCTTCGAGCGCGTCATGAACGCGTTCCCCGACTTCCACGTGCCGCGTCTGGCTTACGCCGGGGTGGCCATGGCGGCCGTCGCGCTTTCGGCTCTCATCCTTTTCAGCCAGCAGGAGGAAAGTTCCCCCGCCGCATCCTTTGCCCTCAATAGTCCCACGGTCACCCGTTTGCCGGCGGGTCAGGGCGACATCCGTCAGCCCGTTTCCATGCGGCCCGACCTCCCGCCGCACTATGTGCTGGAGACGCGTCCCGTGAGCTATGCGTCGCCTTACAGTTTTTAGCCTTTGTGCCGCGCTATGCGGTGCGGCGCAGGCGGTTCCGTCCGGAGAAAATCCGGCGGAACCGCCGCAGCAGTCCGAGGGTGACAAGCTCGCCAAGTCCGTCGAGTCGGCCGTTGGCCGCATTCTGGAAAGCACATCCCCGGCCGTGGTGCGCGTCGAGTCGGACGACGAGATCGGAAAAGTGGCCGGCACGGGGTTCTTCACCGATGCCGACGGCACGATCTTCACGCTCGCTTCTCTGGTGGGTGACGGCACCGGTATCACCGTCACGCATGAGGGCAACAGATCACCAGCGCGCCTGCTGGCCAAAGATGAACGTAGCGGTGTCGCCTTGATCAAGATCGAGAGCGACCAACCCAAGCCGTTTTTGGTCAAAGGCGACTGCACGCGCATCAAGACCTCCACGCCCCTCGTTGTGGTTGGATTTCCCTTTGATCATGATGTCACGCCGAGTTTCGGCGTGGTTGGCGGGCTCGACCGCAAGGCCCGTGGCCGCTTTTTCGCCACCACGCATTTCCGCGCGAACATTCCCGTCCAGCGCGGCCAGAGCGGCAGCCCCGTGCTCGATTTCGACGGAGGCGTGGTCGGCATGGTCGTCAGCGGTTTCGAGGGAGGTTCCGGTTGCTACGTGTTGCCCATCCGCGCCGCGGAAAAAGTGCGCAATGACTTTGCTCGTTTCGGCGACGTGCGCCACGGATGGGCCGGCGTGACGCTGCAGGAAATTCCCCCCTCGGTCGAAGGCTCGCGCATGGCGATCGATGTGGTCGATCCGGCCGGTCCAGCCTCGCAGGATTTCCGCGAAGGCGATGTGGTGCTGCAGGTCGGCGACATCGCGATCCGCGAACCGGAGGATGCGGTTGATGCCGCGTTTTTCCTTACCGCCGGCGACACGGTTTCCGTCCGCATCGCGCGCAACGGAGAGATTCTCGAGATTCCCTTCACTCCGGGCGATCATCCGCTCGACCGCAAACTCGAGTTTCAGGCGCTGGGGCCGGGAAGTTTGATGGAAGCGCCGCGTCCGGGGTCGGCACCCTGAACCCCCCTACTCGGCGAAGACGCCGACCTTGCGGAATTTGTCGTAGCGCGCTTCGAGAAGTTTAGAGCCCGGCATTTTTTCCAATTCGTCCAGGGCTCCAATGATTGATTTGCGCAGCATTTCGGCCGCCGCGGCGTGGTCGTGGTGCGCGCCTCCCTGCGGTTCGGGCACGATGCCGTCGACCACGCCGAGTTCCTTGAGGTCGGCTGCGGTGAGTTTGAGCGCCTCGGCCGCTTCGGGTGCGTGGCTGCGGTGCTTCCAGAGGATGGCCGCGCATCCCTCGGGGCTGATCACCGAGTAGTAGGCGTTCTCCATGATGAGCACGCGGTCGGCCACGCCGATGCCGAGTGCACCACCTGATCCTCCTTCGCCGATGATCACCGCGACAATCGGAGTCCCGAGAAGCATCATCTCGCGTAAATTGACCGCGATCGCCTCGGCGATGTGCCGCTCTTCCGCGCCGATGCCGGGGAAGGCGCCGGGCGTGTCGACCAGCGCGACGATGGGCAGCTTGAACTTTGCCGCGAGCCGCATGACGCGCAGCGCCTTCCGGTATCCCTCGGGGTGCGCGCTGCCGAAGTTGCGCAAAATGTTTTCCTTGGTGTCTCGTCCCTTCTGGTTCGTCACCACGGCGACGGGACGCCCGTTGATCTTGGCCAGCCCGCAGGGCATGGATGCGTCATCGCCGAACAGTCGGTCGCCGTGCAGTTCGTTGAAGTCGGTGAAGCAAAGCTGCAAGTAATCGAGGGCGAAAGGCCGTGCTGTGTGCCGCGCGATCTGGACTCGCTGCCAAGCCGTCAGGTTCTCGTAGATCTCTTTGCGCAGGGAAGCGATCTTCTGTTCGATCTTCTTCACCTCGGGCCCGACCGCCAGATCCTGGCCGTTCGCGTGGTCGCGCAGTTGCTGCAACCGCTCTT
>Ga0209598_10002557_pt1 | contig 14168 bp, 12 predicted proteins | sample M_140807_EF_Meta_FD_187317 | JGI IMG/M metagenome (GOLD analysis project Ga0209598, IMG submission 187317) | Freshwater microbial communities from Lake Montjoie, Canada to study carbon cycling - M_140807_EF_MetaG (SPAdes) (version 2) | ecosystem: Environmental > Aquatic > Freshwater > Lake... | reverse complement strand
CCCAGGTGGGCCCACAGCCGAAAGGCAACATTATCAAGGGTTTATGCTGTTAAAAGCGTAGACCCTTTTTGTTTGGGGTATGTTCTGGCCAAGTTTGGGTACGGCGCAGAAAACATAAGAGAACATTATATTAATAAACATAAAGGAATTATTAGTGTTCAAAATTTATATAAAGATTTGAAAGATGATTCACTTAACTATGCGTTGGGTATTAAAAACAGAAATTTTCAAGATTCATGTTTTGAAGTAATTAGTAATTTAGTTGATGAGGATAAAATAAAGAATGAAATCCCTACTGTCTATGCAGCACATGCTAACATCTCTTTGAGAATGCTGCCTATAATGAATACAATGGCATTAGACCAAATCAAAAATTCAAGTGCTTTAAATTATATTGAAGATGATGAATTAAAGGAAATGATTCAGAGTTATTCAAGTGATGCTAATGGTTTAAAACTAAGAGAACAAAGAGAATTTAGCTTTATAGATAGGATGCTTGACCCAATTTCAACTACAAGATTTGAGTATAAATATTTTAAAAAAATAGGTAATGCTAACTTATATATTTTAAATAATAAAATAATTTCAGATATTAAAATTCCTGACAGATTAAATATTGTTAATGAAAATACCTTCGATTGGAATAATTATTTATCTGTTTTAGGTATGCTAAAAACTATTAGAGAATCAACGGATGAGAAGTATATAATTCCAACACAAACAAAATGTAATAAATTAATAGATTTGGTTAGAAAATATTTAGAAGATAATAACGAGTTAATAGATTAAATTTATGGAAGTACATCACCACCCTCATGTTCCAAGTCATTCCAAGCCATGGAAGGAATATGTATTAGAAGGCCTTATGATTTTTATAGCTGTAACCCTTGGTTACGGTGCAGAAAATATTAGAGAGCACTACGTAGAAACTAAAAAAGCAATTATAAGTGCTGGGAATTTATATGTAGACGTTTTAGAGGACTCCGTGAGATATGAACAAACATTACAAAAGAGATATTTACAAGATAGTTGCTACGAAATCATTAAAGATATTTACAAAAAAGAAAAGACTATAAAAGACATTCCTATCTTTTATCTTTCATATATTACCATTTGGAAAAGACATCTTCCAATTATGAATACCCTTGCATTGGACGAGGTTAAAAGTTCAGGTACACTAAAATTTATAGAAGATGATAAATTAAAAGTTGCAATACAAAAGTATGCAAATATGGGTAGCGGTTTAAAATTAAGAGAAGTGCGTGAATTCGATTTTATTGACAAGACGATTGACCCTATTACACTAAATCATTTCGATTTTGATTTTGTTGAAAAAATAAATAAAGACAATGAGGGTAAGCCCTTTCAAATAATAAATAATAGAATAGTCATCAATATACCTATTCCCCCATACTTAGAAATTAAGAATGCTAATAAATTAGACTTAGATCATTTCTTTTCCGCTTTAGGTATGTTACATTTGATTCGTACATCAACCAATAATAGTTATATTATTAAAACACAGAAACAGTGTCACGAACTTTTGGCACTTTTAAGAAACTACCTAATAGAGCATGATGCGCTTAAAATAAACTCTAAAATATAATATAATTCCCGGCCAGGTTCTCTGCAAGGTTTTCACCAAAAACGGGTTAAAAGAGGTGAACCAGGTGAAGGGATGGAATTATTAACTTTGTTTAATTGATATAAAATAAGACCTAAGGAACTAATTTTAATATATGAAACTGTTTATAATAACCGCAATGGTACTTTTAATGAAATCACAATTGATTTTTGATTTTAATCACGATACCAATATTACTGACTGGAAAATTATCGATGATGTTGTTATGGGTGGTAAATCAAATGGTAAATTCAAAATTGACAGTGACGGGAATGGTGTGTTCTCGGGCGATGTATCAGTAGAAAATAATGGTGGATTTTCTTCTGTACGATACCAATTTGAAAAAATCAATACAACTAAAGAAAGTAAGGTAATTATTAGACTAAAAGGCGATGGTAAAGAATACCAATTCAGAATCAAAAATAACCGCAACACTTACTACTCATATATAACAAACTTTAAGACATCTGGAGATTGGGAAAATATCATTATTAATTTAAAAGATTTGTACCCATCATTCAGAGGGCAAACCATGAATATTCCAAACTTTGCTGGAAATTCAATTGAAGAAATTGTTTTTTTAATCGGAAATAAAAAAAATGAATCCTTTACCCTGGTTTTAGATAAAATTGAAATTGAATGATTAATTCGATTAGTTATAATCTAGTTTCTGCCTTAAGGTTTGCTAAAGGATTACCTGGTGAGATTTAATTTTTATAAATTATAGAATAATGTTCACTTATAGAAAAAAATCTCTTTACTTGAAAAATAAGATGATTAAAATATAAACGACATTATCAGGATTGCATACAAATAAGTGGAATTAACGCTACAAATCTTTTACTTGCCTCTAAAAAAGTATAGTCTACGCTCCAAGTTTCAATACAGCAACTACTTTTTCCATTTCAGCTACTGTACCAATGCTTATTCTTAACCAACTGCTATTTTCCTCAAAAGATCTAGCACCTGTAATTTGATTTGCTAATAATAATGCTGGTATATCTTTTTTATAAGTCGCTGTATCAAAATAAACAAAACTTGTAAATGACTTAATATGCTTTATGCCTAGTGCATCAAAGCCTTGATACAAGATGTCCTTTGCTTTTATATTTTCTTGCTTACAATAAGCAACAAATTCCTTGTCTTTGATTGCTGCCAATGCACCTTGCATGGATACTGCAGAAGGGCCAGCATTTGCCCATGCTTGGAATTCATTAAGGTCCTTAATGGTGTTTGGATGTGCTAAAACATAACCAACTCTTGCACCAGCCATTCCAAAGGTTTTAGAAAATGTTTTAGCAATCACTAAGTTTGGATATGTATCAATCATTTTAGCCATAGAAGGCGTATCATAATAATCTGTATAAGCTTCATCTAGCAAAACAATTGTAGTACTAGCTACTTTTTTAATAAAGTTTTCTAAATCACTTGTTGGACTTACTGTACCTGTAGGATTATTTGGGTTACATAAATAAACCATCTTTGTTTCTTGATCCATTGCATTCATAAGTCCATTGAGATCATTGTGTTTAGTTGAAGTCAATGGAACTAATTTGGTTGGCAAGCCCATGCGTCTTGCTGCAGGCATCCACAATTTAAATGTTGGTTCAGATGCAACAACATTTCCTTTTTTATAAGCAGCCCATAATGAAACCACACCCAATAACTCAGAAGATCCTGCCCCTAAGGCTACATGGTCTTTTGTGTGACCAGTCATTTTTGCAATTTCTGTTTTTAATACCGTATTCATATCCCATTGGTAGCGATTAGAAATTCCTACTGCATCTATCATTGCTTGTTTCGCTAATGTAGATGGACCATGCGGATTTTCATTTGAGCCTAATCTAATCAAAGTAGATGAATTGATATCCAAATTAGTAATTGATGCATTTCCAAAAAGTTCTCGAGAAAAAGAAAATGCAGCAATTGCAAAAGCAGATTGTTTTAAGAGTTGTCTACGTTGCATACATGCGGTTTTATGGTAGTTTAAAGTTAAGTTTTATTTAATAAAATATCAACTTTATGCTGACGAGTTACAAAAAAGTAAATAGCATCTTTTGATAAAAAATCTATTCCAATATTTGATGATTTTTGATTAAAGCTGTACGTAATTCTGAATAGGAAACTTCCTGTGCTTGTACATTTTTATCAATGGCAATACTAGCAGCTATTGCTGCAGATTGACCTAAAACCATAAACACAGGTTCCATCCGAATGGATCCATAAGCAATATGGGAGGATGAAAGGCAAACGGGTATAAACAAATTAGTTATTTCTGATTTTTTAGGAATGATTGATTTATAGCTAATTGGAAAAGGTGCATTGACATGCGCTTCTACATTGCCCTCGTTTTTGACAAATCCATTTACATCTACGTATCTCTGAATGGGATGAGAGTCCATCTGATATGCTCCCAGGCCGATAGCATCTTCAGCTACAGCCATTGCCTCACAATTTTTTTGGGTCATCACATAATCACTCACCATTCTTCTAGCCTCCCGAATATATAATTGGTCAGTCCAACCGCCATCTGTAACAAATTCGTCTTTGCAGGTTCCCCATTCGGAAACCACATCTCGAACTTGCTTAGGAATTCTAGGATGATAAGACAAAGTCCACATCAAGCCTTGTTGGTACTTTTTATGCAACGCCGCAATTTTTAATCTTTCAGCGTAACTCGCTTCAGGGTAACGATAATTTTGTCCAATAAAATCTGTTGAAAAGCCCTTTTGATTATTGATATCTGTTTTTCGGTTTGGCATTGGAGAATTTATCCAAGGCACTAAAGGATCTCCATAATCATACATATTACGAATGTCACCTTTGGCGGCTTCATAATTTCGAAACAATAATTCATATTCTAATTCCTTGTAACCAACAGGTTTTTTGAAAGGAATACGATTTTCAGGAAGATTGGTCAAGGTCATACGATAACAATAAGCTTGAATTTTATTATCGGCCTGCCCATCAATCCCTGGCTTTTCAGCACTCACAAATGGCAATAATCCACTCTTTGGATTTTCCTTAACCAAGTAAGGACTCACGCCTTCGATAAAATTGTGATGAATTCCGTTCCTGGATAATTTCTTGAGAAGTGTTAAATTAAAATTATTGGCTTGAACCCCGTTTAAAGATTCTCCATACTGACTATTTGATTCTCTGCCCACGGTATAGCTAACCCCTGATGCAGCCATCAAATCTCCTTCATAGGTGCAATCCATAAACATTTTACCCTGGTAAATTTGTCCCGATTCCATCTGAATAGATTTTATAACTTGCTTTTCCTTTTTTACACCTGTTTTCCTATTTAATCGTTGATTATATACAATGTGAATATTAGATTCATTTTTAACCATTTCTTGATATACTTTTAAAGCAACGGATGGTTCAAAAGCCCACATCGCATCCTCATCAAAAGTATTGTAACCAACACCCTTATAGGCATCTCTTTTTTCCCAAATCCAATTTTCAGGCTTCTGATAATATCTTTTTATATTTTGATAAAACTCACGAGAAACACCTCCAATCGCTTGCTTGTTCCCGATATCCGTTTTACCTAATCCTCCAGTAGTTAGTCCGCCCATTCGATTAGTAGGTTCAATTATAATTACTTTTTTACCCATTCGAGAACATTGGATGGCAGCAGAAACACCAGCGGAAGTACCACCATAAATAACCACATCATACGATTGAATTATTTGAGCAGAAGCATTCATTGGACTCAAAATAACGAAGTAAATAAGCCAAAAGGCGATGGTATTCTTGAGGCTTGAAATAGGTTTTAAGAAAAGCATATTTTATTGAATTTATGTATCATTAAATTAGATCTGATCAACAAAGAAAATTGAAAATAGGAAAAAATCTTAGATTTATATATTGAATATAGTTTATATTAGATAAATCAAAAAACCAAAACAACTATGAAAAAAATTATCTTTTTACTAATCCTTGGCGCAATTGGCTTTAACATGACAGCCACAGCTCAAAAAGCAATCAACTCTATTCACTTTTATAATGTAAAAAATGCAGATGTGGAGAAAATGTATATTGCTAGCATAAAGGAAATAAATACGATTATTGCGGAAATTGGATTTCCTAAGAATTATTACAGCTATCATAAATTAGATGCATCCGATACCACTAAAACCTATAGAAATTGCACCATTGGACATTGGACTTCAGAAAAAGACTATAAAACTATTCATGACCATCCTAAATTTAAAGCATGGGGAGATAAGAATAAAGAGAACAATGGTGTTTATATAACAGGCCAATTGTATAGAAAGTTTTATGATGCTGACTAAATAGTAAGCATTGATATTAGCAAATTCAAGTTGCTACGATTGCTAATGTATTTAAATAGGTAGTCAACTACCTATTTAAATACATTAAAAAACAAGTACTCAAATTTAAATACCACACCATTGGGTGCTGTTCTTTCCATGGTAGAATATAATTGCTGACGGTAGCCAATATCAAACCTTGCCTGGCTTTTCACAATAAATTGTATGGAAGGCCCAATATCTAAAAATGATTTTTGATTACCGTTCAAACGCTGACCAATTACTTCAAACATTAAATTAACATTCGTTTGATTATAGCTTGTATAAACTTTAGGTAACATCAGTTTACCCAAAGAAAAAGTATAATTCATTGCACTATTACTCTGCGTCGAAGGAAAAACATAATCCGGTTTATTATCAATTGCTCTTTCATAACTAATGGTACTATTAATAGCAACTTTATACAATAATTTGGTGGCTATAAAACCAGCCTCATAGCCTGTGTTATGACCTTTAATATTAATTTCACTTTGGTGTATATCAGCCCTATTTTTACTAGCACGCGCAAACAAGGCCATTCTGAAATGACTTTGTTTTGCATCTTTGCTATAAAATCTATACTTCGCATATGCACTTGCTCCTTCTGTTTCAAAACCACCTTCTTGTCGGTTACTTATAAACCCTTGAAAATGAAACATAAATTGCTTCGATATTCCTATCATAATTTCAGGCATGTTATGATAATTTAGTTTCCCATCTTTCTCCAAAAAAAAACCATTCATATTTCTCACTCCGAAAGAATTTTTTGGCATATTGCTTGCAGGCTCTGTAAATACAAATAGCTCTTGAGAAAATGTAGTCAAATTAAAAAAAAGGAATACGATAAGTAATACTTTATGCATATTACAACACCTTAATATGATACAAATTTTTACTGTTGGTAGCGTAAGAAGGGTAATTCTTTTTCATTTTCGAAATTTGTTTGTACTCTTTTTCAACAATATACCCTTTATCAAGAATTTTAGCTTTTACTTCACCCGTCAAAGTAGCAGATTTAGTATCCATCACTGTATACGTGGAATTATCTAGTTGGAATGAGCTGTTATTTTCTATGGACTGATTATTTAAATTAAATGTAACCACTAATTCACCAACAGAAAAACCTGCATCTTCTACTTTCGTTTTAATGTCACTAATATTAGCAGCACTACCATTTTTAAAATAAATGACGAAGGCTGTATTATTTAAATCTGGTTCAACTTTTTCTACGGCTGATATAGAAATTAATTGCTTATAGGTAGCTTTAGAACACATTGAACAAGTAAGACCTGTAGCTGTTAATTCTGCCTTAACGATTTGTGCATTTCCGATTACCGAAACAAAAGATAAGACTGTAAGTATGAATAATTTTTTCATTTTACTTTTTTTAAAATTTATTTAAAAATCACCAAATAATAGGCAAATTTAGACCTTTTACATACTACTTTACCTTATTTAGCACCTTTTTGGGTTCCATTTAGTGCCTTGATACGCCAGTCAGCTAATAGGAATCTTACGAGATTGGGAAATTACTATTATTGGACCAAGATAGGAGTATGATTTTCAATAGCATCTAAATTAATATTTAGTATTGTAAAAATTAGAATTATTGTACTTTTGAGTTCGAAACAGTTATGATATATTTTATAACTAAACAAACAGTAAAATAAGGATAGCGCTAAATTTAAAATTAAAAAAAATGTTATGAAAAAATTACTATTCGGTTTAATTACATTGTTATTATTTACTGCAGTAAATGCACAAGACACTACAAATAAAAAATTAGTTTTTAATCCTAATAGTCCTGTGTATGAGGTTGCTGCTACCTGCGGTACTTGTATGTATAAAATGGAAGGGAAAGGTTGCCTTTTGGCAGTTAAATTCAAAGGCAAGAAGTACTTTGTAGATGGAACCAACCTAGACGATCATGGTGATGCACATGATAAAGATGGCTTTTGCAATGCCGTTAAAAAAGCAAAGGTGCAAGGTTCTGTTGTTGGAGAGCGGTTTCTTGTTAGTTACTTTGAGTTAATTAAATAGAACCAAATTGATGTTTTACAATAATTCCCAAACGACTAAATAATCGGAAAATGATGATTGGAAAAAGGGTTTATGCTGTTAAAGGCATAGGCCCTTTTTCTTTGGGGCAAAGTCCCGGTAAAATCCCGGCTAGGTTTTTACAAACCAGCTATATCTGTTTTTAAAAATTGCTCCCATGGCAATCCGTCTGCACCAACCAAAAGCATTTTGTTCGGCGTAAATTGAGTTTTAAATTTTCTCATACCATCTGTAATCGCCGCCTTACTTGATTTAACTTCTATTGCAATAATTTTATCTTGCTTTTTTAAAACAAAATCTACTTCTGCACTCCCTTCCCTCCAATAACTTAATTCAAAATGTTCAGTTAATGACTGATTTAATAAATGCGTACCAACTGCAGACTCCACTACACGGCCCCATTTTGCTGGATCTTTTTGAACCATTTCAAATGTATCAGTTGATTGTGCACTTATCAATGCGTTATTATAAACTTGAAATTTTGGACTTGAAGATCTTTTTCGAATTGTATTATTTGCATATTTTTCAATACCTGCCAACAATCCTGCGGTATCTAATAAACTTAAATAATGCGATAATGTAGTAGTATTACCTGCTTCATGAAGTTGCCCCATGATTTTTGTAAATGAAAGTATTTGTCCAGAATATAAACATCCTAATTCAAATAGATGTTTCATTAATGTGGGTTTTTCTATTCTAGACAACATCAATACATCTTTTAATATACTAGTCTCTATCAATGCGTCTTTGATATATTGCTTCCATCTTGCCTCATCCTGAATCATTGTTGCAGCTCCCGGATACCCACCAAACCATGCATAGGTTGCAGCATCATAACCAAAAGCAGTTTCCATTTCTTGTAAACTCCAATGTCCCATGAATATTTTTTCAAATCTGCCTGCCAATGACTCAGTCAACCCTTCTTGTAATATTAATCTAGAAGATCCTAATAACACTAATTTAATACCCGTGTTATTTTGTGTGTCCAAATCCCAAAGGGCTTTAACAGTCTCACTCCAATTTTTTATTTTTTGAATTTCATCAATAACTAGTAAAAATTCATTTGTACCTAAAGCTTGCTTTTTTACCCTTGCAACTTCCCATTGTTCAGTTAACCATACAGCATTTGAAGCCATTACCCCATCCGCTGAGACTGAGTGAAATGGGAGGTTCATTTTAGTCAACATTTGCTGTACCATAGTTGATTTTCCTACCTGTCTTGGACCTAAAACCACTTGAATAAAGCGTCTTGGCTCTTCAAGTCTTTTTATAAGTGTCTGTAAATGTGCACGTTGGAACATATTTATTATTTTACTCAATGGAATGAGTAAAATTACTCAATTGATTAAGTAATTCCAAAAAAATTTAATCAACAATGGGACGTGGGTTTAATCGAAGTTCGTTATGGGTGGATTTTCCAACGAAGAGGTAGTTTATATTTATTTCAAATGGACGATGTAAATATAAAAAATTGTAAATTGAAGAATACCTAATGTATAAAACATGAAAAAACTATTATGCTCCATTGTCTTGTTTGCATGCACTGCAATTGCAGAACCTCTTTTTGCCCAAGACACTGCCTCGATTTATCGAAAGCTTGAATCTATTGCAGTGATTGATCAAAAAGTAATGATGCCAATGCGAGATGGTATTCGCTTAGCCACTGATATTTATCGCCCAAAGGTTGAGGGTAAACACCCAGTTGTGTTTTCGCGCACTCCTTATAATTTTAATACATGGGTAGATGGTAAAATGGGAACAGGACCCCTGCAAGCTGCTTACGAAGCGGTCAGCAGAGGTTATGTTTACGTAGTTCAAAATGAGCGTGGCCGATTTTTTTCTGAAGGCGAGTGGGATATTTTAGGTACACCCATCACCGATGGTTATGATGCCCTCGAGTGGATGAGTAAACAAAAATGGAGTAATGGTAAAGTTGGTTTAATAGGATGTTCTTCTACTGCTGAATGGCAGATGGCTGTAGCTTCTCAAAACCATCCTGCATTGGCTGCGATGGTGGCACAAGGTTTTGGTGCAGGCGTAGGTCGCGTAGGTAAATTTATGGAACAGGGCAACTGGTATCGTGGTGGTGCGCAACAAATGTTATTCACTTCTTGGTTATACGGAACACAACATGATAAAATGGCCCCGATTTTACCGAAAGGCATTCAACAAAAGGACTTACTGCGTATTCAAAAGTTTTATGACATGGCACCTGAAATGCCTAAAGTAGATTGGGCCCTAGGTTTAAAACATTTACCAGTGCAAGACATTATCAAAAATGCACAAGGTGCTGATGGTATTTACGAAAAAATGATTGTAAGAAAACCAAACGATCCAGCTTGGTTCAATGGCGGATTGTATCATGATAACATGTCATTGGAAGTTCCGGCATATTGGTTCGTTTCTTGGTACGATGTGTCATCTGCACCAAATATTGCTTTATTCAATCAAGTGAGAAACGCAGCAAAATCTAAAAATGTAGCCGATAATCAATACTTAGTAATTGCTCCTGTTTTACACTGCTCTTTCAAGCGCGCAACAGAAAATACCATAGTAGGAGAAAGAAGTGTGGGCGATGCTCGATTAAACTACGATGAATTAACATGGGGTTGGTTTGATATGTTATTGAAGGGAGAACAAAATGATTTTAAAACAAAACAACCACGCGTTCGCTACTATACAATGGGCTCCAACAAATGGCAACAAGCTGAAAGTTTTCCTTTGCCTAATACCGAAATCAAAGATTTCTTTTTAGCAAGTACGGGGAAAGCCAATACCCGCAATGGTGATGGCGCCTTATCATTAACACCTCCTTCAAAAGATAATCCTGATGCATTCACTTATGATCCAATGAATCCAGTAGGTTCCTATGGAGGTAATGTTTGCTGTATTGGTAATGCAGTTCAAGGTGGCAGCTTTGATCAATCACAAATGGAATTACGAAATGATATTTTAGTATACACTTCAGAAGCATTATCTGAGGGAGTTGAAATCACGGGCTTCATAGAATCTACACTTTTTGTTTCTTCCACTGGCCTAGATACCGATGTTACTATTAAATTAATTGATGTATATCCTGATGGCAAGGCTTATAATTTAGACGAAACCATTCAGCGTCTTCGTTACAGAGATGGTTACGATAAAGAAGTTTTCATGGAAAAAAATAAAGTATATAAAGTAGATTTAACACCGATGGTGACAAGTAATTATTTTCCAGCAGGTCATAAAATTCGCATCGAAGTTTCTAGTAGTAATTTTCCTAGATTCGATCGCAACCTTAACACTGGAGGAAATAACTACGATGAATCTAAAGGTATAGTAGTGGAAAATAAAATTCACCATTCTAAACAATATCCTTCAGTAATTAAATTACCTTTTATAAAGAAATAAATTATTTTAAATTAGCCGCGGGTAAAGTAAAACCTAAGCTTTCTGCACACCAAAATACATTTACAATATAATATCTATTTTGATCACAGAATAGTTGTATACTATTAATCCCTTTGTTGGTGATGGGTCCATTTTTTGTTTCCCGAGTTTCGTATCTACTAAAAACGTGTGCAACAGTTCCAAATGACACTGCCTCATACTTTAATTCTTTTTCAAAGAAACCCGTTTTTACGCGTGTGCTAAACATCGTAATATAATCTTCAGGAGTCATAGTTCTATAGCTGTATACCCCTGTGTTATTTTTATTTGTGGGAATTAATAATGCGTCTTTTCCAAATAGATATCTGAATCTTTCCCAATTACGAATTTCGCCAGATTCGCCAGATATTACATCATACAGTGCAGTTATAATACCTCTTTCAGTGCTTACATCTTTGGTGTATTTATCATTCACAATCGTTGAAACTGGTTGTGCTGAATTGACTTGACCAAATGAGCAGTTAATCGTTAAGCAATTAATGCAAGCAAGGAAAGCTGTCGTAATTAAGAAATGCTTCATAATTTTTATTTTAAATTTAAGATAAAAATTTAATACTATCATTGATAATTAAAGTAAAATAAATATCAGAAATTAGCCCTGTTTTAGTTTTATCGAATTTTTAAAAAATCTACTGAATGAAATAGAGGTGAATGGATTGATAGTGGGGGGATATAAAACTATATAATTCAAGGGTTTTCATTAACTTCAAACCATGAAAAATTTCATCTTTATCATTTGCATGCTCACCAGTATTAAGGGTGTCGCACAAAACAGTTCTAGCAACTTTTTGTATTATGGAAGAACGACCGGAAAATTACCTGCTTTATCCTATGGCATGGGTGAAGACCGACTAGGCGGTGCTAAGATGGGTTATATTGATTCCAATGTATTATTGAAAATAGTTGATTCAGTTAAGGATATGTATACAGTTCAATTATCAAAATTTCATACCGCGCTAATCGAAAAATCGTATGTTAAACCGGATTCAACTTCCCCAATAAAAAAACCTTATCACTTAACAGGTTCCTTTATTTCAAAAGGAGATTCCTTATTCGATTACGTTAATATATATCTCGACGAAAAGCTACCCTATAAATCCTGGATGGAAATAAGCCCTAGTAAAATCATGATTGATCTATACGGGGTTCAAAGTAATACGAATTGGGTAACCCAATTAAGTTCACTGAAAGAAGTTAAAAACGTTTATTATAATCAAGTAGAAGATGACGTTGTTAGGGTAACTATTGAATTAAAGCATGCTCAGCATTGGGGTTATTCGATTTCCTACACAGAAAAGTTTTTAAGTGTTCGAATAAAACGTCAGCCCGCAAAATTAGATATTCGGCAAATGGTCATTGCTATTGATGCAGGCCATGGAGGAAGCAATAGTGGTGCTTCAGGGATAAAGTTAAAAGCATCTGAAAAACAACAAACCCTTCTTTTTGCAAAAGCACTTGAAAAATCATTGAAGAAGTTAGGTGTGAAGAAAATCATCATGACCCGTAAAACAGATACCAGTTTTGATAATAAGGATCGAATTTTGTGGTTGCAGCAGCAGAACCCTGATTTTGAAATTTCATTACACTTAAACTCGAGCTCAAAAGAAACGGTTAAAGGGGTAAGTACGTATTATAAACATATAGGATTTAGGCCACTCACTACTAGCATTTTAAAAAGAATGCTTGAATTGAAATTAGATGAGTTTGGTAATATTGGTCATTTCAACTTCGCATTAAATGCACCTACTGATTTTCCGAATTGCTTGGTCGAAATTGCTTTCTTAAGCAACCCAGAGGATGAAAAAAGAATCGTGAAACCAATTTTTCATGCGCAGGTATCCGGGAAAATTCAACTAGGAATTATGGATTGGTTGAATGCCATGAAGTAATAGGTGTAAAAAGTATGCAATAGCCATATCGCATACTTTATGCTGACCTTATAAAATTATCAGAATAAAGGGTTAATACTTAAATCGTATATAATAGATGGTATATAATTATTGATTGAAATCAAAATCGAAGCAATAAAAAAAGCCTCACAAAGTGAGGCTTTTTTAGTGGGAGATACTGGGTTCGAACCAGTGACCCCCTGCTTGTAAGGCAGGTGCTCTGAACCAGCTGAGCTAATCTCCCTTGTTCTTAATGAGGGTGCAAAGATAGAAAAAAGTTCAATAGTTGCAAACAATTTCAAACAAAAATTAGTCTTCTTCCTATTTGTATAAAGTCGAAATATTCTTATTGGTTTGAATGTCTTTGAGTTATTCGATTATTATTCATTGAAAATCTTTTGGTTCCACGTCAATAAACGATTCTTGCAAAACATTTACTTCACCTGGAAGGGCCTTTTTTGGCTTGGAAACATATTTTCTCGGCGTATAAATTACCTGAACCAATGTTTGATGCTTCGCTTTTGAATGAAATGCAGCTAAATTTGCAGCTTTTTCTATAATGGCTTGAGGGAAATCTCTACCTTTCTGCTTAATTATAACATGTGAACCAGAATAATCTCGTACGTGAAGCCACAGATCATTTTTGCTAGACAACCTAATTAATTCATCATTTGAACGTGCATTTTTCCCCACCCAGATTTCATATCCCTCAAAATCATAAAGTTTATAAGGTAACGACGACTGGGTATTTTTTGTACTTGACATAGAAACTGGACCACCTTTCTTTGAAATATCCTTGATATCTTTAAATTGAGATGCCAGCATTACTTTTTCTAGATTTTGAGT
>Ga0209598_10002556_pt1 | contig 14175 bp, 11 predicted proteins | sample M_140807_EF_Meta_FD_187317 | JGI IMG/M metagenome (GOLD analysis project Ga0209598, IMG submission 187317) | Freshwater microbial communities from Lake Montjoie, Canada to study carbon cycling - M_140807_EF_MetaG (SPAdes) (version 2) | ecosystem: Environmental > Aquatic > Freshwater > Lake... | reverse complement strand
CGCACTGGCGGCATGATGACCAAGCCGCCAGAATCGGGCCACAACTTGTGGCTGAAACGCTGAAGGCGGCTTCAGCCACAAGTGTGGCCACGATTGGCCCGAAATGTGGCGGCGTAGTATTAGATTGGCCCCGGGGGCCAATCTAATACAGCCGCCACATTGTTAATCGCCGCTCTGCGGCGATTAACTCGGGCCCTTGTCGGCACAAGCTGTGCCAACACAGCGTGTTGAACTGTAGGTTCAACACTGCCGCAACAAGTTGCGGCAGCTGTGTCGGCACTGCATTGTGCCGACAAGTCCGCGAGATTCCAACTTCGTGTATTAGTTTGACCCCCGGGGTCAAACTAATACTAGAAGTTGGAATCCGTCATTCTCTTAATATTGGTTTGACCCCCGGGGTCAAACCAATATGCGAGAATGACTCGCGGGGCCGCTATTAATGGCGGCGGACTAACCTGACCGCATGAACGAAGTTCAATGCGGTCGGTTAGTTATGCCGCCATTATAGCGGCCAGTAGGTTCTGGCGGCACAAGTTCTGCCGCCCCAACTATTGTGGCCGCATAGCGGCCACACGGTCAACAAAGTTGACCGATAGTTGGGCGGCAGAACTTATTTCTTGCAGTTCATTACATGAACTGCAAGAAATGCCGCCAGAACCTGATCACTTTACTAGTATTGGTTTGACCCCCGGGGTCAAACCAATACACGTAAAGTGATCCCCGGCAGCTTAGGCGGCGGCCAATTCGGCCAAACACTTGGCCGCCAAAGGCGGCTTGTGTTTGTGCCGCAACTATGTTGCGGCACGGCCGAATCAGCCGCCGCACTAACTGCCGGGCCGCCGAGATATATTCCGCCGCAGCATTAAGCTGCCGCATTTATGCGGCGCTTAATGCCGGCGGAATATATCGTGTGGCGGCTGTGTATTTAGTTGACCCCCGGGGTCAACTAAATACTAAGCCGCCACACTCGGCGTTGTGGCCGCAGACTCGGCGGCTAAGCCGCCTCCGGCGTTTAGCCGCCGAGATGCGGCCCAATCCGAAGGATTTGGATGTTTGGCCACCAGTGTGGCCAAACTATCCTTCGGATTGTGGCCGCATCAGTCTGCGGCCACAAGGCGGTTCCGGCGATACTTCGCCATTGGCCTCGCCATGGCGAAGTATGCAATGCCGGGACCGCCACACTTTGTGTGGCGGCGACAATGCTTTAGCATTGTCGGCCCGGCATTGCCGGCGGAACCGCCGCCGCGGCGGCTTGACGTGTAAGCCGCCACACTAGAACCTACGGTTCAGTAGTGTCGGCTACACGTTAGCCGCCCATGTGCCGCCCGAAGATAGGGCGGCCCAGTGACTGGAACCTTCTAGCTCTACTGAACTGATCTATGATCAGTTCTAGTGAGCTAGAAGGTCACCAGTCACACTAGGATTTACCGCCGGTAAATGGCGGCCACAGCGGCCTTAAGCCGCTGTGCCGACAGCTTTGCTGTCGGTCCGCCATTTACATACTGCTGGTGGCAGGGCACACCAGCAGTATCGCCGGTAAATCCTGAATTCTTGTTACTTATGGCCCCTACGGGGCCATAAGAAACAAGAATTCCGGCCGAAACAGCGGCGGCGGCGGTAAACTCTAGTGCCGCCACACTGCGTGTAGGCGGCACAGAGTTTATATGCCGCCGCCCTGTGTTCGGCCGAACTCTGTTCGACGTATCGAACAGAGTTGTGGCGGTAATGCCACCGCACTGGCGGTGGCATGACCAAACCGCCACAACTCGTTCGATACTTGTTGCCGAAACGCCGAAGGCGGCTTCGGCAACAAGTCGAACAGAGTTGGGCGAGTCTTTATTGGCCGCGTTGATTGCCCCGGGGGCAATCAACTAGTCCAATAAAGACGTATTCTTATGCCACCGGAAGTTAAGGCCAACGGCCTTAACTTTATGGTGGCATAAGAATACTCGCCCTGGCCAATTACTCGGCCGTCTTGTGGCGGTATTCTTCCGCCACAAGATGGCCATGTAATTGGCCTGTGTTCTTTCCTAACTTGATTGATTCCTGGAATCAATCAAGTTGGAAAGAACACGGACTCAACCGATGGTTGAGTCGGCGGACAGACCTGGCGGCACGCACTGCGTGCAGTGCCGCCGGTCTGTTACGCCGTCTCAACCATTTATTGAGTCCAGTAGAATAACAAGCAGATGGCAGAACTGGCAGCAAAGCTGCCTGAACCTTCGGTTCAAGTTCTGCCATCTGCTGTATTCTACTGGACTCAATAGACAGGTTGAGTCGTACTGACATGCACAGCATGTCAGTACGTCTCAACCTGTCGGTTGAGTCCGCCACACTTCGTGTATTATGATGACCCCAGGGGTCATCATAATACTAGAAGTGTGGCCCTGTAATCTTAGGGCGGCCCAAAAGACACAAACATGTAATGTTTGGCCGCACATAGTGCGGCCGTGTCTTTCAGGCCGCCACTTAGATTACAGGTCCGCGAGTGTTACCGCCGCCTTGCTTCTGCTGCAACTTGTAATGTTGCAGCAGAATGCGGCGGCGGTAACACGTTGGCGGACCGTCTATTTAGTTGACCCCGGGGGTCAACTAAATAGTAGGTCCGCCAACTCGCGGTTTTTGTGGCCGACTCGGCTGCAAAGCCGACTTCGTCGTTTTGCAGCCGAGTGTCGGCCCAATTGTGGTGGCCTGGCCGTGCGGCCGCCAGTGCGGCCGCACTGCCGCCACAATTGTGGCCGACACGTCGGCCACAAAAAGCGGCAGCCGGCGTAATTGCCGGCCTGCCCTGCGGCCGGCAATAAGCTGCCGGCGGACCGCGACTCTTTGAGTCGCGGCGACATGTGCAGAGCACATGTCGGCCGCCGGCAGCCGGCGGCTGCCGTTATGGGCGGCGGGACGGCATAACAGGCGGCACAGTATTAACCGTAGGTTAATAAGCGGCCTTAGGGCCGCTAGTGCCGCCTGTCCGCCGTCCGCCGCATGGGCGGCCCGAATTTAGGGCCGCACATGTGTTCGGAAGCCGTGGCGGAACATAAAGGAACATGTTCCGCCACGTGCTCACCGAACACCTTCTTTATTCCTACTGGAATTACAGTGGCGGCAACAAGAGACTTCGTCTCTCGCCACTCTGTGGCGTGTTGCCGCCACTAATAATTCCAGTGGAATAAAGAAGGCGGTGAGTGTGTGCGGCATATACTGTATTAACCCTGGGGGTTAATACAGTATTTAGCCGCACACACGATCCTATAAACTAGTATTATAATAACCCCCGGGGTTATTATAATACACGTTTATATGATCTCACCGCCCTGGATTCACACTCCGCCGCCGGTTATATCGGCCACAACGTAGTTGTGGAGACTTCGTCTCGCCGATATAATGGCGGCGGCATGTGAATCCAGGCCAGTGTTTACATGGCCACTAATGTGTGGCCGCCACATCAAAGATGTGGAGACTTTGTCTCGCGGCCACACACATAGTGGCCGAGTAAACACTGGGCGGCGAGTTATGCCACCGCATACTTGGTTAACCCCGGGGGTTAACCAAGTATTAGGTGGCATAACCGTATTAAGGGTCCTATAAGGACCCTTAATACTCGCCGCCTTTCTATTTACGCCGCCCACAAGTATTGTGGCCACACGGCCGTAGGCCGAGGAACAAAGTTCCTTGTGGCCACAATATGTAGTGGGCGGCAGTAAATAGAAAGAAGCAGGCGGGGCTGCGGCCGGCGGACATGTTATGTCTGGCGGCACACAACTTTGTTGTGGCCGTCAGACATCTTTCCACCCAAAGGGTGGAAAGAACATGTCCGCGTATTACCGCTCGTCAAGGACAGAGCGGTAATACCGCCCGCAGCCCCTGTTGCTGCCACAACTGTGGCAGCTAGTGTTCTCTCGGCAGTGAATCCACACTGGTGGATTCACGGCCAAGCCGAGAGAACACAGCTGCCACTCGTGGCACAAACACCGAAGGTGGCTTGTGCCACGAGTTGTGGCAGCAACGAGCCGAGAGAACTTCACGCCATATGTAATTGACCCCGGGGGTCAATTACATATTAGTGAAGTTCTCGTGTAAGATCCTGTGGACATTGGCCGCAAAGCGGCCATGTGTCCACAGGTCTTACACTCGGCTCCCTGAAGCTTTCAGTGACGACACCAGACAGCGAGTTCACCGAAGGTGAACTCTGGGCGACTTGTCGCCCAGCTGTCTGGGTCGTCCTGAAACTTCAGGCGCCAGAGTGTTGTCGCCGCACTAACACGGCGGCAACATGCGGCATTTATGCCGCTGTTGCCAGCCGTGTCGGTGGCGACAACACGTTCTTGTGACAATATTGTTATGACCCCGGGGGTCATAACAATATGCAGTCACAAGAACTCTGGCGGACCAATCGGTTACTGCCGCCCAAGAGCGGCAGTTGCCGACTGCGACACGAAGTGTCGCTCGACTTCGTCGAGTCGGCAACGCCGCCTTGTGGCGGCAGGACCGATTGGTCTGGGCGGTTTTTCCTTCCCGCCGCTTTATTCACCGCCCGCCCGAAGGGCGAGGAACATAGTTCCTGGCGGTGAATTAGGCGGCGGGAAATAAAACCGCCCTGTTGTGGCGGCCTGTTCGCCACGAAGTGGCGGGGAACCATAGTTCCCGGTGGCATTTATGCCACCAAGAAACTATGGTTTCTTCGCCACTAGTGGCGGACAGACCGACACGGCGGCGGGAACGCATGTTTCGCCGAGGGCGAAACTGCGTTTCTTGCCGCCGTGTCGGATTAATAGTGGCCCCTAAGGGCCACTATTAAGCCGCCACAACACTTGTGGGAGCCGCCCCACGCCTAGGGGCCACTTATGTGGCCCCTTGGCGGCGTAAAACGCTCTGGGGCGGCTCAACATTGGCGGCCTTGCCGCCGGATACGGCTGCACCCGCCCCTCTGGGGCTGTAGTGCAGCCGTATTATGGCGGCATCTGCCGCCAATGGAGCCGCCAACCTGACCGAGTTTTACGCCGCCATGGGCCACATTAAGTGGCGGCCCTATATTCTTTATTGACCGCACAGCGGTCAATAAAAGAATACGGTCGCCACTTACAGTGGCCCCTAGCGGCGGGGCGGCTCCATAGGAGCGGCGGAATTAGCCGCTCACTCGCGAGCTCGTTCGCTACCAGGGTAGCAGACAGACAGACACTGCAGCAAAGCTGCAGCAGCTCGTAGAGCTGTGTCTGTCTTAGTCTGCTACATTGGTAGCGAGTGGAAGGAGAGTAATTCCAACCTTTAGGTTGGAATTATAATCTGGAATCCTCTTGTATTGACCTCTAAGGTCAATACAAGAAGAAGATTCCAGATTACTCTCCTTCCACTATACTAGTGGTTACAGCCCCCAGGGGCGGTCCTGACCGTAGGTCAGTCATAACCAAAGGTTATGAGTCCGCCCCATGGGGCTGTAATACACGAGCGTTAGCGAGTGTAAACTCCGTTTACACTATCCACAGACTGTGGATACAGGTTAAAGCTGACCATATAATGGTCAGCTGTAGGTGTCCTGTATCCACATGTCTGTGGATACCGCCGCCAAGGACCGTTAGGTCCTTCCACTTCCTTTATAACGGCTCTCAGAGCCGTTATAAAGAGAAGTGGGCGGACCTAACGGGCCCCGCCACCATCAGTGGCGGCATAATTTCCACCCAATCTTTGATTGGAGTGGAAACATATGCCACCACAGATGGCCACAACTAGTGGCGGAACTAACCAAAGGTTAGCCCGCCACTAGTATGTGACCATCTAGATGGTGGCGGGCCTTACACGAAGGCGGCGGTGACGCAGGAGCCGCCGCATCCTTTTCGCCGCCTGCAGGCCTGCCGCATATGCGGCAGTGACCGACAAGTGTCGGTCACGACAAAGCCGCATAAGCGGCGGCCTGCAGAGGCGGTGAAAACGTCGGAGACGGCTTTCACCGCCGTGTGGCGGCGAAAAGCGAGGCGGCGGATCAGGTCACCGCCGCCATGGTAGCCGCCGCCCAGCGACATATGCCGCCAGGGTGGCCGCATAGCGGCCAACCTGGGCGGCATTGTCGCTGGAGGCGGCGTAAACACATTATTAATCGGCCCTAGGCCGATTAATAATGTGGCGGCGAGATGAATTCGCCCCGCCACAAAGTGGCGGAAGCGAATTCAAGTCGCCGCCACCGTGTTTATGCCGCCTGACGGCGGCCGTAGTGGCGGCGGACTGCATCCGACAGGATGCGGCGGCATTAAATACCGCACATAAGTGCGGTATGCACCGCCGCCGCATCCTGCATTCACTTCAGTGAATGCGGATGCAGGACCGCCGCCGACCATTCTAGAGACTGTTGGACATACTGTCCGCAAAGCGGACAGTTATTGTCCAACAGTCGAGAGAATGCCGCCGAATACTTATTGTGGCCAAGGGCCACAATAAGTTCGTAGGCGGCATTCTCTCTCTAGAATGGTCTCTGGGATTAGTCTGCGGCGGTAAGACCGACAGTAGTGTGGCCCATAGGCCACACAACTGTTGTTGCCGCACAGCGGCAACACGGTCTTCCGCCGCAATCTAATCCCAGACACTGGAATCTTATATCCAAGTTCCTTTAAGAACTTGGATATGAAGCAGACACTGCAGACATGTTGACCAAAGGTCAACAATGTCTGCCGATGTCTGCTTAGATTCCAGTGGAAGCGAGTCTGTATCCAACTATTATGGACGCATAGCGTCCATAATGAAGTTGGATACAGACGTATTGTCCGCCAAATATGTTAGTGACCCCAGGGGTCACTAACATATGGCGGCGGACAATACTCGCTTCCTTTCTAATTCTCGAGCCAAGACACATGAACCGAAGGTTCTGTGTCTTGGATCAAGAATTAGAAAGAGTAAGTGGCGGCATAAACCGCCACTTGTGGGCGGAAAGGGCAGCACAACAAGGTTAGTGCTGCCCTTAGCAGCCCACATAGTGGCGGTTTATCCGTCACTTGGCGGGATTATCGATTCCCGCCCATCGAAGATGGGCAAGAAATCGATAATTCTTGCCAAGTGACGGTCTTAACATTGGCCTTTAGGCCAATGTTAAGGCCGCCACTTACACGTGTGTATTTCTCTTTAGAGAGAAAGAGTGAATCCACAAGGTGGATTCTCCTTTCTCTCTAAGAGAAATACTAGTGAGTGTGGGAGTGGAGACCAGCAGACACTGTAAGTGTCTGTAGTTACCGTAGGTAACTCTGGTCTCCACAATCACACACTCACTTACTAGTTCCTAGAGAACAAGAACCCAGACTGTTGAACTATAAGTTCAACAGCAGTTACCAAAGGTAACTGTCTGGGTTCTAGTTCTCTAGGACACTTCACCGTAGGTGAAGAACGGTTTCCCTACTAACCTTTTCCTACTAACCTTTCCTTTTACTTACCTTTCCTTTTACTACTTTCCTTTTACTATACTTTCCTTTTACTACCTACCTTTTACTACCTTCCTTTTATATCTTTCTTTACTTACTTTCCTTTTTATTACTAATATATATAAGATATAAAGTATTTATAGGATTATAAAGGACTAGTATATAAAAGATATAAAAGATATAAAGATATAAAGATATAAAATATAAAAATATAAAAGATTTAAAAGATTATAGTTTATAAAATAATAAGTTTATAAAGATAATAAGTTTATAAAGATAAGTTTATAGTAGATGGTATTTTTATAAAAGAATATTGTATTAAAAAGATTAGTATTAAAAAAGGATTAGTATTATAAAAGATTAGTATTTTAAAAGATTAGTATTTATAAAGACCAGTATAAAAGACCAGGATACTAGTGTAGGGTCCTTAGACCCTACACTGTCTATCCTGGTCTTACATCCTGGTCTTTATATTTATATCTTTTACTAACTTATCTTTTTATATCTTATCTTTTATACTTACTATTATTTTATAAATAATCTTGTTTTAAAAAGGAATTAGTTTAAAAAGATATTAGTTTATAAGATATTAGTTTTATAGATATTAGTTTTATAAGTATTGGTTTTATAAGTACTAGTATTATAAGTATAAGTATTATAAGTATAAGGTTTTATAAGTATTGTCTTTTTATAAAGGAATCTTGTTTAAAAAGGATATTGTTTATAAAGGAATATAGTTTATAATAAAGACTATTATAGAAAGGATAAGTATGTAAGTATTAGATTCTCTTGTAAAAGGATAGTATTTATTAGTATTATGTTATTTTTAAAAGATTATATTGTAGTAAATGGTATTTTCTATAAAAGAATATAGTTTATAAAAGAATATAGTAAAAGATATAAAAGAATATAAGGGTAAAAGGATAAAGGATTATGGTAAAAGGATTAGGTGGTAAAGTATAGGATTGTAAAAGGATACTAGTATTAAAAAGGATATTAGTATTATAAAGAAATATGGTTTTAAAGGAATATGGTTTTATAAGAAATATGGTTTGTAAAGGGATATTGTTTATAAAAAGGATATGGTTTTATAAGGGAATATGATTTAAAAAGACCAGTATTAGTAAAAGATTTTGGTATAAGTGGAGGGTCTTAAGGTAGCAATAGTCCATGACAGTGAGTATCACTTGGTGATCTCAAAGATCACCAGTGATTACCTGTCATGGACAGTGTTTACCAAAGGTAAACACTTGCTACCTAAGGACCCTCCACTAACTAGTGGTCTTTTTATAATACTGGTCTTTAATAATACTGGCCTTTTATAAATACTTGTCTTTTTATATCTTTTATAATACCTTTTTATTAAAATATACTAGTTTATAAATATTAGGTTTTATAAAGTATAGGTTTATAAATTATAGGTTTATAAAGTATTGGTTTATAAGGATTAAGTTTATTAAGTTTATAAAGTTTATAAATATTATAAATATTAGTTTTAAGTATATGTTATTTTTATAAAGAATCTGGTTTTATAAAGGATTTAGTTAGTATAATAAATAAATAGTATAATAAAGAGATAGTAATAAGAAATAATAATAAAAGAAAAGAAATAGTAAAGAAAAGATATAAAAAGAAAGAAATAAGTAAAAGGATAGTAGTGGAGGGTCTTTAAGACCCTCCACTAAATAGTGGTATATACCCTGGTCTTACATTTACTAGTTCCTTATAGGAACTAGAATGTAAAGACCAGGGTATACTAGTACCACTAGTACCACTATTTAGTGGAAGGAGAGTAGACGGCATCTCTTCCTAACTGATCCTTTATGGATCAGTTGGAAGAGTGATGCCGTCTTCTCTCTCTAGACTCTAGATTACAGCGGTTATATCCGCTGTAATGTGAGTCTAGAGAGAGATACTCTCCTTCCACTCACCATTCACTCTAAAGAGTGAATGGTGTACTAGTGGTACTAGTAGTACTAGTAGTACTAGTAAGTCCTTACCAAGACTATCTTGGTCTCTCATATTCTCTTATGAGACGACATAATCTTTGATTATTCAGCTTTGCTGAGTCGTCTCAAGAGAATATGAGACCAAGATAGGTCTTGGTAAGGGCTTACCACTAGTAGTGGAAGGAGATACTGGAAGCAACAGCATTGACCTTAGAGGTCAATGCGTTAGCTTCCAGTATTCTCCCTCAACTCTCTTGTATAAGTTCTTTAAGGAACTTATACAAGAAAGAGTTGAGAGAGAATATCTCCTTCCACGGAGGCGGCATCATTAGTAACCATCACACAACTTGTATGACAGCTTGCTGTCATACAGTTGTGTTGTGGTTACTAATGTTCTTTCCGCTTACAGCGGAAAGAATATGCCGCCTCCTGTAGGAGCCTTGTCTTACATACTAGGATTAGTTGACGGTATAACCGTCACTAATCCTTAGTATGTAAGACTCTAGAACTCTAGAGACAGAGGTCATTAAAGACCTCTGTACTCTATCTCTAGAGTTCTAGAGCCAAGGCTCCTACGGAGCCGAGTGAAACGAGGCGACTAATTCCGTCGCCCCATAGGCCGCCGCCCCACGCCGCCCCGCCACTTTAGTGGCGGCAACATTTGGTGGCCGCTATGCGGCCTACCAAATACATGCCGCCACTAATGTGTGGCGGAGGCGGCGGCAAATCTAGGATTTGCAGGCGGCCAAAGGGGCGGCAGATGCAGCCATAAGGCTGCGGTTCTGCAGCCGCAGAGCGGCGGAAACCGCAGCCTCCGGCTGCAAGGCCGCCCCTTATGGCCGCCGCAATTGCGATTTGCCGCCGCCCTTCGCCACACAGTGGCGGGCGGCGGCAGGTGCGGCGGCCACCCTAAGTGTGGCGGCATGTTTCTAGTGGCCAAAGGCCACTAGAAACATGAGTTGTCGGCAAGAAACTAAGTTCTCTGCCTTTGGCGAGAACTTAGTTCCCGCCGACAACTTTATCCGCCACATATGTGGCCAAGAAACGCAAGTTTCTTGCGGCGGTGTGAAGCACCGCCGCGGGAACTTGCGTTCCCGGCCACTGTATGTGGCGGATAAGCCGCCACACTTAGGGCCGCCAATTATAGGGCGGCGGACACAGCGACAACTAGCATGGCCCAGAGGGCCATGCAGTTGTGGCGGCAACATAGTTGCCGCCCGCTGTGCCGCCGCCACTTTAATTGGCGGGAGCCGATTGGCGGCGGATTCTCTTATATTGACCCTTCGGGTCAATATAAGAGATCTCCCGCCGCCAACGTGTATGCCGGCCGCACTTATTGCCCCCGGGGCAATAAGTTAGGCCGGCATACACTCGGCTCAATTCTTGTTCGCTATGGCGGACAAGCCGCCTTCGGCGTTTGTCCGCCATGGAGCGAACAGAATTTGTGGGCTTGGTCAGTGTCCCGCCAGTGCGGGACACTTGCCCACAAATTCTTGTTCGCTCCAGCGAACAAGAATTCGCCCGCCGGCGAAGAGCGGCGACTGCTACGCGTCGCCGCACTTGCGGGCGGCGGGCGCCATCTATTAGTGGCCGCCAACTGTAAGTTAGGCGGCCACAATAGATGGCGGCGTAATTACCTTTGGTAATTACAGCCGCCGCCCGCCGGCGGCGGGCGATACGGGCGGCGGTGACGATAACGCCGCCCCACACGCACAGCGTGTGGAGGCGGCGTCTCGTTCCGCCGCCATGTGCGACGCAAGGTCGCGTCGCCCAGGACGGGCGAAGCCGCCCCACACTGGGCCGCTATGCGGCCCTAGTGTGGAGGCGTGCTCACGCCCGCCCCATCGGCGGCGGCCGGCGTGAGACGGCCGTGTTTCTTATTGTCCGCTAAAGCGGACAATAGAAACACGCCGCCATGCTACGCATGGCGGTCCGTCTCACGCATTCCTATCGACGCAAGGCAGTCGATAGGAATCGCCCGCCGCCGTGTCTGTGGCCGCCTGATGCGGCCACAGTTGTGGCGGTATTACCGCCGCACTGGCGGCGGTAAGTCCAAACCGCCACAACTGGGCCGCATCTCTTCGGCGAAACGCCGGAGGCGGCTTCGCCGAAGAGGCGGCCACAGACGGACCGAGTTTCTTGTTCTCGCATTGAGTTGACCGGGTCAACTCAATTAGAGAACAAGAAACGTATGGCGGCCATATAATGGCCGCCATACTCGGTCCCCCGCCGCCAAAGTGGCCGCCTGACACGGCTGCCACAACTTTGTTGTGGCAGTGTTGTCCTCGCCATAGGCGAGAGACAACACGCCGTGTTGGGCGGCCCTATGGCGGCGGGCCCCCAAAGGGGGATGGATGCTAGGCATCCATCCACCTTTGTAGTGGGTTCTCGGGGCCGAGATCGCAGCGTAGCTGCAACACTTCGTGTTGATCTCGGACCCGAGAACACACACAAAGGTGGATGAGATGCCTATTAGCATCCATCCACCTTAACATTACTCTAAGAGACTGGTTGGATTCTAGAATCCAACCGTCTCTTAGTCTATGTTAAGGTGGATGTGATGCTAATAGCATCACATCCCCCTTTGGGGGGCCGTGAGTGGCGGCACAATACTAAGTTAACCCCCGGGGTTAACTTAGTATGCAGTGCCGCCACCGTTCTCTCCGCCGCCATATACAGTTGACCCCGGGGGTCAACTGTATATTAGGCGGAGAGAACTCACGGCACATGAGTTAGTGTGGGGCGGCTGAATTCTCTTGTTGACTTCGTCAACAAGTGTTGGCGCTAGCGCCAACACGAGAATTGGCCGCCCCCACTAACTCATGGTGGCGAGTGTTCGGCCCTCCGCCATCGGGCCCGTAGGGCCCTTTGGCGGAGGATCGAACACGAAGACACGGCTAATATAGGATTGGCCCCCGGGGCCAATCCTATATGCCGCCGTGTCTTCTCGCCACTTTGTCCGCCACATTGGCGGCAAAGCCATCTCCGATGTTTTGCCGCCAAGTGGCGGTCTGTGGCGGGCGGCTTAATGCCGTAACGCCGCCAGTGCGGCGTTACTGCCGCCCGCCACAGTCCGCCACATGTGGCGGACAAAAGGCCGCCCGGCGCACCTTTCCGCCTAATACTAGTATGACCCCCGGGGTCATACTAGTATGGCGGCGGAAAGGATCGGCTGGGCGGATTCCTCGATCCTAAGATCGAGGAATAATGTGGCGGCAAACCTAACTCTTATTGCCCCTGGGGCAATAAGAGTTGATTGCCGCCACATCCGCCCAGCCTTCGGCGGGCGGCCGTGCCGACTAGGCGGCGGCTTTACGAGCGAATGCGAGTTAATAAGCCGCCGCCTCATCTGCATGCAGCAGACAGACCTTTGGTCTGCTGCGTAGCAGCGTCTGCTGCATAAGCAGATGGGCGGCGGCTTTAACTCGCATTAAGCGAGTGATGCCGCCGACACTTGTGTTTACATTGTCGCTTAAGCGACAATAGTAAACCAAGTGTTAGGCGGCATTAACTCGCTTACGCTCGTATGCCGCCGCCAGGGCGACTGGAAGGAGCCCATACACACTCCTCTCACCCAAAGGGTGAGAGAGTGTGTATACTCTCCTCTCCTTATAGGAGAGGAGAGTGTGTGTATACACACATGTATGTGTATACACACTAGTGTGTACTCCCACACACACTCACCTTATAGGTGAGTGTCAGTTACCTACGGTAACTGGTGTGGGAGTGTGAGTGGTACACACACTAGTGTGTGTGAGTGACCGTCTGTTAACCTACGGTTAACACCAACACGAAGTGTTGGGACGGACACTCCCACTCACACACCCTCTCACTCTAAAGAGTGAGAGTCTCACCCGTTAGGGTGAGAGTGTGTGAGTGTACTCACTCCGTGAGCTACGCTCACTACGTGAGCTGGCGGCGCCGAAGGCGGCGGCTGGAGTTAACCGTAGGTTAACTCCGCCACAATTCCTATGGGGCCCGTAGGGCCCCATAAGGAATTGTGTCCGCCGCCGATCCTCCTCCGCCGCCAGCTTGCAGCGCAATACGAAGTATTGCTGCTGCAATGCGGCGGGCGGAGGAGGTCCGCCGCCGCCAGTAGTCGCCGCCAGCTGCGACAAGCTGGCGGCAATGCGTAGCCGCCCACACTGGTGGGCGGCGGCCAGACGCATTGCCGCCGCTTGTCGCTTGGCGGAGAAACGCCGTAGGCGGCTTCTCCGCCAAGCTGGCGGCGACTGGGCCGAGAGTTCTCCCACCTAACTCAATCGCCAGGGGCGATTGAGTGCGGTGGGAGAACTCCGTGTTCCTCTTTATTGGCCGCATAGCGGCCAATAAAGGGAACACTCGGCCCCCCATAAACTATGTGGCGGCGGCAGAAGTCCGCCAGAAACGAAGTTTCTCGCCCTACGGGCGGGCGGACTTAGAGCCGCCGCCCATAGTTTATGGGCCCACGAGTATTATAAGTGGCCCTATGGGCCACTTATAATACGTTCTCGCCGCCGAATACTTGTGTGGCCCCCGGGGCCACACAAGTATGGTGGCGGCGAGAACTCGTGGGGCGGCGGAATATTGGCGGCCCTTGGGCCGCAATACGCAGTATTGCGGCCAAGTGGCCGCCAGGAATTCCGCCGCTGCCGCCGCAGACCGGCCGCCCCATGGCGGCGAATTGTCGCCATCGGCGACAATTCTGTGGCGACAAGTCGCCACAGCCGCCTCGGGGCGGCCATACCTGCGGCGGCGGCCGGAGCAAACCGAAGGTTTGCCCGGCCTTGTGGCGGCGACACAACGCAGTTGTGTCGCGGTGACATGCGTAGCATGTCACCGCCGCCACA
>Ga0209598_10002555_pt1 | contig 14177 bp, 22 predicted proteins | sample M_140807_EF_Meta_FD_187317 | JGI IMG/M metagenome (GOLD analysis project Ga0209598, IMG submission 187317) | Freshwater microbial communities from Lake Montjoie, Canada to study carbon cycling - M_140807_EF_MetaG (SPAdes) (version 2) | ecosystem: Environmental > Aquatic > Freshwater > Lake... | reverse complement strand
TCGACTCAAAATTACGCTGAAGCGGTGATTTTCGCTTCAAAAACCACAGCACAATCCCAGTTATCCCGCCCAGCGCCGTTAAGATTCCGGCGATCATGGGCGACTACTTTCTCGAGAATTTACTGAGAAAATCGACTACGGCTTGCAGGCTTTTCTCTGGCTGGTCGCCAGGGATGAGAGAGGCGACTGCGATGGCGGCGACAAGCACGGCCGAGAGGGCGCCGAGGTACGACTGCCAGTTGTTTAGTATGTTATTGAGTATGTCCATGCCAGCAGACGAGGTGTCAAAAGCTGAGCCGGCGTTTGAGCAGTTCCCAGATCGTGCTGAACACTGCCCCAGATACCAGCGCAACTAGCCACAGCTTTGTCTTAATCGTGTGGGCGTCGCGCTCCATGTTTGTTAGGCGACCGTGATACTCGCCCAGGCTGGCTTGGGAGCGTTCTAGTAAATCTAGGATAACCGACTGACGAATTTCTATTCTGGCGATTGATTCTCGGACTAGGCTTAACCGCTCTGATAGTTCAGCGACTTGGTCGGTGCTCATAGGGTGGCGTTTTCAGCTCCTTCCGCAATCCGCACCCAATCCACGCCGTCCTTATCGATCCAACGCTCTATGAATCCCTCGGCCTCAAGAAAGCGGAGTGAGCTTTCTAGCTCACGCCATTCGGCTGAATCGTAGCAGTCCATTCACTTTGCCTTCCCCGCATCCTCGGCTGCGGACATGTCCGAATATCGTGGCAGGCCGGTGTTCTCGGCTGGCCGTGGAGAGCAGGAGGAAAGCAGTACGCCCGCAAGGATTATGGCAATCATTGAACGTCGAGCAACCAATGTGTTGATTGAAGAATTGCAGATGGCGAGCTTGTGGGAAGGGATGAAGAGTTTGAACAATGAATCTCTGGCCCGAATCGATTTGTGCTGGTGTCGTTGGTTGGCCCACCAGTTAGGGTTAGCAAAGGAGTCTGCCCTATATTTATCGCTGGGTTGGTTTGTGAATCTGCTCCATATAGATAGATATTTCCTGCTCCGTCCGATTCAATCACCACACCAAAAAAGCGATTGTCAGATGAAGCAAGGCCAAAACCATTTGTTAGCGTTGTATAGGATGTTGGCGTTAGGTAAGCCGAATTAAATCCAATTAGCCTTGCTTGAATTACACCTGATTGAAGGGCAAATTCAGCACCAAAACCCTTAATTGTAAGGCCATCAACCCCTGCCAATGGGGCGTCAGTTGAGTTTCCAGTGCCACCAAACACCATTCGGATTACCGAATTAGTGCTTGCTAGGTACATCATTCCGCCAATTGAAAATCTAATTCTTTTTGAATAGTCAATTTTGCCAGCACTTGCTGTCATTAGTGCCGCAGTTGGGTCGAAGTAACCTGCTTTAGATGTTCCATTTGCGGCACTACCAGCATTAAGATTTATGTTAAAACCACCAGTATTTCCTATTGAAGCCACGCCACCAGTGCCGGTTACTTTTGTGTACGAGCCAGCTAATCCAACCCGATACATCTTCATTCGCCCAGAAGCGAAAAGAAAATTATCTATGTTGCTTGGATTTTTTGTGAGAGGCATCGCCTACTCCTAGCTAACTTCCGTCACCCTAGCCGTGCCAGCCGTGGCGAACACGGCTGTATGGGCAAGCGACCGTTGTCCCTCTGGGCATTCCCAATAATCACCCGTTGATAGACGCACTTGGTAACTGATGGTGGTTGCAGTTGCACTCGGAGAGATGAAAAGATTGCCCGCTCCCTCATTAAATACTGTCAGCACATCTCTGCCTGCTACTGCTGAGACAAGCGTGGTAGAGGCTGTGGTGCTGGTAAAATTGCTATTAGTTACAGTTGTGCCTTGAGCTGAATAAACTGTTATAGCTGTATTTGAGATAGATGCCGTAACAGAACCGATCTGTGCAGTGCCAGCCGCAAGGGCGGGGATTGAGCTAACCGTGACTGTGGTGGATGTGAGCGAGACTGGTTGCGTGGCTTGGAAGAATGTACCGCTGACTGGAACCGTGCCAGAGATAGAGGCAGTGACGCTTCCAATCTGTGCCGTTCCTGCTCCAATGGTGACTGTGCCTGCTCCAACCGTCACAACTCCAATGCGGTTTGTGCCAGTAGGCAAGGCAGAGCCGATTGTGACTGTGCCAGAGATGGGCATAGGAGTGCTAGATCCCACACTTCCATTAAGAGTTGAAATTTGAACTGGTACTGCATATTGATCGCTTGCGGAAGTTATGTCTTGGTCATAAGGAATAATGGGTATCTGAAGAAAATCACCAGTACCATCAATCTTTTTTCCAAAAACATTTGCCGTCACCGTGCCAGAGATGGCGGGGAGGGAACTGACTGTGACTGTCGTGCTGGCCAACTGATCGTCGTAATAGATGACTAAAGCGGCCGTCGTAGTCAGGCCGGCGGTAGTCGCCACCAGGGTTAGGGCGGTATTAGCGCCAGAGGTAAAGGCAGAGGCGGTGACAGAGCTATCCGCAAAGTTGTACATAATCCGCCCGCGATCGGCGGCCGTCACGAGCAAAAGCTGGTCGCGATCAATGTTTAGCCCGGTGAGCGTCAGGACGTTAGTCGTGGGTGAATAAGAGTAGTTTGGCCAGACTTGCTTCATATTGTGTTATTCCTTGTCATCCTAGGGCGATTGCCAGCGCCACGGCCGTGCCAGTGGTCACGCCACCCGCTGCGGCCCCACCCGTCACAATGGGCGTACCTACGGCCACGCTGATGCTGGCAGGCCCGCAAACAGTGGCGGTGATAGGCATTATTCGGTCACCTCACCCGCAATGGATACCGATCCTTGCAGCAGTCGGATTTTAGTGGCGGCCGATGTGGTCAGAAGGAGATCCCACTTTCCTCCACTGATGGGTAGAGCTGAGGCCGTAGCTGCGCTCAACGCCAAGGTAAGGCTGCCGGTCGTGCCGGTAGCAGTAACGGTCGCAAACGTGGCAAGCAGGTTGCCGTTGTAGGTATCGCGGATCTGCGCGGCTGCGGTTGCGCCAGCCAGTGAATACGTTGCGCCAGTACCGTCCTTAACGGCCACTTCCAAGGCAAGATCCACGCCCTGCTCAACGGTTAGATTATATACGCCAGCGGCCATACTTCTGGATGGCGTGTGTCAAAGGCTATTCGTAAGTCCAATAGGAGGTGGCACTTATTGTTGCAGAAACTCCCCCCCCAAAACTCCCATCATCACCACTCCCATAAATAATTACGGGTGAATCTGAAATTCCATTTACGTAAACAGGAAAACCATCAATTACAGGTGTTTTAAGAACTAGGCTGGGAAATTCGCGAAAATTAAGAGAAAAACCAAATCCTGATTCGCCGATATAAAAATCCCCATCTTGAGCGTCCCCAGCTACACTTAGATCTATGGCTCGAAAGGGACGACTTACGCAAACCAAATCTGTTTCAATTTTAGCTGGATTGCCGTAAGTTGGAGAACTAACATCTAAATTACCACTTGCTCCTCCACCATCCTTCGCATCTATCGATATTGACCAGCTTTTGACTTTCCAGTAAGCCGTCATTGCTTGCTCTAAGGTTAATCCGTACCATCCACCCGAAAGATCATAGCAAGGATTGGTATCAAATGGAAAATGCCCTAGGAATAAAACTTTTGCCATAGGATTTCTTTAGGCCGTCAGCCCCTAGTTAATAGCCAATGACGGTGATGCGGTAGGTGGCGGTGTTTACATCCCTAGAAACGCTGTCGGCATTGACGCAAGAAAGGCAGACGGTGTTGGCTTTATAAACTACGCCTTGAATTACTGCCCCTGCTGAAACGGCCGCAGGCAATCCAATAAGCACAATATCATTCACCGCTGCGCCATTTATAGTCACATCACGATAATGCTGATCGTTTGCGCCTACTGTTCCAAAGGTGACCGAGGTAAGAGTCGTAACTGTTCTTGGAGATTGCGGAAGCACTCCATAAGTCGCACCGTTTGCAAATAGACCAAGATTGATTAATCCGGATACCACATTGATGTTTGTAGGCTTAGATATTGCGGTAGTACCATAAAACCCGACATTATTCTGGCTACTAACAAATGCGGCATAACTCTCGGCAGAAGTCAGGTATGTACTTACCGCGGCCGGAACTGCGCTTCCGGTGGTGATTAGATCTTTTCTTACTGTTACATCTGTTTGAAGAATGGTTTTAGGCGTTCCAGATTGACTTAATTCTACTTCTAATTTTGGGGTAATTTCATCCGTTCCAGCAGATGCAAATAGTTCCTCAATTCCGGCCGTGTTTAAAGTTACGGCACTCTGTAAAAATGTGCCAAAGATCACGCCGCTAGAATCTAGGGTAAGTGCGGTAGTTATATTTTGCAGGCCAAGATCCCGAACGAATGAAATAGTGTAATTGCCATTTCCTGAATCGACGCTGATGTTACCTGCCCCAATGCCAGTAACGGCGCTTAATGCCTCCGTAAAGCTGGCGACATTAGCTCCTAGCGCAATGGCAGTCGTGCTGTTTGTGCCAAAGTTAAGCACAACCGATCCGCCCTCAGCGTCTGGCCCTACAGTTAAATTATAGATGGTATTTCCCGACGATGATCCGTTTTGAAGCAAGGTTAGGGAAACTATGCCAGCCGTGGGTGATGCCGTAAAAGTATCCGCATAAACGGCTGGATTGCGCACGAGCTTAATCACCTGTTGGGCTGGCACTCCTGTGGCTGGATTTCTGCGTGTATTAATTAAAACTGAGCTGGTGGGGAAAAGCGTGAAAGAATCACCTCCAAACGATAAAGCCGTGTTGGCCGTGGCGGATGTTATTAAATATACGCCCTGTGTGATTGATCCAAACGTGGCGACTGAAACTCCGGCGCCAGCGATTGCGCTGATCGCATTGTAGACTTGCGTGGTGGTTGCATTAAATGAAATAGCGGTGGACGTAACTGCGCCCAGAGTAAGCTTAAATTGGCCATCGGTAGGACTATCCTCAATGCCGCCGATCCCAAGTTTTACGGAGATTCCGCTAGTATTTAAATCTCGAAAAAATCCACCCGAATCCCGCTCTCGCAAACGCACGCGAAGGTTATAAGAATCGTTTCTAGTTAAAGTGGGCAAGCCGCCGTTAATTGCAGATCCACCTGGCAACAATTCGCCCCTTGTAACATCAATATATAAATCAAGTGATTGCGCCATAATGCCTTCCTAGTGTCAATTTACCCTTTTTTCTGAACAAATAGCTTCATTTTTATAGGCGTTCCATTGCTGCATACATTAAATTCTTTTGCTTCCGCATTTAATGAGATTTTTATTCCCCTAGCGCCGGCTACAGCTGATATGTTTTCACCATCTATGGGTTTTATATCTTCAATTCTTTTAATTATTTTATTAAAAAATTCGAGGTTCAGCTTGCCCGCCGTAATTTCTTTTAAAGGTTCTGTCGCCATATTAACCTACAAGAATGACATCCAATAATTCCGCATACTCATGAACAACAACGGTAAAAATGCCTCTTTCTTCAGCTTGGACAGATTCCAGTACATAGCCTTGATAATCAAAAACTTGATAGGCGCCCGGGGGGAAGACAGTGCTAATTTTTGTTGGAGCATTACCAGTGGAAAAAGGTTCGCGAGGATTTGCTGGCAAAATAGTTCCATTTATTTGCGTTGGCATTGGAGATTTTCGTCCGCCGGCTTGTAATTGCAACGCTCCTGGTACTGAGCTTAAAGCCGCAGCAACGCCTGAGGTGCTAATAAATTCAACATTAATTACACAAGGAGGGCCAAACACGCCTTTATCCATATTTGGGATAAGCTTAAGAAGGGCTGGCGGCAAACCGCTGGCGCTGGTCAGGCCAACGTAAGAGACCGTCATCTCGCTTAAATCTCCATCAATCTCTCGAAAGGCAACATTTTCTACGGCCATGCGTGCGTACGTTGTGGAGCTTTCGCTGTAGTTTTTATGCAAAGTATCAAAAGCAGGTTGTAACTTCGCCCTGTCTGCAGTTCTAATGGTATAGATTTCATTGATAAATTCCAAGCCGTTGCGTTGGGTTGAAAACTCGCTTCTGCGCAGCACCTTTTTCCCCGATCCGGGCGATCCTACGATGACTGCGCTCATGCCGTCACCATGGGTGTAGAGGTTAATTTTGTGAGAGCATCATTCAGCACTTGATAAACGTCGGCCAGTGTTTTTGTGCCCTTTGATTCTTTTTGAGCTTCTTTTTTTATAAATTCACGACGACGGCTTTCCATTGTACGAGGTGCGCCACCTGCTGTTGCGCCGGTTTGCTCCATCACCTTTGCGTCAAATTCTTTACGGTTCACTTTCTGCTGTTCCTTGGCCGCTTTCGCCCGCTCTTGTGCGACAGTTTGAGAGATTCCGCGATCGCCCAAGCCGGCCGCAAAGTTAAGGACTTCGCTGGATGCTCCGGCTCTGGCTTGCTGTTCAAGACGCGGCCTTCTCTTGGCGAGATCCTCTTCTTCAGCCAATTTCTTTCTGTAATCTGCCAGCTCGTCGGCCCTATCCTTATCACGTTTTAACTTATCCTTGGCCTCTTTTTCTTCAAAGTCAGCCAGCATTTTTTTAGCCGATTCTTCGCCCGATATTCTCGCCTCTATCAATTTTAGCTCTTGAGTTGCCTCCTCTTTGGCTGTTTTTTCCCGTTCTTTTTGCTGGGCTTGTAATGCGGTTTTGTCAGGTAGATCGCCCTGGCGAACTTGTTTTTTAGCTTGTGGCTGTTGCTTTGTTTCATCGAAGAATTTAATAATCGGCTTAATTGCAGCAAAACGTCCGTATGCCTCAACCGCCTCCATAATTTTAGCAGCAGCTACACCAAAACCGACCGTTAATATATTTTGAAACTTCTTAATGGAATCTGATGCTGCACTAAGTTGAGCGATGGTTTCATCTGAAAAGACGCCGATGGCATTTCCTTGCTCAATAATTGCCTGTGACCCTTGGTTTAAAACTTTGATAAGATCAGTCTGAGCCTTGCCTAGCAGCTCATTCACAATAACAAACTGCCGACCGTCATTTGCTCCGCTGGCAAAACTATCTGCTATTTTTAAAAATATATCTTCAGCAGTTATGCTTCTCAGTTCCTCCAGGCTGATGCCCACTTCCGCAAAAGTAGCTACTAGCGCCTCAGATCCTGACTCACCCGATACCGCCTTCTGTTGCGCTAGGGAAAGTTTATTAAGTCCAGCACTAACTTGATCTAAGCCACTGCCAAAAACAGACGCGGCATTACCCAGCATCTGTAGCTTACTGGCGGATACGCCAAACTTTTCGGCAATATCTTGCAGTTCGTCGCCCTTTTCAATGGCAGTAGAAAAGCTTTGAATGATTTTATCAAAAGCAAAGGCACCAACCAACGCCTGCCCGGCTTGTTTGGCAAAACGACTCACACTGTCTTGAGCGGAGGCTAGTCCACGGTCGAAGCCCGATGCGTCTAGTGCGAGTTTGGCTGTGGCTACGGCGTCCATTAGGCAAATCCTGCTTTTTTGGAATTATGTTTCACGATGGCAATTACGCTTTTTGCTAATGTCTCTCTTTGGATGTCAAGAGTCTTGCGTAAGGCTGAACGGCCTAAAGCTCTTCCTATCCACGGGATACTATTAGTTAGTCTAACATATTTATTATTAAGCTCTACCGAACCGCTCCCATATTTTGATATAAGTCTTGTAATCCAGTCTTGGATTTTGCCAACATTTTTCACGCCATCAAATCCGCCAAGTTGTGCCGCGCATTCAGCCCATCCCGCTTTTGCAATTCCTACTTTTCGCTTGGTTTCGTTGATATATTTTTGCTGCTGCACTTGTAAAATAAAACCACGATTCGCAGCTGTATGGCGCCCTATGTTGCGATCTCCCTCACCCGCCCTTCGCGTTCTTCCGTCGCCCTTGTTTCTCATGCTTTGATGGAACCGCTTTATGCTAGATGAATTTAATTCAACATCTTCTTCTTCGAGCCAAACCCTTCCTTCTTTATTAGTAAAACGACGCTTAAAAGATGCTGGATCAAATTGTTTCATACGGATCGCTTCATTCATCCAGTGCTTGCTTAAAGGCTTTGTAATAAATGCAATATCTTTAAGAACTGCATTTTCGCCCTTCTTTCTTGCCTTTGCATTTAATCCATAGGGCTGAGTTGCATTGGCTAATCTAACAGCCAAAGCTCTGCCAGATTTTCTTAATTCTTTTGCCTGCTCTTCTGCCGTTAGTTTTTGCCATCCATTAAGAGCTTTAAGCAATTTTCTATTATCTAATACAAGGCTGGCGCTCATAATCCTAAAAGCTTCTCCATGTCAGCAATATCTTTGCCCTCAATATGGGCGGCTCGCCTGAGCTTTACGCCATCCATAAACATATACACGTGATCGGCCTGATTGACCGCAGCCAGTGGCAGCTCCCATAAAATATAATCCATCGACCAGCCAGTATGTTTTGCCAGGACGAACACGCACGCGGCGGCTCCTCCTGGCGCTAGGCGTTTCCCGGCGGTGCGGCTATGGCTGAAGGGATAACGTTTACCCGCGCCTTGTTTGCCTCCAACAAGATTGCAGAACACATAAGGGAGGCAGTGTTGCGATCGTCCTCGCTCATTTCTGCAATCCAATCCATCAGCTTTTCTCTAAATGCGTCTTTATCCCAAGCTAGGCGGATCGTCTTTTTGCGATCTTCCGCCAACAGGATGTGCAGGTAAATAAACGACCAGACAAAGTAGATGGCGGAATCGCTATCATCCCGTACCTGAAGCATAAGCAGGCGGCTTCCTTCGGTATAGGGCGCAAGCCTTTGATCTTTAAAAAATCGATCGGGCGAGATAAGGGAGTTGTCCAGCTCCTGTAGTAACGCTTCTTCACTCATAGTTTTTTAATCATTGTCCGCTTTAGTTCGGGGCTTGCCCTTTCTGAAATAAGCAGCGTTTGGCTGCCACGTTTGATCGACATAATAGGCTCTGCACGCTTCATCAGGCCGAGCAAGGTTTCCCTGTTCTCTAGCGCTGCTCTGACGTATCTAATCGCGGCCTCTGGGTCAGATTTCATGTCCGCCCAAGTGCGTTCCATTTCGGCTTTTGCGTCCTGATCGCCACTTGTACTAAACCAAAAAGTGAATTTTCTGTGGCCGCCCTCCTCAACAATGCAAGTAACTGGATCAGATTCTCTAAGCTTTGCGCCAAAAGCTGCGACTGCCGCAGCTACTTTAATATTTGTCGTTCCCCAGAAGCTATCAACCATTTTAGGATCTCATTAACCCGCCAGAGCGGGTTAGCTCATGTTAGGGAATCGAGTCGCCGATACGTCCACCGTGACAAATCCTTCGCTAGTACGATTAACGGTGACGCTATCGACCACGATCTTGCCGCCCGTGCTGGTCGCGTTGGCTAGGGTCGTGAGCACCGCGCCTGCTGTGGTGGCATAGGCGCCAGTGATAGTAGTAGAAAAGGCAAAGGTATCGGTGGGGTTATAGACGGCGCAACCGACTACCTCGCCGCTTTGATTTTTAACTTCCGCACGCTCTACGTTGCGGGTTTCCGTGAAAGATTGCACGAGGCCACCTGATTCAGCAGTGATACCGAATTGTAGGCCAGAAGTTCCGATTGTTGTGGCTGCCATATTGCCTTAAATTTTGTGTCAACTCGCAATCGAATTGGGATATGCGATGACCGCAAGTTTATAGGTGCGACGCATTGTGCGCTCCTCATCGTCGGCTTCAGGCTCTACTGAATCGACCTTGGCGTTATAGCAGCGGGCAGATCCGATGGCGGTGGTGGCGTTTAACCTAGTAGCCAGCGAGCTAGAGTCATAGAAAGTCTGTAGAATCTTTGAGCACTTTTGAGTGTGGGCATCGACGGTGGTATCATCATAAGAATCCTCCACAATAATATCTACTGGGACGCTAAAAACTCCCGATCCTTGCACCGGCTCCTCCGTGCCTAGGGTGGCTTTAATGACGATCGAGGGCGGTAAATTCTCGGTCTTGTCGTGGCTAAGGTGATAATTAACGCCAGTGACTGTAGTGGCCAGCAGCTCTTGTAGGGCTGCTTCGACAAGGCGATCGAGCATGGTGACGGCCGGCATAGTTACATCTCCACGTCAACGCGGCCTGGCCACGGCGCAACGTTGTCCTGCGTCCATTGTTCCTTTTGTGGCAGAAAATAAGTGGAGCGATCTTGACGCAAAGCGGACGCAAGAATGGCCGGAGCTGAGTTAATGCTCATAAACTTGTCGGCGTGCTTGATGGCTTGCGCCATTTCGACAACGCTTCCCGCAGTCCAGTGTCTTTTGTGAAAGTAGTATTTGCTCTCACACATAATGATGTAATCGCCCATCAGCTCTTCTGCCTTTTGTTGAATATCCAGCGTTGGATAATTCCAGCCTTGGCTAATTCCTAATGGCGCAAGTAGGTTGTATTGATCGGGCAATCCGGCTGGCGGCCCGTCTGGCACGCAATCCAGAATGATCTTTCTATTAACTCCGATCAAAGCTGGGTGGCTATACATAAAGTCGACGTAACTTTGCCCGCTATTTCGGTATTCGTTGTACCGTTCAGGCCATATCTGAAAGTCTAAAATTTCACCTTTGCCCTCACCTGGCCCCACCCATTTTGCGTAGCTTATGAGATCAAGAGCGCCTGCGTATTGTGGCAGGCATTCAATAAATACATCTTCCCCTTGGTTGGCAAAATGACGAGCCGCTGGCAAGCAGTTGATGATATCCCCAAGGCGCTGATGATAGACGATCGTTTTCAATCGTTAAATCCGACGATGGCAAACGACCAGTAGAGATCTCGCTCACTGCATAGAATTTTTTTGAACCCAAGATCGCCTAGCGTTTTCGTCAAATCTGAGGGATGAAAAATATGGGTATGCTTGCGATTGTTTTGTGGAAGCCAGTATTCCATGTCTGGATGGGGCAAATACATAAACAATGTTCCGCCAGTTTTTAGGCGTGTTTTCCAATGGTCTAAAGCATCTACATATCTTTCGACGTGCTCAAGGGTATGAGACGAGAAAATAAAATCATATTTTGCATCTGGTAAATTCAGTGCGTCGTGTCCGTCTGACTGATCAATGTTGACCACAGTAGCGCCAGGTAAGTGCCAATCTTTAGTCCCACCAATATCCAGTCCATCACCACGGCAAAAGTGTTGGGCAAATGGAAGTACGTGAGCGCAGGCGTTTCCACTCTTAATATAATCCGGGTACAGCTTGCCCTTGTATTCGTAAATCACGGGTTGCGCTCCCTAAATATCTTTTCGCCAAGCTCGTAGTTTTCCTTAGCGTTGTGGCGCTTGAATTCCGCGTCCTGAGTTGCCCCAGTAAACAGCGGATTGTTGTGAGTGAATACGATGTCCTTAGCGGGAATGATAATGCCATCGTATGCAGCTCTCTTGGAAAATTCGTTGTCAGAGAATATGCCTGAGCATGCGTCATATTCGGCGGCAAACATGGCGCCCTGATCTTGCAGCCTAGCTTTCGTTAGGATTGCCATGCACAGCAGATCGTCCTTACGATGGCCGTCAGAGATCGCCAAGACTGCGGGCTTGCTGGTGTCGCCTAGGCGTTCGGTGATGATTGCGTCCCAGTGCAGAGGAGGATCCCAATCGTCAGATCCTTGTATGATGATCTCGCCCCGGGCTATGGCTGCGGCTCGATTCCAAGCGGCAATGCAACCGCCCTCCCCTTTAACTAAATTCCAATTTTTTAGCGGCTCAGAGCTGGGGTCATTATTGTCGCATGAAAAGATCCATTCGACCGAGGCGGGATCTGCTGCCTTTTTCATCCATAGGATGCGGGCGTTGATCGCTTCTTGGGGTCGCCCGCGGGTGGCGTGGCAGACGCTAATCTTTACCGGCTTCTGCGCTCTCCACATTTTCTCGATCTTGTCGGCTTCGGTGGTATCGCCCACAGCTCGGCAGGCGGCCAGATAAAGATCGATGCACTCAAAGTCATAGACGATGCGTTGGGCGTTCCAGATCTTTAGACCCGGATCGGGCTGAACCATCGCAGATTTTAGTAAATGATAAGCCTGTAGCCATGCACCCACGCTGGCTTCTTCCCTAGCTAAAAAGTAAATGGCTTCCCTGCGCCCAGGATTCATCTGATGCGCCTTGTGGTATAGGCCAATCCTAACGGTGCGATCCTGAGTTGCGGTGGCCTCATTGCAGGCGGCTTCGTAAGCCAGCGTCGCCTCTTGCCCCGGCCAGATCGCGGCCACGTGCGACCATGGCAGAGACTCGTTTCGCTTATTGCCCAGAAAAAGCTCCTGCTGAAAGTAGTAAGCATACTTGCCCGCCTCACTAAGCTGGCCCTGCAAGATGCGTAGATTGCGGTCGGCGCTATTTGGCTTGTAGCCGCCAGGGTGATGTTCCACCCACACCTGCTGCTCCCCGACAGATTCATAGCCCGGAAGAGGTAGGAGCGCTTCGTGCACTGCGTAGTGCCACCGGCCCGACCATTGCCCATCTTCTAACCTCTTAACCATTCTTTCCCTTACTGGGGTTAATTTGGCGTTTATAACGTTATAAACGCCTGCGTAGATGCCGAGCTTGGGATTCTGTTCAAACGCCTCTACGGCCCTTTTAAGAGCGTTTTTGAGGTCTTTATGAGGCAGGTCATCGCAATCCACCCAGAATGCGTAGTCGCCAGTACACGCATTCAATGCGCAGTTCCTAGCGGCGGCAAAGTTGTCGATATGTTGCCATGACGCTGCGGCCGGTGCGTTGTGATACTCGACTATTTTGGCGCCTAACTTTTCTACTATGGCCCTAGTTCCGTCATCAGGCCGGCCACCCTGCGCCATGCACACGACTATCTCATCACACACAGGCTGAAACGCCTTGAGGGCGCGGTCGATAAACTGAGCCTCATGGCCGGCAATCAAGTAGAGGGAAATTTTAGGATTTCGAGTGGCCATGCTAAAATTCTCGCAAACCCAAGACGTAAGAGCCGATTGAAGTATCTAAGGTCACGATGCGGAAACTGACTGAGTTAGCCACTAAGACTGAGCCGATCGTGGGGGCCGTAGCGATCCCTGTGATATCGATGGTAAAAGTGCTATTAAGATCTAGGTCGAACCCGCCCAGCTCAACTGCCTGTTTTCGTGTAATCGTAGAAAGAATGCCCGTGACGCTTGTGGATCCGATGGTCGCCGCCGTGCCCGTCTGGTCGTAAAGGGCGGTCAAACTTTCTTTGAGGCATTCTGTAAATTCAGACATGAGAGGATTTCTTAAAGTGGAAAGGGCGGTGAGCCGATTGGCCCACCGCCCTCCCCGAGTGAATTAGCTACCGTTGATACGCACTAGGCTGTTCGGCTCTCCGGCTTTCACGCCGTAGATCAGAGCGTAGGTGCGTTGCAGCTGGCCCTTGACCACGTCGTAGTTCTCACGAACTTGGACGGATAGGCCGGTGCGGGGTTCCGTTACCACGCTGATGTCTCCGGGGATCGGAACGCCAGTGGGTACTTCAGGAACGCGGGCCGCAATCAACAAGGCTTCTTGCTGGGCAAAGAATCCGCCAAGCGTGATGCTGTTGGAAGGCACTGCGCTGTACTGGCTGATGTTGAATCCAGCCACGTTGCCGATCCCAGCCGTGCGAACGAGGTCGCCCGAGATCTGGGGATTGGCCACGACGGTCGTATCATTCAAGAGCGCACCGTAGAAGCTGGGGTTAAGAACAGCGTAGCGGCCGTTGACCGGGCTGTTGTTATTGTTGAGGGTGATGCCGGCCGACACTACCGAGCGGTAGGAGAAGGCGCTGGAAGCAACCGTCAATGCGCTGGTGAAGGTGGAGGAAGTCACGAGGGCCAACAGATCCCCAACCATTTGCAACCCGAGGGCGTGCGCGGCTGCGCCGGCAAAACGCTCGATGAGGTTGATGTTGGAGCTGGTGCGCTCTTGATCGTCCACAGAATACGAAACGTGCTTAAACTTGTTAAGAGTGATCTGCACATCCGTCTGGGTTGTCGCAGTTGCTGCGTAACCGTTAGCCTGGGAATAGTCCTGAGCTGTGGTCGCAGAGATACGGTGGGTGTAGACTGATGCGTTGTATTTAGCCGCTTCGCTGCTGAAATCCGTGACGGAGTTTCTGAGGAAGCTGTAATCTGCCACGAGGATCTCGAGAGCCCTCTGAGCGATTACATTGGCATTCGTTGTTCCGATTGAGTTGGCCATTGTAGTGTTCTCCTAGTGGACTGGATTACAG